>Ga0307287_10000611_pt1 | contig 12514 bp, 13 predicted proteins | sample ER_DNA_141_FD_194485 | JGI IMG/M metagenome (GOLD analysis project Ga0307287, IMG submission 194485) | Bulk soil microbial communities from the East River watershed near Crested Butte, Colorado, United States - ER_DNA_141 | ecosystem: Environmental > Terrestrial > Soil > Floodplain | place...
TTGGATCGCGACGCGCCGCGGCGGGGTCGCCCCGCTCGCCAAGCGCGCGTAACGCGTCGGCGATCGAAATCCCGTTCCGGTCCTTGCGGTCGCCCACGCCGCGTGCGAGACGCCCGAACGCGGCCGTGGATCCGAAGAGCCCGACGCCGAAGCGCGCGCCTTCCTCGTCGGCCCAAGCGACCACCTCGACGGGGCGACGCAGCTTTGCCTTCGCGTCAATTAGTGACTCGACGGCTTCGACCGCGCAGAGGACCCCGAGCGCTCCATCGAAGCGGCCGCCCTCGGGTACCGAGTCGAGATGCGATCCCACAAGGATCGCCTCGCCCTCGCCTCCGAATCGCGCGAAGAGATTCGCAGCCGGATCGCGCCGGACTTGCGCGCCTTTGGCGGAAAGCCATCCGGCGACGAGATCCCGCGCCTGCTGCTCGTCCGCCGAAAGCCCGAGGCGCGACACCGCCGTGCCGCTCCCCGCGATTCGCGCGAGCTCGCTGGTACGTCGCTCGAGTCGGCCCGGATCGATCACCGCACCTTCCCCGCCAATTCGTCGGGCGCGAACGATACGTCGGAGAAGACCTCCCGTTCGATCGCCTTTGCAAGCGGGATCGCCCGCTCGATCTCCGTCGCGTACTTCGGGTTGCGCCTCGCCGTGTCGCGAGCGCGCTCCTCGAGCGGTTCGATCGTCTGGCCGCCGCGCCGGTCGGCGATATAGACGAGCTTCTCTTCGGCCGTCCGAGGCGCGAGCTTAGGGTCGAGCACCGTGTAGATGGCGTGGCGTCGGGCGGACTCGACGCATGCGCCCAAGCCCTCGGCCGCGAGGACGAGCCCTGATAGGACGTTGTGGTCCCTCGGATCGCCTTCGAGCAGTGGGCTCCGCCCGATGTCGTGGAGATACGCCGCGAGGACAACTGCTTCGGCGTCGATCCTCGCGGCACCCGGACGGCGTGCCGCGACCATAGCCTCCGCGATGGCGCCCACCACGCTGCTGTGTGTCATGAGCCACTCGGGGTACCGGTAGCGCTCGAAGAAGGCCGCCGCTTTCGTGGACAACTGCGTCAATTCGCTATTGACACGCCGGTGGAGCGTACGTACGGTCCGCGCCGTAGGGGAGGTGCGTCGTGGCCGATTCGGCACTTTCTGTCGGAGATGACCGCATCATCGCGCACCTCGGCTTCGCGCGAGCCGTCGCATCGCGATCCATCGATCCGCGCTGCCGTGGAGCCGATCGCGAGGACCTCATCGCCTGGGGTCTTGTCGGCCTGGTGCAGGCGGCGGGCAAATTGGAGCGCCTCAGAACACGCGCGACGCGTCAGCGCAAGGTCGACCAACCAGCCGCGAGCAGACCGAGCCGCGCGATTGCGAACAGTGGCGGAATCGGAACCGCGAACCCGGCCCAGAAGACAACCTCGATGGGCAACAGCGCAAGGGTGATCAGTGCACCGATCCGTTCGCCATTCCAGAGCAGCCAACCGGCATACGCCTCGAGCGCGCACAGAGCAGTGAACAGTCCAAGGAGTACGGCGAAGACCTCGGGCGAGAACCGCTCGAACAGGCCGCCGCCAAACATAGGAAAGAGGCCCATGAAGCTCGGGAGCGTGCGCTCGCGCAAGAGGTAAGACGCGACGAACGGCGCCGGAATTCCGAAGCCGGCGGCGACCAGCCACATCAGGACCGACGAGGCTTGGAGCGCAGTCACCGGATCGGAAGGTTAGCTCGGTGGAGCTAGCTCCCCGAGAAGAGCCGCTAGGCGCCATCGAGTCGCGCATCGTCGCGCACCTTCAGTTCGCACGAGCGGTCGCCTCACGCTCGATCGATCCGCGCTGCCGTGGAGCCGATCGCGAGGACCTCATCGCCTGGGGTCTTGTCGGCCTGGTGCAGGCGGCCCGGCGCTATCGCGGCGACCGCGGCGCCTCCTTCGGCGCGTACGCCGCACGACGCGTGCGCGGCCAGATCCTCGATGCGCTCCGCGAGCGCGACCCGCTCACACGCAGCGCTCGCCGCGCTTTTCGCGAGGCGCAGCGCGCCACCGAGGAGTCGGGCGCCGCGTCAGCCGCGGCGAATCCTCCGTACGTCGAGGTTTCACTCGATCGGATCGGCGATATCGCCGAGGTGCATCGCGCACCCGAGCATCGCGATGAACGCTGGCCCCTCGTCGCAGGCGCGCTCCGCGATCTCGCACCGCTCGAACGACGAGTCCTCGTGCTGTCGTACGGGCGCGGTCTGACTCTGCGAGAGATCGGCAGCGAGATCGGCCTGTCCGAATCCGGCGTGTGTCGCTTGCGCGCGCGTGCGCTCGCCCGCATGCGATCGACGTGCGCGGCCTAGCTCCGGCGCGTCGCTCACGGCGAGCGCAGAGAGGTTGCAGGGATACTTCCCCTGGTTGGTAAAGTCCGATCTCCGGCGTGCACGCTTCGCGCGCCTGGTGCGCAACGCGCTCGACGAGCTCCCTCCTGAGTTCCGCGAGCGCATCCGGAATCTGGAGATCGTCATAGAGGACGAGCCACCGCCGGAGCGAGTTTCGGAGGGCGGCACGCTGCTCGGGTTGTACGAAGGCGTTCCGCTCACCCATCGCGGCGCGCAGGAGCCGTATCTGCCCGATCGCATCTGCATCTTCCGCGGACCGATCGAACGCATGACGGTCTCCCCACGACGCCAGGCGGCGATCGTCCGCGACACGGTCGTTCACGAGGTCGCACATCACTTCGGCATCACCGACGCGCGACTGAATGAATTGGGTTTGGGGGACGCGGACTAGGTGAACTAGGCGGCGCCCTCGTCGTCGGCGAACCGGCGACGCATTTCACCCACGGTCCGCCGGAGCAGATCCATCTCGGCCCAGAGGTCCTCAGACGAATGTCCGTACTCCGTCGCGCGCGAGCGGAACTCGGACTCGATCAACCGATAGCCGATCGCCACTGTGCCGAGAAGAACAACCGGCGGAATCTGCTCCCCCGCGTCGACATCTGCGCGCAGGAGACGCCGGATGGCGGCCGCGCGCTCTCTATCGTCGGCCTCGAGGGCCTGGACCCAGAGAGGAATTCGCCGTTCGAGGTATGCCGTCAGCCGGCGCTCGAGCTCGATGCTTTCGCTCGTCTTCCGATCACCCGCGGTGGCCTCCGCGACGACCTGAGGGACAAGGACGCCGGCGCGCGCCCGGACCAAGGCGGCCGCGGCAACGCGCCGAGCTCCAGTCATTCGGGACAATGAACGCACGGATTGCGACGCCGTGCCGAATCTCGCCTCACCTAACTGCGTAACGCTCGCTTGAACTTTCGCATCGCAGCAACGGGACCCTCCGGGTCCTCGAAGATCGCGGAGCCGGCGACGAGCACGGTGGCCCCCGCGGCCACGACGCGGGCGGCATTCTCCGGCTTGATCCCGCCATCCACCTCAAGCTCCGCGGCGAGGCCTCGCGCGTCGAGCGCCTCGCGGATGGATTTCACCTTGCCGAGCGTCCCCTCGATGAACTTTTGGCCGCCGAAGCCCGGGTGAACGCTCATCACGAGCGCGAGGTCGACAGAGCTCAAATGCGGGAGAACCGCGTCCACAGCCGTCTCGGGGTTCAGCGTCAGTCCGGGCCGCAGGCCCCGAGCGCGGATCGCGGCGAGCGTCTCGGGGACGTCGCGCGACGCCTCGACGTGGATGGTGAGGTAGGTCGCGCCCGCGTCGGCGTACCGGTCCACCCAGTCTTCCGGCCGCTCGATCATCAGATGGACGTCGAGGGGGAGGCGGGTAGCCCTGTGCAGGTCCGCGACCATCTTTGGCCCAAACGTGAGGTTCGGAACGAAATGACCGTCCATCACGTCGACGTGGATCCAATCCGCACCAGCCTGCTCAACAGCGATCACGGCCTCGGCGAGCCGGCCGAAGTCCGCCGACAGGATGGACGGAGCGAACTTCGGTTCAGTCATATCTGACTTTCGCCTTGTGGCCGCCCTGAGCGGCTGGCATGATCAACACCGGGAGGGCGCTCAATGTACCGTCCGCAGAACCTCCGCATTCCTGGCCCAACGTTCGTTCCTCAGGCGGTGCTCGCCGCGTCGGCGAGGCCCCTGATAAATCATCGCGGCCCCGAGTTCGCTGCGCTGCTCGCGGCTCTGACGCGCGCGCTTCAGGACTTCCTGCGAACCGAGCACGACGTGCTGCTCTTGACCGCATCCGGGTCGGGCGGCATGGAGGCCGCGATCGCGAACACGCTCTCGTCCGGCGACAAGGTGCTTGTGTTCAGCTGCGGCGCGTTCGGCGAGCGCTTCGCCGCGATCTGCAAGTCCTACGGAGTCGACGCGCGACGTATCGACGTTCCGTACGGTCGTGCGGTCGAGCCCGATCTCGTTCGCGACGAGCTCGCGAAAGAGAAGGGCAAGGACGCCGCGAAGGCCGTCCTCATCACGCACAACGAGACATCGACCGGCGTTCTCAACCCGATCAAGGACATCGCGGCTGTCGTACGTGAGTCCGGGAAGCTCTTTCTCGTCGACAGCGTCTCGGGCGCCGGATGCGCCGAGCTCGAGATCGACGAGTGGGGCATCGACGTCTGCATCACCGCCTCACAGAAGGCCTGGGGGGCGCCTCCTGGCGTCGCCATGGTCACGATGAGCCCGCGTGCCTGGAAGGCGTACGAGAAGTCGAACCTGCCGAAGTCCTATTTCGACCTCGCCACCTACAAGGCCTCGCTCGAGAAGGCGCAGACGCCGGCCACGCCCGCGGTCACCGTCTTCATCGCGCTGCAGGAGTCGCTGCGCCTCATGGCAGAAGAAGGTCTCGAGGCGATCATCCGTCGCCATCGCGACCTCGCACGCGCGACGCGGCGCGGCCTCCAAGCGGTCAACCTCCAGCTCTTCGCCGACGAGCGGTACGCGTCGCCGGCCGTGACCGCGTTCCGGCCACCGGCTCGCGTCGACGCGCGGAATCTCATCCGTATCCTGCGCGACGATCACGACACGATCGTGGCCGGCGGTCAGGGAAAGATGGAAGGCCAGCTGGTTCGCGTCGCGCACCTCGGGTTCGTCACGCTGCAGGACATCGTCGCGTTCTTCAGCGCTCTCGAGCTCTCGCTCCGCGATCTCAACCAATCAGTGGAGCCCGGCGTCGCGATGACCGCGGCGCTCCGCGCATATGCGGAGAGCCAGCAGCAGTCGTCACGTCCCGCCGCCCGCGCCTCGTCGACCGCACGGCCGGCGAACGACGCGGTCGCGACTCGTCGCTAGCCGCCGCAACATCGTTCACGTCGCGGACCCTCTTGCCGAAGAGGGTCTCGCGCTGCTCCGCGCGCGCTGCGAGGTCCGCCAGACCACCGGCCTGAAAGAGGCCGACCTGGCTGCGCGCATCGCGGATGTCGACGCCCTCATCGTGCGCAGCGAGACAAAAGTAACGGCGCCGATTCTCGATGCGGCCAAGCGCCTCGTCGTCGTCGGTCGCGCGGGCGTCGGCGTGGACAACATCGACGTGCGCGCGGCGACGGCCCGCGGCGTCTACGTCGTGAACGCGCCACTTGGCAACATCGTCGCCGCCGCCGAGCACACCCTGGCGCTCGCGCTCGCGCTCCTTCGCCGCGTCGTCGACGCCGATCGGAGCGTTCGCGCCGGTGAGTGGACACGATCGAAGTTCATCGGCAGCGAGCTCCGCGGAAAGACGCTCGGTCTCGTGGGAGTGGGACGCGTCGGCGGCGAGGTCGCGCGCCGCGCGAGCGGCTTTGGCATGACCGTCGTCGCGCACGATCCCTTCGCGACGGAGGCATCGGCACGCGCGGCGGGCGCGCGCCTCGTGGAGCTCGACGAGCTCCTCCGGACCGCGGACGTCATCTCTCTCCACGTGCCCCTCACCGAGAAGACGCGGGGGCTCATCGGTGCGGAGTCGCTAGGTCAGATGAAGCCGACCGCGGTGGTCGTCAACGCGGCGCGCGGTGAGATCGTGGATCTCGACGCGCTCGCGGCCGCGCTCGAGAAAGGGACCATCGCCGGCGCCGCGCTGGATGTGTTCGCGACCGAGCCGCTTCCGGCCGACGCTGCCATCCGAAGGGCCCCGCGCACGGTGCTCACGCCGCACATCGCGGGGTCGACGACGGAGGCCCAGACCAACGTCGCCGTGGACGTCGTCGAGCAGATCCTCGACGTTCTCGACGGCAAGCCCGCCCGCTACGCGGTCAACGCCCCGCGCCCCCCCGCGGAGGAGGCCGGCGGGATGGCGTGGCTGCGCCTCGCCGAGCGCCTCGGCTCGCTCACCGCACAGCTCCTCGACGACCGGCCCGCGCAGCTCGCGCTCGGCTACGGCGGAGCGGTCCTCGAGCTGGATCCGGAGCCGCTCCGAGCGGCGGCGGTGAAGGGCGTGCTCGAGACCTTCAGCGAGCAGCGCGTCAACCTCGTGAACGCGCTCGACCTCGCGCGTTCGCGCGGGCTCGCCATCGCCGAGCGTCGGGAGACGGAGCCGGCGCGTTACGCGTCGCTTCTGTCCGTGAAGGTCGGATCGACAGAGGTCGCCGGCACCCTCGTGCAGGGCGATCCCCGCATCGTGTTCATCGACGGGTTCTGGGTCGACGTGCCGGTGGACGGCCACCTGCTGCTCACGAAGCATCAGGACAAGCCCGGTCTCGTCGGACGCGTGGGCACGCTGCTCGGCGAGCACAACGTGAACATCTCGTCGATGCAGGTCGGGCGCCTCCATCCGCGCGGCGAGGCGCTCATGATCCTGACGCTCGACGATGCCGTCCCCGACGAGGTCCGCGCACGCATTGGCGCGTTCGAAGACATCAACGCGGTTCGCACGGCGCGGCTCGGGGTCTAGAGGTAACCTCTCGCGGCCAGTGGAATCCTCACGTTTCGAACGAACCGTCCGCACCGAATCGAGCGAGATCTTCGCGATCTACGGCGGCGCGCGCCGCGTCGGTCGCATCGATCTGCACTACGGTCGGTTCGAGGTGCACGGCACGCTGCTCCTCGAGGTCGACCTCACCGACGACGAGCTGCAGCAGGTGATCGACCAGATCGACGAGGAGCTCGTGCAGACGCATGACCCTGAGCGTGAGGACTTTCTCGTGACCGTGTTCAAGTCCGAGGAGCTTGGGTTCTATTCGGACGAGTTCGAAGCGGACGACGCCGGTGACGACGACGAAGAGGAAGAGCGCTAGCGCAGGGGTAGGGGCCCCTGATGGGGCAGGGGCCCCACGGGCAACCCGCCCGCGAATGCCGAAGGGCTACGGGGTTCCGAAGACCCAGCGCGGGATGCTGCCGTGGGCCACGACGCGAAAGATCCTCGAGGGCGCGAAGTCGTACTGGCTCGTGACGATCGACCCCGACGGCAAGCCCCATCTGGTCGGGCAATGGGGCGCGTGGATCGACGACCATTGGTACTTCGAGGGCGGCGAGGACACGAAGTGGGCGCGCAACGTCGCGCGCGAGCCACGGATAGCGATGGGCGCCGAGTCCGGGACCAGCGCGGTGATGGTCGAAGGACGCGCGAGCCGCCTGCCGTCCGTGGAGCGTCCGACCTCGGAGCGCATCACCAAGCAGTACGGGGCGAAGTACGGCCGCCTCTACAAGTACCGGCCGAAGCCGGAGCAGTGGGACAAGGGCGGCTACGTCCTCACACCGACGAAGATTCTCGCGTGGGACGTGCGCGGTTTCCCGCGCACCACCACCCGGTACGTCTTCGACCGGTAGGCGACACCGCTCACTCCATCCCGGGACTGGCCGCGATCGCGGCGGGACGGGCGGAACTGAGGCGGATGAGATCGCCCACAGCGATCTCGAAGACCGCATCCGGTAGACCAGCCGCCGCCCAGACCGTCTCGAACCGCTTGAGCGTTTGGTCCGCGATCACCTCGAGGGGCTGCGCGTGAGCGAACGGCGGCACGCCGCCGATTGGAAATCCGGTGTGAGCCTTCGCTTCGTCGGCGGTGGCCCGGCGGACCGATCTTGCGCGCCGGAGGTCCTCGAGGCGTTTGACACTCACGCGGTTGTCGCCACAGCAGAGCACGACCAGAGGGCGTCCATCCGCGATGAACACGAGCGATTTCACGATGCGGCGCACTTCAGTGCCGATCTCACGTGCGGCGTCGTGCGCAGTACGCGTCGTGGAGGCAAATTGCCGGACCGCAAGGTCGACGCCCCGCTCTTGCGCGAAGGCGCGGACGCGCGCGACGTTCGGGTGGTCCGCGTTCAGCGCCAGAGGTGCGTGATGAAGCGCAGGACGCGGCCCGGCAGAAGCGTGAGCATCGCCGAGGCAACCTGATGCCAGGCGGTCTCTGCTGCGTCCTGCTGATCCGCGTTCGCCCCGTCGGCTGAGTACTGCTCGAGCACGCGCGCCCGCGCGAGGTTCTGCACAGGATCATGCGTCTCCGGTATGGCGGCCCCCAGAGAGCTCGCGAACTCATACGTGGTCTGCGACGGGTGCGCGGGGTATCCAACGTAGCTCGCGAGAAGCCTGGTCTTTCCCCACGCCGACTCGATCGGTCCATAGTGCCGGAAGCGCCAATTGAATCGCGCGACCGCGAGCGCGAGCAGGAGGAGCAGGAGGCCGAGGAGCACAAGGGCCGGCCGCGGGTCGATCGCGCGGACCACAGCAACCACGGTGTCTCCACTGAAGGCGCCGCCATCGTCGCCCCGGTTCAGTTCGTCCTCGGCGCGGTTCTGCCGGTTGGGATCGTTTGGATCGTCGGTCGTGTCGCCTGCGGCGGAGCCATCGCCCGAGTCGGAGCCGGAGTTCAGAGAAGCGTCGGCACGCGCGAACGGCGGCTGCGACGGAGTCGGCTCGAACTCGATCCACCCGTACTGGGGGAAGTACGCCTCGACCCAAGCGTGCGCGTCCTGCTCTCTGACCACCCAGGTGTTGCTCGTGCTGTCGAACGTGCCGGTGGTGAACCCTTCGACGAGCCGCGCCGGGATGCCCTCTTCGCGGAGCATCACGACCATCGCTGACGCGAAGTACTCGCAGAAGTCCTGCTTCAGATCGAAGAGGAAGTAGTCCACCGGGTCCTTGCCCGGAGGCGTCGGCTTCACCTGGGCCGAGTACGAGTACGGCGGGCTGCGCAGGAAGGTCTCGAGCGTTTCGGCGCGGTCATACGCGTTCGGGATGTTGTCCATGATCTGGTGGGCGAGCGTCTTCACCCGTTGGGGCAGCGTCGACGGGAGCTGCAGGTACTTGGACTTGATGTAGTCCGAGTAGGTCGGCGCGACCTTTCGCAGCGTCTGTTTGTCCGCGACCGAGACGAGACTCGTGACGGTGTAGGTGCCGGCAGCTTGAGACCGGTTCAGCGCATGAAGCGAGGTGGAGTAGCTCTTATCGGTCCCCGTATAGAACTGGTACGGCACGTCCGCTCTCAGTGGCTCGTTCGCCGCGAAAAGGATGTTCGAGTGCGGGACGATGATGTCGAACCGCGCCTGGAACGTCTCCCGGTCGGTCGTGGGAAGCGCAATCTTGTCGGCCTTGTCGCTCTCGGTCGTGCGCCATCCCGCGCCTGTGTAGAAGTCGTAGGTCACCGCCCGCCAGAAATGTCCGGACGGCGCGTCGACGGTCATGATCACGCGGTCGCCGAGATTCGGCGCCTGCCCGAGGCGAATGGAGTCGGAGAACGAGACCCCGCGCAGCCGACTCGGCCCGGACACGCCGGCGAAGAAGCGCTGCCATTCGGCTTCGACGCTGTGGTACGGACCTTCGAACGTGCTCCACGCGCCGTTCAGCACCTCGGCGGCGCCGACGCGCGGGGTGACGAGAGCCATGATCACGAGCACCGTCGTCCACGTCAGCCCGCCACGCAGGAGGCGCCAGTCCATCTCGCCCGAGGGCACGATGTTCTGCTTGTTCCAGCGCTCCTGCAGATTCACGATGTGGATGCGCACGAGGAGGACGAGGACGGCGAGCGTGAACACGATGAGGTCGGGGTAGAGGTTCGTGAGTGCGACCGACACGTTGATGACGAGGCACGCGCCGTTGAAGATCACGGCGTCCCAGATGCGACCGCTCCGCGCGAGGATGAACGAGCCAACGAACGTGGCGCACCACACCGACGCGCCAAGGAAGAGAACGAACACCGTTGGGTCGCTCGCTGCCTCGCCGGCCAGTACCTGTGTGATCCAGTTGTTCACGAGGATCGCGAGACGCGTGAGCCGGTCGCCGAAGCTGGTGCCGCCCGTGGAAGCGAACGTCGTCGAGAGAACGATCATCAGCATCCCGAGCGTCGTGCCCGTGAGGATCGCTCGCGGGAAACGCATGCGGCCGTTTCCGAGAAGCGTGCCCGCGAGCACGCCGGTGATCGCGATCCACCAGAACTGCTCGCTGATCTCGACCCAGTCCGCGTGCTGCAGCGACAGCGGGTACATCGAGACCACCACGAGGTAGATGGGCAGCGCGAACCATCCGCCGCGGAAGCGCAGCTTCTTCATATCGACCGGCGGGAGCAGCGCTCTTCGGATCGAGCGCAGGCGCTCGCTCATGCGATCGCCGCCGTCGACTCGTGGAACAGCTCCTCGATCGGGGCGCCTGCCGCGAGATGCGCGGCGGGAACGCCTGCGACCGCGAGCTCACCGAGGATCGCCCTGCGACGCGCGCGGTCGCGCTCGTCGAGGTCGAAGGGTGGGCTGACGATCACGGCCTGCGTGGCGATGGCCGTCTCACGAAGCGTGCTCGCTGGCCGGACCCAGGCGCGATCAAGCGATGGCGTGATGAGAAGACACGAAGCGCCTCGCCGCAGACGCGGGAGCGTCTCGACGAGGGTCTCCTGGAGCGTGCGCGTCCCGCCGGCATGCACCTCCGCGAGGTACTGCATCAGCTTGCCGAACTGCTTCGTGCCGCGGTCGGGGTGCAGCACCTCCGCGCGATTGCCGTTCGTCACGAGGCCAACGTTGCGGTGACCGTCGAGCGCCTTGCGCACGACCGAGGCCGCGACCGTGACCGCGCGCTCTTCGGTGGAGTCCTCACCGTCTCCGTGGTGCCAGCGCCCATCGAGGTCGAGGTAGATCCAGAGGTCCGCGGTGCGATCGAGCTCGAATTCCTTCACGTGCAGGCGGCGGTGGCGCACCGACGAGGGCCAGTGGATTCGGTTCATCGCATCACCGGGTCGGTACTCGCGAATACCCATGACCATCGACGTCGACTGCAGTGAGCGCTGTCCGGTGAGCACGTTGCCCTCGAGCAAAGACCCGGGAAGCGTCCAGTACGGGAGCTGCACCACGCGCGGATAGACGAGCAGGAGCGCCTCGGATGGAATGCGCGCCTCAGTCGCGAAGAGCCCGAACGGATCGCCGCTTCGGAGCACGATCGGGCCGAGCCGGAAGCGGCCGCGCCGCTGCGCTTTGGCCAGAACCTTCCATTTGCGCGTCTTGCGCCCGCCGATCGAGAGCACACGACCGGGAAGCGGCTCGGGCCAGTTCGACTTCTCGAACACCTCGAGCCAGAGCTTTCCCAGAGCGTGATCGTTCACGAGCTCGTAGGCGAGCTCAATCGTGTCGCCGAGGTGCGCGTACGACTGCCCCAGCGTTCGCTTCACCGAGAGACCCTCGAGCGTGAGCCGCGAGAGGATCGACATCGCGATGAACACGAACAGCACGAGGTAGGAGAGGTACGAGAGGAGCTCGACCCCCGTCGAAACAGCGACGACGAAGAGGACGAGCCACAGGACCGCGAAACGCCAGGGCTTCAAGGCCTAAGCCCGCAGCGCTTGAGCGGAGGTCGACTCGACCGGGACCGAGGCCAGGATCTCGGCGATCACCGTCGTCGCCGCGAGGTCCTTGAGCCGCGCCTGCGGCTGAAGAATGAGCCGGTGGGCGAGCGTCGGCGCGGCGAGCGCCTTCACGTCGTCCGGGACGACGTAATCCCGGCCGTTCATCGACGCGTATGCCTGAGCAGCGCGCGACAGCGCGAGCGATCCGCGAGGCGACGCGCCGAGGTAGACATCGGGGTGCGACCGCGTCGCGGTGACCACGTCGACCACGTACTTCTTCACCGACCCGGCGAGATGGATCTCGCGCGACGCTGACTGCGCCCGCAGCAGCTCTTCGGAGGTCAACACCTGATCGATCGTCTCGAGCGGATGGATGATCCGCTGCGCGTCGAGGATCGCGATCTCCTCCCGGCTCGTCGGGTAGCCGAGCTGGATGCGCATGAAGAACCGGTCGAGCTGAGCCTCGGGAAGCGGGAACGTGCCCTCGTACTCGATGGGGTTCTGGGTCGCCATGACGAGGAACGGCTCGGGCAGCTGATAGGTGGTGCCGTCGACCGTCACCTGGTGCTCGTCCATCGACTCGAGGAGCGCCGACTGGGTCTTTGGCGTCGCCCGGTTGATTTCGTCGGCGAGGACGACCTGGCTCATGACCGGTCCCGGCCGGAACTCGAACTTGTTGGTCTGCTGGTTGAAGATCGAGACGCCGGTCACGTCGGACGGCAGGAGATCCGGGGTGAACTGGATGCGGCGGAAGGAGCACCCGAGCGACCGGGCAAGAGCCTTTGCCAGCACGGTCTTCCCGGTGCCGGGGACGTCTTCCACGAGGATGTGGCCGCGGCACAGAAGTGCCACCAGGGCGAGCGC
>Ga0307287_10000616_pt1 | contig 12476 bp, 8 predicted proteins | sample ER_DNA_141_FD_194485 | JGI IMG/M metagenome (GOLD analysis project Ga0307287, IMG submission 194485) | Bulk soil microbial communities from the East River watershed near Crested Butte, Colorado, United States - ER_DNA_141 | ecosystem: Environmental > Terrestrial > Soil > Floodplain | place: USA...
CGCGGCGATGACGGCCTGCTTGACCGGCACGTGCGCGCGCCTCTTGGCCTCCTGCAGGTAGCTGGTCGCATAGGTCCCGAACCGGAACGGTCGCGACGCGAGGGTCGGCAGCTGCCGCGTGTGGCCGTCCGCGAACGGGATCACGACGCCGTCGGCCGCGAGGTTTGTCACGCCGTCGAGCGGATAGGTCACGAAGCTCGACTTGGTCTGCTCGCCGTCCGAGATCACGGGCGAGCCCGTCTCCTCGAAGCGCCGGATCGTGTCCGCGAGCGCCTCGTCCTGAAGCGCGCGGAGCTCCTCGGGCGAGATCGTCCCCTCGGCGAACGCGGCCTGGCCGTCGATCAGCGTCTTCGGTCTCGGGACGCTACCGATGGGCTCGGTCGGGATCATCTGGGCTCCCCGGGTGCGTGGCGGATCGATGCGGACGAGCGCGTACGATACCCCCTCCTGCCGAACCCGTGCCCGGAGGGACGTCCTGAACGAGCCGCATCCATCGATCGCGCAGGCGTCGGCACGGTCGGTGACGGGTGCCCCCGCGGCGCCCGAGGTGGCGCCCGGACCCGCGGCGCCCGAGCCGCCCGCGGAACCGGCCGGCCGCACGGTGCGGGTCTTCGGACGCACCTACCCCTTCGTCGCGCCGAACATCCGGGACCCGCGGCTCCACCTCGCGGCGGTGATCATCTCGATCCACGTCCTGGGCCAGATCGGGCTCGGGTTCCGCGTGTCGGTCCCCCAGATCCTGGTCGCGATCTTGGTCTGTGCCGTCATCGAGGTCGGGTGGACCCTCTCCAAGACAGGCACCGTGGTCTGGCCGGCGAGCGCGATGCTGACCGGCAGCGGCGTCGCGCTGATCCTGCGTCTGAGCGACATGCAGAGCAACGATCACTGGAGCTGGCGCGGCTGGTACGTGTTCGCGCTCGTCGCCGGGCTGTCGCTGCTCACGAAGTACGTGATCCGCTATCGCGGTTCGCACATCTTCAACCCCTCGAACGTGGGCCTCGTCGCTGCCTTCCTGCTCCTCGGCAGCACCCGGGTCGAGCCGCTCGACTTCTGGTGGGCGCCGTTCGACGGCTGGATGATCGCGGCCTACCTGATCATCCTCGTGGGAGGCCTGCTGATCACGGCTCGCCTGCACCTGCTCGGGATGTCGGCGGCGTTCTGGCTCACGCTCGCGGTCGGCCTCGGCATCCTCGCGGCCTCGGGCCACTGCATGACCGCGCGGTGGTCGTTCGAGCCCGTGTGCGGGGCGCACTTCTGGTGGGTGATCGTGTTCTCGCCCGAGATCCTGATCTTCCTGTTCTTCATGATCACGGACCCGAAGACGACGCCGGCCGGGCGGGTCGCGCGGGTCGTGTTCGGGATCGCCGTCGCGATGGTGTGCACGTTGTTGATCGCGCCGCAGACGACCGAGTTCGGCGCCAAGGTGGCGCTGCTGTCGGGCCTGGTCGTGCTCTGTGTGGCGCGCCTCTTCTTCGAGCGGTTCCTTCCGGCGCCCGGTTCCGAACGCGACCGCCTCGGCGCGTACGTCGCCCGGCCCGGCATGCGCGGCGGCGGGTACCTCGCGCCCGGCCGCGCCCTTGGGCGCGGGGCGATCGCGGGGGCGGCGGTCGTGCTCCTGGGCACCGCGGTCGTCGCGGTCGGGACGCCGGCGCGGGACTCGTTCGTCGCGGCGAGCGCCTCGGCACCGTCTGAGCCGGGGACGCAGCCACCGCTCGACGTGCACGTCGATCCCTCGATGCTTCCACGCGTGACGATGGACTTCGAGGTTGGGCAGCGGGGCGATCTGTCTCAGGCCGACGCCCAGCAGATCGCCCTCACGCTCGCCGAGAACCTCGAGGTCGAGGCCGAGGCGCTCCGAGGCGGGGAGCAGAGTCTCCTGCCGTCGGTCGACGACGGGCAACGGTTGGCCGCGATGCAACGAGCGGTGGCCCAGGTGATCGAGAGCGGACGCGCGACGGTCCCCCACTTCGCGTTCGATGCGATCCACCTCTTCCTGGTCCATCCCAAGGGTCAGGCGGGCCTGAGCCTCGGGTTGGAAGCCCGGGGAACCGTGGAGGAGGTCGCCTACGGGGTCGACGGGTCAGAGCGGTCGCGAGCGACCTCGCCCTTCGCCCGCACGTTCGTGCTCAGCCGGCCGACCGGCGCGCGCTGGTTGCTGGTGGACACACAGCCGAACGCCTGATCCGCGTTCGGGTCAGTGCAGTTCGGCCAGGTCCGTCTCGGTCACCTCGCCGGGCAGCTTGCCCAGGATGATCATGGCCAGTACCTCGTCCGTCGTGACGTCGGTCTTATTCACGGTGCCGACCAGCTTCCCCTGGAGCATCACGCTGATCCGGTCGGACAGGTCGTACACGTCGTGGATGTCGTGGCTGATCAGGAAGATGCCGAGGCCCTCCTCGCGGAGCCGCTTGATCAGATCCCCGACCTGCCTGGTCTCCGCCGGCCCCAGGGCGGCCGTCGGCTCGTCCATGATCAGGATCCGTGCGTTGAAATGGACGGCCCGCGCGATCGCGACGGACTGTCGCTGGCCGCCCGACAGGGAGGCGACCGGCACCACGAAGTTCTGGAACTTCGGGTTCAGCCGGCCCATCAGCTTGCGGGTGGCGTCCTCCATGGCGCTGTCGTCCAGGTTGCCGAAGCGCGTCGTCAGCTCGCGGCCGAGGAACACGTTGCCGGGCGCGTCGATGTTGTCCGCGAGAGCCAGCGTCTGGTAGATCGTTTCGACCCCGAGGGCCTTGGCGTCGCGCGGGTGAGAGATCGTCACGGGCTCGCCCTCGATCAGGATCTGTCCCGAGTCGGCAGGGTGTGCGCCCGAAAGCGTCCGGATCAGCGTGGTCTTCCCCGCGCCGTTCCCGCCCACGAGCCCGACGACCTCGCCCGGGTACAGGTCCAGGGAGACGCCGTCGACGGCGTGGACGCCGCCGAACGCGACGCGGATGTCGCGCAGTTCGACGAGAGGAGTCCCCGACCGGTCGATCACTTCGCCGACCTCCGGCGGACGATCGTGTCCAGGGTCACGGCCAAGACCAGCACGATCCCCACCACGATGTCCTGCAGCGGCGCCTCGACGCCCATCAGGACCATGCCCGACACGAGCGACTGCATCACGAGCGCGCCGAGCAGCGCGCCGATGATCGTCCCGATGCCGCCGCTCAACGACGTCCCGCCGATTACGGCGGCCGCGATCACGTTGAGCTCCATCCCGGTCCCAAGGCTGCTGACCGCCGCGTTGAGCCGGGCGATCTGGACCGCGGCGGCGAGCCCGACCAGCAGGCCCATCAGCGTGAACGTCTTGACGATTGTGCGCTTGGTCTTGATGCCGGCGAGCTCGGCCGCCTCCGGGTTCCCGCCGATCCCGTAGACGTAGCGCCCGAAGCGCCGCCGGGTCGCAATGAAGGTCATGACGATGCCGACGCCGATCGCGATCAGGACGGGGTAGGCCAGGCCGAGCGAGATGTTCTCGCCCGGCGCCGCGCCGGCCTGCTCGGCGAGCGCCGGGGGCAGGTAGTAGCGGTTCAGGAACCAGACGCCGAACAGCACCGCCCCGCACACGATCACGGCGATCGCGACCTCCGCCCACATCGGTCGAAGCCGGAACCCGTACCGGCCACGCTGCCGTCGCTTGGCGAACTGCAGGAGCACGATCCCGGCGCACGCGGCGATGCCGAGGATCCAGCTCCACGTTCCGCCCACCGTGCCGGTCGAGCCGCCCCCGAGCTTGCGGAACAGGGTGTCCATCGGCGCGATCGTCTGCCCGCTCGCCATCCACCAGGCGACGCCGCGCCATACGAGGAAGCCGCCGAGCGTCACGATGAACGACGGCACGCCAACATAGGCGATGATGCTCCCCTGGAACGCACCAATCGCCGCACCGAGCGCGAGGCCCACAGCGACGGCGATCACCCACGTGAGCGGGTGATCGAACCCGATCCATTGGGGGAGCCAGTCGTGCTGCACGACGGCCATGGCCATGCCGACCGCCGCCATCACGGCGCCCACGGACAGGTCGATGTTGCGGGTGACGATGATCAGGACCATCCCCGTCGCCATGATCGCGACGACCGCGGTTTGGACCGACAGGTTCCAAAGGTTCCGGGGCGTGAGGAACGTGTGGTTCGGCGTGCTGATCGCGAAGACGATCCAGATGATCGCCAGGCCCCCGAGGAGTCCTACGAGCCGGGCATCGATCTCGGCCGAGCGCAGGACCTCGCGCCACGAGCGCGATCTCGGCTCCTCGGGCTCCTGCGCCGGCGCCTTCGGCTCCGGCTCGGCCGTGGAAACCTTGGTCTCAGCCACTCATCCGAATCCTATGCCGAAACGGGCGCCCGCCTCGCCCGGCTGTCCGGGCGAGGCGGGCCTCGGTTCACGAAGCGGTCAGCGCTGATCCCCTACCCGCAGACATCCACCGTGCCGGGCTTGACGCCCTGGCACAGGTCTTCCTGCGAGACCCAGTCGGCGTCGAGCACGACGTCGAGATTGTCCTGCGTGATCGCCTGGGGGGTCAGGAAGATCGAGGTCATCTGGTTCCCGCCCGGCGAGTCGAACGCCTGCGTGTTGGCGACGTCCTTGAGCGCCGTGCCCTGCGCCATCGAGCACGCCGCCTCACCCGCGGCCTTGCCGAGCTCCCGCGCGTCCTTGAAGACGTCGACGGTCTGCGTCCCGAGGGCGACGCGGTTCAGCCCGGCCACGTCGCCGTCCTGACCGGACACCGCGACATCGCCCGCCAGACCCTGGGCCTCGAGCGCGGCCACGACGCCGCCGGCCATGCCGTCGTTCTCGGCGAGGACGGCGTCGACGTCGTTGTTGTTGTCGGTCAGGAACTGCTCCATGTTCGTCTGAGCGATCGCCGGGTCCCAGTTGTCCGTGTAGGACTCGCCGACGTTCTTGATGTCACCCGAGTCCAGCGCGTCCTGGAGGACCTCCTGCTGGCCCTGCCGAAGGAAGTCGGCGTTCGCGTCGGCCGAGTTCCCCTTGATGAAGACGTAGTTCCCCTTGGGGACCTCCGCGAAGACGGCCTCCGCTTCCAGACGCCCGATCTCGACGTTGTCGAACGTGACGTACAGCGAGCCCGGGTTCTCGATCAGCCGGTCATACGCGACGACCGGGATGCCCTGGTCGAGCGCGCTCTGCACCGCCGGGAGGATCGCCTCACCGTCCTGCGCCAAGATGATGATCGCGTTCGCACCCTGCGAGATTAGGTTCTCCACGTCGGCCAGCTGCTGCTCGGCGGACGACCCGGCGTCGGCGGAGATGTACTCCGCGCCGCAGGCCTGCAGGGCCTGCTGGATCGCGGGCTCGTCGTGCAGGGCCCACCGTTCCTCGTTGTAGTTGTTCCAGGAAACCCCCACGGTGACATTGCCGCCGCCGGTCGCCCCGCCGGTCGCCCCGCCCGTCGCTCCGCCACCGTCATCGTCGCTGCAGGCAGCGAACAGAACGACCGAAAGCGCGAGGAAGACCCACAAGCGCCGTCTCAACACGTGCACCCCCTCCTTCTGGACGGAACGTCCCGGTGACGCACCGGCCCCTCCCGTTTCTACGAACCGGATGGCCCTTCGGGCTTCGCGGGTAGGCCGGAACGACCGTCCTGTGGAGGGGTCGCGCTGGGGTCCGCTCGTGCCTGGGCCGCGGGCCAACATGGCACATTCGGGCGGACTGCGCAATCCGTCGTCGTAGTCGCGAACGTGGCCTGTTGCGCCCCTTCGAGGCCCCCGATAGCCTGCCTGCCCGCGCGACGGTCCCGCTTCGGCCGCACGATCGGGGATGCGTTCGCGCCCAATCACTCGCGAGGCAGGGACGGATGCAGAGAGTTGGGCCCGCAACTGACACCGGGGCAGACTCCGGCGGCGGGAGGCAGCGGGAGCCGAGGCCGAACGCCGGGCGACCACACCAGGGTCGGGCGACGGCTTTGTGGCTGGTGCTCGGCGGGATCGGGGGGGCGCTCGTCGCGCTTGCCGTGGTGCTGGCGCTCGAGCTTGCGCTGACGAGCGCCGGCGAGACGGCGGCGGAGGCCCCCCGCTTCGTTGAGGAGTCCACGGCTGCGGGCATCGACCACGTCTACGAGGGCGAGTTCCCCTACTTCGTGGGCGGCGGCGTGGCGACCTTCGACTGCAACGACGACCGGCGGCCCGACCTGTACCTGGCCGGAGGGGCCGACCCGGCCGCCCTGTACCGCAACGAGAGTCCGGTCGGCGGCGCGTTGCGGTTCGCGAAGGTGTCCGCCCCAGTGACCGACCTCACCAGCGTTACCGGCGCCTACCCGATCGACGTCGACGGCGACGCACTGACCGACCTCGCGGTCCTTCGGAACGGCGTGAACATCCTCCTGCGAGGCCTCGGCGACTGCCGGTTCGAGCGGGCGAACGAGACCTGGGGCTACGACGGCGGCAACGCTTTGACCGCCGCGTTCAGCGCGACGTGGGAGGGCTCGGCCACGCTGCCGACCCTCGCGTTCGGGAACTACCTTGACCTGGCGAAGGCCGACGACCGCTCCGCGTGCGACGACAATCAGTTGGTGCGGCCGCTACCGGGCGGCGACGCGTACGCCGCCCCGATCCCGCTCGCGCCGGGCTATTGCACTCTGTCCGTCCTGTTCAGCGACTGGGACCGCTCGGGCCACACCGACCTTCGCATGGCCAACGACCGCCACTACTACCTCGACGGCGAGGAGCAGCTGTGGCGCATCGAGCCGGGGGAACTCCCGCGCCTCTACACACGCGCGGACGGGTGGCGGCGCCTCGTGATCTGGGGCATGGGCATCGCCACCTACGACGTCACCGGCGACGGCCTGCCCGAGGTGTACCTGACGAGCCAGGGAGACAACAAGCTCCAGACGCTGGCGAACGCGACCGGCCGGCCGGCCTACCGGGACATCGCGATCGACAAGGGCGTGACCGCGACGCGTCCGTACACCGGCGGCGATCCCCTGCCCTCGACGGCATGGCATCCCGAGTTCCAGGACGTGAACGACGACGGGGTCGTCGACCTGTTCGTCTCCAAGGGCAACGTCGAGGCACAGCAGGACTTCGCGTCCAAGGACCCCAGCAACCTGCTGATCGGACAGGCGGACGGGACGTTCGTCGAGGGGGGCCTCGCCGCGGGCATCGCGAGCTTCGTGAAGGGACGGGGCGCGGCCGTCGTCGACCTCAACCTCGACGGCATGCTCGACATCGTGCAGGTGAATCGCCGCGTGAACGTGAGCCTGTTCCGTAACGTGGGTTCCGGCACCGCCGCGGAACCCCAGCCGATGGGCCACTGGGTCGCGGTGCGCCCCGAGCAGTCCGGCCCGAACCGCGACGCGATCGGCTCGTGGATCCAGGTGCGGTTCGGCGACCACACCGTCGAGCGGGAGCTCACGATCGGCGGGGGCCACGCGAGCGGCGAGCTCGGGTGGATCCACGTCGGGCTCGGCGACGCCGACTCGGCCGAGGTTCGGATCCGCTGGCCCGACGGCGAGGTCGGGACCTGGCAGGAGGTGGCCGCGAACGCGTTCGTCACGATCCCGCGTGGAGGGGAGCCCACGACGTGGTCGCCCACCGAGCCGACCCCATGACCGGCGCGCGCCTCACCGAGGTCGATCTGCCCGACTTCGGGATGCCCCAGGTCGTGCCCGAGATCCCGGCCGCGATCTACGCCGACCGACTCGAACGCCTCCGAGAGCGCGCCGGCGAAGAGGCCCACGACCACATCGTGATCTACGCGGATCGGGAGCACAGTGCGAATCTCGCGTACGTGACCGGATTCGATCCGCGGTTCGAGGAGGCCATGCTCGTCCTCGGCCCCTCCGGCGAGACCGCCGTGTTGGTGGGCAATGAATGCTTCGGCGTCGCCGGAGCGGCGCCGCTTCCGATGCGACGCCACCTCTTCCAGGACTTCAGCCTGCCGAGCCAGCCGCGCGACCGCTCGCGAACGCTCCGGGAGATCCTGTCCGACGAGGGCATCGACGCCGAGGCGAAGGTCGGCGTGATCGGCTGGAAGACGTTCGAGGACCGCAGCATGATCGAGATCCCGGCGTACATCGCGGACGAGCTCCGCCGCATGACCCCGTCCGGCACGGTCGAGAACGCCGGCCACCTGCTGATCGACGCCGCCGACGGCCTGCGCGTCCTGAACGAGGTCGAACAGCTCGCGGCGTTCGAGTACGCGGCGTGCCAGACCTCGCACGGCGTCCGGCGGCTGCTGTTCGCGCTCGAGCCCGGGATGCGCGAGGACGATGCCGTCTCGCTCTTGTCTTGGAACGGCTCGCCCCTGTCCTGCCACCTGATGCTCTCGAGCGGCGACCGGGCGACCCTCGGCCTGCTCAGCCCCACCGACCGGAAGATCGAGCGCGGCGACCGGTTCACGGTGGCGTTCGGGATCTGGGGTGCCCTGAACTGCCGCGCGGGGTTCGTCGTCGAGGATGCTGCCGAACTCCCGGCGGCGATCCGCAACTACGTCGAGAAGCTGGTCGGGCCCTACTTCGAGGCAATCGCGGAGTGGTACGGGGCCCTTCGGATCGGCCAGACGGGCGGTGTGCTCCACGAGATCGTGCGGCGGCGGCTCGGCGACCCATTTTTCGGGATCTTCCTGAACCCCGGACACCAGATCCATCTGGACGAATGGGTCAACTCGCCGATCACGCCGGGATCGACGATCGAGCTGCGTTCGGGCATGGCGTTCCAGGTCGACGTGATCCCCGCGACGGGGACCGAGTACTTCACGACGAACATCGAGGACGGCCTCGCGCTCGCCGACGAGACGCTGCGGTCCGAGTTCGCGACGCGGTACCCCGACGCGTGGTCGCGGATCCGAGCCCGGCGGGCTTTCATGGCCGAGGCCCTCGGGATCGAGCTGCATCCCGACGTGCTGCCGTTCTCGAACATCCCCGCGTGGCTCCCGCCCTTCCTCCTGCGACCGGAGCGGGTCATGGCCCTGGCCGGCTAGGAACGCCTGCGCGCGGCGGAGTAGCCTGATCCGCAGGACCCTCGAGGGAGGCACGAGATGACGTACGAACCCAGACCGGAGCACCGCTTCTCGTTCGGGCTGTGGACCGTCGGCAACATCGGCATCGACCCGTTCGGCGAGCCCGTCCGAGAGGTGCTGTCCCCAGTCCAGCTCGTCGAGCTGCTGGCTGAGGTCGGGGCATGGGGCGTCAACCTGCACGACAACGACCTGGTGCCGATCGACGCGAGCGCGCACGAGCGCGACCAGATCGTCTCCGACTTCCGCAAGGCGCTCGACGCCACCGGCCTGATCGTGCCGATGGCGACGACGAACCTGTTCCGGGACCCGATCTTCCGAGACGGCGCCTTCACGGCCAACGACCCGCGGGTCCGCGCGTTCGCGCTGCAGAAGACGATGCGCGCGATCGACCTCGGCGTCGAGCTCGGCGCGACCACGTACGTCTTCTGGGGCGGGCGGGAGGGCGTCGAGACCGACTCCTCGAAGGACCCGGTGATCGCGTTCCAGCGCTACAAGGACTCGATGGACTTTCTGTGCGCCTACGTCAAGGACCAGGCGTACGACCTGCGCTTCGCGCTCGAGTCCAAGCCGAACGAACCTCGCGGCGACATCTACCTCTCCACCACCGGCGCCATGCTCGCCTTCATCCAGACGCTCGAGCACTCGGAGATGGTGGGCGTGAACCCGGAGGTCGCGCACGAGCACATGGCGGGGCTGAACTTCACCCACCACGTCGCGCAGGCCTGGGCGATGGGCAAGCTGTTCCACATCGACCTGAACGACCAGATCCCGGGGCGCTACGACCAGGACCTGCGGTTCGGCTCGGCCAACCCGAAGGCGGCGTTCTTCCTGGTGAAGCTGCTCGAGGATGTGGGCTACGAGGGCAGCCGTCACTTCGACGCTCACGCGTACCGGACGTCCGACTACGAGGACGTGAAGGCGTTCGCCCGCGGGTGCATGCGCACCTACCTGATCCTGAAGGAGAAGGCCGAGCGCTGGAACGCCGACCGCGAGATCCAGGCTCTGGTCGGGCAGATCAACGCCGACGACGGCACGGTGACGCCCCACCTGGCGCCGTACACGCCCGAACGCGCCGAGGGACTCAAGGGCCTCGACATCGACCGTCGGGCGGTCGCCGCACGTGGGCAGCCCTACGAGCGGCTCGATCAGCTGACGGTCGACCTCCTGCTCGGAGCGCGGTGACGCCGGGAAGCGAGGTCGTGCACGTGGCACGACGATGACCCTCCGTGAGGCATCGGCGTGAGCCTCGTCCTCGGGCTGGACGTCTCCACCACGGCGACCAAGGCGATCCTGCAGGACGCGGAGGGCGCGGTGCTCGCCGTGGGGGCGTCGGCGTACCCGTACGAGACGCCGCACCCCCTGTGGAGCGAACAGGACCCCACCTTGTGGTGGGACGCGAGCAGGGTCGCGGTACGGGCGGCGCTCGACACGGCGGAGGCGGACGCCGCGGCGGTGGAGGCCGTAGGGCTCACGGGACAGATGCACGGCCTGGTCGCGCTGGACACCCGAGACGAGGTCCTGCGCCCGGCGATCCTGTGGAACGACCAGCGCACCGCTGCCGAGTGCGACGCGATCCGCGAGATCGTCGGTCGCCGGCGCCTGATCGCGACCACGGGCAACGACGCCCTGCCCGGCTTCACCGCTCCCAAGCTGTTGTGGCTGCGACGCCACGAGCCCGACATCTGGGCGGCGATCGCCCACGTGCTCCTGCCCAAGGACTTCGTGCGTCTCCGACTCACCGGCGAGCACGCCGTGGACCGGGCCGACGGTTCCGGGACGATCCTGTTCGACCTCGCGTCGCGGGACTGGTCCACCGAGATCGTCGACGAGCTCGGGATCCAGCGCCGATGGTTGCCGCGGACCTACGAGGGGCCCACGGTCACGGGCACGATCACGGAGGCCGCAGCATCCTTGACCGGGCTGCGTCCGGGGACCCCCGTGATCGCCGGCGGAGGGGACCAGGCGGCGGGCGCGGTCGGCCTCGGCTCGGTGGTGCCGGGTGTGTCGTCGCTGTCGCTCGGCACCTCCGGCGTGATGTTCACGACGACCGAGGGGCCCACGATCGAACCCGAGGGTCGACTCCACGCGTTCTGCCACGCTATGCCGGACCGATGGCACCTGATGGGCGTGATGCTCTCGGCGGGAGGGAGCCTGCGTTGGTACCGAGATGCGCTCGCTCCCGGCGTCGCGTTCGAGGAGCTCGTCGGGGAAGCCGCTCAGGCGCCGCCGGGGAGCGACGGCCTCCTGTTCCTTCCGTATCTCACGGGCGAGCGAACGCCGTACCCCGACCCCCTCGCCCGCGGTGCGTTCGTCGGCCTGACCGTCCACCACGGACGCGCCCACCTCACGCGGGCGGTGCTCGAGGGCGTGGCGTTCGGGATGCGCGACTCGCTCGAGCTGATGCTCGCGGCGGGCCTCGCGCCCCCGACCGAGATCCGGGCGACCGGCGGGGGTGTCCGGAGCGCGCTGTGGCGGCAGATCCTCGCCGACGTGCTCGGTGCGGCGATCGTGACGATCTCCGGCGCCGAGGGCGCCGCGCAGGGCGCCGCGACGCTCGCCGCCGTCGGGGCCGGGTGGTTCGACACGGTCCAGGACGCGTGCCGGGCACTCGTGCGGATCGGCGAGACCACCACGCCCTCGGGGGCCGCGGGCGCCTACACGCACGCGTACGCCCGGTACCGCGGGCTCTATCCGGCGCTCGCCGCGACCTTCCACGCCACGGACTGATCCGCGGCCATACGCAGGCTCAACCGGCTCGGAAGAGTTCCTCGATCACCCGAAGGTTGCCGACGGCGTCCGACGGCGGGATCGGCACCGGCGTGCGGTCGAGCACCGCCGCCGCGAACCGCTCCGCCTGGATCGAGTACTCGTTGGCCGGGTCGAACGTGAGCACCTCGGTCTCGGGCCGAACCGGGGGATCGCCGCCGGCGGTAACGAACACCCGGGTCGGCCGGTCCGGCGGGATGTTGAACGGGATCTCCAGCGAGATCCGGCCCTCGGTGCCGTAGATGTGGACGCGCTGATCGGGTTCGGCGCGGGTCGAGCACGTGAAGGTGGCCACGCCGTCGTCGAAGTCCAAGATCGCCGACGTCAGGACATCGATCCCCATGACGGGGTCGCGCGTCACCGACCCCTGGACCCGTTCCGGCTCGGCGCCGAACAGCATCCGGGACAGGTTCACGCAGTAGCAGCCGATGTCGTAGAGGGCGCCGCCACCCGCCTCGACGATGTTGCGGATGTTGCGCGGGTCGTCGTTGAAATACGAGAACCAGCTCTGGACGGCCCTCAGCTCCCCGATGCGGCCGGAGGCCAGCAGGTCCCGGGCCGCCTCCCAGGTCGGATGGAGCCGGTACATGAACGCCTCCATCAGCAGCACGCCCTCGGCCTCGCAGACCTGGATCATCCGCTCGGCCTCCGCCGCGTTCGTCGCGAGCGGCTTCTCGCACAGCACGTGCTTGCCGGCGCGGGCCGCGGCGATCGTCCAATCCGTGTGAAGGTGGTTGGGGAGAGGGTTGTAC
>Ga0307287_10000617_pt1 | contig 12470 bp, 18 predicted proteins | sample ER_DNA_141_FD_194485 | JGI IMG/M metagenome (GOLD analysis project Ga0307287, IMG submission 194485) | Bulk soil microbial communities from the East River watershed near Crested Butte, Colorado, United States - ER_DNA_141 | ecosystem: Environmental > Terrestrial > Soil > Floodplain | place...
GATCGCGATCATGGATGGTCCCTTCCTCCTAGACGGTCGGCTCGGATGGCGACGTGTCGACGGTTCTAGGCGCATGCAGTTGTTCCAGGATCAACCGTTGGCTCGCAACGCGCTCCAGGAGGAGCCGTTGCGAGGCGGGATCCAGGACGCCGACCCGGCTCAGCGTGTGCCAGAGGAGCTCTTTGCCTCGGACGCCCATGAGTAGCAGCTCGAAGTCGCGAATACGATGGAGGTCGGACGGGCCGACCATCGACCGGACGGTGTCAAGCCACGCGACACCGGTCGCGGCGGCCTGCTTCCAGACGGACGGCACGATCCCCAGGCGGCTCATCAGTTCGCGGAGGCGCTCCCGATCCTCCTGCACGTCCTGGATGAACAGCTCCAGCGCCGCCTTGGATGGTCCATCCGTCTCGGCATCCCGCCTGCGACGTGCGATATCGACCGCCGTAACGGATCCGGCCAGATGGTCATGCAGGTATGCGGGAAGCCATGCCTCCTTCGCGCTCACTTTCATCTCCTCAGACTCCTTCAAGAACGAGACGCGGCTCGGTGCGGGGAAGCGCCGGAACGCATCCGCAACGAAGGCATCGACATCATTCGCGCCGTGTCGGGCGAGATGGTCGGTCGCGAGCGAACGCGTCGCACTCGGTACGAGGCGCAACGGTTCGTCGATTTCCCTCGTCATCAGCATTGCGGGACGTACCCGGCATCCCCCGGCATGAAACGACATATGGAAGCTGATGCGGCCGAGCGAGTGAGTCTTGGCCCTGACAGCGCATGTCTTCCCGGCTGGCGAAACGAATTGTCGGACGGTGATCCGGCAGCTCGGCGAGATCGATTCCGCCCCACCAGCGTTAACTGAGGGAGTCCGATGCGCTTGGGCTCCCTCGGCTCCGCCTAGGAATGACTCTCGTCGGGGACATAACGATGGTCGCCTTCTTGAACCGAGACGCGTGTTCACAGGACGGGCAACGCTCGATCATGCTCGGGACCCGCATCGCCTCGAACGAGAAGCTCCGAGGCAATCGCGAACGTTGGGGGACGGGCGAGTGGGGGGGGCTGGCACTTCGGCCTGAACTATTCGGGAGTACCGGGAGCTCGAGGCCGGCGACGCTTACGGAGTCGAGACCTGGGATCGGATCCCAAGCTGCGGGTGGCCGCAGAAGTTTGTGGAGGAACTTGTCGAGCGGGGCGTTTGTCGCTCGAAACGGTGGGTACTCACCGGGACCAGCCAGTCGAGCATGAGGGGGAACGCTGATGCAGAGGAATCCGAGAAGTATGCCACGGGGACGTGCCCTGATCCATTGGGGCTCGATCTCCGCGGGTGCTGTCTGGGCTCTGGCGGTGACGGTGTTGCTGTCGGCGCTGTGGTTAGCACTTGGGTACGCGTCGGAGGTCAACGCGATCAGGGACAACATCGAGTGGTTCCTGGCGGCCTCGGCGATGATCGGTCTGTTCGTGGGTGGCTTCCTCGCCGGGTGGTTGCCTGGCGTGCGCGGGTGGGGCCCGGGGGTTATCAACGGGATGACCGTTTGGGGCATCATCCTCACGATCTCTCTGTTGATCGGCATCCCATCCGTGCTCGGCGGCGCCGCGGCGCTGTTGGACAACGTGGGCGGGGTGTCGCGCGTGACGGGATCTGGAGGCCAATCCCTGGGGAATGGCGTCGATCCCGGTCTGTGGGCCGGATTCTTCACGGCGATGATCGGCTTCGTCCTGGCCGCCATCGGCGGGGCGTTGGGCGGCGCGAGCCCTCGCAACGCGGATATGTACGAGACGTTCGACACGGACGATCGCGATCGTGATGACCGCCGCGTCAACGTCGTGGAGTACGAGGACGACGTGACCAGGCGTAACCGCTAGACCACTCTCACCCAAGGACGAGTAGGAGCGGGGCCCGGCCCAAGCCGGGCCCCGCGACCCCCATGGGGGGCGACACCCGCCGACGTTCGAGACGTGGGACCGGTTCTGCAAGCTGTTCGGGAGTCCTCCAGATGAGTCGGCAGATCTCGAAGAAGTTCGCCTCGCTTGCATCCTGGCTCTCGAAGTGGATGGGCTCACACTGGGCGGTCCTCGTCGCCGCACTGCTTGTCGTGATCGGGTTGGTGGTCTTCGGGGTCGATCGGACCAACATCGCCATCAGCGTCGCAACCCTGCTGATGGTCTTCATCCTCCAGAACTCTCAGAACAGGGACTCCGCGGCCCTTCACGTGAAGCTCGATGAGATCATCACCCATCTCGAAGGCCCACGGGATGACGTGGCGGGCATCGAGGTGAAGTCCCATGAGGAGATCGACGAACTCTACGAGGACTTACAAGCGGTTGAGGATCGCCCGAGCCGGGACGGATGAAGACGAGCTGAGGCTCGCGCTCTCAACTCTCGACCCTAAAGCCCGCGACACTCTCCGCCGCGTCCTGATCCACGACCAGGCCGCCGGGACGCGATCGCCTCGCAGCTACTCCGCTACCGCGACGAGCGAGGCGATGACTGGGCCGACATCATCGACGTGCTGACGATGTATCCAGATGCGAGGCGGCGGCTGGTTCGAGTCCTAGGCGAGTTGGAAGCAGATCACCGCACGGGCTAGCAACCTAAGACCATCCCATCTCGCCGATTGATCACACGTGCATCGCGACGTGCATCGCGACCCCCCGGGTTTAGGCTCCTGCGTGCCCCGACGACGCAACGCCGATACCCGGCATGTCCGACGTCGCCACGTAGGAAAGGAGAACGGATGCTCTACCACCTGGCGATCCACCGTCCGAAGCCCGAGCACGAGCAGGACCTGATCGACTCGATGCATCGGTTCGGCGCAGCGGCGCGAGCACAGGGCGCGATCGAGGCGCACACGTTCAAGGACGAACGGTCCGACGCGCTGGTCGGGCTCGCGATCTGGCGGTCGGACGAGGATCTCGCCGCGGCGCGACCCGCGCTGGGGACGGCCACCGAGCAGGACGACTTCGATGCGTGGGAGAGCGGCCCGGTCGAGCTGTTCCTGCTCCACGACGTCTAGAGGACTGGGCGTGTCGGACCTCCGTCCCTCGAAGTTGACCGAACCTGATCCCGAGCGGGACTTTGGCGACTGGAGGAGGGGAGGAAGCGGACGACGACTGATGGCAGCGCCGTTGCAGGCGCAACCGCCCTTGTGGAGCTGGTCGGCGTCGATTGCCCCAACGATTGCCCGTCCCATCCTGTAGACGGCTCCCGGGGATGCCACGAGCCGCACTAGGTCTCTGCCATCGCTGCATGTCACGACACAGAACGACTCGCGACGGTACGACGCGCCAGATTCGGTTCCGGGTTGAGGGCCTAGTGCCCCTTACGGGGCGTAGGGGTTCAAATCCCCCCTCCGACACTCACATCTCCTCGCACCTGATGCGCTACCGCGACCAGAACGGTCAGGACTGGGCGGACATCATCGACTTCCTGACGATGCACCCGGTCGCTCGGCGGCGGGTCGTGCGGTTGCTGGCGGAGATCGACGGGGGAGCTCGATGAACGGCCGGAGCGCTGGGCTTGATCCTGATTGGGATCCTGTTGTCGGGGTTAGCGCACACTTCTAATTCAACGGCGAGGCCGCCAACCCGGTCATCGCGAACGTCTTGTTCGCGATCCTCCATCGGCCCTCCAGCCTGACGAGCGAGAAGAAGTTGACGTAGTTCATCCCTTGGTAATCGTCCTCGGCGAGCACGGCCACGCCCGCGTCCCCCACGACGTCGATGCTCACGACGTGGGAGCGGAACCCCGGACCGGGCACCGGGAGGCTCGCCACCTCGTCGAAGAAGTCCTGTATCGGGACGTCGACGTGGACGTTCTTCTCGTACCCGTACATCCGGGCGCTCTCCAGGAACGCCTCTCGCAGGAGTTCGACGTCGGCCCTCGCAGCTCCATCGACGTACATCTGCACCAGGGCCGCCACGGCCTCGAGGTCGTCCATCCGGTCGGTCATCGTTCCCCCTTCGCGTCGCCCCCGGAACCGTAGTGCCGCACGCGGTTGTGCGCCTCGCCTTGGAGCCGCCCGGCCCGGTCTACCTCGCGCCGCGCCCGGCGCGTCGGGGGACATTCCCGAACGCTTGCGCATCCGAGCGTGTGTACGCCTTCCTCTTGGTGGCCGATGGCCACAGTGGATGGGAGGACCTTGAACCTGTCAGGATTCGGCGAGCTAACTGCGATGAGCGGGAAGGGGGACGTACATGATTCCTCAGAGGCCCGACGCGCCGGGGGTGTCGTCATTCAGTGCCCCGGCCCCGCATTACGATGGCCGCCCACGGAGCGTATCGGTGGTCGGCTTCGTCCTAACCCTCGTAGCGACGACGTTATCGCTGGTGGTGCTTATCGCGGTGATTGCGTCCGGCTGGGACGGTTCGCCACCGAGTGCGGGCGGCCCGCAGCCGCCGGACTGGGTGGTCGTTCCATGGCTTTGGTCAGCGGGCATCGGGATCGTGGCGCTCACCCTCGAAACGATCGCCTACAAGCAAGAGAGCAAGCGTGAGGTGCGTCTCGGGAAGCGGTTGACCTCGGTCGGGCTCGTGATGTGCGCGGTCGGGGCAACGGCTTGGACATTCGTGTTCTTGGCTTCTGTCAACGCGAGTATGTAACGCGCTTGGCGCAAGTCTCGGTCCAGGGCGGATCGACGCCTTTCAAGTGACATTCACGAACACTCGGGCAGCCGAGAGGGCTTGCGCTGGCTTCCGGGAGTCGTCCCTTCGGCACGGACCTCCCCGGGTCGATGAGGGGCGTCATCGAGACGTTGATACGATGAGCCGTGGAGTCCAAGTTCCGCGTACTCGTCGAACAGCCAACGCGGGGCAAGCGCTGGGTCGCCGTTGCGGCGGACTGGCCGGGACTCGAGCGGGGCGGCAAGACAGAGGACTTGGCGGTCGCGAAGATCGTCGACTACGTGCCGCGGTACCTTCCAGTCGCGAAGCGCGTCCGGCTGGGCTCGCAGCTCACGACACAGACCAGGGTTGACATCATCGGTCGGTACCCGGGAACTGGCTCGACCGACTTCTGGGGCATCTCGTTCGCGCCCTCACCGCTGGACCGCCAGCCGTTCGACGCGCCGACGTTCGACCGCCAGGTGCGGCTGCTCCGCGCGGCGTGGGCCGAGTTCGACGAGACGGCCGCCAGCGTATCGGCAGAGCTCCGGCCGGGTGTCCGAGGCGGCGGCCGCTCCCGTGACCAGATCATTCGCCACGTCCTGGCGAACGAGGGTGAGGAATTCTCGAGGCGCGTGGATGCCAAGTCCGAGCTGATGGACCTACTGAGGCCGAGCGGACTCGCCAAGCACCGCGACCGCTTCGTTGAGGCGATGGGTGCCTGGTACAAAGAGGGCAAGCCGCTTGGCAAGTGGACGATCCCGTACCTGATTCGACACACGGCTTTCCACGTGCTCGACCACACCTGGGAGATGCAGGATCGAGACCTGTCGGACGACGCCACCACCAGGTGACCGCCTCGACGCATGTCGGTGACAGGGTGATCCATCCCGGCGTTGCCTTGGGTCTCGAAGGCCGTCGCTAGTCCCAACGCTTCGGGCGACATTCCGGCACGCTCGCGCACCCGAGAATTCGCGGATGTACCTGGAAACAGATTCAGACGCCCGACAGCTGACGAGCGGCTACACCGGGCCGACGAAGCAGGGCGTGCTCCCGCAGCCGACCGATGCCGACCAACTGAGCGAACTCCTAGCAGAAGCCGTCGTGCGGGGCCGAGGCGATCCGAGCGAACCCGTTATGACTCTCTACGGCGAACCGACGCGAGCGATCGATAGGACTCGCTCGAGCGTTCGAGGGTCCCCACGCCAATGGGTTCTGATTACCTCTGTCCCGGCTCGATGAACGAGGTGTCGGAGGATCAAAGCGGCGACGATTGCGTCGTCGAGGGGCCCGATCACGGGTAGGAACTCGGGGAGCAGGTCGATCGGGGACGCGAGCCACAGGGCACCGATCAGGAGCCAGACCTTCGCGCCTCGCGGGACGCGCGGATCCTTCACAAGGTCCTTGAAGAGCAGCAAGAGGTTTGGGATGAGGGTCGCGAGCTCCTTGGCCGCCACGCGCTTCCCGGCAATCATCAGCCCGAGGACGAGCATCGCGTACACGATGAGGGCGACTCCTAGTCCAACCAACAGGTCGTGCATGCGCTCAGCGTAGACGGCCGCAGGCTCTCCCTTGGCGAGGAGGTCCGAGCCTGTCGTTAGGCTCTGAACATGCCGACGTTGGCCGCGTACCCGGGGATGATGCAGCGCGTTCGGAAGCGTGAGGGTCTCAGGGTTTGTCGCGCAGCCTGGTCGGTGTCAGCGTCCGGGAGTATCGAGAGATCGAAGCCGGAGACAGAGCGCCGAGCCCGGCTACGTATGAACGGATTTCCGAGCTATACGGGTGGCCTCAGACGTTCGTGGGCAAGGTGAGGATTGGCGGAAGAGAAAGGGTATGAGTCGCAGATGCGGGATCTTCAGAGCTTGGGGAAACGGCTCGCAGGCGGGTGGACGACCGAAGGGACGCACCCAGGCCTCCCCGGCACGGTCATACATGGCTCGAGCGAAATCGAGTGGCTCGAGGGCGAGCGGTTCCTCATCTACCGGACCCGCTACGACCACCCGGACATCCCGGACGGGATCTCGATCATCGGAGACACCGACGGGCTCCACATGCATTATTTCGACACGCGTGGGGTCCACAGGATCTACGACGTGAAGGTGACCGATGAGGGATGGGAGATGGCGATGGATCGGGACTCACCGGCCAGTTCGTTTGCATCGCCCGATGAGCGGTTCTCGCAGCGCATGAACTTCACCTTCGAAGACGACAATCGGACGATGACAGGGAAGGGAAGGCTGTCGTACGACGACGTGACCTGGGTCGACGACCTCGAGATCACCTACAGCCGAGCGTCGTGATTGAACCGGCGCTCTCCCATAATGGTCGACGCACACGGAGCGGATCTGCAAGCTATACGGGTGGCCGCAGACGTTCGCGGGCTGAGGGGAATGTCTCGACGTGAGCTGCGATGACGCGTTCGAGCAAGCGGCTCTCCCGAGGAGCTGGTGGTCACGCTCAACGGATCGCCCGATGGCTCGGGGACCATATCCCCGAGTCCTCACGGACGAACCCTGATGATCGTCTTCCCCTTGCGTCGCTCGGTCGGGTTGAGGGCGGCGACGGCATCGTCGAGGGTCGCGATGTTGCCGATGTTCGTCCGCAGTCGTCCGTCACGCACCCGCCGCACGACCTCACCCAGTTGGGCACGATCGGACTCGACAACGAAATCGACCGCCTGGCCGTCGGTGGGCCGCGCCTCGGTCGGGCCGACGACGGACACCAGCGTGCCCGCGGCTCGAACCAGACCCGCGGACCGCCTCTGGATGTCGCCGCCGATGACATCGAAAACCAGATCGACTCCGCCAACGTCTTCCAGCGCGTCGTTGTCGAGGTCGACGAACTCCTGCGCACCGAAGTCGTGCGCCTCCTGACGGTCGGAAGCGCGTCCGGTGCCGATAACGTACGCACCGAACTCACGCGCGAGCTGCGTCACCATCGACCCGACTGCGCCGGCCGCGCCGTGCACGAGCACGCTCTGCCCCGCCTGAAGGCGGCCGTGGTCGAACAGTCCCTGCCACGCGGTCAGCCCCGAAATCGGCAGGCTCGCACCCACCGTGAAGTCGACGTCGCCCGGGAGCGGCGCGAGGTTGCGTGCCTCAACGGCCACATACTCCGCCAGGGTGCCGTCGCGATGCCAGTCCGTGAGGCCGAACACCCGCTGTCCCACCGACAGCCCCGTCGTGCCGTAGCCGAGGCCGGTGACCACTCCGGCCACCTCGTGCCCAGGGATCGACGGTGTTCGGTCACGATTGCGGCGATCGGTCCAGGTCGAGGGCCACGCTATCTCAGTCGGGACGAATCCCGACGCATGAACCTCAACGACGACGTCGTTTATCGCTGCCGGCGGCTCGGGCCGCTCCACCAGCGTCATCCCGGCCGTTCCCGCAGCCTGGTCCGTCACGACGATTGCTTTCATCGGGCTATCACACGTGACTTGGATGACGCGTTGAGAGAGACCCCGAACGCCACACTCTATATATTGCGCGCCGACCTCCGTTGCGTCCTGATTCACGACCGGGCCGACCGCGACGCGATCGCCTCGCAGCTGCTCCCTACCGGGACGGACATGGAGACGACGGGGCCGACGTTATCGACATGCTGACGTGTACCCGGAGGAACAGCGTCGAGTCGTTCGGTTGTTGGCGGAGACCGAAGCAGCCTCGGGTGAATGGTGACTCCGCGAAACTGTTGCGGGAACGGTAGAGGGACGGTGCACCTTCCACCGTCCTCGTTTCGGCGCCTTGACGTCGGCAAATCTAGAGGCCTTGTGCGGCACAGCGCCGCTCGGCTACGGTGCCGTGAATGCTGTATCGGGTTGAGCTGGTCCTGCGAGCGGACCTGGATGACGAGGCCCTGCACGAGATCCTGATACGGGCGAACACATACGCGATCATCGAGGCCGTCGAGGTGACCCGCGATGCAGCTACGGAGAGTTGTCGCTTCACGGCCAGGATCAACGCCCCGAGTGCCGAAGCGGCGCTCGGTGCCTCGCTGACGGTCCTCGCTCAGACCTCAGGGCATGTCGGGCTGGTGGAGGAAGACGCCCTGCGCCGGGTTGTTATCGAGCGCGACGAGTCTCTTGTCGGCGGGAGGAGCGAGTAGACCTTTTCCGCCTGCAAACGGGGGGACCGGTCCTCGGGCTCCCCTTTATGCGGGTTCTCGGGGTCTTCCATCGCCCCGAGAGCGGTAAGGCCGGCCCTTCCTGCCGGGTATCCCGAAAGCCGGAAGGGGCCAGGGGACAGCGACCCCCCCTGGCCCCTCCGTTATCTCCCCGGTGTCTTGCACCGCCCCTTCACTCGAAGCGCTTGATCATCTCCCGCAGGCGGCGCTGACGACCCCGCACGATCGCTAGCTCGCCATCGAGCCGGTCCGGGAGACGATCACTGGTACCGACCTCTTCGACCTGGCTCATGAACAGGGTCGCGTCGGGCTCGCCAAGTTCTGGTGTGCCGCGCAGGTAGCTTTCGACGTCGTGCTGCCAGAGCAGTACGCGATCCCACACCGTCTTGTCGTAGTTCGGTCGCTCACCCCTGTTGAGGTCATCCTCGACGATCTGTCGGGCGAGGCCGCAGTGCGTTCGCAACGTGATCGCCCTGCTGGAGAAACTCGGCTAGTGCCGTCCGGATCGGGAGCGCGTCAACCTTCTGTTCGATCCTGCCCAGCTGGGCCTCGAACCCCCTTGCGCCGATTCGAACGAAGCTCGCTTCTGGCAGCACGATCCCGACGAAGAACAGACCACCACCCAGGAACGCGAGGGCGATCGCGAGGCCCTGCCGGTCGCGTAGTAGGAACGCGAGCACGAGGATCGCCACGCCTGCCGCCGCGAGCACGAGTCGCTTCGAGTTCTCACGCACCCATCGCGTGGCCACCGAGGAATCATCCCTTACGTCCCAGTCTTGGGTAGCACTTGGGTAGCAGATGGTGCGTCATGAAGGGGTACCAAGCGGTAGGGTGCAGCGCCGTTGACCTGCGGTTTCTCTGTTCGCACAGGTCAACGGGGGTACCCTGCGTTCCTTGACGCGGAAGAGGTCAGAGGTTCAAATCCTCTAGCGCCCACAGTTAGAACCGCAGGCAAGACACTCTTACGCGGTCGCGGGTCCTCATCGGGATCTCCCGCTTGCCACGTACGTGCCACCGATCTCGGGGATCGCGGCCGCCAACGGTCGTGCTGTTGGCTCTCGAGCCTGCTCCGCTACCGCGACCGGCGGGGCGACGACTGGGCCGGTACCATCGACTTCCTGACGATGTGGCCCGATGCGGGGCGGCCGGTCTGCGCGTACTTGGGGAGATCGGTGGAGAGGGTCGCATAGACGGGTTCCCAGTCGCCCTGAACAGATACACGACGGGAACCCCCCTTCAGCCGTCTTGGTGACCAGGGTGTCGAACACCTTGCCCCGAGAGGTTCAGGCCGATGCGGATGGCGAAGTCCGTCTAGTTGCACGCACTAGGCTCTCGGCATCTCGAAAGCGGGGGTGGGGACATGAGCGATCGGATTCCTGAACCGCAGTTCCAACTCGCGAATGAACGGACGTATCTTGCGTGGCTTCGGACGGCGCTCGCACTCGTCGCCTCCGGCGTCGCAGCTGCACGGCTCCTGGCGGGGCAGTCGCTCCATTGGGCGTGGGAGACGGTTGGAGTCCTGCTGATCATGGCGGGTGTCGTGACCGCTGCCATGGCACGGCGCCGATGGCGGGCGATGGACGCCGCGATCCGCGAAGGCGAACCCCTGCCGGCTCCGGGCGTCGCCGTGATGATCGCGGGCGTCATCGTGATCTGCGGGCTCATCACCACCGCGCTCCTCCTCGGAACGGACCCAGGACACGTTCCATGATCTCGTGCGTACCGCGAGCAACCCTGCTGACACGTCTCATAACCTGCACGGCGTCCTCGGATGAGGTCGATCGGATGTATGCCGGGCCGGGCAACGACGCGTGCCTGGCCAGCCTTGATGGAGACTCAGCTGACGTCATCGATGGTGGCGACGGCAGAGACACCTGGTACAGCAACCCCCCAAGAGACAAGCTCGTCCACCTTGAAGTTCGGAAGAAGTGTTTTGCGGCGTAAGGGCCTTCTTAAGGAACCTCGTTCCATCTTCCGTGCCGTAGGGGCTCGTGCCCTGGCAGATCGCGTCGGACACACGTGAGGCGGCCGGGACAGGACTACATTCCGAGGATCATGCCGGCCTCGGGGGAGCCCCAGCACCTGACCGAAACGGAAGTGACGCATCGTAGCGTCGGCATTCCTGAAGCCCCCGCGCGTCGGCTCTGCGCATCAGCGTTCGACTTCCCTTCATAGCGGGTAGCAACGCCGCGAGGAGTTCGGGATGCGGGACGACACCAGGCGGGATCTGGCCTTCTGGGGTGTTGGTGGTTTGGCGGTTGCCCTCTTCGTCTGGGTTTACTCCCAGGCCCCAAACGGAGAAGGAGATTTCGCGGACTCACCACCCTCTTTGGCTCCGTTCGCCGCCACGCAAGCTCCCTCATCTTCGCCGGTCCGTGAGATGCAGGCGCCCACCCCCTCACCGCCTCGTTCCAGTTTGTCCCCTGCGCGAAGCGTGATCCTGCCGCCGACTTTGGGGCGCGAGATCGCTGCGGAGCCGCCGCGCCCGCCGTCTGCAACCGGCACACCGTCTACATCCTCTCCCGCTGGTTCGTCCCCTAGCGTGGGCCCGGCGAGCCCGAAGCCCACCGTCTCCGCAAGTCCAGCACTTCGTCCCAACGGCACCCTGAACACCAACGGGGCGCTCACGGTCAACTTCAAGGAAGCTGGCCTCGAGGCGAACCAGCTCACCAACTACGCGTTGACAGCTGACGCGACGGCCACGTATGTGTGCGTGAAGAGCGACGGCCACAAAGCCCAGAACAAGACCACGGTTGCCGGGTCTGTCAGTGCATCCGGCACCTTCAACTCGGGCAAGAACGGTGATGTGACCGCATCCCTGACGGTTTCGTCGTGGTCGTCGGATATCTCTTGTTCGCCGAAACAGAGTCTCGAGCTGGCGTCGATGTCCTACACGAACGTGGTGCTTACAGACACGACGAACAGTGTCAGCATCAAAGTTGGCGACTTCTCGTCCGGATGTCTGTTGCCCAACGTGACGGGCGCGTGCTGAACGACTGGGTAGGGAGGGAAACAGTGCGAAGGGACCCTGATGGGTCTTTTCGTGGCGAGATCGGGATGGTGGCGGTAGGGAACCATCCGTCCGCTAGCGGACGGATGGTTTCCCGTCGAACACTTCCGGACGGCGCGCCAATAGGGGCCGACGACGCTGAAGATTGGCGATCCGTGAAAGTAGCTCGAATCCCATCCACACATCGGACGGTGATCTTCGTCTAGTCGTCGCGGACCCAAGCCTCCAAGATGTCCGGCCCCGCGTTCAGACGTCGATCACGATGCGCTGTTCGTGGCCGCCGCTCGCATCCCAATCTCGGATCGCTTCGGCAGCCTTGACCAGGAGCGCCGCGCCACCGACCAGCTCCAGCAGCCGGATCAACGGATACCTGCGGAGGCCCGGGATCCGGAACAACAGCGGAGCGGTCACGATGACGCCGGCGGCGAGATACCTCCGGAACAGGACGCCGGCGGGCGACCCCAGGAACGCCCGCGCCTGGGCCGCGCTGAGCTCGATCCGTTGTCCCACGGTCGCCATCATTCCCCCCATACCCGCGCTGTCGGTCGAATATCCCACGGTTCAGCCCCACCCTCCCGGGTAGGAGAGAAGTGTCCCGGCGACCGCTGGGACACCCCCGATGGAAGAGGAGGCGAACGCGTATGCAGACCGATCTCTGGACGTACGAGATCACTCTGCCCGAGATGCCCGACCTGACCAGGTTCGACGTTGAGGCGACGGACGGTTCGATCGGGCACGT
>Ga0307287_10000620_pt1 | contig 12406 bp, 8 predicted proteins | sample ER_DNA_141_FD_194485 | JGI IMG/M metagenome (GOLD analysis project Ga0307287, IMG submission 194485) | Bulk soil microbial communities from the East River watershed near Crested Butte, Colorado, United States - ER_DNA_141 | ecosystem: Environmental > Terrestrial > Soil > Floodplain | place: USA...
GTCGAAGATCTCCCGGCGCATGATCATGTAGCCGCCGTTGATCCAGATGTCGGAGACGCGCACGTCGTCGATCCGCTCGACCAGGCCGTCCTCGCGCGAGCTGACGACGTGGAAGGTGTAGGTCGGCTTGACGGCGATGAACGCGGCCACCGCGTCCCGGTGCACGAAGTCGTCGACCAGCTCGGGCAGGGGGGCGTCGGTGAGCACGTCGCCGTAGTTGGCCAGGAATACGTCCTCGCTCTCGACGTGGCGGCGCACGGCCACCAGCCGCTGGCCGATGTTGGCGTGCAGCCCGGTGTCGGCGAAGGTGATGCGCCAGTCGTGGATGTCGCTGCCCAGCAGCTCGATGCGGCCGGCCTCCCTGCCGCCGTTGCCGTCGAGCACGAAGTCGTTGGACAGGGCCTCGTTGTAGTCGAGGAAGTACTGCTTGACCACGTCGGCCTTGTAGCCCAGGCAGAGGGTGAAGTCGCGGTGCCCGTGGTGGGCGTAGTACTTCATGATGTGCCACAGGATCGGGCGGTAGCCGATCGGCACCATCGGCTTGGGCACCCGCTCGGAATGGTCCCGGAGCCGCAGCCCCAGGCCGCCGCAGAACAGAACGACCTTCATCGCCGCCCCCCTTGCCGTGCCAGGTCGGGTCCGTACACCGTCACCTCGGGGATGGGGACGACGAAGCGCGCCCCCCACTCCCGGGTGTAGGCCAGCTGCTCGATGATCTCATCCTTGAGGTTCCAGGGCAGGATCAGGATGTAGTCGGGCCGCGTGGCGGCCAGCCGCTCCGGCGGGTGGATGGGGATGTGGGTGCCGGGCGTGAAGCGGCCGTGCTTGTAGGGGTTGCGGTCGACGGTGTAGTCGAGGAAGTCGGTCCGGATCCCGCAGTAGTTCAGCAGGGTGTTGCCCTTGCCGGGGGCGCCGTAGCCGGCGATGGTGGCGCCGTCGCGCCTGGCCGCGATCAGGAACTCGAGCAGCTTGCGCTTGGTCTCGACCACCCGCTCGCCGAACCCGGCGTACGGCGCCGGGGTCTCGAGGCCGGCGGCCAGCTCCCGGGACGCCAGCTCGGTCACCCGCTCGCTGACCGCGCCGTCGGCGGCGTCGGCCCGCCGGCCCCAGATCCGCAGCGAGCCGCCGTGGGTGGGCAGCTCCTCGACGTCGAACAGGGTCAGCCCGTGCCTGGCGAAGATCCGCCTGGCCGTCCCGAACGAGAAGTAGGAGAAGTGCTCGTGGTAGATGGTGTCGAACTGGTTGCCCTCCATCAGCCGGGCCAGGTGGGGGAACTCGACGGTCACCACCCCGCCCGGCTTGAGCAGGCGGGCGATCCCGGCCACGAAGCCGTTGAGGTCCGGCACCTGGGCCAGGACGTTGTTGGCCACCACCAGGTCGGCCCGGCGGCCCTCGGCGACCAGCTCGCCGGCCAGCTCCTCGTCGAAGAACCGGGTCAGGGTGGGGACCCCACGGGCCTCGGCGACCTCGGCCACGTTGACGGCCGGCTCGATCCCCAGCACCGGCACCCCGCGGGCCACGAAGTGCTGCAGCAGGTAGCCGTCGTTGCTGGCCAGCTCGACGACCAGGCTGCCGGGGCCAAGCCGCAGCCGCTCCGCGGCCAGGTCGGTGTAGTCGCGGGCGTGGCGGACCCAGGAGTCGGAGTAGGACGAGAAGTAGGCGTACTCGGTGAAGATGGCCTCCGGGGCCACGTACCGCTCGAGCTGCACCAGCCAGCACCGCTCGCAGACGTCGGCCCGCAGCGGGTAGAAGGGCTCCATCTGGTTGAGCTGGTCGCCGGTGAGGAAGCTCTCGCACAGCGGCGAGGCCCCGAGGTCGCACACGACCCTGGACACCGGTGCCGCGCAGAAGCGGCACGGGTAGCTGGCGGGAGGTGACGGAAGCGTTATTCGGCTGCCCTCCGGTTGCGCTCGGCGGCCTTGTTGAGGTCGGTGACCTCCGAGGCCCGGTCCTCCGACCGGTCCCCATTCTCACCCGGCTCCTCGGCCGGCGCAGCCGGTCGCGGGCCGAACGGCACCGTCCGCGCCTGGGACGTGGGCTCCAGGTCGTCCAGCTCGGCCTCCGGCTGGTCGCGCAGGTCGCCGCGCGTCGTCATCGAGCGCAGCCACGGGCTCCTGGTCCCGACGAGGATCACCCCGAGCTGGCGGATGCGGTCGCGGCGCAGGCCGTTGGTGGCCTCCCGCACCGACCGCATGCGGGTGGCGCCGGACTTGGCCACGAACAGGGTGGCGTCGGCCACGCTCGACAGCGTGATCGCGTCGGCCGAGTTCCGGGCCGGCGGGGTGTCGAGGATGATGATCCCCATCTGCCGCAAGGTCTGGATCGTCTCGTGGAGGCGCTTGGAGGCCAGCAGCTCGCCCGGGTGCCTGCTCGGCATGCCGGCGGGCAGGACCAGCAGGTGGTCGTTGATCGACACCAGCATGGCGATCGCCGGGATGGGGTCGTCCTGGAGGGCCTCGGCCAGGCCGGGCCCCTGCCCGAGGCCGAGCAGCTTCTCGACGTCGGGTCGGCGCAGGTCGCTGGAGACCAGGACCACCTCGCGGCCCTGGCGGGCCAGGGAGTGGGCCAGGTTGGCGGCCAGCATCGTCCTGCCGTCCCCGGGCTCGGCGGAGGCGATGGCCAGCACCCGGATGTCGGTCCCGAGCCCCTGGCGCTCCAGGGCCGTGCCGACGCGCCGGTAGTCCTCGGCCGCCGGGCTGAACGGCCGGTCGATCACCGGCAGCGGCGTGCGCCGGATGCCGGACCTGCGGACCTCGGCGATGAACGGCAGCCCGGACGCCTCCTCGAGGTCGGTCGGGCTGGCCACCTTGCGGAAGGCGGTCTCGATCAGCAGCCCGGCGCCGGCCCCGATGCCCAGCCCGAGCAGCAGGCCCAGGGCCATGATGACCTTGTTGCTGAGCGGCGGGGCGTTGGTGGCCACGATGGGCCGCCCGACGATGGTCGTCGGCTTGCCGCCGACGACCTGGCTCTCCTGGGCGAGGCGGATCTTGTCGCGGACGTCCTGGGCCGCCGCCGAGGGCTCGCCCGACGCCGTGGGGGTGTCGAGCTTCTTGGCGAGCGCCTCGAGATCCCTGACCGCGGCCTTCAAGCGGGTGGCCTCGACCTTGTTGCGGCTGCTGGCGAACTCCTCGGCGTAGCGCTGGACCACGGCCACGGCCAGCCTGGGGTTGCCGTCGGTGAAGGAGAGGTCGACGAACGGGGTGCCCGCGAGCGGGGTGATGCCCAGGCGGTCGAGCAGCCCGGGGCCGGTCAGCTCGTCCTCGGCGCCGAGCCGCTTGGCCTTCCTGAGGCCCTCGACCACCCGGTCGGCGACCACGACGTCCTTGAGCACGTCGGGCGAGGCCCCCGAGGAGTCGTCGCCCTGGTCCTGGCCGACCGCGGGCGGCACCTTCAGGATCGCGTCGACCGGCGCCTGCAGCACCTTCATGCGGATGGTGGTGTCGTAGGTCGACCCGCTGCTGAGGACCTTGGGCAGGGCGAACCAGCCAAGGGCCAGGCCGAGCACCAGGCCCAGCGCCAGCAGCTCCTTCTGGTGCCAGATCGACCTGGCGACGTTCGCGGCCGCCGGTCCGAGCCGGACGGGCGGCTCCGCGGGTGCCTCGGTCACGTGCAGTCCTCCTCAGGGGGCCGCGACGGTCCGCCGCACCTGGGCGCCGGCACGGCCAGCTGTGCTGTGCGTACCAGGGTGGCGGACACGGCCGTCCAGGTCATACTCCGGCTGCGGTAAGTCGGTACTAGCCCCCAGCGGCATTCGTCGTAGGCGGCCTTCACCCCGACAGCGTAGGGGCCGGCGCCGGCGCCTCCGCGGCGGTCGTGGGCGTGGTGGTCACCGGCGGCTGCGTCGGGGGCGGGGCGGTGGTGGGCGGGACCGTCGACGGGGTGGTCGCCGGCCGCGTGGTCGCCGGCCGGGTGGTGGCGGGCCGCCGGGTGGTGCTGCTGGCCGCGCTGCGCCCGCTGGTGGTGCTGGCCCGCCGGCGGCCCGAGGTGCCGAGGAACGCGCCGGTCCCGGGGGTGCCGGCCCGGATGATGGTGGTGGACGCCGGGTGCCTGGGGCCGCTGGAGGAGGGGGCGCGCGACCCGACCGAGGCGATCGTGGGCGCGAGCCCGGTCCCGAGCGGGTCGCAACCGGGCCCGCAGCGGCCATGGGCGGCCAGGGCGAAGGCGACCGCGAAGGCGACCACGGCCAGGGCCGCGAACCCGGCGACCCGGACCTGGCGCCGGGTCTGCCAGCCCTCGACCAGGGCGACCAGCAGCGCCACGGCCCGGTCGGCCAGCCGGTCGAGCCGGCCGGGGGCGGCCCCGGGGGCCGTCGGGAGGGCCGGCGCCGACCCGCCGGACGGGGCCGCCGCCGCGGCCGCGGCCGCGGCCAGGGTCCGGCCGGGGACGCTGAGGGCGGCGGCCAGGTCGTCCACCGAGAACGGGCGGGCCAGGAGCGTGCAGGCGTCGTCGGCGAGGGGCCCGGCGGGCCGCTCCCCCTCGCCGGCCAGGACGACCAGCGGCCCACGGTAGTGCCGCCGGACCTGCCGGACGGCGGCGACCCGGTCCTGGTCGGGCAGGTCGAGCACGACGACGTCGGCGGTGTCCAGCGACCGGCCCCCGGCCAGCTCGCGCAGCGAGCCGACGCGGCTGAGCCGGTCGGCCGGGCCCAGCAGGTGGCCGAGCACGCCGACCAGGCCGGCGCTCTCGGCCAGCAGCACCACCCGCCGCCGGTGGAGCTCGCCCGGCCTGCTCCTTCTCGGTGTCTCCCTCGGTGTCTCCGCCATGCCCACGCGAACAGCCGCCTCCCATACATGCCAAGTGGCGGCACGAAGCCGCCACCCCTCTCTACCCTCCAGGCGTTTCGGGCATCCAGGCGATACGGCCCCAGAAACCGTAAAGACCGCTACGGCGGGGTGACTGCTCCCCGGTCGCCGGCCGGCGGAGCGCCCAGCCAGCCCAGCACCTCGGCGGTGTGCTCGCCGAGGGCGGGCGGGGCCAGCCGGTAGGAGGCGGGGGTGGACGACAGGCGGATCGGGTCGGCCACCTGGGGGACCCCGCCGGCGGCGGCCACCGGGCCCAGGCCGAGCCGCTCGGCCAGCGCGAACGCCTCGCCGACGTCGTTGACCAGGCCGCAGGGCACCCCGGCCTCGGCCAGGGCGGCCACCCAGTCGGCCGCCCCGCGGGCGGCCAGGGCCCGCTCGAGCAGGTCGGCCAGGGCGTCGCGGTTGGCGACCCGGTCGGCGTTGGTGGCGAACCGGGCGTCGGCGACCGCCTCGGGCAGCCCGAGCACGCGGCACAGGCGGGCGAACTGGCCGTCGTTGCCGACGGCCACCACCAGCGGCCGGTCGGCGGTGGCCAGGGTCTCGTACGGGGTGATGCTCGGGTGCCGGTTGCCCATGGCCCGCGGCGGCCGGCCCGTGCACAGGTACGACGAGGCCTGGTTGACCAGGCTGGCCAGGGCCGAGCCGAGCAGGCTGACCTCGACCCGCTGCCCGCGCCCGGTCCGGTCCCGCGCGGCCAGGGCGGCCAGGACGCCGCCGAACGCGTACAGACCGGTGAGCACGTCGACCAGGGCCACCCCGACCTTGGTCGGCTCGCCGCCGGCCGGTCCGGTGATGCTCATCAGCCCGCTCATCGCCTGGACCAGGAAGTCGTAGCCGGGCAGGTCGGCGCCTGCCCCCCGGCCGAAGCCGGAGATGGAGCACCAGACGAGGCCCGGGTTGCCCCGCGCGACCTCCTCGAACCCGAGCCCGAGGCGCTCCAGGGTCCCGGCCTTGAAGTTCTCGACCAGCACGTCGGCCCGGCCGGCCAGGGCGCGGGCGGCCTCCCGGCCGGCGCCGGTCTTGAGGTCGAGGGCGACGCTGCGCTTGTTGCGGTTGACGGCCAGGTAGTAGGTGCTGTGCCCGCCGTACCAGGGCGGCCCCCAGGCCCGGGTCTCGTCGCCGCCGTCGGGGTGCTCGACCTTGACCACGTCGGCCCCCAGGTCGCCCAGCAGCATGGTCGCGAACGGCCCGGCCAGCACCCGGGAGAAGTCGGCCACCACCAGCCCCTCCAGGGGGCCCGTCATAGACGGAAGCCCAGGTCCGGGGTGGGCTCGGCCACGTCCATCTGGGCCTTCTGCAGCCGGCCGGCGTAGTCCCAGTTCAGCGCCTGCCAGCGGGTGAACTGGTCCAGCACCCAGATGCCGGACTGGCGGCTGCCGTTGCCCGAGCGGCCGTTGCCCCCGAACGGCAGGTGGGCCTCGGCCCCCGAGGTCGAGTTGTTGACGCTGACCATCCCGGCGGACACGCCCGCGCGGAAGCGGAAGGCGGTCGCCGGGTCGCGGGTGTAGATCGCCGCCGACAGGCCGTAGCCGTGGCCGTTGGCCAGGGCCAGCGCCTCCTCCAGGGAGTCGCAGGCGGCCACCCCGACGATCGGGCCGAAGGTCTCGCGCCGGTACAGCTCGTCGTCGGCGGTGACCCCGGAGACGACCATCGGGTGGCAGTAGAGGCCGTCGTCGGGGTCGCCGACGAAGCCCTGGCGCGGGTTGTCCGAGGTGATCCGCCCGGTCCCGGTCGACCCCTGCACCCGGTGGTGGGGCCGGACCAGCTCCAGCCAGCCCAGGAACCGGTCGAGGAAGCGCCGGTCGATCATGGGCCCGTACAGCACCTCCCGGAACGGGTCGCCGATGACCGCCCGCTCCACGGCGTCGGCGAACCGGGCCAGGAACTCGTCGTGGACGGCGCGGTGGGCGATCACCGTGCCCAGCGAGGTGCAGCGCTGGCCGGCGGTGCCGAAGCCGCTGAACAGGGCGCCCTCCACGGCCAGGTCGAGGTCGGCGTCGGGCATGACCACCAGCGGGTTCTTGCCGCCCAGCTCCAGGCAGGGCACCTGCAGGTGGCGGCCGCACAGCTCGCCGATGCGCCGGCCGACCTCGGTCGAGCCGGTGAAGCCGACCTTGTCGACCAGGCCGGCGTCCAGGGCCGCCTCCAGCCCCTCGAAGGTGGCCGGCCCCTCGGCCTGGACCAGGTTGAGCACGCCGTCGGGCAGGCCGGCGTGCCAGCACAGCTGGGCCAGGGCCTCGGCGGTGGCCGGGGCGCACTCGGCCGGCTTCCAGACGACCGCGTTGCCGCACAGCAGGGCCGGGACCAGGTACCAGGAGGGCACCGCCACCGGGAAGTTGCCGGCGGTGATGACCGCCGCCACCCCGACCGGCTGGCGGAAGGTGAACAGCTGCTTGTCCGGCATCTCGCTCGGCACCGTCTGGCCGTAGAGCCGCCGGCCCTCGCCGGCGAAGAAGTCGCAGGTGTCGACGACCTCCTGGACCTCGCCGCGGGCCTCGGCCAGGGGCTTGCCGATCTCGCGGGTGACCAGCCTGGCCAGGGCCTCCCGGTTCTCCTCGACCAGGCGGCCGAGGTGCTTGACCACCCGGCCCCGCACCGGTGCCGGGGTCGCGGCCCAGCCCGGCTGGGCCGCCCGGGCCGCCCGGCAGGCGGCCACGAAGGTGGCCGGCTCGGCCAGCATGACCTCGGCCACCACCTGCCCGGTGTGGGCCGGGTCGACCGAGCGCCAACGGCGCCCGCCGTCGGCCCGGCCGGCACCGACGCGGGAGGCGAGCAGGGACGCCTGCTGAGTCATGGTCCAACCGTACTACCAGAGACGCCGGTGCGGCGCGCAGCCCGAAGGACCACGCGCCGCACCGTTCCCCACGATGTTGCGGTGTTGCCTAGTTGATGGTTACCGCAGGCCGAGCTTGCTCGAGCAGGCCGGCCAGGCGCCCCAGCCCTGGGAGGCTCGGACGCGCTCGGCGACCCGGATCTGCTCGGCGCGGCTGGCGTTGTGGGCCGAGCCGCTGCCGCCGTTGGCGGCCCAGGTCCCCTGGGAGAACTGGAGGCCACCCGCGTAGCCGTTGCCGGTGTTGGTGCCCCAGCTGCCGCCCGACTCGCACTGGGCCAGGCGGTCCCAGACGCTGCCGCCGACCGAGGAGGTCGAGACCGACCGCCTGACGGTCGGGCGCCGGGAGCTGGACGCGGGCGCGGCCGACCGCTCCTGGGAGACGACGCGGGTCACGGCCAGCGCCGGGAGCGGGCGGTGCTTGACCTTCTCGCCCTTGGCGGGGATCAGCAGCTTCTGCCCGGGATAGATGAGGTTGGGGTGGGCGATCTTCTTGTTCAGGTCCCAGATCGGCCGCCAGCTGGCCAGCTTGGCCCGCTTGGCGATCTTGCTCAGGTTGTCCCCCCGCTTGACCACGACCGTCTTGTGCTTGCTGTCGGTCTTGACGGCGACGATCTTGGCCGGGGTGCGCTGGACGGCGTCGACGGGCTCGGCCATCGCCGGCAGCGCGAACGCCGAGGCGAGGACCGCCGCTCCGAGGCCGGTGACGGCGCTCAGGCGGGCCGTCCGGGCTAAGTGAGGTGCATGTATGCGTGCCAAGGAAAGAACCTCCTCCTGCACAGTGGGTGGCCCGACGGGACGGGCCGGTCAGACCTGTACGCCACCACGCGGCGCACGGTCGCGCTCCCGTTGTTGGGGCGCTGGCCTGGAGGGGCGTCGTGGGGGCGCGCTCTCCTCCAGTGATTCCGAGCCGCGCAGGGTAGTGGAGATCGGCAGAACTCGTCAAGGCGGCCGACCCGACCCATGGTCGGCTCGGCCCCTGGTCCACTAGGCTCGTCCGGGATGGCGGGGGACGGAGGCGCTGCGGGCGCCCAGGGTGACGGGGCGCCGGCGGTCGGCTGTCCCGCCTGCGGGGAGCAGAACCCCGGGCGGGCCCGGTTCTGCCTGGCCTGCGGCCATCCCCTGCCGCCGCCGGCGGCGCGGCCGGGTGGCAGCCGCCGGGCCGTCACCGTGGTCTTCAGCGACCTGAGCGGGTCGACGACGCTCGGCGAGCGGCTCGACCCCGAGTCGCTCTCGCAGCTGATGGCCCGCTACTACGGGACCATGCGGGCGGTGGTCCGGCACCACGGCGGCACGGTCGAGAAGTTCGCCGGCGACGCGGTCATGGCCGTCTTCGGCATCCCGGCCGCCCACGAGGACGACGCCCTTCGGGCGGTCAGGGCGGCCAGCGACATGCACGCCGCCCTCGGCGACCTCAACGAGGAGCTGTGGCGCGAGTGGCGGGTGCGGCTGGAGCTGCACACTGGCGTCAACACCGGCGAGGTGGTGGCCGGCGACCCCGGCGTCGGCGGCGCCCTGGTGGTCGGCGACGCCGTCAACCTAGCCGCCCGGCTGGAGCAGGCGGCCGGCGCCGGCCAGATCCTGCTCGGCCGCGGCACCTGGAGCCTGGTCCGCGACGCCGTCGAGGTCGAGCCGCCCCGAGTCCTGGACATCCCCGGCCGCCGGGCCGGCGAGCCCGCCTACCGGCTGCTGGCCGTCCGCCCGGGGGCGGCCGGCCGCACCCGCCGCCTCGACGCCCCGTTCGTGGGCCGGGACGCCGAGCTTCGACTGCTGCAGTGGGCGTACGAGCGGGCGGCCGCCGAGCGCGCCCTGACCCTGGTCACCGTGCTCGGCGGCGCCGGGGTGGGCAAGACCCGCCTGGTCCTGGAGGCGGCCGGCCGGCTCGAGGGCGACCCGGTGGTCCTGGTCGGCCGCTGCCTGCCCTACGGCAACGGCAGCACCTTCTGGCCGCTGGCCGAGGTGGTCCGCCAGGCGGCCGGGATCGGCCTCGAGGACCCGCCGGCGCCGGCCCGGGCCAAGCTGGCCGCCCTGCTGGAGGGGGCCGCCCCCGAGGGGGCGCTGGTCGCCGAGCGGATCGGGCAGCTGATCGGGCTGGAGGCCGACCCGGCCCCGATCGAGGAGGCCGCCTGGTCGACCAGCCGGCTGCTGGAGGCCCTGGCCGCCGAGCGCCCGCTGGTGGTGGTGCTCGACGACCTGCACTGGGCCGAGCCGACCTTCCTCGACCTGGTCGAGCAGCTCGGCGACGGCGGCCGGGCGGCGCCGGTCCTGCTGGTCGCGGTGGCCCGTCCCGAGCTGCTGGAGCAGCGCCCGGCCTGGGCCGGCGGCCGGGCCAACGCCGTGAGCATGCTGCTGGAGCCGCTGGGCCCGGACGAGTCGGGGGCGCTGCTGGACGGGCTGGCCGGGGGCAGGGCGCTGCCGGCCCCGGCGCGGGAGCGGATCACCAGGGCCGCGGGCGGCAACCCCCTGTTCATCGAGGAGCTGCTGGCCAACCTGGTCGAGGAGGGCCGGCTGCGCCGCCAGGCCGGCGCCTGGGTGGTGGCCGGCGACCTGGCGGCCTCGGGGACCCCGCCGACCATCCAGGCGCTGGTCGCGGCCCGCCTGGACCGGCTGGACGTCCGGGACCGGGACGTGCTGGAGCGGGCCGCGGTCGTCGGGCAGGCGTTCGAGCAGGGCACGGTGGCCGAGCTGTCCCCGCCCGACGCCCGGGCCGAGGTCCCGGACCGGCTGGGCCGGCTGGTGCGGCGCGAGTTCCTGCGCAGCGCCCCGGCGCGCCTGCCCGCCGAGGCCGGCTACCAGTTCCGGCACCTGCTGGTCCGCGACGCCGTCTACCAGAGCGTCCCCAAGCAGGCCAGAGCCGACCTGCACGAGCGCCTGGCCGGCCTGCTGGAGGCCAGGGCCGGGGCCCGGGTGCGGGAGTACGAGGAGATCGTCGGCCACCACCTGGAGCAGGCCTGGCGCTGCCTGGCCGAGCTGGGCCCGGTCGACGAGCGCGGCCGCGGGCTCGGGGTCAGGGCCGCCGGCCGGCTGGCCGCGGCCGGGCGGCGGGCCCTGGCCAGGGGCGACACCCCGGCCGCGACCGTCCTGCTCGACCGGGCCGTCGCCCTGCTCCCGGACGGCTATCCCCTGCTGGGGCTGCTGCGCACCGACCTGGCCGACAGCCTGATCACCGCCGGCGACTACCGCCGCGGCGACCAGACGCTCATCGAGGCCCTGGCCGCGGCCGGGCCCGAGGACGCCGGGCTGCGCGCCCACGTGCTGATCACGCGGCTGCGGATGCGCCTGACCACCGAGCCAGGGCTGGAGCTGGAGCCCCTGCGCCAGCAGGTGGAGGAGGCGGTGGCGGTGCTGGAGCGGCTCGGCGACGAGCGCGGGCTGGCCCGGGCCTGGCGGCTGCTCGGCTACGAGCGCTTCGTCCGCTGCCGCATCGACCAGGCCGAGCAGGCGATCGCCCGGGCGATCGACCACGCCGTGGCCGCCGGCGACGAGCGGCTGGAGGCCTACGGGCGCGGCCTGCTGACCGCGGCCGCCTTCTGGGGCCCGCTGCCCGCCCCGGCCGGCATCGAGCGCTGCCGCCGCCAGCTGGCCGAGGCCGACGGGAACCACTACGTCGAGGCCAGCGCCCGCTGCGCCCTCGGCGCCCTGGTGGCCATGCAGGGCCGCTTCGAGGAGGCCCGCCAGGAGGTGGGCCGGGGGACGGCGATCGCCGAGAGCTTCGGCCGCGCCTACCTGAGCGCCGTCTACAGCCAGTTCGCGGCCGCGGTGGAGCTGCTGGCCGGCCGGCCCGACACCGCCGAGACGCTGCTGGTCGACGCCTACCGGGGCCTGGAGCGGCTGGGCGAGACGGGCGAGCGCTCCAACATCGCCGCCGACCTGGCCCATGCCCTGCTCGCCCAGGACCGGGACGCCGAGGCGGCCGGCTACGCCGACACCTGCCGGTCGCTGGCCGCCCGCGAGGACCTGTACGCCCAGGTCCGCTGGCGTGGCGCCACCGCGCGGGTGCTGGCCGGCCAGGGCCGCGACGCCGAAGCCGGCCGGCTGGCCGCCGAGGCGGTGGCCCTGGCCGAGCGCACCGACATGCTGAACCTGCGAGCGGCCGCGCTGCTCGACCTGGCCGCGACGGCCCGCGCCGGCGGCCGGCCCGACGACGAGGTCGCCGCCACCCGACGGGCCCTGGCCCTGTACGAGCGCAAGGGCAACCTGGCCGCCGTCGCGGCCGTCCGGGCCCTGCTCGGCGCCGCCTGAGCGCGTCCGGCTTGCCCTGTCGCCGGCCGGCAGCCAAGATCGTCCGGACGCCGGAACGGGGGAGGAGATCGGGCATGCCGCACTGGGACATGGATGGAATGGTGCTCGAGCGGCTCCAGCTGGAGCTGGCCCGCGCCGTCGCGCCCGAGCGGGACTTCCACCCCCAGGACGCCGGCCGGCTGGTGGCCATCGGCCGGGCCATCGGCAACCTGGCCCGCCTGACCTGGGACGACCCCGAGTTCCAGGTGCGGCTCAACGAGACCCGCATGCAGTTCACCAACCAGGTCACCGGCGTGCTCATGGAGGCCTACGGCGAGTCGGGCGACGGGCCGGTCGACCCCGAGCTGGTCGCCGCCCTGACCGAGGCCCTGGCCCTGGCCGCCGCCGACTCCAGGCCCTGACGCGACGGCCGGCGCCGCGGGGCGGCGCAGCCTGGGTCAGCGGGCGGTCCAGCCGCCGTCGAGGACCAGGGAGGTGCCGTTGACGAAGGCGGCGGCGTCCGAGCAGAGGAACAGCATGGCGTCGGCGACCT
>Ga0307287_10000624_pt1 | contig 12347 bp, 11 predicted proteins | sample ER_DNA_141_FD_194485 | JGI IMG/M metagenome (GOLD analysis project Ga0307287, IMG submission 194485) | Bulk soil microbial communities from the East River watershed near Crested Butte, Colorado, United States - ER_DNA_141 | ecosystem: Environmental > Terrestrial > Soil > Floodplain | place...
CGGCGGTACGCCGCTCTTCGCCGAGCTCTCCGTCACGCCGGTGCAGTTCGAGGGACCCGTCGCGGTGGTCGAGGGCACGGGTGTCACTCATCTGCGCTACCGGGTCAAGAAGTAGCCCATTCTGCGGCCTGGAATGCGTAAAAGGTGGCGTTGATGATCGGCCTCATTAGGGCCTCCCTCCGATGGTTTGATCGTCCCCGGCGATGCCTGCGCGCGTCGGAGGTATCGACTGCCGGTGGTGGAAAAAATCGTCGGGATCGTAGCGCGCCTTGACCTCACGCAGCCGCGGCAGGTTCTTCCCGTAGTAGGCCGTCAACGGGTCGGCGAGCTCGGGGTCGGGAAAATTCTGATACGCGCGGCCAGTCCCGTACCCAGCGAGCACATCGCGTACCTGGCTCAGCCACTGGGCGGCGGCCGGCCGAGTTGCGGCAGGTTGGCCGGGATCGGAGGTGGCTGTCCATTCGAGCAGGAACAGGTCCTCGCGATGCACGAAAGCAGTCGCGTCGGCTGGCATCTGGTTGTACGCGCCGCCCATCGGTGTGAATGCCAGCTCGCGCGCCTGCCCTGGGATTCGGTTGGTGGTAACCGCGTTGACGACGGCCGACGCAGCTCCGGATGGAAGCGGTTCGCCGTAGAACTCCGATGCGCTGTGATCAACTGCCGATGACAAACCTGCACCAATGTCGGCCCCAACCTCCGCGAGCCGTGCTTTTACCTCGCTGATCGGCGCTGCAGGAAACTCCTGCCGCTTCGCTTCGGCGGCACCCGCGAGCTGTTCGAAGTCCGTAAGAGCCTCAGCGGCGGTTTCATCATCGGCAATCACGGCGCCAACCAAGTGCGCTGTGACGGGGACCGAAAGATCAGCAGCAGCCCGGACCGTGAGGCTTGCCGCTATGGCATCTGCGGCGGTCGGCGCCCACTCCAGCCACGAGTTCACTACCTCAACTGCGCTGTCGCTAGGCCAGCTGAGATGAAAGGTGACGGCTTGCGGTTCGGGAACCGTATGGAAGGTCAGAGCGGTCACAACGCCGAAGTTTCCGCCACCGGCCCCGCGCAACGCCCAATAGAGATCATGGTCCAAGCTGGCATCACAGGTGATCATGGTGCCATCGGCGAGAACGATCTCCGCACTGGCCAGGCGGTCGCAGCTCAGGCCGTACGTTCGGCCGAGTACTCCGAGCCCGCCGCCCAGGGTGAGGCCCGCAATACCTACTGTCGGGCCGCACCCAGCCGGGATGGTGGTGCGGTGATCATGGAGGATTCGATAGATCTCAGCGAGCTGGGCACCACTCCCGATCGTGGCAAGATCATCATTCACCGCGACCGTATTCATGAGTCCGGTCTCGAGTAGCAGCCCCGACGTAGAAGAATGATCGGCAAATGAATGGCCCGCGCCTCGGACCGCGGTCTCGAGCCCCAGCCGACGCGCGAACGTCACCACCCGGGCGACATCAGTCGGACCGGCGCAGCGAGCGATCGCTTGCGGGCGCGGGCTCGCGTACCGGCTCATTGCCGGAATTCGCAGCGATTCAAACTGATCGTCTCCCGGAAGAAGCAGCGGTCCGGCCATGCTGTGCCTGAGTTCTCGCCAGACCCGCGTTGGCAGAGTTGGCTGGCCGGGCGATTTCCCAGCGACGGTCACAAGCCCACCTCTATTTCCTTTGGGTTCTCACCGTGCAGCGCGATGCTGTTCAGTGACCAAGCCAGGTCCGGCCCAGTTGCTGTCCAGCGAACAGCCCTTGCGCGATCTTCAGGAATCTTGCTCGAGCTTGCGAATCGAATCGCCCGGACGCACGGTGCCTGAGGCCAGCACGCGAACGTGCATGCCGCGGCGTCGCTGCTGCCGACCTGCACGGTCACTCACCCAGGCCAACGCGTCGACACCATAGCGGCCAGCGAACTTCGCACAGCCCGTATGTGGTGGCTCAGTCACCTCCGCGACCGCATCGCCGATCTGCAGTCGAGTGCCTGCGGGCAGGTTCACCACGGACAGGTCGAGGTCGACGATCAGCTGGTCCCCCGCGAGCTCCCAACGGTCGCGCTCACCAGCGACAGACGCGAGCACCCGACTGTTCATCACGGTGACCTGCCGGAGCGGATCGGCGCGGCCGTCTGAAGTGTTGGTGGCGCCTCTGGCCTCCCACGTGTCCCCAAGGAGCCCATGGGCGACCTCGAGCACGCCTTCGTCGAGAACCTTGCGCTCATACCTGGCCGGTCGGCAGATGATCATCTCGACGACGCCGTTCTCGATCGGGGAGCTGCCCAGAGCAGCCGCAGCTCGCTCGATTTCGGCGCGCGGGCGATGGTAGGCAACGTGCTGGGCGAACCGCTCAGCGACGCTGGGCTTGATCGTGCTCATTCGCTCCGCGCTCCCCACCTCGATGTGTTCGTCTGAGGATTCCTTCCACCGACGAACAAGAGCAAGTGGTTATCTCCCGTTGCGGGCACCATGCTCGTCGCCGCTGCTCACTTCGTCCAGCCCAGCTCGTTGCTGACCCAGGACCGCAGTACGGCCGCTGGCGCTGCGCCGACCTGGGTCGCAATGACCTCTCCGCCTCTGAAGAGGATCAGGGTCGGGATGGCCATCACGTTGAACCGTTGACTCAAGACCGGTGCTTCGTCCGCGTTCACCTTGACGAGCTTTAGGCGCCCCGCAAACTCGCCAGCGATCTGCTCGAGGGCGGGACTCACCATCCGGCACGGACCGCACCATGGCGCCCACATGTCGACCAGCACGGGGATCGTCGACGCCTCCACAACCGAGGTGAAATCTGCGTCGGAGCCGTTCACGATCCACTGAAGCGGTTGATGGCACTTTCCGCATCGAGGCACGCCGTCGGCCGCAGCCGGCACGCGGTTCTTGGTGCCGCAGTTGGCGCAGACCACCACGTGGCTTGTGGAGTCTTTCGCATTCGTGCTCACGTAGCTGCTCGCTCTTCCAGGGGGGTGATGAAAGTTCCAGGCTATTACGCGCTCCTGGTAGCCACCATCACGGCGACATGGCAGATCAGTGGGTGGTGAATTTGGCGTTGATGGCATCGTCGGCGTCGCCACCGGTTTCTCGACTCGAGGCTGCCGAGGGATCGGCGGAAGGCTCAGCCGCTGCGGCAGATGCCGAGGCAGTCAGCGACTGCAAGACCTGACGTAATTCAGTGGTCAGAGCGCGAAGCCGGTTGACGTCGGCCTGTTCCTCCAGAGCCGTACGCGCGTCCTTGAGCAGCGATTTGGCGAGGCCCCGTTCGCGATGGGGCGCGGTTCCTGCGTTCTCCTCCAGGGCTTGTCCGACTACGTATGCCACGGTGTCCAGCTCGTTACGAGCATCCACCTGCGCGCGGAGCGCCGCGTCTTCGCCGTGGTGCATCTCGGCGTCGGCAACCATGCGTTCGATCTCTTGCTGATTGAGGTTCGACGTGTCGCTGATCGTGATCTCCTGCTCGGCACCGGTGTCCTTGTCGCGCGCTGAGACATGCACAATGCCATTGGCGTCGATGTCGAACGTCACCTCGATCTGCGCCATCCCTCGCGGCGCAGCCCGAACGTTCTCCAGGCGGAAGCGACCCAGTACCCGGTTGTCGCTGGCGCGCTCCCGCTCTCCTTGGAGCACCACGACATCCACCGCTGGTTGGTTGTCCTCGCCGGTGCTGAAGATCTCGGTACGCAGCACCGGAATGGTCGTATTGCGCTCGACCACCTTGGTCATCACGCCGCCCTGGGTCTCCAGGCCCAACGACAGCGACGTGACGTCGAGCAGCAGCACGTCGTTGATGTCGCCCTTGATGATCGCCGCCTGGACGGCCGCGCCGACCGCTGTCACCTCGTCGGGGTTGACAGTCATGTTCGGTTCCCGGCCACCGGTCATGCGGCGTACCAGGGCCTGCACGGCCGGAATCCTGGTCGATCCACCAACCAGGATGACCTGATCAATGTCGTCGGCGGTGACCTCCGCGTCATCCATGGCCTGCTGCACCGGATCCAAGCACCGCTGGACCAGGTCCGCCGTGAGTTGATCAAATGTCGACCGCATCAGATCGAGGTTGAGATGCTTCGGTCCTGATTCGTCCGCCGCGACGAAGGGGAGGTTGATGGTGGTCTGAGTCATCACCGACAGCTCGACCTTGGCCTCCTCGGCGGCCTCGAACAAGCGTTGCAATGATTGCGGGTCCTCGCGTAGATCGATGCCGTTGGCCTTCTTGAATTCGTCGGCGAGGTGGTCCACGATCCGACGATCAAAGTCGTCACCACCTAGATGGGTGTCTCCGGCGGACGCCAAGACCTCGACGACCCCTTTTCCCACGGTCAGAATGCTGACGTCGAACGTGCCGCCGCCAAGATCGAAGACCAGGACGGTCTCGTTCTCGAGCTTGTCCATGCCGTACGCCAGGGCGGCAGCTGTGGGCTCGTTGATGATCCGGAGGACGTCCAGTCCAGCGATCCGGCCGGCATCCCTGGTCGCCTTGCGCTGCGCGTCATTGAAGTACGCGGGCACGGTGATCACGGCCTCGGTGACTCTTTCGCCGAGGTGCTTGCCCGCGTCATCGACGAGCTTGCGCAGCACCTGGGCTGAGATCTCCTCGGGGGCGTACTGCTTGCCGTTGACCTCGAACCGGGCCGCATCGTCGGGGCCGGGTACGACATCGAAGGAGACAGCATTGAGCTCGCTGCTGACCTCCTGATACTTACGGCCGATGAACCGCTTGGCCGAGTAGACGGTGCCCTTCGAGTTCAAGATCGCTTGCCGCCGCGCCATCTGTCCTACTAGTCGTTCGCCCGAGTCGAGGAAAGCGACCGCTGTGGGCGTGGTCCGGTCGCCTTCGGCGTTGGGTATGACCTGGGGCTGGCCGCCCTCCATTGCCGCAATAACCGAGTTCGTCGTTCCAAGATCGATGCCTACTGACGCTGCCATCGCTCGCTCCTGTTGCCAGATTGCCCTTACGTGATCATGCTGAGGACCGGCATCCTGTGGGCAAGTCCTGCGCCCATGAATCCCGTTACCCTTCGGGGCTCGGCTCACACTGGCTAGCTCTTGATGATCAACATCACAATCATCGACTGAGGCGGCCGCCAGCACCTATGCTCGCGAGATCGTTAGGAGTCCTATAGAGTACGTCCATGACGCTCAGCGATCCCTTGCCGCCCAATGAGCCGCTCGACAGGCGGGTGACCATCGGGCTGGGCAAGATCGGCATAGCGCTCAAGCAGCAGGCGTGGGCCGAGGCCGGCGGCCGTGGCCTGACGCCGACGCAGGGTCAGGTGCTCGCGCTGCTGCGAGCCAATCCGCAGGGTCTGCGCTTGGGTGCCCTGGCGGAACAGCTCGGCGTCACCGCCGCCACCACATCCGACAGCGTCACCGCCCTGCATCGCAAAGGCTTGGTCACGAAGGAACCAACCGCGGACGATGGCCGGGGCGTGGTCGTCCTGCTTACTTCGACGGGAAGCTGGGAGGCGGCAGCGGCGGCCGCCTGGCCCGACTTTCTGCTGGAGGCGGTCGGCGAGCTCTCGGCTGCCGAGCAGGCCGGCTTCCTGCGCGTCCTCATCGCCATGATCCGAACTCTGCAAGAGAAGCGCCGCATCCCGGTCGCCCGGATGTGCGTGTCCTGCCGCTTCTTCCGACCAATGGCGCACGACGATCCCGTGTACCCCCATCACTGCGCGTTCGTCGATGCGCCCTTTGGCGACGGCGAACTACGTCTGGACTGCCCCGATCACGGCGCCGCATCCGCCGACCAGGCTGCCCAAAACTGGCAAATCTTCCGAGCACCCAACCGCGACTGACCCGAGGAAGACCCCATGGCCCTGACCACTATCCCTGGCTATATTTACGGAACCGACAAGGTGCCTCGCTCGCCGGTGAGCCTCGACGAGGTTGAGCTGATCAAGGCGACCCTGTTATTTGGCGAGGACGACCGGGACGCCCTGCGCAGCTCCAGTGAAATCCTGGCTCCTCAGATCGAGGCCATCCTTGATGTCTGGTACGGCTTCGTCGGTGCCAACCCCCACCTGCTGGTCGCCTTCACGGGCCCTGACGGCGAACCCGACCAGGCGTACTTAGCCGCCGTGCGACGTCGCTTCGGCCAGTGGATTCTCGACACTGCGCGGGCCGAGTTCGACCAGGCCTGGCTGGACTATCAGCATGAGATCGGCGTACGCCACACGCGTCGAGGCAAGAACCGCACCGACGGGGTACGGGCGGCAGACCACATCCCGCTGCGCTATGTCCTCGCCCTCCTCATCCCGATCACGACCACCTTGGAGCCATTCTTGGCTAACGGCGGGGCGAGCCAGGATGAGGTCGAAGCCATGCATCAGGCCTGGGTCAAGGCCGTGCTACTCCAAGTGATCTTGTGGAGCCAACCGTACGTCCGCCAGGGCTATTTCTGATCCGTAGCCGACCTGCCGGACCAGATGCCTTCTCACTGCTGGTTCGAGCCCTCGTCGGCACGACCAGGGGAGCGTTGGAGCCGTGAGCCGCCGCTGAGACTGCGGGGAAGACTCGGAGGGAGAGATCATGACCCATGTGGCTTCCTCCACGTTTCCGGCCTATGACACCTGGCGATCCCGGCTGCTCAACTACATCGACGAGCACGCGACAGAGATCATCACCGATCTCGCCGAGCTTGTTCGGATACCAAGCGTGTCGGGCTCGGACAGCGAGATTGACATTCAGCACCTGCTAGCCGATCGCATGAGCACCATGGACCTCGATGTCGATACCTGGCAGATCTCGCTCAATGAGACCCTCGCGGAACCCGACTTCCCAGGAGTCGAGGTCGATCGCTCGGAGGCTTGGGGGCTTGTCGGACGCGTACCGGGCCATGGGAGCGGGCCGTCTCTGATGCTCAATGCACACGTCGACGTCGTGCCACCCGGTGACGTGCTCAGCTGGGAGGGAGCAGACCCGTTCAACGGAAGAGTTACGGGCGACACAGTCGAGGGTCGGGGATCCTGCGACATGAAAGCGGGACTCGTCGCCTCGTTGTGGGCGATCCGCGGCCTCACCGAACTCAAGGTCCCCTTGCGCGGCGATCTTGTCCTCGCGACGGTTGTTGGCGAGGAGGATGGCGGACTGGGAACCTACGCGCTGCTGAGGCGCGGCTGGCGCGCGGACGCATGCGTGATCCCGGAGCCGACATCGCTCGATATTGCGCCAGCCAGCGCCGGCGCCCTGACGTTCCGCATCACAGTGCCAGGCGCCGCAACCCACGCCTCGCGCCGGCTCTCCGGAGTCAGCGCGATTGAGAAGTTCATCCCGATCTTCTCGGCTCTGCGTCGTCTCGAAAAGGAACGGAACACGATCAAGCACAGGCTCGCGACGCGCTGGGAGCTGCCGATTCCCATCGAAATCGGCACGATCACCGCTGGAGACTGGGCATCGAGCGTGCCCGATACACTCAAGGCCGACGGCCGGATCGGCGTCGCCATCGGCGAGGACATCGGGACCGCCCGTCGCGCGCTCGAGGAAGCCGTCAGCACCGCATGTCAGGACGACAGTTGGCTTCGCGACCACCCGGCGACCGTTGAATGGTGGGGCGGTCAGTTCGCATCGGGCAGCACCGACCTCGACTCCTCGATCATTTCGACAGTTCGGCGCTGCCACGCTGATGTTTCCGGGGCACCGCAGACAATGTGGGCCACGCCGTACGGCAGCGACCTGCGACTCATGCAAGGGATCGGAAATGTCCCCACCATCCACTACGGACCAGGGGACGCTGAGCTGGCACATAGCCCTCGCGAGCGCGTATCCATCGACGAGCTACTGACGGCAACCCGCGCCCTCGCATTGATCGCGATCGACCACTGCGGATTCAGCTAGCCGCAGTGCGCCGATCGTAGGTTGGCAGGTAGAACCAAGTGTCGGGGACAACCGGTACGCGGCGGAATCCAAGCGTCCGCTGGAGGAGCCAGCCTTCGGGACTCGGCGCGGAAACGACTCTCGTAGCGCCGCGTTGGACTGCATCGGCGAGCCGGGCCGTAACCAAGGCCCGGCCAATCCCGCGACGGCGGTGAGACTCCGCCACGCCAAGGTTGCACAGGTCGATCACGTTTGCATCGAGAAACGACGAGGCAAACCCGACTGGCTGGTCGTGGTCGAGTGCCAACCAGTGAGTGAGGGCCCCTCCGTCCAGCCCGAGGGCCCGATACAGCCGATGTCTAGCCTCGCGGTCGCTGTCGTCTTCGACCCACCCGCACTCGGCGGCCACATTGAGCCACTTCTCGAAGTGGTGGTCCGAAACGACCCGAACCACCTCGACTCCAGCAGCGCGTGGGCGTGCCGGAATAGGCATGGAACGGCCGGACCAATATCCAGTTCGTTCTGCTCGGGCACCCGCCGCCAGGAGCGTACGGGTCAGCTGCGGGTCAGGGATGGTTGTCAGCCACGACGCTGAGACTGCATCGGCGCGAAACCACGCAACCAGGTCATCGACCAGCTCAGCCGAGATTTCGGCTCGCGCCTGGCTGACGACCCCGTTCATATCGTTGCTGTCAACGCCGGTCCGGACAGCAAACCAGTCGCGCCCGCGTCGCACGGCAATACCTGGCGCCTCGGCATACGCCGCCAGTTGCGCTTCAGCTGCATGCTGAGCGGCGTACGCGATGCCGAGATCGGGCAATGTCACGCCGCCATCATGCGACCTGTAGCGTCGCAGATCTCGGCGCTCCCCCCCACTTCACGAAAGGGCATCGTGATGAGCAATGTCGTCGTTGTCATTGGACCGGGATCGATCGGCCAGGCGATCGCGCGACGGGTGAGCGCGGGCAAGCACGTCCTGCTTGCTGACTTGCGCCAGGAGAACGCAGACGCAGCGGCCGAGGTCTTGAGCAATGCGGGGTTCGAGGTGAGCACCGCGACCGTAGATGTGTCGTCACGCGAGTCGGTGCACGCGCTCGTCCAAACCGCCACCGCACTCGGAGACGTCACCGGCCTCATCCACGCCGCCGGCGTCTCCCCCAGCCAGGCATCGCCGTCAACCATCCTCTCGGTCGATCTGTACGGCACCGCGTTGGTGCTGGAGGAGTTCGGCGATGTCATCGCCTCAGGTGGTGCCGGCGTCGTAATCGCGTCGCAGTCCGGGCACCGGCTGGGCGCGCTGACCGCCGAAGCCGATGCGGCTCTCGCGATGACGCCCGCCGACGAGTTGCTCGCTTTGCCGATGCTCCAGCTGGAGCAGGTGAAGGACTCGCTGCACGCGTACCAGCTGTCCAAACGCGGGAACGCGCTGCGGGTGATGGCCGAGGCGGTGCGGTGGGGCAAGCGTGGTGCTCGAATCAACACGATCAGCCCCGGCATCGTCATCACCCCGTTGGCGAAGGACGAACTGACCGGACCCCGTGGTGAGGGCTACCGGCGCATGATCGCGCTGTGCGCGGCGGGGCGCGCGGGCACGCCGGATGAAGTGGGAACCGTCGGGGCGCTCCTGATGGGAGCCGAGGGTGCGTTCATCACCGGCAGCGACTTCCTGATGGACGGCGGAGTCACAGCCGCCTACCGGTTCGGCGAACTCGCCCCGTAGCCGGCGAGCTTCGCCTCATGGCGGGCCCTTTCCCGGCAATAAGCTCGGATTCATGATCAAGCGCGCAGAGCGGATGCAGCCGATCCGCGGCTTTGGAATCGACCGAGTCGCGGCTGTGGCGGAGGAAACGGGAGGAAGCCACGGCGGCCCCATTCTCCGCATGGAGAACCTCGATACCGATCTACCGCTTCCACCCGAGGCGTTAGAGGTGACCCGCAGCAAACTAGAGGACCCCAAGTCGAACAGTTGGCTTCCGTTCACCGGCGACCTCGACCTGCGCGCGGCGATCTCCGACTTCACCGCCGAGCGGAGCGGTCATCGCTATGACCCCGAGCGCGAGATCGTGATCACTGCGGGCGGCATGGAGGCGCTTCTCAACGCTGTCCTCTGCACCGTAGATGCCTCAGATGAGGTGATCGTCACCGATCCCACGTACGCGGGCATTGTCAACCGCATCCGGCTTGCCGGCGGAGTCCCGCGCTTCGTTCCCTTCCTCGCCGAGGAGCATGGCTGGCGTTTTGACCGCGACCGGCTCGGCGACGTCGTCGGACCGCGGACTACCGGCTTTCTCCTCATGAGCCCCTCGATGCCCTCGGGCGGCTACCTCGACGAGGGCGATTGGCTTGCGGTCTGCGAGCTCTGCCGCGAGCGTGACCTGTTCCTCATCTACGACGCGGCGATGGAGCGTCTCCTCTTCGACAACCGACCGTTTATCCACCCGCTGCGCATGGAGGGGATGGCGGAGCGGACGGTCGTCGTCGGCTCACTCTCCAAGGAGCACCGCATGATCGGCTGGCGTGTCGGCTGGGTCGCAGGCCCCGCGGACACGATGACCGACGCTGGCTGGGCGCATGTCTACAACACGACGATGCCGGTGGCGATCTCCCGGTTCGCGGCGACAGCGGTCCTGCGTGGCGACCAGAGCCATGTCGCCGAGTGTGTGGCCGAGCTCGCGCGTCGCCGCGACACGATGCTCTCCGGCCTGCCCGACTGGCCGTTCGTAAGCCCAGCTGGCGGTTGGTCGCTCCTTCTTGACGTCGCTTCCCTGGGCTTCGAGCCCGCGGAGGCATCGCGGATCCTCCTCGACGAGGCGAAAATCGCCGCCACCGCAATGACCGGTTGGGGGGACGAGGTCGCGGGGCGGTACGTCCGGTTCGTGTTCAGCGCTGAGCCGGTGGAGCGGCTCCAGACCATCCCCGACCGCGTGGCGAACACGAAGCTTGCGAAGGCCGTAGCAAGTCGAGCCTGAATCGCAGGCCGTCGAGGACGCGAGGTACGTCGGGCATCACGGTCAGGCTTCACCAATGGCGCCCGCAACTCGATCGATCATCTGCTCGACGAGCTGCGGGCTGGTGCCGAAGTTCAATCGAGCATGCCCGGCACCGGGTGGACCGTAGAGCGGACCGGAACTCAGCGCTACCCGCGCCCGGTCGCTCAGCTGCTCAGCTGGATTGTCGCCGAGTCCGAACCGCCGGCAGTCCAGCCAAGCAAGGTAGCTGGCTTCCGGTGGCGTCCAGATGACTTCGGGCAACCGTTCGGCGAGGAGCGTTACGAGTAGCCCACGGTTGGTGTCGAGTTGGTGAAGGACGGCATCCAACCAGTCATCTCCCCCATTGAAGGCCGCCTCTGCGGCGAGGACGCCCAACAGTCCGGTGTGATCAGTCATCGGAAGCATCCGCGCTGCGATGGCACGCGGCGCGTCCCCGGCGGTAACGATCAACGCTGCCTTGAGCCCGGCGAGGTTGAAGGCCTTGGAGGCGGAGGTGAGAGCGAACCCGCAGTCGCGGGCCGCGTCCGACACTTCCAGGAACGGCAGATGCTGCGCACCAGGCAAGGTCAGCGGTGCGTGGATCTCATCGGCCAGCACCCACGCCTGATGATCAACAGCAAGTTCGGCGATCTGCTCCAATTCCATCCGTGGCAGCACGCGGCCGGTTGGATTGTGCGGGTTGGCCAAGATGAACACCCGCGTACCGGTCGCAAATGCGGCGCCCAAGGCTACGAGGTCAGTTGTGCCATCAGGCAGAAGGGGAATCTGGTCCACCAACAACCTCACCTGAGGGAATTCGGTGAGGAACGGTGGGTAGGCGGGCGTGGAGAAGGCCACCGAGCCACCCGGTCCGGCCAGCAGGCGGGCAAGCTCGAGTAGGCCGATCATGACGTCAGGAACCACCCTCACCTGGCTGGGATCGACCGTCCAGTGCAGGCGGCGCCCCGCGAAATGTGCGAACGCCTCGGCCAACTTCGGGTTTGCACCCGGCGTGTAGCCGAGGTCATCCCTTTCGATCGCGCTCCGCAGCACCTCCACAATCGGGCGCGCGAGCGGGAAGTCCATCTCGGCGACGGTGGATGAAATCACCCCTGGACCGTGACCGGTCCACTTCTCGCTGCGTCGCCGATGCAGCTGATCCACCGGGTCGACATTCAGATCGATGGACGCCTTAATAGAGCCACCTTCGATTTCTGTCTCGCTCGTGATCACAGATCTTTCCTTATCCGCGACCATGCCTGCTAGACATGCAAGGTTGATGGACGCATGACCTATTTCGGTGTCCTCGATGTCAGCGGCGCAGGATCAGACAGGAAAGATGCACTTGTCGAGGCCCGGGGTCCGCTGGATCTGGAGGGGCAACCATTCTTCCGGTGGCTGCGCCATGTGCGGATATTCGTTGAACAACTTCTCCATAAGCGGGAACGCACGTCCCTCATAAGGCCAGTAAACGGACCTGGGCGAAGGAGCCGCGCGTAGCGTGTGAATTGTCTCGCGCATAACTTGGTCCCGCGCCTCGCTGACCGCCGCTTGATTCTGCCGCGGGATCGCTTGGATCTCGTCCTTGG
>Ga0307287_10000626_pt1 | contig 12305 bp, 10 predicted proteins | sample ER_DNA_141_FD_194485 | JGI IMG/M metagenome (GOLD analysis project Ga0307287, IMG submission 194485) | Bulk soil microbial communities from the East River watershed near Crested Butte, Colorado, United States - ER_DNA_141 | ecosystem: Environmental > Terrestrial > Soil > Floodplain | place...
GTCGACCCACATCCGGAGCGCGACGAGGAACCAGATGAACGCCATCCCCGCAAACGGGCCGACGTAGAGGCCCGCCAAGACGATCCGCCACCTTTCGTCGCTCTTGTAGAACTCGATGATCTCGGCGTCCGAGGCGTTCGCGCCTGGCAGGTCGGACACCAACCAGTAAGAGAGCAGGAAGAGCAGGGCGTGGATGCCGCCCACACATGCCGTGAGCGTCATGACGCGGCGAGCCGAGCGCCCGCCCTCGGCTGCGTCATGACTCCCGCCCGCGTTGGTCGAACTTGGATCCACCCTACGGCGATCTCTGCGACTCACCGCGGAGCTCTGACACATGCGAGCGGCCGAGACCTTCGCGCCAGCGAACGTCCCGCACTTCGGAGCCCTCGAAGCTCGGCAACGCGTCCCGGGAATGCGACTCGTACCAGGCGGCGTAGCGGTTTGCCAGCGGCGCCGCGGTGAGACCGTGAGCGAGGACAGAAAGTCCGATCGTTACGTAGGTCGTGGCGAGGATCAGATCATCGTGCGGCAGGCCGCCCTCCTCGAGCACCAGAACCGCGAACACGATCGACGCGAGCCCCCGCGGCCCGAACCAGCCGAGAAAAGCCAGGGTCGGCTTGCGCGCACCCGTCCCGATCATGGCGATCGCGACCGGAATCAGGCGGACAACCGTCAGGCTGAGGACGGCGTAGAGGGCAATCGACCAGGTCACGTCTCCGAGCACCGGCCCCAGGAGCACGGCGCCGAAGACGATGAACGTCACCGCGTTGAAGACTTCTCCGAGCTCCTCGATGAGATGCCCGACCTCGCCGCCGCTCCTTCGCCGGATGGCGCCAAACACGAAACCTCCGACGAACGCGGCGATGAAACCGGAGCCGCCGATCGGATCTGCAATTCCGAAGGCGAGGCCGGCGCCGGCCAGAGGCACGATCTGGAGCCACGAGCCGCCGACGAACTGGCGCCCACCGGCGAGCACGACGACACACGCGGCGGCAGCGCCCGCGACGACTCCCGCCAGGATTCCGTAGCCGATCTGCTCGAGCACCAGCCGAAGCGCAGCCCCGTCGCCGATGGCTCCCGACTCGGCCTGGGCGATCGCCAGCACGATCCAGAACAGCGGCACGCAGATCCCGTCGTTGAGGCCGCTTTCGACGTTCAGGCCCTGTCGCACGCGGCTTGGGAGCCTCATCAGCGTCACCACCGCCTGACCGAGCGCCGCGTCAGTGGGGGCGAGGATCACCGCGAGGAGCAGCGCCTCGGCCCACAAGAGCTCGGGGAACACGACGAGAGCGAGCACGAATCCCGCCACGAGCGTCAGGGGTAGGCCGATCCCGAGCAGACGCAGGGGCACCGAGAGTTCGCCGCGGAGCGCGCGCACGTCGATCCGCGAGGCGTCCGCGAACAGGACCAGAGCAAGTGTCGCCTCGGCGAGCAGCTTGACCGTCTCGCCGGCCGGTGCAGGCTCCACGAGCCCGAGCGCCTCCGAGCCGACGAGCAGTCCGACGGCGGTGAAGACCATCGCCGCGGTGATCGGCGTACCGGCGATCCGGCCCGAGATCGCCGCGAACGCGAGCAGAGTCACCGCGATGGCTGCGAGCGCCCAGTGCACGGCCCGGACCTATTCGCTGGACCGCCGCACGAACGCGCGGCGAGGCCCTATACGTCGTTCTCCTCGACCTTCTCGAACCGCGTCACCGGCCCACCCGTCTGCTCGGCGATCCAGAGAGCGAACGCGGCCGTCAAAGTCCTCGTCGGAGATGCCGTGCTCCTCTAAGCAGGCGCCGGCGGCGGACCGGTGTCGCTCGGCCCTAGCTCGGCCTTGAGCACACGCCTGAACGCCTCGAACCCGAGCGCAACCAGTCCGCCGAGTAGGAGGACCCCGAGCCAGTTCCGGAGCGCGGGCACCGGGCCCCAGAGGACGAGCAACAGGTAGACCGCGGCCAGGCCGCCCCAGGCGACTCCGGGCCGGTCGCGGAGCGTCGGACCGATCGCCTGGCGGCCGCGCACCGCATAGCGCGACGGGCCGGCGAACCAAGTCCCAAGCAGGATCACGATCCCGTAGACGACGAGCGCCCACGCCACCTGGCTGAGCAGGTTGGTTCCGATGAGCCACGTGGAGTCAATTGCCCCGCGCACGGACTCGCCCGAGGCGAGGGCGTCGACGATGTAGTTCCCGACGAACCGGCGGATCACCAGGAGAAGGATTCCGACGAGCAGGAGCGCCGCCCCGACGTTGCGGAGCATCTCGCGCCGGCCGCGTGCAAGCCAGATCGCGCCGGCGTAGCAGGCGAGCGCGATCACAATGACCAGCGAGCTCATCCACTTGATCGCCTTCAGGCCCGTTTGCGCTGCCTCGAGCTGGTCGGACTTGAGGATCACGATCTGACCGGCGTCGGGAGGCAACCGCGAGTCGAGCTGCTCTCCGAAGCCGAGCTCAGTGCCGATGTTGACGACGAGTGTTCGGAGGTTCAGGGTGACCGTCCCGCCGCCCGTGGTGATGTTCCCGCGGGTGTCGTCCTCGAGCACCGCGATCAGCTCCTGATGCGCCGCACGGTTGACGTCTTCCCAAAGCCCCTGGACGCGCGGGCGTTGCAGGAACCGGTCGACGCCTTCGACGGCAGGCTGACGGAGCGCCCCCGCGATCGGTCCGGCAAGGCCCTGGAGGTTCGGGGGGAGCTGCTCCTTGAGCACCTCCTGCGGATCGGCGTTCGCGTACAACTGATCGACGATGTAGACCGAGAGCGCCTGCCGTACCTCGTCGTTCTCCAGAAGCTGCGAGCTCGTGTCGACCCAAGCTTCCGTGTCGAGCGCCTGGCGTTTCACCCACAGGGTGAGCGAGCCGACGAGGACGACGAGCGTTCCAAGCGCGAAGAGCACCCAGACGAGGATCGTGCGCGTTCGCGGGCTCACCCGGGGATCACGACTTTTTGTCGAGGCCCTGGAAGCGGATGTACCCGGCCTGAAGGCTCAGGACGGCCAGAAGGACACCGAGGACGACGAGGATGCGTGGAGCAACCCATTCGCACCGGCCATTTATCGCATCCATCGTCAGCTTTCACATCACACCGATGGGGTGAAGTCCACCGATTACCGCGTGCGAAGATCTGGTCGCCCAGCAGTTTGAGAAACAGAAAGGGAGGAGCAACGGCAACTCGGGAAACCAGTGGCTGGACGGCAGGTCTTGTAGTTTTGCAGGGGCGATGATGATGCTGATCGGCACCTTTCACACGCTCCCGCCGCGCGATTTCCGAACGGTTGTGTAGGCCGTCGCGCGCCGGGTGCTCTACATCGGGCACGGGACCGTCCTGATCGAGTTGGACGGGGTCCGCCTGGTGACGGATCCCATCCTTCGAAACCGGGTGTGGCATCTGAGGCGACGCGTGCCGCTCGATGCCGCCGAGCTCAAAGGGATCGACGCCGCACTGATCTCGCACGTCCACTTCGACCATCTGGACCGGCCTTCGCTGCGGATGCTCGGGACCGACGTAAGTGTCGTCATGCCCGTTGGCGCCCGGCGGCTGCTTCGAGGCTTCTCGGACGTGCGCGAAGTCGATGTCGGCGACGAGGTGCAGATCGGCGACGTCACGGTGCGCGCAACCCGCGCCGAGCACCTGGGCACCCGCTTCCTCCTCAGGTCTGCGCCGTCGCTCGGGTTCGTGGTCTCAGGCTCGCGCCGCATCTACTTCGCGGGTGACACGGACGTCTTCGCGGAGATGTCCGCGCTCGCCGGCTCGCTCGATGTCGCGCTGCTGCCTGTTGCCGGCTGGGGGCCGAAGGTCGGCCCGGGGCATCTCGATCCGCTACGTGCCGCGCAGGCACTGCAGCTGTTGAGGCCACGCGTGGCCGTCCCGATTCACTGGGGCACCTTTTCGCCGTGGAACCAAAACACGTCCGCCGACCCGGCTCAAGCTTTCCTCCGGCACGCGGCCGAGCTCGCGCCCAGTGTCGAAGTGCGGATACTCGAACCGGGCTCCGCGCTGACGTTCTAAGCCAGAGCTTGCGGATCCCGTCCGCCAAAACAGGACGGACACATTTGCCTCAACAGGCCTCAAGACCTACCCTATCGGAGGGGGATAGACCTGACGGGAGAGTGCAGTGCCGCACTGCATGGAAAGCCGAGTGACCCATAGCGCCACTATCCCCCGGAAGGAAGAGCCGAAGGCGTTCGACCTTCGGCAATCCAAGCTGCACGTCCCGTGGCAGCGACAGGCGCTCGTTGAGCGCACGGAACTCGTTGACCGACTCTCCCGCGCGCGCGACCGTCGCTTCGTCAGTGTCGTGGCGCCACCGGGATACGGGAAGACGACGACGCTCTCTCAGTGGGCGGCACGCGACGGTCGCGACTTCGCCTGGGTGTCGCTCGACCACCGCGACAACGATCCCGTCGTTCTCCTGACGTACATCGCTGAGGCGCTGAACGCCCACGAGACGGTTGAGCCTGCGGTCTTCAAGGCACTCACGGCCGCCGGCGACTCGCTGTGGGCGAGAGGCCTTCCCGGTCTCGGCTCTGCGCTGACTTCTCGGCGCGAACCTGTCGTGCTCGTCCTCGATGACGTGCACGAGCTCGAGAACCACGACTGTCTCGGCGCCCTGATGGCGCTGCTCCTCCACGTCCCGCAGGGCTCGCAGCTGGTGCTTTCCGGGCGTGCCGAGGCTCGGCTCGGGCTCCCGAAGCTCCGTGCCGACGGCGACCTGCTGGAGCTGGGGCCGGCGGCACTAGCCCTGAACGACGCCGAGGCGCACGCGCTACTCGTCGCGGCGGGAACCGACGTGACCGAGGCCCAAGCCACGGAGCTGAACAAGCGCACCGAGGGCTGGGCCGCCGGGCTCTACCTTGCGGCGCTCTCACTTGACGGCGGCAGCTCGTCACTCGCGTCGTTCGGCGGCGACGATCGCTTCGTCACCGACTACCTGAGGGCTGAGGAGCTCGCCCGCGTGGGGCCGGCCGAGCTCGACTTCCTGCTTCGGACTGCCGTTCTCGACCGCATGTGTGGTCCCCTCTGCGACGCGTTGCTCGAGCGCAACGACTCGGCGCAGGTGCTCGAGCAGCTGGAGCACAAGAACCTGTTCGTCGTCTCCCTCGACCACAGTCGCACCTGGTTCCGCTACCACCATCTCTTCAAAGAGATGCTCCAGGCCGAACTCGAGCGACGCGAGCCTGAGCTTGCCCCAACTCTCAACCGCAGGGCGGCTTCGTGGTCTGAGGCTAACGGCCAACTGGAGCTCGCGATCGACTACGCAGCCGCAGCCGGCGACACGGACGAGCTCGCCCGGCTCGTTGCTACATGCGCGATTCCGTACTACCGCCGCGGCCGCGTCACCACGGTCGAGCGCTGGCTCGCGATGTTCGACGATCCGGCGTTGCTCGAGCGGTATCCCGCGATCGCGGTGCTCGGGGTTTGGTTGCACGCGTTGCGGGGCCGACCCGACGCCGCCGAGCGTTGGGCACTAGTCGTCGAGACTTCCCAGTTCGAGGGCCCCATGCCCGATGGAAGCCCCTTCGAGGCCTGGGCTGCAACGGTCCGCGCCTTGCTCTGCAGACAGGGCGTCGAGCGGATGCAGTTCGACGCCGAGCTGGCGGTGTCTCGCCTGTCGGCAGCGAGCCCGTGGCGCCCCGCGTCCATCCTTCTGCAAGGAGTGGGGATGCTGTTCTCGGGAGACCTCGACCGAGCAGAGATCATCCTGGATCAGGCTGCCGAGGTGGCCCGCGTCGAAGGAGGGGTATTTGCCGGCGTCGTGGCGCGCTCCGAGCTTGCGCTCGTCGCGCTGGAGCGAGGTGACCTCGCCGCAGCGGAATCAGAGCTCGCCCTGGCCAGCGCGTTCATCGACGACGCGCCCTCGGTGGAATACGTGGTGACCGCGCTGCTGCTGGCCGTCACGGCGAGGCTCGAAATCGCCAAGGGGCAAGGCGCGCGAGCGCGGAAGACGCTCTTGGGCGCCCAGCGCATGCGCCCGATGATGACGCATGCCCTGTCCTGGTTCGCAGTGCAGACTCAGCTCGAGCTCGCGAAGGCGCATCTGGCCCTCTCGGACGCACGTGGCGCGGCAGCGCTCTCCCGCGACGCGGACGACATCCTTCATCGACGCCCGAGGCTCGGCGAGCTCGTGGCGGAGGCCGAACACGTACGAGCGAAACTCTCGACGGCCGCAGAGCAATCGTCGGGCTGGGCATCCACGCTCACTGCGGCGGAGCTTCGCTTGCTGCCCCTGCTGACCACCCACCTCTCGTTCCGGGAGATCGCCGAGCGGCTGTTCGTTTCCCGCAATACCGTCAAGACGCAGGCGATCTCGGTCTACCGGAAACTCGATGCTTCGAGCCGAAGCGAGGCTATCGATCGGGCCGTCGAGCTCGGGTTCGTGGACGCATCCCCGGCGTCCCGCGCCGTCTAGTTCACCCGCTCGGGGTGATGCGTTCGGGTGCGGGTAGGCGTGAAATGTGGAGAGAGAGCTCCGTGGACGATTACAAGCTCACGCTTCGCAAGCTCGCGCTTCGCGACGACCGTTTCATCGACTCGCTCCTAAGCGACAATCGGGCGAGTGCAAGCGTCTCGGGAATCGACCCGTTGCCGCACGCCCTCTTGCGCCTCGCCGCACTCATCGCGATCGACGCGGCTCCGCCCTCGTACATGAGCGCGGTCGAAGCCGGACTGGACGCCGGCGCGTCCTACGACGAGATCGTCGGAACGCTCATCGCGGTAATGCCGATCGTCGGAGTCGCGCGAGTAGTCTCAGCGGCTCCGAAGCTCGGGCTCGCGCTCGGCTACGACGTCTCGGCGGCACTCGAGCTGGTCGACGGCTAGCTCAGACCACCGATCGCGTCACCGACCAGCTTCACGCCGAGCACGAGCAGCAGCACGGCCATGATCGCGGCGTTATGCGCCGCCATCCACGTCTTCAGCTCGTTGAGGATGACCGCAGCTTTCGCTCCCAGCGCGAAGTAGATGAAGACCGGGGCGAGGATGCTGAGCGAGCCGACGACGATGAACACGACGAGGGCGCCGGCTGCCTCGCCGCCTGAGATGCCAGTCTGCGCGATTGCCGTTGCAGCTGCGATTGTCAGCGCCAGGTTTTTCGGATTGACTCCCGAGAGGAGCACGCCGAACCCGAGCGACTTGCCGGTCGTGAACGTGTCGATCGCCTGCATCCACTTGGGCATCGGGGCTTCCTGGCCTGCCCGCGGCCGGCCGCGCCAAGTTCCCGCTGCCAGGAGCAGGAAAAGGACGCCGAGGCCGAGCTTGACGATGCTGACCCACGTCTCCGGACCGCCATCATCCTCCTGGGAGTTGCCGCTCGCGAGCGCGAGTAGCGCGCCGCCCACGATCGTCAGGCCCGCGATCCAGCCGAGCGCGAACGCGAGGCCGTTCGACCGCGCGCGCGGAGTCCCGAGCATGAGGACGATCGCGATGATCGGCACGGGGCTGATTGCAACGCCGATCGCCAGCGGCAGGATCTCTCCGATCGCCGGACCCATGTGAGCGTTATTTCACGCCCACGAGGAACAGGACATCGTGCTGATGGGATGAGGGCACAGGTAGTTTCTGCGCGACGGGGCTCGGGAACGAAGGCGCCAATGCCGATACAGCGGGACGATGCCTCCACTGAGCGTCACTGAGGTCGAGGGCCGAGTCTGCCTCAACCTCGGCGGGTTCGCGCGCGGCGAGGGTTCATCGCTGCAGGAAGCAGCCGACGACCTGGTCTGCTCGATTCTCCGCCTCGTGATGGCGTTCCGGTCGAGCGGTTTCAGGGTGTCCCCCGAGTTCCAGCCGGATTTCGAGACCATGGACTTCCTCCACGAGCTCGGTGAGATCGCGGCGGCCGGCGGCGACATCCGCTCCCGCGTCTTCGCGTAACGCTACTGCCTCGCCATCGCGATCCTCAGGCGCTCCTCCGGCGTGATCAGATGGTCGGAGTCCTCAGCGTCCTTGTCGATATCGATCTCGACCCAGGTCACGCGGCCGCTGAACTCGGTCTTGCCCGCGACGAGGTCATCGGTGACGGGGGTGCCGCTGTCCGAGCCGATGTCGGTCGTCTCGTCCGCGGAGAAGACCATCGGCACGGTCGCGTCCACGCGGCCTTCGCCGACCTTCTCGCCGTCGACGAACAGGCTGACGTCACCGCCCTTGCCGAGGCCGCCGCCGTCGTAGGTGAACTCCATCCGGACCTGGTGCTCGCCCGCCGGGATCGCCGAGCCGCCGTACACCTTGAACTGCTGCAGACCGAAGAGGTTGTAGCAGTAGGCCGGCTTGCCGTCCTTGGCGTACAGCGTAAAGCCACCGAACGCACCGCCCTGGGCGATGATCACACCCTGCGCGCCCTCGTCGGGGACGAGGATCTCGGCCGTAACCGCGTGTGACTTGTTCTTGGTCAGGACGACAGAGCTCTCCGACAGGCGGCCCATGCCGCCGAAGAGCAGCTGGCGGGTGCCGCGGATGAGCTGCGGCCTTCCGGCGAGGTCGGCGTTGAACCGCTCCGCGCGGCGATCGTCGAGCGGCAGGACGTTGTACTTGGCCGCTTCGATCAGGAACAGCGTCTGCAACTCACGGAGCTTTTCGGGCTGCTCCGAGGAGAGGTCGTGGGCCTGCGTCCAGTCGTCCGGGCCGTAGAGCTCCCAGACGTCCGCGTCCAGTGGCGGATTCTCGGCCATCAGCCAAGGGGTGCTATGGCGCGTCACGGCGGTCCAACCCTTGTGGTAGATGCCGCGGTTGCAGAACATCTCGAAGTACTGCGTCTCGCGGCTCTCGGGCGCTGACGCTTCGTCGAATGAAGGAGCCATCGAGACGCCGTGCAACGGCATCTGCTGGATGCCGTGCACGGACGTTGGGTGCGGCACCCCGGCCGCGTCGAGGACGGTCGCCGCGACGTCGATGATGTGGTGGAACTGCGTCCGCACCTCTCCTTTCGCCTTGATCCCGTGAGGCCAGTGGATGATCGTTCCGTTGCGCGTGCCGCCCCAGTGCGACGCGACCTGCTTCGTCCACTGGTACGGCGTGTCCATCGCGTGCGCCCAGCTGACGGCGTAATGGTTGTAAGCCTTCGGGCCGCCGAAGTCGTCGATGCGCGAAGTCATGAACTCGACGGTCTCGAGTCCGAAAGCGCCGTTCAAGACGATGAGCTCGTTGAAGCAGCCGTTCGGCGTGCCTTCGCCGGAGGCGCCGTTGTCGCCGATGATGAGGTAGATCAACGTGTCGTCGAGGATCTCGAGCTCGCCCAGCGCGTCGATCAGCCGGCCGACGTGGTGGTCGGTGTGCTCGAGGAAGCCGGCGTAGACCTCCATCTGGCGGGCGAAGATCGGCTTCATCTCGTCGGGCGTATCGTCCCAGCCGGGGATCTCAGCGGGACGTGCGGTGAGCTCCGCGTCCTTGGGGATCACGCCGAGCTCCTTCTGACGGGCGAACGTCTCCTCGCGGAGCTTGTCCCAGCCCTGGTCGAACTTGCCCTTGTACTTCGCCGACCACTCCGCCGGGACGTGGTGTGGGGCGTGCGTCGCGCCGGGTGCGTAGTAGATGAAGAACGGCTTGTCCGGCATCAACGACTTCTGCTCGTGCACCCACTCGATCGCGCGGTCGGTCATGTCCTCGGTGAAGTGGTAGCCCTCTTCAGGCGTGCGGTCGGGCTCGATCGGCACCGTGTCCCGGTAGATCGCGGGCGCGTACTGGTTCGTTTCCCCGCCGATGAAGCCATAGAAATGCTCGAAGCCTCCACCGCCTGAGGGCCAGGAGTCGAATGGCCCCATCGGGCTCGTCTCCCAGACCGGAACCTCGTGGCACTTGCCGAACTGCGCCGTTGAATACCCGTTGAGCTTGAGCGTCTCGGCGAGAGGCGCCGCGGCCTTCGGCCGCATCGAGTTGTATCCGGGGGCCGAGGTCGCGATCTCGGTGATGCCGCCCATCCCGACGGCGTGGTGGTTCCGACCGGTCAGCAGCGCCTGCCGGGTCGGCGAGCAGAGGGCGGTCGTGTGAAAGCGGTTGTACTTGAGCCCCTTGTCTGCGAGCCGTTCGAAGTTCGGCGTCTGACACGGTCCGCCGAACGCGGACGACGAGCCGAAGCCGGCGTCGTCGATCAGGATCACGAGCACGTTCGGCGCCCCTTCCGGCGGCCGGAGCGGCTCGATCGGCGGATACGACGTGTCGGGATTCTTGGCGTCGTAGGTCGTTAGCCCGACGTACTGCCGGTCGGGAATCGGCAGTATCTGGCGCTCGGGCTGCGGGCTCTTGGGCATGGTGCCTCCTGGTTAGGGCGGGTCCTATAATCCTTCCAGCCGGCCCACTGCGCCTCATCCCCCAAAGTGGATGAATCTCTAGCCCACCTCAATCATCCGCACAGGGTGATGCATGAGCATGCTCGTGGACCAATCATCGGACGGGCGTTCCGATGATCCTTGTACTCGCTCTGCTGTCGCTCGTCTTCCTACCCTCGCCGTGGAATTTCGTCGGCGCACTGGCCGGCGGCGCGGTCTTTGCTTTCGAGGTCGCGTACTGGCAGCGGCGGATGCGACGCCGAAAAGTTCAGACCGGCCTGGAGAATCTCGTCGGGTCCACCGGCGAGGCGACGGAGCGGCTCGCCCCTTCGGGCCAGATCCGCGTGCTCGGTGAGCTCTGGCAGGCTCGCTCGAGCTCGGAGCTCCCTCCTGGATCGCGCGTCCGCGTGGTCGCGGTGCACGGCCTCACACTGGAGGTCGAGACCACGGAGGATGCGCCGGCGAGCGCGCGCCCAGCGTCGTGAGCCTCGAGGCAACCCGTGCTTGAGGCATTCGGCCTGGGAGTGCTCGGGGCGTCGTCCCTGCTGTTCGCGGGCCTGGTTGCCTGCTGGCTTGACGTGCCCGCTCGCCTCATCGGCATTCTGGCCGGCTTTGGTGCCGGAGCGCTGATCGCAGCGATCTCCTTCGATCTCGTCGTGGAGGCAGAAGACGTGCTCGAGCTGTGGCAGTTCGCCTTGTGGATGCTGATCGGTGTGGCCGTCTTCCTGGTCGCCGACAAGGTGGTGGAGACGCGCTTCGGCCAAGCGGGAGTTGGGGGTGCGATGGGCATCGTCGTCGGCTCGGTGGTCGACGGGGTGCCCGAGTCGATCATCTTCGGGATCCAGGTCGGAACGGACTTCCCGATCAGCTTGAGCTTCATGGTCGCTGTCTTCGTCTCCAACATCCCACAGAGCATCGCGCCGTCCGCCGACCTCTCGGCCGCCGGATGGACGGCGAGACGCGTCGGAACACTCTGGTTCTGGGTCGTCCTCGCCTGCGGAATCGCTGCGGCTCTCGGTTATCTGGCCACAGACCTGACCTCCGATGCTCAGGGTGGCCGAGCGGCTGCCCTCGCCGCCGGAGGCCTACTTGCCATGCTGACCAACTCACTGATGCCCTTCGCCTTCGAGCGTGGGCTGGCGTTGGCAGGTGCGGCTACGGCCGTGGGGTTCTGCCTCTCCCTCCTGGGCAGCAGCTGAGCCGTGAACGGGTCGGCGCTGACGGATGGGCCGCCTGTCCCCGATCTCTCCCACCTGGCTTCAGGAGTCAGACTTGTTCAAGCGGGAGCTAGAGCCCGCCAGCGCGTCCGTCTTCTAGCCGCAAGCGCCCGGAGCTAGGAGAACTGCCCTGTTCTTCCGGCTGACTAGCTGGGCTCTCGCACTCATCCTCCTCACCGTCACCATGGGGGCGACCGGGATGGGCCTCCTGGTTGGTCGCCACCTGGGCCGTCGGTCGAACATCTTGCGAGAGCCCTTCGCCGCCCTACAGACTGCGCTGCTCGGGGTCGTCGGACTCATCCTTGCCTTCGGCCTGGCGCTGGCGGTCGGACGCTACGAGTCTCGCCGCGCGGCCGTCGTCGAGGACGCCAACGCCATCGGCACGACCTACCTGCGGGCTCAGACTCTCGCGGAGCCGTTCCGGACGGGTTCGCTCGAACGGCTGGTGCGCTACACCGACACCAGCATCCGCCTGTCGCACTCCGTGCCTGGGAGCTCGGCGGCAGACGACGCCGTTGCAGACGGTCAGCAGCTCCAACGGGAGCTGTGGGCGCTCGCCGGCGAGGCGCTCGATTCGGCGCCCAGCGCCAGCGCGCCACGGCTGTACGTCGACAGCCTCAACGAGATGATCGACATGCAGACGGTTCGCGTCTCCGGCCTGAACAATCGCGTGCCTCCTGCGGTCCTGTGGCTGGAGGTCGCCGCTGCCGCGGTAGCCCTCGGGCTGCTCGCGGTCTACCTCGCCATCCTCGGCCGTGGCGCGGTCACAGTCCTGCTCGCCGCGGGGCTCGTCACGCTCTTGCTTCTCGTGACTTTCGACCTCGACCGGCCCACTCGCGGCATGATCCGCG
>Ga0307287_10000628_pt1 | contig 12295 bp, 9 predicted proteins | sample ER_DNA_141_FD_194485 | JGI IMG/M metagenome (GOLD analysis project Ga0307287, IMG submission 194485) | Bulk soil microbial communities from the East River watershed near Crested Butte, Colorado, United States - ER_DNA_141 | ecosystem: Environmental > Terrestrial > Soil > Floodplain | place: USA...
TGGCTCCCACCGCAATCTCGGCGACAAGCTGATGTCGGTCCTCGATGATCATGATCATGTCTACGGAGAGAAGCTGCGCTTTGCTGTGGGTGCCGCAAATGATCATGAGGCGACCGCCGCTACGGCCGTTCAGTTGCTAACCCTTGGGATCCCGTGCCTCTACTACGGGACCGAACAGGGCTTCGCCGGTCCCGAGGCGGCGGAGCAGCGCTGGCTGCCCGGTTGGGGCGGCCATGATCGCTACCTGCGCGAGGCGATGTTTGGGCCCCGCTCTCCGCGGGCATCCGGTCGGGTCGGAGTTCCAGGTCTGGGCGCCGGCAACGGCCTTGATCATCAACTTCCTGGGTTCGGACCGTTTGGTACTGCGGGCGCTCACTGCTTCGACGCTGACTATCCCTTGTACCGTCGCATCGCGGCGATCACGGGCGTCCGCGGCGGCTTCCCGGTACTGCGCTCGGGTCGTCAGTATGTCCGGCCGGTCTCGATTTTCGGCGAGTCCTTCGGCCAGGCGCGGTCTGGCGAGTTGTTCGGCTGGTCCCGGGTTCTCGTCGACGAGGAGGCGCTCTGTGTCGTCAACCCGAATGGGTCGGCTTCTCGGGGTGCAGATGTACTGGTTGACGCCCAGCTCAACCCACCAGGCTCGGCGTTCACCGTGATCATGAACACTGCGGAGGCAGCCGGAGTAGCGGGTGCCAGTCACCCGGTCGGCAGCCAGCTACCGGTACGCCGTGCGGCGTCGGGCGCCGCGTACCTGGAGATCCGGGACGTGTCTCCGAGCGAGGCGGTCGTGCTAGTCAACCGGCCCTGACCGAGGTATGAGCGATCACCTAAGGTGGTGCCCGCGGGCGTAGCAATGCTCGGGGTTTCGAGGAGGATGAGGGCGATTAGGGCCGACAATGGTGCGCAATTGCGCCTGCTGGATTTGCAGACCGTCGACACGAAGCTCGCCCGACTCGGCCATCGCCGCCAGACGCTGCCCGAGCATGGTGTGATTGCCAAACTGCAAACCCGGCGTTCGGCGCTGGCCTCGGATTTGATCGCCGCCGAGACCACGATCTCCGATCTCGAGCTAGAGCAGACCAAGGCTGAAACCGACCTCGAGCCGGTGCGCGAGCGGCTCAGCCGAAATCAGGTGCGTATTGCCAACGGCACCGTGGCCGACCCGAAGGCGCTGTCCTCGATGGTCGAAGAGGTCAGCCATCTCAAGAAGCGGATCAGCGATCTCGAAGACGCTGAGCTCGATGTGATGGAGCAACTGGAGGGTGCTGTCACTGATCGGGAGACGCTGCGCGGTCGAATGTCGCAGGTCGACAACGACCTGGTGGAGACCATTGCCGAACGCGACCGGCAGCTCGCCGCTCTCGATGGCGAGATGGGTGGCTTACGCGCAGAGCGAGCCGGTCTTGCGCCGCTGATACCGCCTGATCTGCTCACCTTGTACGACAGGATCGGGGCCAGTCATGGCGGGGTTGGCGCCGCAGAGCTCCGGCAGCGCCGCTGCACCGGCTGCCAGCTGCAGATCAACGCTGCCGACCTGCGGGCGTTTTCCGCGGCACCGGAGGACGAGGTGCTGCGCTGTGAGGAGTGTGGCCGCATCCTGATCCGCACCCTCCAGTCGGGATTGTGATGGCAGGACGACGACCGACCAACACCCAAGCCGGGCCTGGCTTCTTCGATGAGCCTGCAGGAGCTCTCGCGCCGACATCGGGCCGTCTGCTGATCGTCGAGGCGGATGGCGGATCCCGCGGCAACCCCGGACCAGCGGCGTACGGTGCCTTGGTCCGCGACGCACAGACCTCAAGTGTCCTGGCGGCCGAAGGTCTGCCCATCGGGCGGGCGACCAACAATGTTGCTGAGTATCGCGGCCTGATTGCCGGACTCGAAATGGCGCGCGAACTAGATCCGGAGGCCGCACTCGAGGTCCGGATGGACTCCAAGTTGGTGATCGAGCAGATGGCGGGCCGTTGGAAGATCAAGCATCCCGACATGAAGCCGCTAGCGCTGGAGGCAGCGCGCTTGCGTCCGGCTTCGGTGACCTGGACGTGGGTGCCGCGGGAAGACAACAAGGCGGCCGACACCCTGGTGAACCGCGCCTTGGATGGAGATCCGGTGGTCCGGCAGTACGCGATCGACCGGCCTGGCTGACGGCCTCAAGCGCGTCCACGCCGAGTGAAGCGAGCAATCAAACAAAGCGAGCGAGGCAATAAGCGCGCACCATTAAGCTGCGGTCATGCCTGCCCCCCAGCTCGGACTGCCGCCGGCTGTACCTGAGGAGTTGGCAAAGGGCCTAGCGGCTATCCGGGAAGCTGCTGAGGTGCCAGATGCCTTTCCCGTCGAGGTCCAGATTGCTGCCGAGAAGGCTGCCGCCGAACCGCAGCTTCCTGATCTTGATCGCACCGATCTGGAGTTGATCACCATCGATCCAGCCGGGTCTCGTGATCTTGATCAAGCGTTGCACATCGCTCGCGGGCCAGGTGGTGACTTCGTCGTCTCATATGCGATCGCCGATGTCGCGGCCTTCGTTCGATCAGGCGATCCAATCGATCGTGAGGCGCATCGGCGTGGGACCACGCTCTATGCGCCGGACTGTCGCACTCCGCTGCATCCGCAAGTGCTCAGTGAGGGCGCGGCCAGCTTGCTGCCGCATGAGATCCGACCCGCACTCTTGTGGACGATCACGCTGAACCATCGCGGTCAGACGATGTCGGCCGAGGTGGCGCGGGCCAAGGTCCGCAGTCGGGCCCAGCTGAGCTATCGAGAAGCCCAGGCAGAGATTGACAGCGGTATGCCCCGCGAGACTCTGATGTTGCTGAAGCTGGTCGGACAGTGGCGTGAGATCCGGGAACATGATCGCGGGGGAGTGAGCTTGAAGCTCCCGCAACAAGAGATCCGTCCCCGTGGGGATGGCTGGACTCTTGGGTTTCGCGCTCCTGAGCCCGTCGAAGGGTGGAACGCGCAGATCTCGCTGCTCGCTGGCATGGCGGCCGCACACATCATGTTGTATGGCCAGGTCGGCATTCTGCGGACCATGCCGCCAGCGGATGCCTATTCATTGAGCCGGCTCCGTCAGATCGCCAAGGCACTACGGATCGTATGGCCGCCGGAGATGGACTATCCCGACTTCGTGCGTGCCCTCAGCCCAAGTCGGCCAGACCAGGCAGCGATGCTCAACGCCGCCACCAGGCTGTTCAGGGGCGCCGGCTATCGAAGTTTCAGCGGCGGCATTCCCGAAGACGCCAACCACGCCGCACTTGCCAGCGAATACGCCCATACCACGGCGCCCTTGCGCCGGCTTGTTGATCGTTACTCCGGCGAGATCTGCGTCGCCCTGTGTTCCGACCAGCCGGTTCCGGAATGGGTCTTGCGTGATCTTGACGCCCTGCCTGAGCAGATGATGGCGGCTGAACGGCGAGCCAAGTCCTACGAGAAAGCGATCATCGATCTGCTCGAGGTCTACCTGCTGGCTGATCGGGTGGGCCAGACATTCATGGGCACCGTGATCGATGTCGATCGCAATAAGAACCGCGGCAGGCTGATGATCACCGAACCTGCCATCGAAGCTCAACTGATGGGAGATCAGTTACGCCTCGGCCAGGAAGTGCTCGCCCGCCTGACATCCGCCGACTACGCAGGGGGTGCGCTGGTCTTTGAGGTCGTGCGGGACGATCAGCGGCCCATCTGATTCTTTGCCGCCGCTACCACCGCCTCGGGCGTAAAGCCGAACTTGGATTGCAGCGCCTTGAGCGGAGCCGAAGCACCGAAGGTGCTCATGGCGATGATCGCGCCGTTGTGGCCGGCCCAGCGATGCCACCCGAACGAGGAGGCTTGCTCGATCACGACGCGCGCATTCACATCGGGCGGGAGCACGCTGTCGCGATACTCCTCGCTCTGCCGATCGAACAGCTCCCATGACGGCATGCTGACAACCCGTGCCTTGACCCCCTCATCCACCAGTTGCTCGTACGCGGAGATTGCCAGCGAGACCTCACTGCCGCTGGCTATCAAGATCACCTCCGGCGTCTCGTCCGGATCGCCGGCGAGCACATATGCGCCGTTGGCTACGCCGCTCGCCGGGGCGTACTTGCTGCGGTCCAGGGTAGGCAGCGCCTGCCGGGACAAGATCATCGCCGCCGGGTCGTGCCGCAACGGCATGATCACTCGGTAGGCTTCCACGAGCTCGTTGGCGTCGGCCGGGCGCATATCGATCATGCCCGGTGTCGCCCGCAGCGATGCCAGCTGCTCGACCGGCTGGTGCGTGGGCCCGTCCTCGCCAACCCCGATCGAGTCGTGGGTGAACATGTGGATCACCGGCAGCTCCATGAGCGCGGAGAGCCGCAGCGCACCACGCTGGAAATCGGAGAAGATCAAGAATCCTGCCTGGTAGACCTTGATCTTGCTGAGCGCCAACCCGTTCGCAACTGCACCGGCGGCATGTTCGCGTACGCCGAAGTGCAGGTTGCGACCGGCACGATTGTCCGGCTGAAAGTCTCCGGCGCCTTCGAATGTGAGCCGAGACTTGTTGGACGGCGCCAGATCAGAGGAGCCGCCGATCAGCCAGGGCACGCGCTGCGCAACGATATTGAGCACCTGCTGGTTGCTGTCCCGGCTGGCGACACCCTTGGGATCCGCTGGGTATTCGGGCAGGTCGGCATCCCAGTCCTCCGGTAGCTGGCGCGTCTGCATCTTGTCGAGTTGGTCAGCGAGCTCGGGAAACTCCTCTCCGTACTTGGCAAAGAGCTCGTCCCACGTCGCGCGTAGCTCGGCACCCCGCTTGCCGAGATCAGCGAAGTGGTTGCGCACCTTCTCCGGTACGAGGAAGCTCTCATCCTCAGGCCAGCCGTAGTTCCGCTTTGCGCCGCGGACTTCCTCCACGCCCAACGGCTCACCGTGTGCTGAGTGGCTGCCCTGCTTGGTGGGCGCGCCGTAGCCGATGATGCTCTCGACGACGATCAAGGTCGGCCGATCTTGCTCGGCCTCGAATGCATCGAGCGCCTGAGCCAGCTGGTCAAGATCATTGGCGTCGTCGACGTGCTGCACGGCCCAGCCATAACCCTCGAACCGCGTCCCGACGTCCTCGGTGAAGGCCAGATCAGTGCTGCCCTCGATGGTGATCTTGTTACTGTCGTAGAGCCAGCAGAGATTGGAGAGCTTCTGATGCCCAGCAAGTGATGCTGCCTCCGACCCGATGCCTTCCATCATGCAGCCGTCGCCAGCAATCGCGTAGACGTTGTAGTTGAACAAGTCGTAGCCTGGCCGGTTGAACGTTGCCGCCTGCCACAGGCCAGCCATCGCCATGCCAACGCTGGTCGCGATTCCCGTACCGAGTGGACCGGTAGTGCATTCAATGCCGGCAGTCCAGCGGTACTCCGGATGTCCAGGGCACTTGGAATCGAGCTGACGGAACTTCTTCAGGTCCTCCAGCGGAACCGCTAGCTCGCCGAGGACCTCGTACTGGGGATTGACCGATTTGACGCCGGCCAGATGGAGGGTCGAATACAACAAGGTCGAGGCATGGCCGGCGGACAGCACAAACCGATCGCGATCGCTCCAGATCGGATGATCGGGGTCGAACCGCAGCCTTTGCCAGACTGAGTACATCACCGGCGCAAGTGCCATTGGCGTACCTGGGTGGCCGGAATTGGCCGCCTGGACGGCATCAATGCACAGAGTACGGATGGTGTCGATGGCGAGCTTCTCGATGGGATCGCTGTCCAGAGCAGGGAACTCGGTGCTTGCGGTCTGGGTCATGGTCAACCTTCCTCGGTGCGCAGCTGCAACCTGACTGCACGCTATCGCCCAGGACTCGTTGCCGGAAGAATGGCAGGCATCCTGATGGGAACCAGCTGCGAGCGTCGGAAAATCGCGCGCCGCCGTGCTGAGGAGGAGGGAGCAGACACGCTTCATCGTCTGCGAGCGACGACGAAGTAGGCGGATTCTTGATGTTCGCGCCGCCGATCTGCAGGAGGAGATGACGGGACAACGCTTTTCCGTTCCGTCATCTCCGACGAAGACGGCGGCGACCCAGCGAACATCGCAGCGAGCGGAAGCAAGCAATTAAACAGAGCGCGATTGCGCGAGCAGCTCTCAAAAAGGGGGCGGACGAGTCGGTCGTGTAAGCCGGATTCTGTCTCGACCGTTGCCGGCCGGGGCGATCATCCATCTGCGACCGCTGTTACCAGCGGCCTGGTGCGATCTACCCGGAGACTCGGGCGAGCAGCCCTCAAGCGCCTCCGCAGACGCGCGAACGCGTCCTTTTGATCTTGCTCCAGGTGGGGTTTACCAAGCCATCCCAGTCACCTGGGATGCTGGTGGTCTCTTACACCGCCGTTTCACCCTTACCTCCGTGCGATGAGATGGCAGGCACCTCACCGACTGAGTCGGAGGCGGTCTGTTCTCTGTGGCACTGTCCCGCGGGTCACCCCGGGTGGGCGTTACCCACCACCATGCTCTGTGGAGTCCGGACTTTCCTCGACGATGCAGGTGCATCGCCGCGATCGCCTGACCGACTCGTCCGTTGTTCAGCCTAGTCAACAACGCTACGGATGCGTGAGGACTTCCGCGCCGTTCTCGGTAACCACCATGGTGTGCTCGAACTGGGCGCATCGACTACCGTCAGTGGTGAGCACGGTCCAGCCGTCGTCCCACATGTACCAGCCGCCGGCGCCCAAGGTGATCATGGGCTCGATGGTGAAGGTCATACCCGGTTTGATCACCGTGTCGTAGCCCGGCTCGTCGTAGTGCGGGATGACCAAGCCGGAATGAAAGGCAGTGTGTACGCCGTGGCCGGTGTACTCCTTGACCACGCCGTACCCGAAACGCTTGACGTAGCTTTCGATCACCCGACCGATGACGTTCACCTCCCGGCCTGGCTTGACGGCCTTGATCGCGCGGGCCAGCGCCTCCTGCGTGCACTCGGTGAGCAGCCGGCTGGCCTCATCGACCTCGCCGCAGAAGAAAGTTGCGCAGGTATCGCCATGTACGCCGCCGATGTAGGCGGTGACGTCGATCTTGACGATGTCGCCGTACTCCAGAGGACGAGTATCAGGGATGCCGTGGCAGATGACCTCGTTGACCGACGTGCAGCACGACTTGGGAAATCCGCGATAGCCAAGCGTCGAGGGGTATGCGTGGTGCTCGATCAGATATTCATGGACCACTTGATCAAGATCATCGGTGGTGACCCCGGGCTGGATCGCCGCGGCCGCGGCATGCGTGGCCTGCGCAGCGAGTCGGCCAGCGATCCGCATTTTCTCGATGATCTCGTGAGATTGGACGTCGTCGCCGGTGTAGGGATCGGGCGCGAGCCGCCCCACATAATGCGGCCGAGGAATGCTGGCTGGCACCTCACGCAGGGGTGATACGGTCGCGGGCTGGATGGTCACCTGGCGATCTTACGATTGGAGAAAGTGGTCGCCAACAACATCAACTCGGCAAAACTCATGTGGTTGATGACCGCTTTCAGAGGGAGTCGGCGCAGGAGTACCGTCGAGAGCGAGCGTGAGGCGTAGCCCGAAGGAGGGTGAGATGGCTGAGGGTGATTGGTGGTTCGATCTCGAGACCCATCAGGTGGTACCTGACAACAACGACACCAAAGTCACCGACCGGCTCGGTCCCTACAAGACTCGCGAAGAGGCCGAACGCGCGCTCGAGCGGGTCGAAGAGCGCAACGAGGAATACGACAACGACCCGCGCTGGAACGACGATCTTTAGCTGAACGCTTTAGCTGAACGTCGGTTGCGGCAGCAACTCCTCAGAGGTGACGCTCGCCGGCACAGGTGTCGTGCTACGGACCTGAGAGGCGTTGGCCACATCGGCCACGAGGGATTAGCCAAGCGGAAGTGCGGGTACGGGCTGACTAGGATTGCGCAGCAGTAGCGCCGTGCAGACTCGGCTGATGGGCGAGGGGAGAGCTTCGTGCTGGTTCAGAACAGGGTGGGCTGGTCGCGGTGACCCGGCGTCTCACGATTGGTTGCGAGTTCGTGCATCAAGCCGACATCGATACTCCCGCCGTGTTCCAGGTCGAGCCGCTGAGTGATCAAAAAGTTGACGTGATCGATGCGCGTTGGTCGCTGCAACCCGATGTTGCGACTCGCACATATCCAGACCTCTACGGCAATCCCTGCCGTCGCCTGATCATCGCTGCCGGGCGTTCGGTGATCAACTATCGCGCGAGCGTCGTGGTGCCTGACGCGGTCGAGGATGTCGATGAGGAAGCTCCCGAGCTGACTCCCGATCAGCTTCCTGACGCAACGTTGATCTTCACGCTTCCTAGCCGCTTCTGCCTGCCAGACGTACTGGGCACTGAGGCGTGGAACCGTTTCGGCAGCACGCCGCCCGGCTATCGTCGGGTTCAGGCGATCTGTGATTACGTACACGATCATCTACGTTTTCAATACGGCGCGAGTAACCCGTGGACCACTGCCGCAGATGCCCACAACACCGGCTACGGGGTGTGCCGTGACTTCACCCACCTCGCCGTGTCGTTCTGTCGTGCGCTCAACATTCCCGCCCGCTACGTCTTCGGTTACCTGCCGGAGATCGATGTTCCGCCGCTCGAGCTGCCGATGGACTTTGCCGCGTGGATGGAGGTCTACCTCGGTGATCGGTGGTGGACCTTCGACCCGCGCAACAACCAGCCACGCAAGGGTCGGGTGCTTATCGGGCGGGGTCGCGATGCCGGCGATGTCGCCATGGCGACCACATTCGGCGCTCCGCTGCTTGAGTCCATGATCGTGGTCGCGGAGGAGACCGCCGAAGGCTAGCGGAGTCAGCTTGCCCGCAAACCGCGGATGGTCGTGGCGAGCACGGCGTCCAGCCGCGCATATCCGATGGGTACTGCGCCGAAGAAGAAGCCCCAGTCCTTACCGTCGCGTACCACGAGGAAGATCACATGATCTCCTTTGACCTGAAGATCAGGACGATCGACGGTGATCTCGCTGTCGATCAACCATCCGCTGCGGCCGTTGATGCTCAGGCTTTCGCTGCGGATGTCGGTTCGGGTGGGTAGGTATGGGCGGTACATGTTCCCGGTGACCACGCACTGCGCCAGGCTCTCGACCGTGTTGCGTGGATCGTTGACGAAGCCGTCTTTGGCGCGCAGCTGCCCGACCGCAAGCTGCGCGATCCACGGCGGATTCTGGCTGACCGCCACTTGCTGCTGCAGCACGTCGTAGGCAAAGCCGAAGCGTTGCTCGATCACTGCCCCCTCGAAGGTCGGCTGCGTCACGAACGACAAATTGCCGCCATAGACACGGCCGTCAATGGGATGAGGCGCCCGCAGAGTCGGGTCACCCTTGGGGCAGCGGACCAGCGCTTTGGGAGTTGGAGACCTTGATGGAGACTTCGTGGGCGTAGCCGTCGGCGTAGGCGACGAGTCATCCAGACGACTCGGAGTGGGCGTCGGTGTTGCGTCGATGACTTGGCGCAGGCCACCGCCGAAGACGACTGCCGCGACGACCGTGGTGAGTGCAACCGCGAGCACACCGATGATCACAGTGAGCCGACGTTTCTGCGACCCTTTGCCGGCCGATCCGCCTTCCGCGGGCGGTGTCGAGACGACTTGAGTCGGCTCGACAGGAGGGAGCTGGCGGGGGTCGCTAGTGGTGGTGGTGGTCGACCAGTGTGAGCCATCCCAGTACCGGAAGCGTCCAGGGGTCCCCGCGGGGTCGGGGTACCAACCAGGCAAGGCTTCTGACATATCCAGCTACCTGAGCGGGGTCACATCAGCGACCTTCACGCCAGCCGTTGGTGATCGGCAACCGCCGATCGCGACCAAAAGCCTTGAAACTGATCTTGGTGCCCGGCGGATACTGCCGCCGCTTGTACTCCGCGCGATCGACCATCCGGATCACGCGATCCGCGAGCTCGGGATCGAAGCCCATGGCCACGATCTCCTCGTGACCAGCGTCGCCTTCCACGTAGTCGTCCAGGACATCGTCGAGTAGCTCGTACGGCGGCAGCGAGTCGGTATCTCTTTGACCAGGTCGTAGCTCGGCGCTGGGTTCCTTGGTGATGGAGTTCTCCGGAATCGGTGGGGTCTCATCCCGCTGCGCTGCTTGCTCGTTTCGCCACCGAGCCAGCTTCCAGACCCAGGTCTTCGGCACGTCTTTGATCGGTGCGTAGCCGCCGACCGCATCGCCGTAAATGGTGCTGTAGCCGACGGCCAGCTCGCTCTTGTTGCCGCAGGCCAGCACGATCGAGGGCGGATGCTGGTTGGACTCCGCCATCCAGATCACGGCCCGAATCCGGGCTTGCAGGTTTTCAGCCGCGACGCCGTCGAGATCAAGCATCTGGTGGAAGGCGTCGACGGCTGGGGCGATCGGCACCGTCATGAAATGCAGGCCGGTCCGTGCGGCAAGATCAGCGGCGTCGCTCTTGGAGTGCTCGGAGGAGTAGGCGCTGGGATTGGAAATGCCATAGACATGATCAGCGCCCAGCGCGTCGCAGGCCAATGTCGCAACCAGCGTTGAGTCGATACCGCCGGACAGTCCGAGATAGACCCGTTCGATCCCGTTCTTGTGGCAGTAATCCCGCAGACCCATCACCAGGGCCAGATAGATCTCGGCCATTGCCTCTAGTGGCGTTGCGAGGGTGGGCGCGATCAACTCGGCAGGTTCGTCGCCGGCCTCGGAGATGTGGTGGCGGTGAATGATCATGCCGCTCTGGCCGGGCTCTGCGGGCACGGTTCCGTCGGCGAGCTCGCTCTGCCGCGCAGCAGTGCCGGGAGCAAGGTCAAGATCAGCAACCACCAGATCCTCGACGAATTGAAGTGCGCGTACGAAGATCGTGCCCGCTTCATCGGCGATCATGGTGTCGCCGTCGAAGACCAGCTCATCTTGGCCGCCGACCAAGTTGACGTAGGCGAGCGGGCAGCCCGCCTCTCGGGCGCGGCGCTTGACCAGGCCACCGCGTACGTCGTCCTTGTCCCGTTCGTACGGACTGGCGTTGATCACCGCGAGCAGACCGGCGGCCGCCTCGGCCGTCGCTGCGACCGGTCCGCCGTCTTGCCACAGGTCCTCACAGATGGCAATGGCCACATCGATGCCGCGAATGCGCAGCACGTGAAGTTCGTTGCCGGGCTTGAAATAACGGAACTCGTCGAACACGCCGTAGTTGGGGAGGTGGTGCTTGGCATAGGAGCACACCACCTCGCCCTGGTAGAGCACCGCGGCGGCGTTTTGTGGCTGACCGCCTTTGGGATGATCGGGCTCGTCGGTGCGGTCCAGATATCCCACCACGACAACAAGATCGCCAAGTCCGGCGCCGAGCAGGCGATCGGCGAGGCGATTGATCGAGGTCCGAGATGCTTCGACGAAGCTACGACGCAGCGCAAGGTCCTCGACTGGGTATCCGGTGAGCATCATTTCGGGAAACAGCACCAAGTGGGCGCCGGCGTCGGCGGCCTGCTTTGACCAGTCCATCACAAGATCGGCATTGGCCGAGATATCACCGACGGTGGCATTGACCTGGGCCATGGCGATCCGTAGATGAGGCACGCAACGAGACTACGACGCGATGCTGGGGCGAGCACGTCGGCTAAGCAGTCCCAAAATTGCCTGCCTGCCCCGTAACTCTGCTGTTACATCCTGGACGGCAGACTTGGCCGGGTGGACAAGCAGACCGAGTTTGTATTGCGGGCGATTGAAGAGCGCGATGTGCGGTTCGTCCGTATGTGGTTCACCGATGTACTTGGCTTTCTGAAGTCGGTGGCGGTCGCGCCTGCCGAGCTCGAAGGAGCGTTCGCCGAAGGCATGGGCTTCGATGGTTCGGCGATCGAGGGCTTCGCCCGGGTCTACGAGTCCGACATGCTTGCCCATCCTGATCCAGCGACTTTCCAAGTGCTGCCCTGGCGCGACACCGGCCCTGCCACCGCGCGGATGTTCTGCGACATCACCATGCCGGATGGCTCACCCTCCTACGCCGATCCCCGATACGTACTCAAGCGCGCGCTCAAGAAGGCCGCTGATCTTGGATTCACCTTCTACACCCATCCCGAGGTGGAGTTCTTCCTCTTCAAGGATCCGGTTAAGCCAGGCAAGCCGCCGACGCCAGTGGACCAGTCAGGCTACTTTGATCACACCCCGCAGAGCCTGGGTACTGACTTCCGCCGCCGCGCGATCACCATGCTGGAGCAAATGGGAATCTCAGTGGAGTACTCCCATCACGAGGGGGCTCCGGGTCAGCAGGAGATTGATCTCCGTTACGCCGATGCGCTTTCCACGGCCGACAATCTGATGACCTTCCGGGTGGTCGTCAAGGAGGTTGCCCTGTCTCAAGGTATCCACGCCTCGTACAT
>Ga0307287_10000629_pt1 | contig 12294 bp, 7 predicted proteins | sample ER_DNA_141_FD_194485 | JGI IMG/M metagenome (GOLD analysis project Ga0307287, IMG submission 194485) | Bulk soil microbial communities from the East River watershed near Crested Butte, Colorado, United States - ER_DNA_141 | ecosystem: Environmental > Terrestrial > Soil > Floodplain | place: USA...
CGGGGTGACCCCCTTGCCCGCCGCCAGCTCCCGCACCCGCTCCACCAGCTCCAGGTTGCGGTCGAAGTTCTCGCCGGTGAACCGCGGGTGGTTGCGCCGGAAGTCGTCCTCGCCGAAGTCGCCGGGGCTGGTGATCCGCCCCGACAGGAACCCCCGCCCGAGCGGGCTGTAGGCAACCACCCCGATCCCCAGCTCGCGCAAGGTCCCCAGCACGTCGTCCTCGAGGTCGCGGGTGAACAGCGACCATTCGTACTGCCCGGCGCTGACGGGGTGCACGGCATGGGCCCGCCGCACCGTCGCCGGCGCCGCCTCGGAGATTCCCAGGTACAAGACCTTCCCGGCCTCGACCAGCTCGGCCATCGCCCCCAGGTGTCCTCGACCGGCACCGTCCGGTCCACCCGGTGCTGGTAGTACAGGTCGATGTGGTCGACCCCGAGCCGCTCCAGCGAGGCGTCACAGGCCCGCCGCACGTACTCCGGCTCCCCGTTGACCCGGACCCAGCTGCCGTCCTCGCGCCGCTGGTTCCCGAACTTGGTCGCCAGCACCACCTCGTCCCGCCGCCCGGCGATCGCCCGGCCCACCAGCCGCTCGTTGGTGAACGGCCCGTAGACGTCGGCGGTGTCCAGGAACGTCATCTCCAGGTCGAGCGCCCGGTGGATGGTGGCCACCGACTCCCGCTCGTCCGCCGGCCCGTAGGACTGGCTCATCCCCATGCACCCCAGCCCAAGCGCCGAGACCGTCAGCCCCTGGCCGAGCGTCCGCTGCTCCATCCTCACTCCTGTCGGTCGTGTCGGGCCTCTGGCATCCCCGTCAGGACTGGAACCGGGTCTGGGCGCGGAGGACGTCGTGGTGGCGTTCCTCCAGGCTCGCCTGGTCGCGGACGACCAGGACCGGGCAGGTCGAGAGCTGGGTCAGCTTGTGGGCGTACTCGAGGATGGGACCGGCCGGGGACCCTCCGGTGCTCGGCCGCACGGCCCCCTCAGCGGTCACCCCGGCCATCTTGAGTTCCTCGACGATCCCGTCGACCAGCTGCTGGGCCTCTTGGAGGCTCTCGCCCCGAACGGTCGGCGGGACGGGGTAGTGGAGCTCGCGGACGTGCAGGACGTGGACGGTCCCTCCGCCGGCGCGGGCCAGCTCGACCGTCGCCGGATCGCCTTGCGGCTGTGCTCCGACTGGTCGACAGCCAGCAGCAGCTTCTCGAGCATCGAGCACCTCCAAGGGGTTCGGCGGCCAGTTAGCTTACTCGCCAGGGGATGGGACAATCGCCGCCTGCGCCACTACCACGCAGGTCACCGGGACGACGTGCGACCCGCATTCCCGGGGCGTGTAGCTCAGCTGGCCAGAGCGCGTCGCTTACAACGACAAACCAGAGCCATATTTCCCTCAGGCGGTGACCAGCAGGAACAACCATTCATGCAGGTCAGGGCCGAGTATAGCGTATCCAGCGAGTAGCAGCGAATGGCACGAAGTGGTACCGGCTGGATCGAATTCCGGATGAGTTCTTGACCGAAAATCGGACAAGCTGACCAGGCCTTCTCTCAAGATTGCCGTACGGAACGTACCTCTACGTCTAAACCACCACTACACCCTCGATCAAGGGTCGCCGACCCAGAGCCGACCGGTGACCCAGACCCAGTCCCAGTCCGTCGGCGTCCGTATCACGACCAAGGATCCTGACGCCGTCCGATCCGCCGCTGTCTATGGCACCTTCACCACTGACCGCGTCCCGCTCTCCCAACCGTCCATACTCCGCTGCAGGCTCAACCAGCAGCCGGGTCGAACACTCTGTCGCGGCGGCAGCGGTAGAAGCGGCTGGCCACCGTCTTCCAAGAGCCATCGCAGGCCGGCAGGTCCCGCCAGGATGCGCCGGTGCGGGCCAACCACACCATGGCTTCCACGACCCGGCGGTGGTTGTTGGGCCGCCCAGTCGGAGGCCGCTGGGGTGGCAGCAGGGGTTCCAGGGCAGCCCATTGGGGGTCGGTCAGCTCGGGTTCGGTTCGGGCATGCGCCCGACCCTATCAATCCCCGAAACAGCCCATCCCGCTCTCGCCAAGCCGGGCCGATCCACCACACCGCAGGAGCATCGGACCGCCCGGCCGGGTGGCAATGCGGCGCGGACCGAAGGAGTATTTCAGGGCGGCGCCAGCACGTGCTTCGCACGAGGCCCGCGGAATCCTCTCGGCATGTTTCGCTGGCCGCCGAAGCTCCGGCGGCCAGGCTGGACACCTGATTCCTGAGACTGCTTTTTGTGATGCTCCCGTCAGAAGGTGCCGAAGCCGGCATTATTGGCGCCCAGCTGCGTAAATCTCCCGTAGTGAGTCCCGCTCGTGCGTGTGTGTGAAAGCCAATTCTCTCGATGCCCGCCGAGGCGGTGAACAGGTTTCATGGTGGCTGCGGGAGGAGCATCGCCAACAGTGTCCCGCGGAAAAACCAATTGGGGGAATGCGCGTGTGTGGCATTGTGGCTTGTCGGCGCGACCGGCCCGCGCTCGACTTTCTCATCTCGGGACTGCGGCGCCTCGAGTACCGAGGCTACGACTCCGCGGGTGTCGCGGTCGTCCCGGACGCCGGTGGCCTGCCTTGGGTGCACCGGGCGGTCGGACGAACCGCCGACCTGGTAGCCGGACTCGACGGCGTCGCCGACTCGGCAGCCGGCGGGATCGGCATCGGCCATACGCGATGGGCGACGCACGGCGAGGTCAACGAGCGCAACGCCCACCCGCACCGTGACTGCACCGGCAAGATCGCGCTGGTCCACAACGGGATCATCGAGAACGCCGAGCGGCTCCGGCGCGACCTCGCCAACCGCGGACATACCTTCGGGTCGGACGTGGACACGGAGGTTGTCGCGCACCTGGTGGTGGAGGCCTACCGGGAGGACGGCGACCTCGCCGCCGCCATTCACGGCGCGGTCGGCCGCCTGGAGGGTTCCTGGGCGCTAGCCGCCGTCGCCGAAGGCACCGACCGCGTCGTGGTGGCCTGCCACCGGTCGCCGCTGGCCGTCGCCGACGGGCCGCACGGCTCCTACGCGGCCTCGGACATCACCGCGCTGCTGGGCTGGGCGGATCGGGTGCACGTCCTGGGCGACGGCGACGTGGTCGAGCTGAACGGGGGCTTGCGGTGGACCGATGCGCGTGGGCGCAGCCTCCCTCCGCCGGCCGCCATCGCCACGCCCTGGCAGGCGGCGGATGCCGAGGTCGGTGCCTACCAGGACTTCATGGAGAAGGAGATCGCCGAGCAACCGGCCGTGGCTGCCCGTCTGCTTGACACGCTCCTGCCCGACGTCCGCTCCGGCGTGCTGCTCGACCGGCTCGGCGTACCGGCCTTCGAGCGGGTGCGGTTCGTGGCCTGCGGGACCTCGATGCACGCCGCGGCGGTGACCGCGCGGGTCGTCCGGGTCGTCGCCGGCCTGCCGACCGAGCTGGTCATCGCCTCCGAGCACGAGGAACAGCAGGTGCCGGAGCGCGGGATGCTGACGGTCGCCTTCTCCCAGTCCGGGGAGACTGCCGACGTCCTGGCGGCGCTGCGGTCCTCGTCCGGGCCGGTGCTGGCGGTCGTCAACGCCCCCCACTCCTCGCTTGCCCGCAGCGCCGACGCGGTGCTGGACTGCATGGCGGGACCGGAGATCGGCGTCGCCGCGACCAAGACGTTCACCAACCAGGTCCTGGCGGGTGTCGCCTTTGCGCTCGCCGGCGCTCGCCGGGCGGGCCGCCTCCACCACGACGCCCTGGAGTCGCTCCTGGCGCTGCTGAGCGGGACGCCGCGGCGCCTGGAACAGGCCAACCTGGCGGCGGCGCCGGTGGCGGAGGTGGTGTCGGCGCTGCTCGGCGACGCCCCGGGTTTCCTGTTCGTCTCGCGAGGGTCGGGTTTGCCCTATGCCGCCGAGGGCGCGCTGAAGCTCAAGGAGATCACTTACCGGTGGGCGGAGTCCTGCCCGGCCGGTGAGCTCAAGCACGGACCGATCGCACTCATCGAGCGAAGCACTCCGGTGGTTGTGGTGGACGGCGGCACACCGACCAAGCTCGAGGCAAACCTGGCCGAGATCCAGGCCCGCGGCGGCCGGCTGGTGCGCGTGTGGCGCGACCCGCGGGCCACCTTCCCGCTTCCGGGGCTCCGCAACGAGGCGCCGTGGGGGCCGCTCGAGTCGGTGGTGGCGCTGCAGCACCTGGCTCGCTCCCTTGCCGTGCGCCTCGGCCGCGACGTCGACAAGCCGCGCAACCTGGCGAAGTCGGTGACGGTCGAATGACGCCATCGCACCCGGCACCCGACACGGTCGCCATCGTCGGCATGGGGTATGTGGGCCTACCGACGGCGCTGGCCTTCCACGCCGCGGGGCTCCAGGTGACCGGCCTGGACGTGAGCTCCGTCCGCCTGGATGCCATCCGGACCGGCGACGTTGACCTTCTACCCGAGGACCACCTGCGGCTGGGGGTGGCGCTTGACGACCCGGCGCGCTTCCGGCTGACCGACGACCCCTCGGTGCTCGCCCGGGCCGACGCGGTGCTGATCTGCGTGCCAACCCCGGTCGATCGTCACCATGTGCCGATGCTCGGCCCGTTGCAGGCGGCCTGCCAGCAGGCGGTCGACCATGCCCGAGCCGGGCAGCTGCTGGTACTGACCTCGACCTCGCATGCCGGTACGACCAGCAGCATGCTGGTCCAGCCGCTGGCGGCGCGCGGTCTTCGTATCGGGCTCGACGTGCACGTGGCCTTCGCGCCCGAGCGCATCGACCCGGCCAACGCGCGCTACCCGCAGGAGCAGATCCCGCGGGTGCTGGGCGGAGCTACATCGGCCTGCACGGCGGCCGCCAGCCGGCTGCTCGGGACCATCACCCAGCGGATCCACACGGTCGCCTCTCCTGAGGCCGCCGAGATGGTGAAGCTGCTGGAGAACACCTTCCGGGCGGTCAACATCTCGCTGGCCAACGAGTTCGCGGAGGCCTGCGGGTACCTCGGGCTCGACCCCATCGAGGTGATCGACGCGGCCGCCACCAAGCCGTACGGGTTCATGGCGTTCCGCCCTGGCCCGGGCGTGGGCGGCCACTGTATCCCGGTCGACCCCCACTACCTGCTTTGGCAGTCACGCGCCAGCGGGCTGCAGCTTCCGGTCGTCGAAGCGGCCATGGTCGGGATCGCCGCGCGGCCCGCCCGAGTCGTCAGCGAGGCCATGGAGCGGCTCTCCGCGGACGGATTGGGTGTCGCCGGGGCCAGGGTGCTGCTGGTCGGGGTGGCGTACAAGCCGGGCGTCGAGGACGTCCGCGAGGCGCCGGCACTGGACATCTGGCGCGGCCTGGCCGCCCGCGGGGCCGGGGTGCGCTACTTCGACCCCTTCGTGCAGCGCGTGCTGCTGGACGGGGTCGAGCACCAGACCGAACGGGTCCTGGACCCCGAGCGACACGATCTGGTGGTCGTCTGCACCCGCCACCCGGAGGTCGACTACCGAGCCCTCAGCAACGTGCATCGGCTGCTGGACTACACCTACCAGTACCAGGCGGCCCACGACGCTCCGGCCCCGACCATACCGGTGGGCGGACCGTGACCCGGATCGGTGCGATCGGCCTGCTGCTGGGCGTGCTGTCGCTGGTCGGCTGGCACGTCGTGCATAAGGTGACGCAGCTGCAGCTCGATAGTCTGACCGCGGTCTACACGGTGGTGATCTCCACCTATGTGCTGAGCCGCTTCGCGCTGGCCGCGCTCTACCGGCCGCCGAAGGACAAGGGCCTGGAACCCGCCTGCGCGGTCATCGTCCCCGCCTTCAACGAGGGCGAGGCCGTCGCCCGCACCGTCCATGCGCTGATGGCGCTCGACTACCCGCCCGCGAAGCTCGAGATCGTGGTCGTCAACGACGGTTCGACCGACGACACCTGGGAGTACATGACCCAGGCGGCGGCGAGTTACCCCGACGCTCGGGTCCGCCTGGTCGATCTCGGGAGCAACCAGGGCAAGCGGGCCGCGATGGCGGCGGGGATCCGGGCGACCTCCGCCGAGATCCTGGTGTTCGTCGATTCCGACTCGATCCCGGCCCCCCAGGGCGTGCGCCGGCTGGTGCAGGGGTTTGCCGACCCGCGCGTCGGAGCCATCTCGGGACTCACCTACGTCCGCAACGCCGGCGCCAACGCGCTCACCCGGATGCAGGCGGCCCGGTACTACATCTCCTACCAGCTGCTCAAGGCGGCCGAGAGTACCCTCGGGGCGGTGGCCTGCTGCTCAGGCTGCTTCTCCGCCTACCGGCGGGACGCGGTCGCCAGGCTGCTGGAGGCCTGGGAGCATCAGCGGTTTCTCGGCGTCGAATGCACCCACGGCGACGACCGGGCCCTCACCAACATGGTGCTCCGCTCGGGCTGGACCACGATCTACGACGCCCGCGCCGAGGCGTGGACCGACGCCCCCGACCGCTATCGCAAGTTCTTCAAGCAGCAGCTCCGCTGGAAGAAGTCGTGGGCCAGGGAGGGACCGATCCTGCTGTCCCACATCTGGCGGACCCGCACCCGTGCCCTACCGAGCGTGCTGGTCGGCACGATCGCCGGGCTGCTCAGCCCGATTGTCATGGTCGTCAACCTGGTGTGCCCCTTCCGGGGCTCCGGCGTCCTGCCGATCGTCTACGTGCTCGGGCTGTACCTCATCTCGATGGCCTACGGGCTGCTCTACGGCTCGCTGCGCCGGGACGGCCTCTGGAAATACGCGTTCTTCGGGACCTTCTTCTACGTGGGCTTTTCCTTCCAACTTCTCTGGGCCATCGTGCGAATCCGCGATGGCAGGTGGGGCACCCGCGACGCGCAGGGAACACCCAATGTCGCCTAGCCGCTGGCGCCGCGGAGCGCACTACACCGGCAGTGTCGCCCTGCTGGCGGGGCTGCTCGTCGCGGCCGGACTGTGGGTCGTCAGGACCCGCCCCTACGACCCCCCCCAGCACCAGGCACCGTCCGTCGCCGTCGCCGCCCGCGACTTCCCCGTCTACCGCGACGCGCCGTTGGTGCTGGACTATCACGACATCTCCAGCGCGACCGGGAGTCCCACCACCGTCACGCCTCAGACGTTTGCCGCCCAGCTGGACACGCTGCGCAAGGCTGGCTTCCACTCGGTCCGGCTGGCCGACGTCGAGGCCATGATGGCCGGCAACCGGGTGCGGCTCCCGCCGCGGCCGGTCCTGCTCACCTTCGACGACGGGTTGGCCTCGAACTGGCTGGACGCCGACCCGGTATTGCAGCGCTACGGCTTCACCGCGGTCGCCTTCCTCGTGACCGGCAGGGTGATCGAACCGCACCGGCCGAGCTCACACCTGTCGACCGAGCAGGTGCGGAGGATGGCCGCCAGCGGGCGCTGGGAGTTCGGCGGCCACACCGACGACCTGCACCACCTGGCGACCGTCCGCGGTGGAGCGCAGGCTCCGGCGCTCATCAACCGGCTGGTCGGCGACCACGAGGAGACCCTCGACCAGTGGGAGGCCCGAGTACGGGCCGACCTCCTCCGCAACCAGCGGTTCTTCCAGGACGTGCTCGGCCACCCGGTGCGAGCGTTCGCGTTCCCGTACGGCGCCGCCGACCACCCTTCTAACGACCCCGCCATCTCCGTACGGCTCATCAGGTTGCTCGGTGACGCCGGGTTCCAGCTCGGGTTCGCCGGCGAGGACCGCAACCGCGGCGAGGAGCAGCCGGTGACGCCAGACAGCAATCCATACCGGCTGCCCCGTGTCACGGTCACCGGCGACCTCGACCCAGCTGGCCTACTCGCCGTGCTCCGCAGGGCCGAGCCCGACCCCATCTCGGCTGACCTCACCACGCTCGGCTGGTCCGGCGTCGGCGCCCGCTGCAGGATCCGCCGGAGCGCTGGCCGTGCTCCGGCCCTGCGGGTGTCGTCCTCTGGGTACGGACGCTGCGCAGCCCCGGTCAACCCGGTGCAGTGGACCGACTACCGGCTGACCACCGGCGTGGCCGGAGGAGACCGCGCGGCCACAGCCTTCATCGGCGTGCGCGCCGGACGTACGCCCGGCAGCCGCGACCGCGTCGAGGTAGTGCTCGGGGAGGCAGTCGTCCGCATCCGCGAGCAGGTGGGCGAACGCGTCGAGGTTTTGGCGGCCAGGCGGCTGCCGTCCGGCGGTGATCGCCGGGTCGACATCACCGTCAAGGGGGACCGGATCACGGTCCGCGTCGACCGCGGCGCCCCCTTGACCGTCAGACTTGCCCCGGCGCTGGCCGCGGGTGCGGTGGACTTCGGAATCGCCGCCCACGGCCCCAGGACTCTCGGCTACCTCAACCCCCGCCTCGTCGACCTGCGAAGCCCGCCGGTCACCTGACCACCCGTCCGACTGTTCGACCGACACCGAAGGAGAACGCTCCGTGAACCGCAACCCTGCTGATTCTCGACGGCTCGGCCGGCGGCTGTCCGCGCTGCTGGTTCTGGCCCTGCTCGGCGCGCTCACGGCCACTCCGGCCGGCGCCGCAGCCGAAGCCCAGAACCGGACGGTTGTCTCGCTCACCTTCGATGACGGCCACGCCGAGCAGTACGCCGCCCGCTCGATCCTGGCCGCGCACGACATGCACGGCACCTTCTTCGTCAACACCGGTCGCATCGGCACCACCTCGGGGTTCCTCACCCTATCCCAGCTCCGCGACCTGGCCAGCGACGGCAACGAGATCGCCGGCCACACCGTTGGCCACGCCGACCTCACCACCCTCAGCAGTGACGAGGCCATCCGCCAGGTCTGCAACGACCGCATGAACCTGCTCAACTGGGGGTTCGAGCCGACTGACTTCGCCTATCCTTACGGGCACGCCAACCCGGCCGTCGAGCAGATCGTCGCCGGCTGCGGCTACAACTCCGCGCGCCAGGTCGGCGACATCCGCTCACCGGCCGACGACGGCTGCCCGGGCTGCGACTACGCCGAGACCATCCCGCCGGCCGACCCGTACTTCACCCGGGCACCCGACTCGGTCGACAACCAGTGGACGCTGGATGACGTCAAGACCCTGGTGACTCAGGCCGAGAGCCATGGCGGCGGCTGGGTGCAGCTCACCTTCCACCACGTCTGCGACGGCTGCGCCACCGGGTACACGATCACCCCCGACAACCTCAACGCGCTGCTGGACTGGCTCCAGCCGCGCGCCAGCCAGGGCACGATGGTCAAGACGGTGCACGAGGTGATCGGCGGGTCGCTGCGGCCCGGCGTGGCCGGCCCGGTGCCCCCGGTCGGCCAGCCGCTGCAGAACGCCTCGCTGGAGGTCGACGCCAACGGCAACGACGCCGCGGACTGCTGGTCGTTCGGGACCTTCGGCGCCAACACCGCCGCCTGGACCAGGACTAGCGACGCGCACTCGGGAAGCTGGGGTGAGCGGGTGGACATCTCCAATTACACCTCGGGTGACCGCAAGCTGGTCATGACCCAGGACCTCGGCGAATGCACGCCGACGGTGACGCCCGGCCACCGACAGGCCCTGTCGGCCTGGTACAAGAGCACCAGCCCCACCCAGTTCGTCGCCTACTACCGCGACGCGATCGGCAAATGGTCCTACTGGACCTCCGGCCCCTCGTTCGCCGCGGCCAGCGCCTGGACGATGGCGAGCTGGACCACGCCGGCGGTGCCCGCCGGCGCGACCGCGCTGAGCTTCGGCCTCAACCTGGCCGCCGTCGGCTCGCTGACCACCGACGACTACGCCCTCAACGACGCCGGCTTGGCGCCGGGGCCGGTCCAGAGCGCCCTTGGCGACAACCCGTCGCTGGAGGTCGACAACAACGGCGACGCGGTCCCGGACTGCTACCAGCTCGGTGCCAGCGGCAGCAACACCGCCGCCTGGACCAGGACCGATGACGCCCACACCGGCAGCTACGCGCAGCGCGTCAACATCGGCGCCTACACCTCCGGCGACCGCAAGCTGGTGATCAAGCAGGACACCGGCGGCTGCGCGCCGGTGGTCACCCCAGGACACAGCTACCGGCTCAGCGCCTGGTACAAGGAGGGGCCCACCCGGTTCCTCGTCTACTACCGCGACACGGCCGGGGTCTGGCGCTACTGGACCCAGGGCCCGCTCCAGCCGGCGCGGCCAGCCTGGACGCAGGCGACCTGGACGACGCCGGCCCTGCCGGCGGAAGCCACCGCGCTGAGCTTCGGCCTCAACCTGACGCAGGTCGGGACCCTCATCACCGACGACTACGCCATGACCGATACCACCCAGGGTCAGCAGGTGCTCCCGACCCCGACCACCGGAGAAGCGTGAGCCCAACTCGCATGCTGCGGCGCCCGGCGACCGGCCTGCTGGTGGTGGCGGTGACGGTCGGGATGCTGGGCGCCGCCATCCGCAGCGTGGCCGGTCGGCCCGGGACCGGAACGGCGGGGCCGCTGCTGGCGGAGGTGTTCACCCGGCCGGACGGGCTGATCACCAACGAGCACGCCTCCTGGTCGCCGAGCGACCCGGCCGCGGTCGTCTCGGGCACCTGGCGGGTGACCAGCGGTTCGCTGTTCGCCGACGGCAACAACGCCTGGACCGGCGTCCCCGACGACCGGCAACCCGACGCTGGCTCCGCCCACGGCACCGGCTCCGCGGTTTTCCGCCTGGTAACCCGCCGCACCGACCTGGGCGACGTGCAGGTCAGCCTGCGGCTCCGCAATCTCGGCCTGGTCAGCACCGCCAGCACGCCGCCGGCCGCATGGGACGGCGTCCACCTCTTCCTGCGCTACCAGTCCCAGTATCAGCTGTACTACGCCAGCGTGAACCGCCGCGACGCGACCGTGCTGGTGAAGAAGAAGTGCCCAGGCGGATCGGAGAACGGCGGCACCTACCACCTGCTCGGCAGCCCCGTCGGTGACCAGCCCATCCCGTTCGGCGCCTGGCAGCGGCTGGCCGCATCGGTACGCACGAACCTCGACGGGTCGGTCAGCATCGACATCCGGCGCAACGGCGTGCTCCTCAGGCACGTGCGGGACCGCGGCCTGGGCTGCGCCCCGATCCGCCAGCCCGGCGCGGTCGGCCTGCGGGGCGACAACGACCAGTTCCGGTTCGACGACTTCACCGTGACCGGTGCATCGGCCGGTGGGTGACCGCCAGCGCGTTCGCGACCCACAGCCTCCGACAAGCGTGCTTCTCCAAGGCTTGGGGAGTACCTGCGCTGCTCGGGTCCTGGGATGCGGTGACGGACGGCCGAAGCCACAGCGACGCCTGGGGTTGCGTCGGCCGCCACCGCCGGTTCAGGCGGCCTCTACGTTCACTCGGTCACTGGATCCAGATGGTCCAGCGCGGCAAGGACCACCTCGGCGTCTGTGTGTGGTCGCCACGCATCTGACCGAGCGGGCCTGGACGGTCATGGACCGAGTAGATGCGGGCCAGCTGGGATCTTGGCGGCGGGCGGTGTCGACGGCGCGGACCAGGGTGGCGCGTAGCAGCCGGTTGCCGGCCTTGCTGATGGGTTGGCCTTTGCGGTCGCTCCGGCCGGTTTCAGAGGCGTTGCTCGGCCTGCGAGGCGCGCAGCAGCCGCACCTCGGTTTGGACCTCGACGCCCAGGTCGGCGACGGCGATGGCGGGGTGGTCGCCGTACAGGTCAGTGCGGCCTTGGCAGCCGTGAGCCACTGGGCAGCCCGGCTGACGCCCCGCTGGCCGTTGATCCTTGGCGGTCAGTAGGGCAAGCCGGGCCCGCCGGCGGCAGCTGGCGGACCAGGTCCTTGATGCGCCGCGTGTGGGTTGCGGCGGCCTGGGTGAGCCGGTCACAGCGCGCACCCCGGCGGTCCGGCGCCACCCTCGGCGCGTCCGGCAGCACCAGCCTGTGCAGCCTGGCCGGGTCGACACTGACTCGGTAGACGGTGTGGCCCGGCTGCTGGAGAAGACCGCGGTCGGCAGCCATGCCGGCCCGGTCGCCCGCAAGGGCGGGCTGCTCGACCTCGCCGAGACTCTCCGGCACACGATGGTGCCGTCGCTGGCAAGTACCTGCACATTGTGAGCGCTGCTGATGTCAAGATCGATCCCGGCCAGTCGTCGAGCTTGCATCGCGTCTCCTCCCTGGCGGTGGTGACTGCTGCACCGGTTGCTTTGATGGGCGGCGCTCTACGGCCACGGTCCAATGTGGCGGCCGAGGACGGCTCCCATCCATGTGCTGCAACCGGCCCCGACCTCGGCGGGTCGGCCACTTCCCTCATCAACCAGCGTCAGGTCCGGTAGGCGGCGCCGCGAGAAGTTGCGCGATCCCAGGTCAACCGGCCTGGCGGCGCTGGCGTGGTCCGCATATTGGGTCCCACAGATGCAAACGATGCCTGTTCCAGGGCCGAGCTCCCGTTTGCGAAGCGATGTCCCATGATCGGCCAGCCGGACACT
>Ga0307287_10000630_pt1 | contig 12279 bp, 11 predicted proteins | sample ER_DNA_141_FD_194485 | JGI IMG/M metagenome (GOLD analysis project Ga0307287, IMG submission 194485) | Bulk soil microbial communities from the East River watershed near Crested Butte, Colorado, United States - ER_DNA_141 | ecosystem: Environmental > Terrestrial > Soil > Floodplain | place...
CTCACACATCAGGAAGGGCTTGCCGCGGACCCGCTGCGCGTCCTCGGGCCTGTCGAGATAGAAGATGAAACCGGTTTCCGCACCGATCGCCTCGGTCTCGAGATAGTTCGGGTACATCCGTGAATAGATGTCGGTGTACGCGCAGCTGTGGTCGCCCTCGTAATGCACTGGACGCGATGGGTCACGGCCTCGCACCCAGTCCGCCATCCGCTTGAGGTTCTGGCCGGTACCCGCCTCATTGCCAAGCGACCAGATGATCACCGACGGATGATTCTTGTCCCGCTCGACGGTCCGCTGCATCCGATCCAGACAGGCCTCAAGCCAACGTGGATCATCGCTCGGATTTCCTTGCCAGCCACAGAGTTCGAACCCGTGCGTCTCGTAATCACACTCCTCGATCACCCAGAATCCGAGCTCATCGGCAAGATCAAGTACCCGCGGATGAGGTGGATAGTGGCTGGTCCGGATGGCATTGACGCCTGCTCGCTTCATCATGATCAGATCGGCGCGAGCGTACTGCTCGTCGAAGATCCGACCCCGAATCGGGTGGGTCTCATGCCGATTCATCCCGCGGAAGATCACCTGATTGCCATCGATGCGCAAGATGTCGCGATCAATCTCGATGTGGCGAAAGCCCAGTCGGGTGCTCAGCGTCTCACCCGCCGAGCTGACTCGCACCTCATAAAGCCTGGGTACTTCGGCACTCCAGGGCTGAACCTGACCTACCGGGAATGGTGCCGCTTCGTTGGGATTTTCGAAGCCCTGCCGGACGCCGAGCTCGGGAATTGCGATCTCCATCGGGAAAGCGTGCTCGGCTGCGATGATCTGCGGATCGATCCCTCCCTCGCCGTTCAAGGCGTACTGTGTCCGAAGCCAAAGATCATCAATTGAGCCATACGGTCGGCTCAGCAGAGTGACATCGCGGAAAATACCCGGCAACCACCATTGATCTTGGTCTTCCAAGTAGCTCATCGACGACCACTGGTGCACCCGTACGAAGATCACATTCCGACCGGATCGGGCCACATCGGTTATGTCGAACTCCTGCACCAAACGGCTGCCCTTACCGACGCCGACCTCGATGCCGTTCAGCCACACTCGATAGATCGATTCGACTCCGTCGAAGCGCAACAGCAGCCGTTCATACGACCAGTCGGGCAGCTCGAAAACGCGTCGATGATCACCGGTGGGGTTCTCATCCGGGACATGCGGCGGGTCGATCGGAAACGGGTAACGGACATTGGTGTAAATCGGGCGGCCGTATTTGCCGGCCGCTGCTTCAGCGGAGGTCCCGGGAAGCACCCAATGTGAGGGCACGGGAAGGGTGTCCCAGGCAGAATCATCGAGATCCGGATCGGCGGCGGCATCGTCAAGGCCGGCTGCTGCCGGTGACCAACGGAATTTCCACGACCCATTCAGGCTGAGTGTCGGCGCATCGGTCGGCAGCCAGGCTCGCGGCCGGATACGGAGGCCACTCCCAGGAGAGAAGTCGTCCAGGTAACTCGTCACGAGACCAGTCTTGTGGTGAGTCTCGTCGTGGCGCTAGTGCCGTGGAACTGGGCGGGCTGAGCTCTCCGACGAGCTCAGGACGGCGCTTATGTAAGGATGGATTGCCTGTCGACAAGCTCAGGCACATGATGACCTCGGAGTCGCGTCCGCTTGGAATGGCCGGTAGCATGCGTGAGTTGTCCGGCGACACGCGCCGGCAAGTGATCACGTCCGGGACCACAGTGACGTCTCGGGAGCGAGAGGTTACACAGTGGGTTCGGTCATCAAGAAGCGCCGCAAGCGGATGGCGAAAAAGAAGCATCGCAAGCTGCTCAAGCGCACACGGATCCAGCGCCGCCGCGCAGGCAAGTAGCCTCCGAGACCGGGCACCTTGATGGCCGCGGACCGGGTAGTCCTCGTCACCGGAGTCTCGCGCGACCTGGGTTCCCGATTCGCCCGTACGCTCGCCGCCGAGGAGCACGTCGAGGTCGTCGGTATCGACGTGGTCCCGCCTCGCCACGACCTGGGCAAGGCCGATTTTGTACGCGCCGACATTCGCAATCCCGTTATTTCCAAGGTGATTGCGACCCGCGGCGTGGACACTGTTGTGCATCTCGCGGTAGTCGCCACGCCTGGCCCCGGCGGCCGCTCCTCGATGAAAGAGATCAACGTCATCGGGACGATGCAGCTGCTCGCGGCCTGCCAGAAAGCAGCAACCTTCCGGAAGCTCGTGGTACAGAGTTCGATTTCGGTGTACGGGGCATCCCCGCGAGACCCGGCCAAGTTCACCGAAGACATGTCGGCTCGAGCCCAGCCGCGTACCGGCTTCGGCAAGGATTCGTTGGAGATCGAGAGCTACGTTCGCGGGCTCGCCCGGCGCCGACCTGACGTGGTCGTCACCACGCTGCGGCTCGCGAATCTGATGGGCGCGGGTGTGGACAGCCACGTGACGCGTTATCTATCGCTTCCGGTCGTGCCTCGCGTGATGGGCTTCGATGCGCGGCTTCAGTTCCTGCATCCCAGCGATGCGGTTGCGGCCTTGCTTCTGGTGACACGTCGCGATGTGCCTGGCACCTTCAATGTCGCTGCGGCTGACATCGTCACGCTGTCTCAGGCGCTTCGGAAGATGGGCCGGCCCAGCGTTCTCGTGCCGCAGACTGCCGCGCCCCTGGTGGCCACGCTTATACGACAGGCGCGCCTTGTGGACTTCTCGACGGACCAGATCGATGCGCTGACCTATGGTCGTGCCATGGACACCTCTCGTTTCACCGCCGAAACGGGCTTTGTCCCGCAGTTGAGCAGCCGCGCGGCGCTGACGGAGTTCGTCGGCGCTGCGAAGCCCGGGTTCTTGAGCCCCGAGCGCGTCGATGGCGCGCTTGCCGCCGTAAGTCAGCGGCTCCGGTCGGCGACGGTGCGTGGTGGCTGACGCAAAGATCATCCAGCTCGGCAGTCGTGGCCGTGCCGGCCGCGGCAGCGGTAGCTCGCCATCGGCTTCGGCTCGTCGGCTGGCAGCGCCCCAAGCGGCGCGCCGCTCGCAACCGCACGACCAACCGGGGCCTGATGCGCCGTACGAGTCTGCCGAGGCTCCTTCGACGACCCTCAGCACGCTGGTCAGCCAGCTGGTTCGCCTGGCTTCCGGATCACTGGGTGCTCTGCGGTCGGTGCCGATCACCCAGTTGCGCGACTTCGCCGCCGATCCGGTGCACGGCTTGGTTTCCGTCGCGCAGGCGTTGGGCGTCGAATGGGAGGGATCGTTAGAGGAAACCGTGGAGTTTGTTCGTACCCGACTCCGCGGCGCCTACGCGGTCGATGAGTTCGGATTCGACCCTGAGTTCACCACCAAGATCTACCTTCCCCTGCTCCGCCGGCTTGCGGAGTCATGGTTCCGGGTCGAGGTTCGAGGAGCCGAGAACCTACCCGCCGATGGTTCGGCGCTGCTGGTCTCCAATCATGCCGGCACCTTGCCCCTCGACGGAATGATCTTGCACACCATGGTCTTCGATGAGATCGGCCGGCATGTCCGGATGCTGGGTGCGGATCTGATCTTCAAGACGCCGTACTCACATGATCTTGCACGCAAGACGGGCACCACACTGGCGTGTCAGGAGGATGCGGAACGCTTGCTCGCCGCCAACCAACTCGTGGCCGTCTTCCCCGAGGGTTTCAAGGGCCTTGGGAAGCCGTATGCCGATCGCTACAAGCTGCAGCGGTTTGGTCGAGGTGGTTTTGTCTCGGCCGCCATTCGCGCTCAGGTGCCGATCATTCCGACCGCGATCGTTGGCTCGGAGGAAATCTATCCGCTGATCTCCAAGGCACCGGCTCTGTCCCGGGCGCTCGGTGTGCCGTACTTCCCGATCACGCCGCTGTTCCCATGGTTTGGAGTGCTCGGCATGATCCCGCTGCCGAGCAAATGGATCATCCAATTCGGCGAGGCGATCACGACAGACGAGCTGGGACCTGGCGCCGCCGACGACCCCATGATCGTTTTCAACATCACCGACCAAGTGCGCGAGACCATCCAACAGACTCTGTATCGGCTGCTGATGCAGCGTCGCAGCGCTTTCTTCTGAGGTGCAAACCTGGCACAACTACTCTGTGCCACGTGTTCTGGGCCCTGGCGGTGATCTTGCTGGCGTTTGCCGCCTTCACCGTCATCGTGGTCAGGCTGCGTCGGTCGGTACGCGCCATTGACCACACGCACGAGGATGACGGCGCAGGCAATCCTGCTCGCCGGATCGACCTCGAACAGCTCAGGGGCTTTGTGTACGTCGGCGCCGGTGCATTGGCACTCCTTGCGATCGCCGTGATCGCGATGGGCCTGTTCGCGAACCGGAGTGGTCGCGCCGAGGGGTTTGCTGTGCTCGGGTTGTTTGGCTACGCGGCCTATCTCGTTGCGGCGACCGTGGTGCTCTACGTCATGAGCCGCAAGAGCTGAAGCTGCCTACTGGCCCCTCAAGATGCGGCGAACCGCAACCCCGGTGGCAACCGCGCCAGCCGTAGCGCCCGCAGCGCCCGCACCGAGCAGTCCGAGCCGCGCCGCCCGACGCCCGCTGCGGTAGTCGTGGATCTGCCAGTCCTGCTCCTCAGCATGCGCCAGCAGCCTGCGGTCAGGGTTGATCGCGCATGGGTGCCCGATCAAGGACAACATGGGCAGGTCGTTGTACGAGTCGGAGTACGCGAAGCAGTGAGCAAGATCAAATTCATGCTCCCGTGCCAATGCTCGGATGGCTTCAGCCTTGGCAGGCCCATGCAACAACTGGCCCTTGAGACGCCCGTTATAGACCCCGTCGATGTGCTCGGCAGTCGTACCCAGGGCACCGGTCAATCCCATCCGCGCCGCGACGACCCCGGCAACCTCTACCGGCGCGGCCGTCACCAGCCAGACCTGTTGGCCCACATCGAGATGCAGTTGCGCGAGCGCCCTGGTGCCCGGCCAGATCCGGCTCGCGATCGACTCCTCGTAAACCTCATTCGCGATTTCGGTCAGCTCGGTGACCGTGTGCCCTTCGATCAAGCCCAAGGTCACGCTACGGACATCCTCGATGTGCCCCGTTTTCTCCCGTCCGACCATCCGGAAATAGGCCTGTATCCATAGCCCCTTCAGAATCACCCGGGTAGGGAAGAAGCCGCGCCGATACAGACCCTTGGCGAAGTGAAACAGTGAGGCGCCCTGGATGACGGTGTTGTCAAGATCAAAGAACGCTGCGGCCGTTGGATCGGAATGGATCAGCGGCTCCTGAACATCGGCACTGGCCTGGAGATCCTCCGGCGTTTCCCGTAGCGGCCCGGCCGCCGTCAGCGGAGCGTCCTGGTCAACCGGGACTGCTGATGCGCCGCTGCCCGGCAGCTGCTCGACGTCGGCGAGTGCCGCGTACGGCGTATCCTCCGACTCGCTCATCGCGCTCTCCGGTCCGTTCACGTCATCACCATATGTCTGCCTTTGCTGCCGATCGTGCCAGACTCGAGGGCGTGAACGAGCTGGTCAGTGGGGTCCAGTTGACCGACACCAAACAGCTGGAGACCAACCTCGCTGATCTTGTCAGGCGACACGCAACCACCCAGCCGGAGGGCGTTGCGTTGGTTCAGCCGAGACCAGTACGCCGTACGGTGACCTGGGCCGAGCTCGACCGCTGCATCGATGCCGTCGCCGCCGGATTGTCGGCTCATGGCCTCGTCGCGGGTCATCGGATCGCCCTCGTAGGTCCGAACAGCATGGAATTCGTCATTGCCTACCTCGCCACGCTGCGCGCCGGCTATGTCGCTGTCCCAATCAATCCGGAGTCCACGGTCACCGAACTGCGCGCGATGATCGACGACTGCGGCGCTCGGGTGCTCTTCACCGCAATCGCCCAACCGGCGCTGGAAGAGGACGTGCACCAGATTGCCCTCACGGCTGACGGGCTCGACGAGCTCGACGACGTTGCAGCCAGGCCGGTGAGCTCGCCGAGGGATCCCGAAGCACTTGCGGTGCTGCTCTACACGGCGGGCACATCCGGCGAACCCAAGGCGGCCATGCTCAGTCACCGTGCGTTGCTGAGTCACCTGCACAACCTAAGCTCCTTTGAGATTCTGGAGCCCGATGACGTCCTGCTGGCCCTGGTCCCGCTCTTCCATGTCTTCGGGCTCAACGCAGTGCTGGGCAGCGCTTTGATGTCCGGCGCTCGATTGGTGATCATGGACGGATTCGATGGCTTCGCGGACGTGGTAGCCGAAGAGAAGATCACCAACCTGCCGGTGGCACCTGCTGTGCTGACTCGAGTTCTTTCCGACGACCGCGCCATCGCCAGCGTGAGTACGGTGACCAGGGTGGTGTCTGGTGCTGCGCCGCTCTCCGTTGATCTTCGAGAGCAATTCACCGCGCGCACCGGGCGCAGAGTCGAACAGGGATACGGACTGACCGAGGCAGCGCCAGGCGTCTCAGCTACCCTCGGCGGCGAGCTGCTCGGGCGCGGTCATGTCGGTCGTCCACTGCCCGGCGTTGAGATCAAGATCGGGGACGGGACCGATCCGACCGAGCCGGGGGAGATCTGGATCCGCGGCGGCAACATGTTCTCTGGCTATTGGCCTGACGGCCGCGGCGGCCCGGATGAGGATGGCTGGTTTCCGACCGGAGATGTCGGCTACCTGCTCGACGGTGAACTCTTTCTGGTCGACCGATCGCGCGAATTGATCATTGTCGACGGCTTCAACGTCTATCCCGCTGAAGTGGAGGCGGCGATCTCTGAGCTGTTGGGGGTTGAATCTGTTGCGGTGGTGGGTCGACCAGATTGGCGTAGCGGAGAACAGGTCGTGGCATTTGTCAGCGGAGCAGGCCTGAGTCCGGCGGTGATCAATGAGCACTGCGCCAACCGGCTCGCCAAGTTCAAGCGCCCGCGCCACATCCAGATAGTCGATGAACTGCCCAGGGGAATCACCGGAAAAGTGCGGAAGGGCGTCTTGCGGGACATGTCCTGAACACGTGGCGTCATGCCCTCGACTGACAGTCGTTGGCTCCCTGTACGTGGGCAGCCATCCGTTCTAAAGTCTGGCAAATGAGGCTAACTCCGGCCGAAATCCGGGCGGTGGTTGCGCTCGCGGTCGGCATGTTCTGCGTGCAGGTCGACTTCTTCGCGCTCAATCTGGCGCTCCCACGGATGGCGGTCGACCTCAATCAGACGACCACCAACATGCAATGGGTGATCAGCGCCTACATGATCGCTGTCGGCGCTGCCATGATCCCGGGCGGTCGGCTTGGCGACTTGCGCGGTCACCGCCGGATCGTCGTGGCCGGGCTGGCTGTCTTCGGCGGGGCATCACTGGTCTGTGGCCTGTCCTCCTCGTACGGCTTGCTGATCGGATTTCGGGCTTTGCAAGGCCTCGGTGCCGCGGCGCTGTTCACCGTCAGTGTGGCGGCCATAAGCAACGCAGTTGCCATGGATCACCGCGCCGTGGCTATCGGTGCACTCTTCGGAATCGCAAATATTGGAACGGCGCTCGGCCCGTTCATCGGCGGACTCTTGACCGAGCAGCTCAGTTGGCGCTGGGTGTTCTTCCTCAACGTCCCGCTCAGTGCGGTTGCCATCTTCTGCTGTCTGCGATGGTTGCCTGCGATGTCACCCGCGGGTGTGACGGTGCGGATCGATTGGCTGGGGTTGTTCCTGGTGAGCTCCGGTATCGTCGCGGTGGCGTACGCGGTTGACCGCGCCGGTGAATGGGGCTGGAGCTCGCCGAAGCTGTTTGGATTGTTGGCCCTCGCCGTTGTGCTGTTCGTGATCTTCATCATCGTTGAGCGGCGGGTGCGTGATCCGTTGATCGACTTATCCCTGTTCCGCAATCGGGCCTTCGTATTGATCACCGTCGGCGGCACGATGGCCAATGTCGTGTACACAGTGACGGTGCTGTGTACGACGATCTATCTGCAGGACGGTCGCGGACTCAGCCCCACCGTTGCCGGCGTGGTATTCCTGGCTCCGTCCGTAGCCGTCGCCCTGTCTGGTCCGCTGGCTGGCCGACTCGCTGGGTGGCAGCCGGTGTTCGTGCTCATTCCGGCGACCATGCTGTTTGGCGGCGCCAGCCTGCTGGCCACCTCGGCAGTGGATGCTTGGGGTGCCTATGTGCCGCTGCTCGGCCTGACTGGCTTTGCCCTGGGCCTTGGCTGGACGCTACCGAGTATTGGAAGCCAGACAGTCGTAGATCCGTCTCGCGCCGGGGAGGCTGCTGGAGTCAACCTCACTGTCATGGTGACGATCGCCGGTGTGGCCGTCGCATTGGCCGGAACACTGATCGAGCTTGGCGGCGCGGGCACGGCCGACATCGCCGCCGCTACCCAGGGGGTGGTCCGGCTCGTCTCGCTGCTGTCCTTAGTCGGGGGCGCCGTTCTCTTGGCCATCGCACTGATCGGCCGCCGTACCCGTCAGGCCTCTGAGATCGCGTCGCCCGCGTCGTGAAAGCCCAAGTCGGGAAAGATGGACACGTGGTCGACTTCACCGAGCGAGCGGAGCGAGTCGTTGTTCTGACTCGGCAGGGCTGCCATCTATGTGACGAGGCGATCGCGCAGGTGGCGGCCGTTTGCGCCGAAACCGGGCAGGCGTACGGGGTGGTTGATGTCGACAGCGACCCGGAACTGCAGCGGCGCTACACCGATCAGGTGCCCGTAACCTTCGTCGACGGCGCGCAGCATGATTTCTGGCGGGTGGACCCCGTACGCCTGAGGGCTGCGTTGATGCGGGTGCGGTGAGCGCGGTGTTGTTCACCGCCGCAACGCTGCGCGGCCTGGCTGAGGGTCGGGTCAGCACGACCTATCGACGCTGGGAGGTCGTCCGGCCCAAAGTGGGAGCTAAGTTCACCACCTCCGTCGGCGTCGTTGAGATCACCTCGATTACAGCGGCCAATGAGGAGCAGTTGGCCGAGAGCGACGCTGCCGCGGCTGGCTTCGACTCCGTCGCGGCGCTACTGAAGTGGTGTAGCGGAAAAGGTCGCGGCGATCTCTATCGGATTGGCATCGTCCTGGCTGGACCCGATCCACGAGTCGCGTTGCGCAGCGCCGACTCACTTCATCCAGACGATGTCGCGGCGCTGAATACGAAGCTCGACCGGATGGATCGTGCCGTCGACCAGCCTTGGACGCGCAGCACCTTGCGGCAGATCCAGCGGCTGCCCGGTGTCGTATCGACCGAGCTGGCTGCCGAAGCCGGCCAGGAGCGGGCCGCGTACAAGATCCGGGTGCGCCGCCTCAAGGCGCTCGGGCTCACTGAGTCGCTCGAGCGCGGCTACCGGCTCTCGCCGCGTGGCCAGGCCTATCTCGCTACCTTCGACGTGGGGCAAGGCAAAGACCGTTCAAAGTGAGCACCATCCGTCTCGGCTAGCTGCGAGCGTCGGGAATCGCGCGCCCGCCGTGCTGAGGAGGAGGGAGCGGAGGCGTTCTTCCTCTGCGAGCGACGACGAAGTAGGCGGACTCCAGCGCGCGATGCGCGAGCAGCTCTCCATAAGTTTGTGCACATGTTCACAAACGCCCTAGAGTGGCGATGTTTGGACCAGATCCGAGCGCCGATTCAGGAGTTGCGTGTCGCAGAGCTTCCCGACCGACCCTCCGCCGCGCGCGGCGGCAACGCAGCATTGGCGAGCCGTACCCACCTTGAAGGGAATCCCGGACGCCACTGTTGCGCGACTGCCCGTTTACCTTCGCGCACTTAACCAGCTGGCGGAGCAGCGGATCGACACCATTAGCAGCGGCGCGCTCGCCGAGGCGGCCGGGGTCAACTCGGCCCAGCTCCGTAAGGATCTCTCCTACCTTGGCTCGTACGGCACCCGCGGCGTTGGCTACGACGTCGCCTACCTGCGATTCCAGATTGGCCGGGTGGTGGGCTCGGCGCACGACTGGCCCGTGATCATCGTTGGGTTGGGCAATCTCGGTACGGCGCTGGCTAACTACTCCGGCTTTTACTCGCACGGGTTTCGGGTCGTCGGCTTGATCGACACCTCTCCCGATCTGGTGGGCAAGGGCATTCATGGTCTGGACATCTCCGACCTCAGCGAACTCGAAGACGTAGTGGCAAAGACCGGCGCTGTGATCGCTGTGATTGCGACTCCCGCAGACGCCGCCCAGTCCGTCGCGGACCGTCTCGTCTACCTCGGGGTCACCAGCATCCTGAACTTTGCACCGACGGTCCTCATGGTGCCGGAGGGCGTCAACGTACGCAAGGTCGACCTCGGCCAGGAACTGCAGATCCTCGCCTACCACGAGCAGCGTAAGAGCGACGACAGCCAAATCCTGGCCAAGAGTAGGAGGACCAGCTAGTGAGCATCCTGGTGGTCAGCGTCTCGCACAAGTCGACATCGGTCTCTCATCTGGCTCAGCTGGCGCTGGACGCTCCCGCATCGGCCAAGCTCGCCGAGCAGCTCATCGGCTCCGAACACATCGACGAGGCAGTGGTCTTGTCGACCTGCAATCGCACCGAGTTGTATGCATCGGTTACCCGTTTCCACGGCGCTTTGGACGATGCGACGCAGGCTCTTGCTGACATAGCCGGTCTGAGGCCGGGTGAGCTGCGGTCATTGTGTGCGGTCTTCTTCGACGAGGGTGCGGTCGCACACACATTCTCGGTTGCCGCCGGGCTGGAATCGCTCGTGATCGGGGAAAGCCAGATTCTCGGACAGGTCAGGGGTGCACTAACCCTCAGCCAGGCTCATGAGACCGTCGGCACTGTCCTCAATTCCTTGTTCCAGCAGGCGATCAGAGTCGGCAAGCGGGTCCACACGGAAACCGGAATCGGCGCGGCTGGCCGTTCGCTCATCACCGCTGCGTACCGGCTTCTAACTGACGAGTTGGGTGGGCTGGAGGGTCGTCGGGTGCTCGTCGTGGGCGCCGGTGCGATGGCTGGACTAGCTGCACGAACAGCGGCAGCCGACGGCGCATCGGTGACATGCGCCAACCGCACGCTGGCACACGCTGAGCGATTGGCTGAAGCTGTCGGCGGAATAGCGGTGCCGCTTTCAGATCTGCCACAGGCCTTGGCCGTCACCGATCTCCTGGTCACCTGCACCGGCGCGCGTACGCTCACCATCGGCCCAGCCGACCTGGCCGGTACGCCGGTGCGCGGAGTCGTCGATCTTGCACTTCCCGCCGACGTGGCACCCGAGGTAGTTGAACACGGTATTTTCCTGGTGAACCTTGATCGTCTAGTCACCGACCAGCCAGACGTTGCTAGTGCCCAAGAAATCGAGGACGCCCGCGACCTCGTTCGGGAAGAGGTGGCCCACTTTCTCGGCTTGCGCCGCGCCGCCCACGTCGCCCCGACCGTTGTCGCCTTGCGTTCCATGGCCTCCGACGTGGTAGCCGCCGAACTGCGTCGCCTCGAGGCCCGGCTGCCTCAACTTGATGATCATGAACGCGAACAGATTCAACGCAGCATGCGACGCATCGTCGACAAGCTGCTGCACACGCCGACGGTGCGGGTCCAAGAGTTGTCCTCGGAGCCGGATGCGGTCGATTACGCGGCTGCGTTGCGGGTGCTCTTCGCCCTCGACCCGCAGGCCGTCGCGGCAGTGATGACACCCGAGGTCGGGCCTTAGCCATGTTCAGTTGGCCCCAATGAAAACAGTCCCCCGCACCCGGCCGGTCCGGCTCGGCGCGCGTAAGTCCTCGCTGGCCCGCGCCCAGGCGGACCAGATCGCCGCTGCTCTGGCGACCGGCGACATCGAGTCGAGCTTCGTTGGCATTACGACTACCGGCGATGTCGATCAGCGGCATCTCACCGAGATCGGCGGTTCCGGAGTCTTTGTCAGCGCCGTACGCGATGCCCTGCGACGTGGCGAAATCGATGTCGCGGTGCACTCGCTGAAGGACTTGCCGACAGCGCTCGCGGACGATCTGGAGATCATCGCGATTCCGACGCGCGAAGACACCCGTGATGTGCTTGTGGGTTGCCGGCTCGATGATCTGGCCGATGGCATGCGGATCGGGACCGGCGCGCCACGACGCGAGATGCAGATCTTGGATTGGGCGGCTGGCCGGAATCTCAAGCTGGACGTCGTACCGATTCGGGGCAACGTCGAGACCCGGATCGAGCGAGCGCGAGAAGGCGTCGTCGACGCGGTGATCTTGGCAGCGGCCGGGTTACGTCGGCTCGGCGTACTGGGTGAGCCGGCAACAACTACCGGCGACCTCGTTGTCAAGCAGCTTCCAGCACAGATTCTTGATCATCAGGTGATGCTTCCAGCACCTGGACAAGGGGCCCTCGCACTAGAAATTCATCGTTCTCTCAGCATTGAGTTTCGTCGCTACTTGGCAGATCTCGACAACCCCGTTGCGCA
>Ga0307287_10000638_pt1 | contig 12169 bp, 8 predicted proteins | sample ER_DNA_141_FD_194485 | JGI IMG/M metagenome (GOLD analysis project Ga0307287, IMG submission 194485) | Bulk soil microbial communities from the East River watershed near Crested Butte, Colorado, United States - ER_DNA_141 | ecosystem: Environmental > Terrestrial > Soil > Floodplain | place: USA...
GTCCCAGGGATGTCCTTTCTGGACCTCGGCGAAGCCCGTGATCGACCACATCGTCCGGCCGCGTGGAAGCTCGCCGGAGCCGAGGTACTCGCGCGGCCCGAACGCGATCACGTCGAGGCCGCCGTCGCCGGCGCGAATGGTGTGCGCCTCGTGGAAGTTCTTGTAGACGATGCAATCGCCTTGACGGATCTCGTGGGCCTTGTCGTCGAGCAACGTCAGCCCTGAACCGCCGAGCACGTAGAAGATCTCCTCTGAGTCGCCGTGCACGTGCGGCGGCGTCGGTTGTTCGCCCGGAGCGAGCTCGATACGGTTCGCGCCTGCACGCCAACTCCCGGCAGCAGTGCCGAGTGAGGACCATGTTCCGGCCATCTGGCCTCGCTCTTCGCGCCCCTTCTCGACCTCGTCCCAGTGTGCGATGCCCACGCCGCGACTTTACGCGACGGGTTGCGCGAGGGCCGCATCGCATCGTTCTACGGTGGTGCGTGCACGTTCGTCTCCTTCCAGTTTTGCCCAGGCCTCGGCCGCCTGGACGAGACCGCGCAGCTCCTCGAGCAGGGCGCCGGGGGGTGCGCCTTCGCGGTCGAGCTCTTCGATCCGGTCGAGCCGGGCCAATACTGCGCGGGCCTCGTCCATGTCGACGAAGCTAGCGTGAGAAACCGCACGGCTATGCGCCGCCTTCGCGTCTTCTTAGACTCTGTGGATGCCGGCGTGTCCCAAGTGCGGTGAAGAGAACCCGGAGCGGGCACGATTCTGCTGGGCCTGCGGTACCGCGATCGACGAAGCCCCGCGGTCTGGAGCGGAGGAGCGCAAGATCGTCTCCGCCCTCTTTGTCGACCTGGTCGGCTTCACCGCTGCATCGGAGAAGACCGATCCCGAGGACGTTCGCGCGCGACTGCGTCCGTATCACGCGCGCGTGAAACAGGAGATCGAGCGCTTCGGCGGGACGGTGGAGAAATTCGTCGGCGACGCCGTCATGGCCGTGTTCGGTGCGCCGGTCTCCCGAGAGGATGACGCGGAGCGCGCGGTGAACTCGGCACTCCGGATTCTCGACGCAATCGTCGAGCTCAACGAAGAACACCCCGACCTCGAGCTCACGGTCCGCGGCGCGGTGAACACCGGAGAGGCGATGGTGACGCTCGGCGCGCGGCCCGCGGAAGGCGAGAGCATCGTCGCCGGCGACGTGGTCAATACCGCCGCGCGGCTGCAGCAATCAGCCCCCGTCAGCGGGATCGTCGTCGGCGAGACCACGTACCGCGCAACCAAGGATCTCTTCGAGTACGAACCGCTCGAGGCCGTGGCTGTGAAAGGCAAAGCGGAGTCGTTGCCTCTGTGGCAGGCGATTGCGCCGCGCCGTCGTTTTGGCGTCGACGTGGAGCCGATCGTGCGCACACCGCTGATCGGCCGCGATGACGACCTCGCGCTCCTCCAATCCATCTATACGCGAACGCTGCGCGATGCATCCGTGCAGCTCGTGACGGTGACGGGCGAACCGGGCGTCGGCAAGACAAGACTCCTCGCCGAGTTCAGGAAGTGGGTTGACGACCGGCCCGAGCTCGTGTTCTGGCGGCAGGGACGCTCGCTCTCCTATGGCGAGGGAATCACGTACTGGGCGCTCGGAGAAATGGTGAAGGCTCAGGCGGGAATCCTCGAGTCGGACACGCCTGAGGAAGCCGTTGCCAAATTGGCCGTGGCAGTGCAGGAGGCTGCCGAAGACCCCTCGGATCGTGACTGGCTGAATGCAAGCCTCGCACCACTTGCCGGTGCCGGTGCAGCGTTGGCGAGCGAGCGGGAGGAGTCGTTCACCGCCTGGCGTCGTTTCATCGAGGGGATCGCGAGCACGCGGCCACTCGTGCTGGTCTTCGAGGATCTCCACTGGGCCGACGATGCACTGGTCGCTTTCGTCGAACACCTCGTCGACTGGTCGAGCGGCGTCCCGCTGCTCGTGCTCTGCAGCGCCCGGCCTGAGTTGTACGAACGGCACCCGGGTTGGGGCGGCGGCAAGCGGAACTCGAACACGATCTCGCTCTCCCCGCTGGGGGCCGACGAGACCGCGCGCCTGCTTGCCGCGCTCTTGCAGAAGGCGGTCCTCCCCGCAGAGACTCAGCGAACTCTCCTCGAGCGAGCCGGAGGAAACCCCCTCTACGCCGAGGAGTTCGTCCGGATGCTGAGTGACCGGGGTGTGCTTACCGAACAGGGCCAGTTGATCAACGAGGACATCCCCGTTCCAGACAACGTCCAGGCGCTGATCGCGGCCCGCCTCGACACGCTCGCGCCGGACCGCAAAGCGCTGCTGCACGATGGAGCTGTCGTGGGCAAGGTCTTCTGGGCAGGCGCAATTGCCTCAATTGGCGATCGCGACGAGGACTTTGTCCGCACGGGCCTCCACGAGCTCGCGCGCAAGGAGCTCGTGCGCTCTGCACGGACGTCATCTGTCTCCGAGCAAGCGGAGTACTCGTTCTGGCATCTCCTGGTGCGTGATGTCGCGTACTCGCAGATCCCGCGTGCCGAGCGCGGCCGCAAACACGTCGCGGTGGCCGAGTGGGTCGAAAGCATGGCGGGCGAACGCGTGACCGACCACGCAGAGTTGCTGGCCTACCACTACGAGCAGGCACTCGAACTTGCGAAGGCCGCAGGCGATGCGACCGAGACGAGCCGGCTGCAAGAGCCGGCGTATCGGTTCCTCAGGCTAGCGGGCGATCGCGCCAGATCTCTGGACCTTCAGAAGGCAGCCGGCTACTACTCCCGAGCTGTCGATTTCGCTCCGGACGACCTCCAGCGGGCTCGCGCCCTGCTGAAGTTCGCGGAGGTGGCCACTGTGGGAGACACGGGGGCCGTCGGCGACGCCCGCCAGGAGGCATACGAGCTCTTCCTCCAGCACGGCGACGAGCTGGGGGCCGGCGAAGCGCTCGTCGGGCTGAGCTGGGACGCGTGGCTGAGCGGCTCAGCGGCGGAGGCGGAACGCATGCTCGGGGAAGCAACCGAGCTGCTCGAGCGCCATCCGCCGGGACGTGAGCTCTCCCTCGCGTATAGGCGACGCGCAGGACAGGACATGATCAGAGGTCGCGCCGCGGCAGCATTGGTCTCGTCACAGAGGTCCCTCGATCTCGCCGAAGAGTTGGGCATCCGCGAGGACTTCACGTCTGTCTTGCAGTTCCGCGGAGTCGCTCGGTGCGAGGTCGGGGACGTTGAAAACGGCTTGGCGGATCTGCGCGAGGGACTAAAGCTATCCCTGGAAGAAGGTTTTGTCCGGGGCGCAGGAATTGGTTACAGCAATCTTGGCTGCTTTCTCTGGTTCACCGCGGGTCCGAAAGCGGGGCTCGAGATTCATGACGCGGGGATCGCCTTCGATGAGCAACGGGGCTCGTACGGAAACATGCACTGGAAGACCGCCGAGTCCGCGTGGATGCTCTATGACCTCGGCCGCTGGGATGAAGTACTGGAGGGAACGGCACGGGTACTGGCGTTTGTCGGTACTTCCACGGGCCAACTTCGACTCGTCGCTCTGCCGTACATGGCCCAGGTGCTCGTGCGTCGAGGCAGGACTGCCGAGGCCGCCGTTCTTGTCGAGGAGTTCCTGCCGCTCGCACGTGATGCTCGTGATGCGCAGGTCCTGGTTCCGGCGCTCGCCGTGGCCGCATTCGTCGAACAAGCGCGCGGAGACCTTTCTGCTGCTGCGGGCTTCGTCGAAGAGATCGAGCAGACGACTCGAGAAGTTTCGGACTTCCACCGGGCACACTTCCTAGGCGAACTCGCGGCCGTCTGTGTCGAAGCAGGAGATCTGGAGTTGGTGCGCAGGCTCGCGGACAGCATTCAGATGACGGCCGGCCGTGCGGGCCACTCGCTCGTCGGAGCTCGAGCCGTGCTGGCCGAGGCGGACGGGGATCCCAAAGCCGGGCTCCTCCTGTTCGAGGAGGCAGCGAAGCGCTGGGCCGAATACGGGTACGTGTTCGGCCGGGGACTGGCACTGCTCGGCTCCGCACGGTGCGTCCTTGCGCTCGGACGAAGAACCGATGCAACACCGGTGTTGCATGAGGCGCGCGACATCTTCGCCGCCCTGGAGGCCGCGCCGGTGCTTGCCGAGGTAGACGCGCTGCTCGGAGATCAGCCCGTGGCCGCGCGAGCCGCGAAGTAGCTCGGCGGGGGAGCACGGAGGCCAAGGATCGACTCGTCGAGAGAAGCGACCAGCTGCACGCGGTCGCCGTGCATCAGCGTCTCGACCAGCGCACGCCGAATGACATCGGCTTCGGGATCGCCTGCGAGCCGGTCTTGCAACTCTGCGCGAGCGCGGGGCGTGTCACCGAGCAGGATCGCGCCGCGGACAGCGGCGGCCCATAAGCCGTCGCTGCCGCCGAGCAGCGCAGCAAGCGACTCTCTGAGTTGTTCCGTCTGGAACGGGCCGTCCTGGAACAACGACAGCTCCCAGCGATCGAGCGCTTCGCCGAGCTCCCGGTCTTCGTCCGCGAGCGCAAGGCGCGGGAGCAGGTCGGCAGCGAGGCCGGCACGGAACGAATCGAGGCGCGTCGGCTCACCTGACGGCTGCGTGGCAGCGATCGGGAGCACAGGCCGGATTCCGTACGGCCGCCAGTCGAGGCGCTCGAACAGCACCGGGCCCGCCGCGACCGGCGCAGCGGTCGCCAACCGGATCGCAGTGACCACGTCGGCGAATTCGCCGGGAGCGTCCGGCGGGTCGGTAGCACCAGGCTCGAGGGAACGTTCGAGCTCGAGGACGCTGAGGCGGTCGGGCTCGCGCCCGAAGTCCGTCGGTAGAAGCCCGTTTGCCTCCGGCCACAGCTTCGCGAGCTCGCCGGTTCCAGCGGCGCGAATGCGGATGCCGTTGCCTAGCTCGATCGTCGCACCGCCGGTGGTGATCCCGATCACCGGCGCGATGGCTCCGTACTGGTGACCCTCGCCGAAGAGGGAGCTCTCGCTTGGCGGCGTCGCGCGTGGTCCCGCATGTGCGCGCGCGAAGATCGCGGCGGCGGGCTCGCGCCGGAGCTCGTCGACGGCGAGCTCTGCATCCGGACGTCTTCGCAACGTGTGCGCGTGCGCCTCGATGAACGGCTTGACGAGCGGTCGGTACTCGTAGAGCGCAGGCCGGTCGTAGGAGCTGTGCTCCTCGAAGGCGAACGGGAGGTCGGCGCCGCGTTCCAGCTCTTGCAGAAGCGCACGGAACGAGCCGAGAGCAAAGGCCCTCAGGGACTCGTGAAGCTGTGGAGCGCGCACGATCACAAGTTGACTTACGCCGTCTTCGGTTCCTCTCCTTTCTGGCACTCCGGACACCAGTACGCCATACGGGCGTCGTCGCCCTGCGGCCACGACTTGATCGTCGCGCCGCACCGGGGGCACGGCCGGCCTTTGCGGCGATAGACCTGCGCGCTGCCCGGCACTCCGTCGAGGCGGCCACGCATCAGCCGATGCGCCGCTCCCAGTGTCGCGCGGAGCTCGGCGTCGGTGACTTCGGCGAGGGGGCGCCACGGCGAGACACGTGCGTGCCAGAGCGATTCCGCCTTCCAGAGATTGCCGATGCCGGCGACGAGACGCTGGTCGAGCAATGCGTCTCCTACCTGTCGTTGCGGGTTTTCCGCGTGGAGCCGCTTCAGGATGGTGTCGTAGTCGGGCGGCTCGGCGAGGATGTCGGGACCGAGGCGTTGCGCGATTCCGCGATCGAGCTCGAGGACTGCGCCGTTGAACATCGCACCGACGTACTCGTCACCGCGCAGAACGAGCCACGGCCGGCCGAAGATCGGGTCGTCGCGGCGCAACACGAGCCAACGTCCCTTCATGCGCAGATGGCTGCGCAGGACGAGCCCTCCCTCGAAGCGGAGGAGAAGGTTCTTGCCGATTGCCTCGACGTGCTCGAGCCGGAGGCCGTCGAGGCGCGGCGCGAGCTGCTTCACCGCGGCGCGCGGATGAGGCGTCTCGACTTCGAGCTGCTGTCCGACGAGTACCTGCAGGCGACGGGCGGCGCGATGAAGGGCGTCCCCTTCGGGCATGCTCCAAGGGTATGTCGGCTCGTCTTCGTGCCGCAGTTGCGGGCGCCGTTGCAGCGGTGATCTGGGGCCTGCAGGAACCCCTCGACCGGCGGGTCTTCGGTTGCGACTACTCCGATGTGGAGTTTCTCGGCCGTGGGCGGCGGTCGGTGGGCTTCGTCGTGCATGCGCTGAACGGTGCGATGTTCGGCGTTGCGTTCGACGTGGTGAGACTACGCGTCGACGTCGACGAGCGGCGGCTTGCGGTGACACTCGCTCTGGCGGAGCACATCGTGCTCTGGCCGTTCATCGGCCTCGTCGATCGCAGATTGGTCACGAGCCCGAACGCCTTCGCGCAGGCGACGTACCGCCATGCGCTCTTCGGCGTCATCCTCGCGCGACTCGCCTGAAACGACATGTGCCAGGGACTGTCCCTGGCACATGTCCCTGCGGTGGGTCCCCGCAAGCTCTAGACGGCGAGCTTCTCCTGCCTGATGCGGCGAACGCCGCCGATCAGCACGCCTGCACAAAGCAGCAAGCCGAAGACGCTGATCGCACCGATGCCAGCTGCGCCCCAATCGAAGCTCGACCCGTGGACGACTTGCGGCTTGGCGTAGGAACGTGCCAGCGCCTGCCAGCGCAGCCCCTGCGCCTTGAGCGCCTGCGGCGTGTAGAAGCTGGCCGCCGGCCGGTCCGCGCGGTTCGCGTACGCCTGAGCCATTCCCTGCAGGCGCAAGCCGTCGGCCTTCAGGCCTTGCTGCGTGTAGCCGCTCATGGCCTGATACCGCTCGGCCAGCCCGGTCCAGCGGAGGCCGTCTGCTTTCAGCCCCTGCGCCGTGGTGCCTGCCGCGTTCGCCGTGCCGCTCGACAGAGCGGCGACGAGGAAGACGAGGCCGACGAACCGGCTGGCTGTGGTCTTGGAAGTCATCTTGCCCTCCTGGTTTCTCGAGCGGCCCAGCGCCGCCCCCGTTTCTCCAAGAAGACGCCAGGGCGGTCATTCCACGAGCATTTCCCGCCCACGATTCGGTCATTCGAAGGGTAATTCGACGGTAATTCGGCGCGCCAGGCACCCGCACCACCCCGCGCTCCCGTTCGGCGCGAACCGCATCTGGGTGACGGTCAGCTAGGGACGCAGCACGGCGCGCCGGGGGCCGGCGAGAAAGCCGGCCTCCAGCAGCAAAGGCATGATCTCGGTCTCGCCGACGGGCTCGCCGTCAAAGCGCTCGACCGCGAGGCGTTTCTTCGACCCGCCCTTCTTGACGTGCTCGACGAGCGCCTTCAGCGCAACACGCAGCCAATCGTCCTCCGGATCGCGCAGCGGGACGAGTGACTTGCCGCCGCGCTCGACGAAGAGCGCCGGCTGGCCGCCGAGCAGGACGACCTGCGCCCCGGCGACACGGGCGGCGCGTGCTCCGGCTCGCTTTGGCCAGGGCAAGCCCGCGCCGTAGGGCTGTGCGGGGTCCGCGGCGGGAAGCACCAGCGGTTCTGCCTCCTCATCCTCGCGCGGCCGCAACTCCCGTAGACGCTCGACCGCGCCCGGGACTGCGAACTGCGCGCCGCCGAGGCCTTCGATGAAGTAGCCACGTCGGCAGACGCCCAGTGTCTCGAGAGCACGCAGCTCGCCGTACACCGCGCCGTACCCACCGGGGATCCCTTCGCCGCGGACCCCGTCGCGCGTGACGATTCCTTGACGTTCGAGCAACAGCTCGGCGAGGGCGCGCGGGTCCGGCCGGCCCGGGAAGAGCCTGTCGGTGAGCGACCAGCGTCCCTGCGTCGCGGTGATCCCGGCTGAACGCTGGCGCGAAAAGCGGCGCGGCCGGCCACGCTGAGTTGCCTTCGGTGACTGGTAGCGGCGTCCGGCTCGAAGGGGCGTCCAGGCGTCGTTCGTGACCTCACCGGCCCAGACCAGATCCCACAGCGCGGGGAGCGCGACCTCGGCCTCGAGCCCGGTCGACGTGACCAGGTCGTACCAGAACTCTGCACTGCGTCTGAGCGCCTCCCTGATCTCGTCGTGCGCTTCACCCTCGGGTCGAGCCGCGGCGGCTGGACGACCGAGCGCGGGCGCGTCCTCGCGGAAGAAGACGGCGACCCGATCGAGCCCGGCGCCGACCCACACAACCTCACCGGCTGCGCAGAGCTGGTCCAGTTGCCCCGGGTTGAATCCGGGAACCCGGCGTGGCAATACATCCGACTCCCAGAGCGCGACCGGCAGCGACAGTCCTTGCAACGGCACGAGCGCTTCGCGCAACGTGGCGCGGCGATCGATGCCGTGCCAGTGCGGCAGGAAGCGGCCGAATGCTGCCTGCTCTGCCGGTTCGACTTCCTTGCGAAGCGCAGCGAGCGACACGCGCCGCAGACGACGCAGAACGTCGGGGTCGCACCACTCTCGTTCGGTCCCGCCCGGCCGCAGCTCACCACGAACGAGCTTCTCCTGACGCTCGAGCTTCTGCAGCAACTGTTCCACGTCGCGACCGAAGCGCTCGTTCGCCTGAGCAGTGGTGAACGGCCCGCGGCCGCGCGCGTAACGCGCCACGAGCTGGTCGAGCGCGTCGGGAGCTCCCTCGAGGAAGACCTCTGGCAAGCCGCCGGGGGGCATGACGCCGAGCGCATCGCGGTAGCGGCCGGCATCCTCCGCGGCAATCAGCCGTTGCTCGTCCGCGAAACGCACGAGGAGTGCGCGCCGCTCGCGCAGCAACGTCTGGGCGAAGCCTTCGTCGTACTCTCCTTCACGGAGGTCACCGCGCAGCCGCAGCTGATCGTGAAGCTGGTCCGCGTTGCGTGGAGTGCCGCGCAACTGCGCCTCGACATCCTCGACGGCGCCGGCGTCCAATAGATCGCGCAGCTCCTCCTGACCGAGCAGCTCGCGCAGGAGATCGCGGTCGAGCGACAGCGCCTGGGCTCGCCGTTCGGCGGGAGGCGTGTCGTCCTCGTACATGTACGTCGCGATGTAGTCGAAGAGGAGCGATGCGGAATATGGGGATGCGGAAGCCGTCTCGACGTCGACGAGATCGAGCTCGCGCGTCCGCAACCGGTGCAAGATGAGTTTCAACGCCGGCAGGTCGAAGACGTCCTGCAGACACTCGCGGTAGGTCTCGAGGATGATTGGGAACGAGCCGTAGCGACGCGCAACTTGCAGGAGTCCCTGCGCCTTGAGGCGCTGCTGCCAAAGAGGCGTGCGCTGGTCCGGGCGACGGCGCGGGATCAGCAGCGCGCGGGCGGCGTTCTCGCGGAAGCGTGCACCGAACAGTGCGCTCTGTCCGACTTCCTGGACGACGAGCTCCTCGATGTCTTCGGGCGAGATCATGATGTCTTCGATGGGAGGCGGCGCGTCGGCGTCGGGCAGGTGCAACGCGATCCCGTCGTCCGACCAGATCGACTGCACCTCGAGCCCGAGCGACTCACGCAGGCGCGCTGCGAGTGCAAGCGCCCACGGCGCGTGGATGCGCGCGCCGAAGGGGGTCAGGATGCAGAGACGCCAGTCGCCGATCTCGTCGCGGAAGCGTTCGACGACGACGGTTCGATCCGACGGGACAGCGCCGGTCGCCGCGGCCTGCTCGTTCAGGAAGGTCAGCAGGTTGTTCGCCGCGCGCTCATCGAGTCGGTGCTCGTTCACGAGCCGGGCCTGGCCGACATCGTGGCTCAAGGCCACCAGCTCGCGCGACGTCTTGCCGATCGCCTCACCCAGCTCGTACGGCCGTCCGATGCCTTCGCCCTTCCAGAACGGAACCGCCCCGGGCACGCCCGGCGCCGGCGAGACGAGCACACGATCGCGAGTGATCTCCTCGATCCGCCAGGTCGAGGCACCAAGCAGGAACGTCTGCCCGGCGCGCGCTTCGTAGACCATCTCCTCGTCCAGCTCGCCGACGCGGCCGCCGCCGTCGATCAGGTGCACACCGAAGAGGCCGCGGTCCGGGATCGTCCCGGCGTTTGTGACCGCGAGACGGCGCACACCGCTCCGTCCGCGAATCACCCCGGCGGTGCGATCCCAGATGATGCGCGGCCGTAGCTCGGCGAACTCGTCGGACGGATACCGACCGGCGAGCATGTCGAGCACGTTCTCGAGCTGCGCGCGCGAGAGCTCGGCAAACGGATACGCGCCTCGCACGAGCTCGTGTAGCTCGTCGACCGAGATCTCCTCGTCGGCGGTGATTGCGACGACCTGCTGGGCGAGGACGTCAAGCGGGTTGCGCGGGATGACGGTCTCCTCGATGCCGCCTTCGAGCATCCGCTTGACGACGACGGCCGACTCGAGCAAGTCAGCACGAAACTTCGGGAAGATGCGGCCCTTGGAGATGGCGCCGAGGTCGTGGCCGGCGCGGCCGACACGCTGCAAGCCGCGCGCGACCGACTTCGGCGACTCCACCTGGATGACGAGGTCGACCGCACCCATGTCGATGCCAAGCTCGAGCGACGAGGTCGCGACGAGACACGGAATCTCTCCCGCCTTCAGCAGCTCCTCGATCTCGACGCGCTGCTCGCGCGCGAGCGACCCGTGATGCGCGCGCGCGACTTCTTTCTCCGCAAGCTCGTTGAGACGAAGCGCGAGCCGCTCGGCAAGGCGGCGGTTGTTGACGAAGACGATCGTCGAGCGATGCGCTTCGACGAGCTCGAGGATCTTCGGGTAGATCGACGGCCAGATCGAGCTCTGGGAGCCTTCGGCTCCGCTCTCCGTGGTCACAGCACCCGGCTCGCGCATGTCCTCCACCGGCACGACGACCTCGAGGTCGAGCTCTTTCGAGACTCCGGCGTCGACGAGTTGGATGTCCCGCGCGCCCGCGACGAAGCGGCCGATCTCCTCCATCGGGCGCTGCGTCGCCGACAGGCCGATGCGCTGGAACGGCTGGTCGACGAGACGCTCGAGCCGCTCCACGGAAAGCGCGAGGTGCGCGCCGCGCTTCGTGCCGGCGACCGCGTGAACCTCGTCGAGGATCAGCGTCTGGACGCCCTTCAGGTTCTCGCGCGCGCGAGAGGTGAGCAGCAGATAGAGCGACTCGGGAGTCGTGATCAGGATGTCCGGCGGGTTCCGGAGCATCTCGGCGCGCTCCTTCTGGGGCGTGTCCCCGGTGCGGACGCCGATCCGGAGCTCCGACTGCAGCCCCGCGAGCGGCCCGCGCAGGTTGCGCTCGATGTCGTAGTTCAGCGCCTTGAGCGGGGAGACGTAGATCAGGCGCAAGCCCTGGCCAGGCTCTGAGTTGAGCTTGTCGATCCCGTAGAGGAAGGCGGCGAGCGTCTTTCCCGAGCCGGTCGGCGCCTGGATCAGAGTGTGCTTGCCGCTGGCGATCGCGGGCCAGCCGAGCTCCTGTGCAGGGGTCGGCCCGGCGAACGCCTGCTCGAACCAGGCTCGCGTTTTGGGGCTGAAAAAGGTGAGCGGATCCACCCCCTCAGGGTACTTGCGCAAGAGGCCTCCAAGACCCAAGATCGCCCCGTGGGAAGCGTCGCCTACTCGGTCAGCGGCTCGTACTTCGAATCGTGCAACTGTGACCCCATCTGCCCCTGCCGAATGGTGGACGGCGTGCGCGGGGGCCGGTCGACGCACGGGATCTGCTACGGCGCGCTCGCCTGGCTCGTCGAGGCCGGGCGCATCGGCGACGTCGACGTCAGCGGGCTCGCTACGGCCCTGATCGTTCGTTACGACGACGACGAGCCCGGGTCACCGTGGACGATCGTGCTCCACGTCGACGCGGCCGGGGACGAGTCTCAGCGAAACGCCCTTGCCGACGTGTTCCTGGGCCGCCATGGAGGACCGGAGGTTGGCGTGCTGCCGTGGGTACGAAAGCTGAGCAACCTCGTGGACGTGCGCCCGGACCGGATCGAGCTCGTCGCGCGGGGTGAGGGCTACGAGCTCCGGATCGGCGAGGCGGTGCGCGCGAGAGCGACGCGACCGGTGTCCTCGGACGCGGTGGTCCGGTGCGTCATCCCCGGCTACGACCAGCCGGGACACGAACTGGTGGCAGACGAGCTGACGATCGACGACGACCCGTTCGCCTGGGAGCTGCGGGACAACTGCGCGTTCGCGAGCCGCTTCGACTACGCCTCCGAGTAGCGCGCTACTTTCCTCCGTAGACGAAGTACAGCGTCAGCGCGATCGCCAACAGGATCACGAAAATCACAAGGAGGAAGAGTGTGATGCCGGAGATCACGATCAACGGCGTGCGCGCGCTCTTGCCTTCCTCAGCCTCGTGCTCGAGCGCCTTGGCGGT
>Ga0307287_10000645_pt1 | contig 12083 bp, 12 predicted proteins | sample ER_DNA_141_FD_194485 | JGI IMG/M metagenome (GOLD analysis project Ga0307287, IMG submission 194485) | Bulk soil microbial communities from the East River watershed near Crested Butte, Colorado, United States - ER_DNA_141 | ecosystem: Environmental > Terrestrial > Soil > Floodplain | place...
CCCTCGACCGAGGAAGAGGTGCATGCTCCAGGTGTCGTGACCAGCTCCGATCTCGACACCCTCGTCCGAGCGACACCCGCTTCCCGAGACCGCGCGATGGACTTCCTGCGGGCGGCCTCGATCGTGGCCGTCGTGTGCGGTCACTGGTTCATCTCGATCAACCACTGGGAGGGCGGCGTGATCCGCTCGACGAGCGCGATCGGCGTGACGCCGGGCCTCTGGCTCTTCACCTGGGTCTTCCAGGTCATGCCGATCTTCTTCTTCGTCGGCGGCTTCTCGAACCTCGTCGCGTACGACTCGGCGCGGCGCAAGGGCGAGTCGACCTGGACGTTCATCCGCGGCCGGCTCGAGCGTCTCCTCCGGCCCTCGATCGTCTTCGTGTGTCTGTGGGGCCTGGTGCAGGTCGTGCTCCATCTGGTCGATGTGGGCGCGCCGACCGGGCCGCGGCTGTGGGGCGACACCACGCTGCTCCGAGGGATGAAGCCGCCGGGGTCGACTATCCCTTTCGGGCCGCTCTGGTTCCTGGGCGTCTACCTCGTGGTCGTCGTGATCGCGCCGCTCACGATCCGACTCCACCGACGGTTCGGTCTCTGGGTGCCGCTCGCGATGGCACTCGGAGCTGTCGTCGTCGACCTCGTGGCGTTCTCCACGGGCGTGTGGGGTTGGCGCTGGCTGAACGTGGCGTTCGTCCTGCTGTTCCCGCACCAGCTGGGGCATGCCTATGCGGACGGCACGTTCGCGACGTGGCCTCGCCGGCGGTTCTGGGCGATGGTCGTGGGCGGGCTCGCCGGTCTCGTGGTGCTGACGACGCCGTGGGTGTTCCGTCTGTTCGGCGCTGCCCGCTTCGACTGGTTCCCCCGCATCGGGCACTATCCGAAGAGCCTGCTCGGGACCGATGTCGAGGCGGTCTCGAACGCCTACCCACCTACCGTGTGCTTCCTGCTGGGCGGCGTCTGGACGATCGGAGCCGTGATGCTGCTCAAGCCGAAGCTCGACCGATGGCTACAGCGCGAGCGGCCCTGGCGGTTCACGATCGTCGTGAACGCCAGGATCATGACCCTGTTCCTGTGGCACATGACGGCGTACCTCCTCGCCCTCCTCATGCTCTGGCCGCTAGGGTTCGGACGCGAGCAGGACTCCTCCGCCCGGTGGTGGCTCGAGAAACCGCTCTGGTTCCTCGTCGCCGGTCTGATCCTCCTCGGGCTGATCGCCGTCTTCGGACGGTTCGAGCGCGGACGGAAGCCGACAGCGACTGCGAGCAGTACTCCCGGCCAGGGAGAGATCGCCATGCAGGGGTAGTCTCGCCGAGATGGACCTCGCCTCGCTCGCCACCGGCACCGGGTCGCGGATCCTCCTCGTCGTGATCGACGGCCTGGGCGGCTTGGCGGATCGAGAGCACGGCACCGAGCTCGAAGAAGCGGCCACGCCGAACCTCAACCGCCTCGCCTCAGAGGGCGTGACCGGCCTCCTCGAGCCGGTCGGTCCGGGGATCACCCCGGGCTCCGGACCGGGCCATCTCGCGCTCTTCGGATACGACCCCCTCGAGTTCGTGTTGGGACGCGGAGCCCTCAGCGCCGCCGGTCTCGACGTGGAGCTCCATCCCGGTGACGTCGCCGCCCGCGGGAACCTCTGCACCCTGGACGCCGACGGTACCGTCGTGGACAGGCGAGCCGGCCGGATCTCCGACGACGAGGCTCGGCGCGTGGTCGCGCGTCTGTCCGAAGCGGTCAAAGGGGTCGAGTTTCACCACGAGAAAGGTCATCGCCTCCTCGTTGTCTTCCGAGGCGAAGGGCTGGATCCCCGGATCGGCGACACCGACCCGCAGACGACGGGCGTTCCGCCGCTGGAGCCGCGGCCTCTCGATCCGGCCGCGGCGCCGACGGCGGAGCTCGTCGCCGCCAAGCTGGCAGAGGTGCACCACGCGCTGGTCGGCGAGCCCGCGGCCAACGGTCTGCTGCTGCGAGGGTTCGACACCCACCGGGAGCTTCCGCCGTTCGGAGACCGCACCGGTCTCCGAGCCGCGGCGGACGCGGTCTATCCCATGTATAGAGGGATCGCGCGGCTGCTGGGCTTCGAGGTGCTCGGGCCACCGGTCGACCTCACGGATCAGGTCCGCCTCCTCGAGAAGCACCGGGAGGACGCGGACTACTTCTTCGTCCACGTCAAGGACGCAGACGCCGCGGGTGAGGATGGGGATCGCGCCGCGAAGATCGCGGCGATCGAACGCGTGGACGAGGCGATCCCCGACCTGCTCGCTGCACTCCAGCCGGGCGTGATCGCCGTGACCGGCGATCACGCCACCCCCTCGCAGATGGCCGCGCACTCGTGGCATCCGGTGCCGGTCGTCGTGCACGGGCCCCGCTGCGGGCGCGACGACACCGACCGCTTCGGCGAGCGGTGGTGCCGTGCGGGTGGCCTCGGCATCCGCCCTTCCGTACAGTTGCTGCCGATCCTGATGGCCAACGCCGGCCATCTCGCCAAGTACGGAGCCTGACATGTGCTTCGATCGCGACGCCCTGCCTCCGGATCCGGCGCGGACCCGCATGCTCGCGACCTCGGAGGCAACGGTCCTGGTCGCCGACGACGGGAACCGCTTCGCGGCCACGATCGCCCGCACCCGCGAGCCGGCCTCGACGGCCGTCGTGATCATCCCCGACGTCAGGGGACTCCATCGGTATTACGAGCGACTGGCCGAGCACCTCGCGGACGCCGGGGTCCACGCGGCTGCGATGGACCCGTACGGACGCACGGCGGGCGCGGAGCACCGCGACGACGACTTCGACTACGGACCGCATCGGGCGGCCGCACGCGACGAAGGGGTCCGGGCGGACGTCCGAGCGGCTGCCGGGATGCTGCGTGGCGAGGGAGCCTCGAGGGTGGTCTCGATCGGGTTCTGCTTCGGGGGCCGCGCCTCGCTGATGCAGGCCTCGCAGGAAGGCATCGACGGCGTGATCGCCTTCTACGGGCCTCCGACCCAGCGCCAAGAGGGAGGGCGCTCGCCGCTCGAGGAGGCGCAGGCGGGTCTCGTTCGCGCGCCGGTCCTCGGTCTCTACGGTGGGGCGGACCGCGGGATCCCGGTGGAGGACGTGGAGACCTACGATCGGGCGCTCGAGGAGGCCGGCGTGGAGCACCGGATCGTCGTGTACCCGGACGCCCCTCACTCCTTCTTCGACCGAACCATGTCCGAGCACGCCGAGATCTGCCGCGACGCCTGGGCAGCGGTCCTGGGCTTCATCGACAGCGTTCAGCGCTGAGCCCGGGGTCGTTGCAGCGCAGAGTCAGAGCAGAGAGGTTGACTTGCGCGCGCTTCCATCGCCCGGGTAGCCTCCGGGAAACCGTCCGCTCGACCGAGAGGGGTGTGGACTCGTGGACATCGACCGGGTCATCAGCAGCGAGCAGATCAGCAGACGGAACCTGCTGAAGCGAGGCGGGATCCTCGCGGGCGCCGCGATCGGCATGCCGGCCATCCTCGCCGCGTGCGCACCGAAGTCGCCCACGCCGCCCGCCGGCAGCACCGAGCCCACGGCGATCGACACGTCGAACATCGCGGGCTCGACCATCAAGGTCGGCACGTACGGCGGCTTCTTCGAGGAGAACTTCAAGAAGATGTACCCGGCGTTCACGAAGGAGTTCGACGTCGAGGTCCAGTCGGTCCCGGAGCCGACGTCCGAGGTGTGGGTCACGCAGCTGCAACAGGCGATCGCAGCCGGTGGCACGCCGCCCGCGGACGTGTCGATGCTGTCGGGCGTCGGTCTTCAGCGGGCGATCAACGGCGAGATCCTCGCCACGTACAAGACGAGCGACATCCCGGAGTCCGAGAACCTCGCCGAGGGCTACATCCGGACCGACGCCGATGGCAACGTGACCGGCGTCGGCGGACTGTCCTGGTACATCACACTCGTGTCCAACACCGATCGTGTGAAGGTCAGTCCGGACACATGGACGGCCTTCTGGGATCCCCAGTGGAAGGACGAACTTGCGCTGCTGCGGAACGCTGCGAACTCGTTCCTGCTCGAGATCACTGCGACGTGCTTCTTCGACGGCTACGACATCCTCGACACACAGGACGGCATCCTCCAGGTGATGCACAAGCTGCAGGAGGTCAAGCCGAACGTGAAGCTCTGGTTCCGCGATGAGGCCACTGCCCAGCCCGCCTACAACGAAGGCGAGGTGTCGCTCGGGCAGTTCTACCACGACATCACGACGTTCGCGGCGTCGGAGGCGGGCGGCGGCAATCCCCTTCGCAGCGTCTTCCCGACCGAAGGGGCGATCCTCGACTCGGGCTTCTGGTCGATCTCGAAAACGACCGAGAACCTCGGCGCCTCCGCCGCGTTCATCAACTACATGTGCCGGCCCGAGGTGCAGCAGGAGCTCGCGCTCACACTCGGGACGATCCCGTCGACGAAGCGGGAGACGCTGACGATGAGCGACGAGGAGTACGAGGCCGTCGCCGGCCCCGGGCCCGAGGTCGCCCTCCGGCCCAAGTACGAGATCTACGACAAGTTGGAGGACTTCATCGACCAGAACTGGACCGAGCTGATCCTCTCCTAGCGCGCGGGGAGCCAAGGTGACCCCATGAGCAGGCGCTCCGAGGACGTGCGAGGCGGCCTCCGGCTCGAGGGCCTGGTCAAGCGCTTCGACGAGGTCACCGCGGTGGCGGGGGTCGACCTGGAGCTGCCCCCGGGCAAGCTGATCTCGTTCCTGGGGCCCTCCGGCTGCGGCAAGACCACGATGCTGCGGATGGTCGCCGGCCTCGAGCATCCGACCGAGGGCCGGATCTTTCTCGACGACGACGACATCACCGACCGGCCGGCGTACCGACGCGACATCGGGATGGTCTTCCAGAGCCTCGCGCTCTTCCCGCACCTGAGCGTCGCCGGCAACATCGGCTACGGGCTCCGGATCCGAGGCGCGGAGAAGGACCGGATCGCCTCGAGGGTCCAAGAGCTTCTTGACCTCGTCTCGCTCGAGGGGTTGGGCGACCGAAGGATCCAGCAGCTCTCCGGGGGACAGCGCCAGCGCGTGGCGACCGCCCGCGCACTCGCGCTGGAGCCGCGGCTGTTCCTCCTGGACGAGCCGTTGTCCGCCTTGGATGCGAACCTCCGGGAGCAGCTGCAGGTGGAGCTCCGGCTCCTCCAGCAGCAGCTCGGGATCTCGACGATCATCGTCACGCACGACCAGCGAGAGGCGATGACGATGTCGGACCTCGTCGTCGTGATGAACGCCGGCCGGATCGAGCAGGTCGGACCCCCGCTGGATGTCTATCGGCGGCCGGGGTCGCCCTTCGTGGCCGGATTCATCGGCCGCACCAACCTGCTCGTCGGCGAGGCGGCCGGCGGCGGCTCGATCACGGTCGCCGGCCACCCATTCGACGTCGCCGGCGGTGCCGACGCCACCGGGGAGGTGACCGTCTCCGTGCGGCCCGAGGCCGCCCAGCTCGTCGCGGAAGGGGTGCCGGATCGCAACGCGCTTCCCGGCACGGTCGTGTTCGTCCGGGATCTGGGCGAACTCTTCGAGTGCTTCGTCGACTGCGGCCTCGGCGAGCACGTGATCGTCGCGGGCTCCCCGCGCGACTGGGTTCCCGTCCGACAGGGCGCCGAGGTGGCGGTGCACTTCCCCGCCGAGGCCTGCGTCGTCGTGACGTCGTGAGCGCCCGCGAGAAGCCCTCTGGCCGGACACTCGGCGTCCTCGCGTTCCCGGTCGCGATGCTCGTCGTCTTCTTCCTGATCCCGTTCGGGATCATGGTCGCGACGAGCTTCTACCATCGCGTTCCCGGTGCGTTCTACACGCCGGCGTTCGAGCTCGCGAACTATCAGCGCCTCCTCAAGCCCGTGTTCTTGGAGCGCGCCCTGTTCTCGATCTGGATCTGCCTCCTCGCCGGCGTCGTCTGCATCGCGATCGGCTTCCCCTTCACGTACTTCCTGACGCGGATGCGGCGCCGCGCGCACGTGGCGCTGCTGATCGTCGTGCTCTCCGCGCTCAGTCTCTCGGAGGTGATCGTCGCGTTCACCTGGTACATCCTGCTGGGCCGAGCATCGGGGGTGTCGAACATCCTCGTGTGGATCGGTCTGATGAACGAGCCGACCGCATACCAGCCGAGCTTCGAAGCCGTCCTGTTGGGCCTCTGCTACATCGCGTTCCCCTACTGCATCCTGACCCTCTATCCCCAGCTCACCCGGCTGGACCCCGAGGTCACCGAGGCGGCGCAAACGCTGGGAGCCTCTCCGTGGCGGACGTTCTGGACCGTCGTCGTCCCGCTCGCGCGGCCGATCGTCGTCGCCGGATTCCTCCTCGTGTTCGTCTTCACCCTCGGGAGCTACCTGATCGCCGACTTCCTCGGACGCCCCGAGCACTGGACGCTCTCGGTCTTCATCGCGAACCAGGCGTCCGCCAACGCGAACGTTCCGTTCGCGGCGGCCATGGCGATCTTCCTCACGCTGCTCTCGCTGATCGTGGTGGCGGTCGTGGGGTTGATCGAGTCGCGCACGAGGAGGCTCATGTAGATGCGCGCGCTCCGTGCGGTCGTGGTCGCGTTCGTCGTGATCTTCCTGCTGGCCCCGCTCGTCGTGATCGCCGTGGGCTCCGTGAACCAGAACCGCTACCTGAATTTCCCGCCCGAAGGGTTCTCGCTCTCGTGGTATGCACAGTTGTTCACCGACTCTGGATGGCGGACGTCGATCCGCTACAGCGTGACGATCGCGACGATCTCAGCCGCGCTCGCGGTCCTCGTCGCGACGCCGCTCGCGTACGTGCTCCGCACGTACCGGATCCGGCTCACGCCTCTGCTGTACACGCTCGGCATCCTCCCGTTCATGCTGCCGCCGATCATCAGCGCGCTCGGGATGCAGGTCTTCTGGCTGTCGACCGGGCACGTCGGCCGGATCGAGAACGTGATCATCGCCCACGGGATCTTCTTCTCCACGTTGCCCCTGGTCACGATCTCCCTCGCGGTGGAGACCATGGACCAGGCTCTACCCGAGGCGGCTCGGACGCTCGGGGCGGACAACCGCACGACGTTTCGGACCGTGATCCTTCCGCTGCTGATCCCTGCGATGGCGACGGGCTACGCGGCGGCGTTCGTACTCAGCCTGAACGAGTACATCATCGCGTTCCTCGTGGCCGGGTTCACCGTCGAGACATTGCCCGTGAAGATCGTGAACGGTCTCCGCTATGGCTTCACCCCGACGATCGCTGCGGTCGCGGTGGTGTTCATCGTGATCGCGGCGACCACGTTCTCGCTGTTCGCGATCTTCGGGAACCTGATGAAGTTCCTGGGCGCCGACCCGGCGATGCTCGAGAAGAACCGCTAGGACTTCTTCGCGAACAGCGCGAGCAGCTCGTAGGCGACATGCGACGCGGCGACGGCGGTCACCTCCGCGTGGTCGAACGGCGGAGCGACCTCGACGATGTCCGCGCCCACGAGGTTCACCCCCGCGAGGCCCCGGAGGATCCCGAGGAGCTCGCGGCTCGTGAGTCCGCCTGCCTCCGGTGTCCCAGTCCCCGGAGCGAACGCGGGATCGAGCGCGTCGATGTCGATCGAGACGTAGACCGGCGCATCGCCGAGCCGGGCGCGGATCCTCTCCGCAACGGCCTTGCGGCCTTCGTCCAAGACGTCCATCGCGGTGACGATCTCGAACCCGAACCGGGCGTCATCCACGAGATCGTCAGGCGAGAACAGTGGCCCGCGGATCCCGACGTGGGTGGCCTTGTCCTCGAGCAAGAGCCCCTCCTCCCACGCGCGCCGGAACGGCGTCCCGTGGGTGTACGCGGCGCCGAAATACGTGTCCCAGGTATCCAGGTGCGCGTCGAAATGCACGAGCGCCACGGGGCCGTGGCGGCGGTGCATCGCCCGCAGCAGCGGGAGCGCGACCGTGTGATCGCCGCCGATCGACAGCAGGTTCGATGCCGAGGCCAACACCTCGTCGGCGCCGGCCTCGATCTGCGTGATCGCCTCGGCGATATCGAACGGGTTGCAGGCCACATCGCCCGCGTCGGCCACCTGCTGCACGGCGAACGGCTTCACGTCGAGCGCGGGATGGTAGGAGCGGAGCAGCCGGGAGCCGGTGCGGACGCCCTGGGGCCCGAAGCGGGCCCCAGGGCGGTAGGTCACGCCGCTATCGAAGGGGATCCCGAGGACGGCGACGTCGCAGACGTCGACGTCCTCGCGGCGAGGGAGTCGGGCGAAGGTCGCGGGCCCCGCGAAGCGAGGGATGACGAGCGGATCGACCGGTCCCACCGGCGAGGGGCGCCGTTCCGGCGGTCGCTCGGCTTCGGGATCGTCGGCCATCGCGGCAGATGCTAGCGGTCCACCGCCCTGCCGCCGCAGATCTCTCCCGTGCGGAGATTCACCGGGCGCTCAGGACGACATCGTTGCCGACTCGGTTCCGCTGGGGAAGCCGAGGCCCCGCGGCGCCTTCTGCAGTGAACGATGCGGGAGAGCCCGCGAAGAGGCAGAAAGGAACGGTCAAGGTTCAGAGAAGGGATGCGAAGGAGGTGGCGCGGGAAGAAAGGCAGATGGGAGGAGGGGAAAAAAGAAAGTGCCCCGATCGGAGAGTTCCGGACGAACCAACCTTGCGGCCGGTCCGGGACCTCGGGGTCTCGGCTAGCGTCCCTTGCCTGCTCCCCGCCCCCGGTTTCCTCCGATCAGGGCAGAGCCAACGTACGACAGGGGTGACGAACCGGTCAAGCCGAAGAGGGTGGTCTTGTCACACTTTCACTGAGTTCCCGCTTCCGACGAGGCCGGAAGCGCTTCGGCCCGCTAGCTTCGTAGCCATGATCCAACGGCGGCCGAGGACCAGCTCGACAACCGCGTCGGCACGCGCGACCGTTGCGCTGCTGCTCGTCCTGGTGGGCTGCACCGCATCGCCTCAGGAGGAGAGCCCGAGCGCCTCGCGCGTCACCGCGGCGCCGTCCGCCTCCTCGCCGCACCCAAGCCCCTCGCCCGCAGGGAACCCGGCGGACGGCGCCCCCACCTCCCTCCGCCTGACGCCACCTCCCGGAGGTTCGTTCCTCGTTCGCGGCCTGTACCCGCCCGTCCCGACCCGATGTCGGAACGCAGAACGACCAACGCTGAAGGGCCGGTTCCCGGGCACACTGCGCGTCAGGCGGTCCGATGACGGCACCATGACCATCACCGTGGCGCTCCCCTTCGACCGCTATCTCGAGGGGATCGCCGAGGTCCCGCCCTCGTGGCCGAAGGCGGCCCTGGAGGCCCAGGCGATCGCCGCGCGCAGCTACGCCCTCGCAACGACCGGCTGGAGCGGGAACGAGGGGGACAGCCTCGACCACCCGATCTGTGCCACCACCTCCTGCCAGGTGTACCGCGGGATCCCGGTACCGCCCGACCCCACGCACCGACGCTGGGTTCGTGCGGTCCGCCGGACCGATGGACAGGTCCTCCTGCAGGACGGACACATCGCGACGACGGTGTACTTCTCGACCTCCAACGGCCGCACATACGCGAACGAGGAGATCTTCGGGAGCTCGCCGCTGCCCTACCTCCGGTCCGTCACCGAGCGCGACGACGGCGCATCGCCGTCGTCGCGCTGGCGTGTTCGTCTGCCGTTCCACGACCTCGCGGAGTTCCTCCGGGCGGCGGGTCGCTGGCCGCACGGACGCGCGATCTCCGACGCCCGTCCGAGCGGCCCCTCCGTGACGCTCCGTGGCGGGGGTGCGATGCGGTCGATCGACGCAGGAGATCTCCGCGACGCGGTGAACACGTGGGCGCCGTGCCTGCACCCCGGTCGCTACCCCCCGGACACCCCGAAAGGCACCCTGCCCCTCACGATCCCGTCTCGATGGATGCGCATGTCCTCCACCGATGACGCATTGATCGTGACCGGGCGAGGATGGGGTCACGGCGTCGGCATGGTGCAGTGGGGGGCGTACGGGAAGGCTCGAAGGGGTCTGTCGGCCTCCGACATCCTGGCCTACTACTACGGAGGCCTCCGCCCTGAGCACCATCCGGAGCCTGGCCTGATCCGCGTGCAGGTCTCGAGCGGTCTCACGTTCCTTCACATCCTCCCGTCGGGTTCGGGAGCGAAGATGGGAGGCAGTCACCTCGGTGCCGGCTCCTTGGTGATCAGGGGCGGCGACCGCCTCGAGGTGTCCGGCTGAGGTGCTGCGTGGCTAGCGGGCGACGTGCAGGCGGACGACCGATCCGGTGGCGAACGTTCGGATCTGGACCAGATCGCACAATTGGTTGGCGAGCCACAGTCCGAAACCCGACCCCCCGTCCGCCGCGGGCTTCCCGCGGCCGACGAGGGGGTCCTCGATGCGGCCACCGTCGCTAACCTCGCAGATCAGCGACGAGCCCTCCTGCCAGATCCGCAGGACCCCGGATCCTCCTCCATGGCGCACGCTGTTGGTCGCGACCTCATTGACGATCAAGACCAGGTCTCCCACACGCGCCGGATCGAGCCCGAACGCGACGGCCGTGTCCGCAACCCGGCGGCGAACCGCCGAAAGCGTCTCCGCGCCCTCGCCGAAGGCGGAGATGGAGGGGACTCCTCTCGGCTCGGGGAGCGGCTCGTCGAACGGCCTGGCCACCGCTTCGAGACCTCGATAGATCTGGCTCTCGCGTCGCCGATCCCCGTCCACGAGGTGAGGGTGGTTCCGTTTCGCCTCTTCGAGCACGGCCGGTGCGAGCGAGTCCGTGTCGTAGGGACAGGCCAGCCACCACGCTGGAGCGCCGGCGAACACGAGGTTGAGCAGGGCTTCGTGTCGTTCGCATTCGACGAGCTCGGTCGCGGTCCGGGCGGCCCAGATCGGCTCTCCGATCCCGCGGAAGCGCCGACCGGATGGAGCTTGCTCCGCGACGAACTCGCGCCACGCGGGGATGATCCGGGCGGGATTCTGCCCGACCTGGGCCATGTCGGCGAACCGAACGCCGTCGGGATCTCCCCCGAGCCTCCCCCGCAGTTGTTCGATCTTCTCGGCGCTGACGACCACCAGGATCGGTTCACGGGACGCGACCGAATCATCGATGAAGGCAGCGGTACGGTCGACGAACTCAGAGGTGCCTGCGTAGAAGAGTGCGTCGTGACGGAATCCGGCAGCGTGCGCAGCTTCTGGGGTATCCGTACGCATGCATCCTCCACGAAGAGTCGCGACGATCGCGTCCTATCGGAAGACCTTACCCAGCCTGCTTCGAAATCCACCTATCTGGCCACATCAAGCCGGTGTTCTGGTGATGTTTCGCTGCTGCTGTGAGCGCGGAAGGGAACTGTGCCCGACCCGCATGGGTGGCGGTGCTTCTGGGTAAGGGCAGTGGCAAGGGCAGTGTCGGACGTCCGACCAGGCTCCGGGAGGAGAATCGGCATGACGATCGGAGAGGTGTTCGGCTTCCTGTTGGTCGGATGCATCGTTGGGCCGGCAGCACGATTCATCGTGCCGGGCGACGACCCGATGCCGATCTGGATGACCATCGTGCTGGGTGCCGTGGGCGCGTTCCTCGGTGGGTGGCTGCTGGCCGACGTGATCACCCCCCACAACGAGGGCATCCCTTGGATCGCGGCGATCCTCGCAGCAGCGGTGCTCGTGGTGCTCGTGCGCCTGGTGCGGCGCGGCGCCACCGGCTCGACGCACCATCAGCTCTCCTAGCCGCAATGCAGGAGCTACGGCGGATCGGCGACACGATCGAGGTGGCGGTCCAAGACATCGAGGACTTCTTGGACTCCCCCGCGGGGCGCCGGTTCCGCCGGCTCCTGGCCGGCGCGGCGATCGTCGGCGCGCCACTTCTGTTCAAGCTCCCCGTCCTGAAGCGCTACCCGCTGCTTCGCGCGCTCGAGCTCGCGGGGGGCGCCGCCCTGCTCGTGAAGTTCGCCGAGGCGCTCCGCGACTGGGAACCATCCGACCGACGCCGGGTCGTGCTCGATGTACCAGGAACCTCTGGCTGATCACCTTCGCAGGTGATCGTCGTCGGCGCATCTTCCGGTACGGGTTCAGACCTCGGTTTCGGTGTGCCCGTGGTACTCGTACGCCGACATCACCTTGCCGGAGGGCGACTTCCACTCGCGTTCTTGTTCAGGCAGCTTCCCGAGCACCTTCGCCATCGCCCGCACGTGCTCGGCGACGGACCCGCA
>Ga0307287_10000648_pt1 | contig 12058 bp, 11 predicted proteins | sample ER_DNA_141_FD_194485 | JGI IMG/M metagenome (GOLD analysis project Ga0307287, IMG submission 194485) | Bulk soil microbial communities from the East River watershed near Crested Butte, Colorado, United States - ER_DNA_141 | ecosystem: Environmental > Terrestrial > Soil > Floodplain | place...
AATCGCTCGGGGCGCTCGCACTGCCGCGACAGGAGTATCTCGAGCGCCTTCCGTCGGCTCTTCGGCTCCCAGCGCCGGATTGGTCAGGTGCCTCTGGTGTGGCTACGAGCAGCTGAGCTGGCGGTTTACACCAACCCTGTCCGGGGTGTTCTTGCAAGGGCAATGGGCGGTTGTGGATGGCCATCGCCAGTCCGCCCCTACGATTCCCCCGTGACCGTCGCGGCCTTCTTGGCGCACAGCCTGCCGCTGGTGCTGATTGCGGCAGTGAGCCCCGTGTTGTTCCTCAACGCCTCACGGGTCGTCGAGGCTGCGGGCATCGCCGCGGGCCTCTGCTTTGCGGGCGGGGCCGTCCTCTGCCTCGTCGCTTTGGGCATCCCGACCATGGGTCTGATGGGTGCCGCCACGTCGCAGCTGCTCGCCGCCGATCTCGCCTCCCGTGGCGTCGACCTGACGCTCGCGCTGGTGCTGATCGCGTATGGTGCCTGGCAAGTCGCGCGGAGCCGCCGGAATCGGACTGTTACGCGCGCATCGCGTGGCAGCAAAGATGAGGCGCTGCCCACGGGCGGCGGTGCGCTGTTCGCCGCCGGGCTGCTGGGAATGCTCACCAACTTCACAAGTCTGCCGCTCTATCTGAGCGTCGCGCAGCGCACCGGAACTGTTGCAGCCCCGTGGTGGGCAAAGGGTCTGGTGCTGGTCTTGGTGGTAGTCATTGTGGCGACGCCTGCCTGGCTTCCCGCCGGGCTTAGAGCTGTCGCCCCAGAGCACGCTGGGATCAGGCCGGAGACCCGACTGAGGATCCAGACGGCCACCCAGCGGATCTCGATCGGCGCCTGCTTCGTGGGCGGAGCGGTGATCATCTGGCACGTCCTCAAAGGCTGAGGGCCTCGTACTGACGGCGGCTGACCCGCCAAGCGAGGCGTTCGCGGCGTCGGCCGCGGTGTCCGGGGCACAACGGTCAGCTGTTCAGCAAGCGACTGACCCTGACGCTGACAAGTCGGCGCCAGGGACATGTTCATAATGGGCCCATGCCCGAGATGCCCGAGGTGGAATCGCTCGCCAGGTTTCTCACCGAGAAGTGTGTCGGGCATGCGATTGATCGGATCGACCTCCGCGCCTTCAGCGCACTCAAGACCTACGATCCACCGCTGTCCGCGCTGAACGGCCTGGAAATCGAGTCGGTGACACGGCGCGGCAAGTTCCTCGACATCTCGGCTCAGGGTCTGCATTTGGTGTTCCACCTAGCGAGGGCGGGTTGGCTGCGCTGGCATGAATCTGTACCCGAAGCACCGCCACGGCCGGGTAAGGGTCCGCTGGCCTTGCGCGTACGGCTGGATGACTCGTCCGGCTTTGATCTGACTGAGGCTGGAACGCAACGCAAGCTTGCCATCTACGTGGTGAGTGATCCCATGTCCATTCCGATGGTCGCGACGTTGGGACCCGATCCACTCACCGACGAGTTCGATGAGGCCGCACTTGCCAGCTTGCTCGCCGCAGCCGGCCGGGCGCAGTTGAAGGGAGTCCTCAAGGATCAGCGGACTATCGCCGGCATCGGTAACGCCTATTCCGACGAAATCTTGCATGCAGCCAAGCTCAGCCCGTTCAAACCGTCGAACTCTCTCACTCAGGCGGAACTCGACACCCTGTTCGCCGCGATCAAGGGCGAACTGTCCGCGGCGATCCAGCGAGCCGATGGGTTGGCCGCCAAGGATCTGAAGGGTGAGAAGAAGTTGGGCTTGAGGGTGCACGGCCGTAGCGGCGAGAAATGCGAGGTGTGTGGCGACACCATCGCCGAGGTGTCCTTCGCCGACTCTTCGCTGCAGTACTGCCCGACGTGCCAGACCGGCGGGAAGAAGCTTGCCGACCGGCGACTGTCGAAGCTGTTGAAATAGATCATGTCCAGCGGCGGAAGTCAGACAGCGTTGTTCGAGTCGCTCTGCGAGGACTACGCCGGGATGAGCGGGGTGACCGTGCCAGCTGGCGGCACCGGCTTCGGGTCCAACGCACTCAAGATCAATAAGTCGATCTTCGCGATGCTGGTCGACGACCAGATCGTGATCAAGCTGCCCGCCGCGCGCGTCACGCAGTTGATCTCGGCGGGCAACGGTGTCCCCTTCGATGCAGGCAAGGGCAAGCCAATGAAGGAGTGGGTTGGGCTGGCTGTGGACGATGAGGCTTCCAGGGAGCTGGTTGCCGAGGCCGTGGCGTTCGTCGGGAAGCTGCATTGACGATTCGACACTAGGGTTGGCGTGTGTTCGGGAACCAGGTGCCGACCGTCCAGCCCCGTGACGTCGCTGCTCGGGTGGCCGAGGGGTGGATGCTTCTTGACGTCCGTACCGACGACGAATGGGCCGCTGGGCGGATCGCGGGCTCAGTGCACATCCCGATGGATCAGCTCATGCAGCGCTTGGACGAGCTAGACGAGCGGGTTGTCTGCGTATGTGCCGTTGGTGCCCGCTCCGCACGCGTGGCTCAATTCCTCAACGCTCAAGGTCGTGAGGCGGTCAATCTCGACGGCGGTCTCTACGCGTGGGAGGGCAGCGGGCTCCCGGTAGAGAGCTGACCAGATCATTGGGCTGGATCGTGCCGCAAGCACTCGCGGCGATCCGGCCCGTTAGCGCTCGTGGTGGACATGGTCAGCGAACCGCGGCGGCCGGAGGCTAGCATGGGCGGGTCGAGACCTTCGGGAGCTCACACCTCATTGGTGGGCTGAGAGGGCGGAGTGCGTGCGTTAGCGCGGGTCCGCCGACCGACCGAACCTGACCGGGTAATGCCGGCGTAGGGAGCCTGCTATGTCACTAACCTCAACTCCAGCCAACACGGCCACGACTGCCGAAAGTCCTCGGACAGAGGCCCCACTCACGCTCACCACAGAGCCGCCTCGGCCGCTGGGATTCACCGACCAGCTGGCATTGTGGGGCAACCTCGGCATCAGCTTGTTCGGGCCTTTGACCGGAGCGCTGATCGCGACGACCGCAGGATCAGCCGGCCTGGGAATCGCGGCAATCGTCGTTGGCTGCGGTATCGGAGCGATCCTTCTTGGCGCCTCGGCCGTCATGGGTGCCGCCACCGGCGCACCGGCCATGGTTACGCTTCGCGGCCTGGTGGGGCGACGCGGCTCGGTGCTGCCGACGGTACTCAACATCGCGCAGAACATCGGCTGGGCGACGATGGAGATCATCGTCATTTCCACCGCTGCGGTGGCGGTGATCGGCGCGGCCTGGCGCTGGCCGTTTGTGATCTTGGCCGGCGCAGCGGCTACGGTCATGGCCATTCGTCCGCTGGGCAGCGTGCGGCTGCTCCGCAAGATCATGGTTTGGCTGGTCCTTGCGGCGTCGGTCTTCTTGTTCGTTCAGGTGCTGTTGCAGCCGCGCCAATCGATTCCGCAGGATTCCGTGTTGGGGTTCTGGCCGGCAGTTGATCTCGCCGTTGCCGGAGTCATCTCCTTTGCGCCGTTGGCGGCTGACTACAGCCGGCACTCGCGGACCCGTAAGGCGGCCTTCTGGGGCGCCTCCCTTGGTTATGGCCTTGCGGCGATCGCCTACTACGCCCTAGGCGTCTTCGCCGTGGTCAATCTCGGCGCCAGCGACGTCATTACCGCGCTGGTGACTTTGCCGGCCGGCGCCATCGCGATCACGATCTTGCTGGTCGACGAGGTGGACGAGGCCTTCGCCAACGTCTACTCGACGACCATGTCGGTCCACAACATCCTCCCTCAGCTGGATCGGCGTATTCTCGCGTTGATCATCGGTGTCACGGCAACTTTGCTGGCCGGGCTGCTGAACTTCGGCCAGTACCAGTCCTTCCTCTTTCTGATCGGTTCGGTCTTCGTGCCGCTGTACGCCGTTGCGGCCGTGGACTTCTTCCTCGTCAGCCGGCAGCGCTGGGATGTCTCCACGACCTCACGCTTCCGTGTGGCGCCGGTCGTCGCGTGGGCCTGCGGTTTCGTCGCCTACCAGCTTGTCTACCCCGGTACGGTCCCTGGATGGGCAGCCTTTTGGACCTGGTTGGACGGGCGCATTGGCTTCAGCGCGCCGGCCTGGCTCGGCTCATCGGTGGCAGCAATTGCTGTCGGCGGATTGGTGATGTTGATCAGCGGTTTGCTCCCGCGTTACCGACGCGTCGCCCCAGCGTGACATTCTCGCGAATGTGTCAGGTGTCGATGTGACTGGCGCCCCGGTTCTGATCGCCCACCGCGGCTTCTCCTCACAACATCCGGAGATGACGCGGGCGGCGTACCAGGCGGGCATCGATTGGTCGTACGAAACCGGCATCGCCCTCGGCCTGGAGTGTGACGTACATTTCAGCGCCGACGACGAGCTGGTATGTCTGCACGATCTGACTCTGGACCGGACGTCGACGAGCACTGGAAGGGCGTACGAGCGCACGGTCGCTGAGCTGAAACAGCTCGACTTCGGCTCCCGGAGGGTGGTGGATCCACAGCCCGCGCAGCGCGAGCTGATGACCCTGCGCGAGCTGATGATCATGGTCAGGGATGCGCGGCAAGATCATGTACCCGTCAGCCTGGCGATCGAGACCAAGCATCCCAACGATCGCGGCCGGGAGGTCGAGGAGCGGGTTGCAGCGATGCTCACCGAGTTCGGCTGGGATCATCCCGGTGCGCCAGTCCGATTGCTTTCCTTCTCGGTGAAGGCGGTCCGACGGTTCGGTTGGCTGCTGCCGGGGCTGGAACGCACTCTGCTCATTGAAGATGATCTTGGACGATGGCGTGATGGAAAACTGCCGGACGGGATACGCGTCGTCGGGCCGGACTTGGCGTTGATCAAGGACGATCCGCAGTTCGTCAAGCGGGCGCGCCGAAAGGGTCACGACGTACACGTCTGGACGGTGAACGACCCGGACGACATCCGGTTCTGCCGGGATCTCGGCGTCACCGGATTTACCACCGACTACCCAGATCGAGTTGCCGCCATCCTTGCCGAAGACGCGCGCTGAGTTTCACGGGCGCCCCACACGCACTCTGACGGGGCGGGCGACGAAGGAGGCGAATCCGGCGGGCGGGCTGTCAGAGTGCGTGTGGTATCGCGTCGCGCGCGATCGGACACGACATGCAGCGCGGGCCGCCGCGCCCAGAACCCAGCTCTGACCCAGCGATCGGAATCACCTCGATGCCCGCGTCGACGAGACGCTGGTTGGTCTCGACGTTTCGCTCGTACGCGACCGCAACCTTAGGTTCGATCGCCAACGTGTTGTTGCCGTCGTCCCACTGCTCGCGCTCGGCGGTGACCGGGTCGAGCCCGGTGTCGATCTGCCGTAATTGATCAATTCCCATGGCTCGCGCCGCAGCCTCCAGGAAGGGTGCAGGCTCAGCGATGACGAGGTCGGAGTCGCTGCCCGGGCGCACGGCAATCGCACAGAGCTGGTGCGCAATGTTCGGATACATCAAGACAGCGTCGACGTCGACCATGGTGCAGATGGTGTCCAGATGCATGGTGGCGCGATCTTGACTGATCGGCACGACCAGCACCGTACGGGCGAGGCCCAGCTGGAACACCGTACGCGCCAACCGCTCGGCGCCGGAGGGATGAGTGCGTTCGCCAACTCCCACCGCCAGCACGCCATCGGCCAGTGCCAAGACGTCGCCGCCCTCCAGATACTCCTCGCGCCTGCCGTGAATCCGCTCAACTCCAGCGAAGCGTGGATGGAAGGCATAGATCAGATCGGTGAGTTGAGTTTCCCGACGGCGCGCGGGCATTGCCAGGGAGGTGATCGTGACCCGGTCCCCGATCCAGACGCTCGAGTCGCGCGTAAACAGCAGGTTGGGTAGCGGATCGATCAAGAAGTCTTCCGGCAAATAGAGCGCGGCAACAAGGCTGCCGCTGCCGCGCACCTCGTCGTTACGCAGCCCGGCCGTCATGATCTCGGCCAGCTCATCAGGCTCAAGATCAGTAAGGTAATGCCGGAGAAAGCTCCGCAGCGTGCCTCCGAGCCGGATGTCGGAGACAAGATCCTCCACGGCTTGGGCGTGCGCCGCCGGGTTCGCCAATGCCTCGATGAGCAGCGCGCCCAGATAGAGGACCTCCACTCCGCGGCTGCGCAGGGTTTCGGCAAAGCCGTCGTGCTCCTGCTGAGCACGGTCGACCCACGGCAGCCCGTCGAAGAGCAGGGCGTCGTTGTTCCGCGGCGTCAACCGCTTCAGTTCGCTACCAGGACGGTGCAGCAGCACTGCACGCAACCGGCCAACCTCCGACCGGATTTCCGGCGTAGTACCCCCGTCTGCTGACATGACGGTGAGATTACCGATTGCCAAAACGCCCCCAGCCAGGGCCGGTCCCCGGACTAGCCTTGGCTGGTGAGCTCCGACCTGTCCCGCGTCGCGTGCGTCATCCCGGCCAAGGACGAGGAGCAACGAATCGCCGCCACGGTAACCGCAGCGAGAGATCTTCCGGGGGTTGAGATCGTGATCGTCTGCAATGACGGCAGCGTTGATCGCACGTCTGAGCGGGCTGCCGGTGCGGGTGCGATCGTGGTTTCCCATACCCGGAACCGTGGCAAGGCCGCGGCGGTGGAGTCGGCTGTCAACGGCCTTGGCGTGATCGAGCAGCGGGACAAGTTGCCGGAAGCGGGCTGTCTGCTGTTGCTCGACGCCGATCTTGACTCCTCCGCTGCCAACTGCGCGCCACTGGTCGGTCCCGTGATCAACGGCGAAGCGGACCTGACGATTGCGGTGCTGCCGGCGCAGCTCACTGACGACGGCGGCAATCCTGGCGGCTTCGGTCTCGTGGTGAATGCTGCGAAACGGGGTATCGCCGAGCTGACCGGCTGGACACCGCAGGCGCCGCTGTCAGGCCAGCGCTGCATCACCCGGCGGGCGTTCGAGCTCGCCAGCCCGCTAGCGGCCGGTTGGGGACTGGAAGTGGGTATGACCATCGACGTGTTGCGGGCCGGGTTGAAGATCTCCGAGATCGAGATTGATCTGCGGCACCGCGCTACCGGTACCGACCTGGGTGCCCAGCTCCATCGAGCAGCACAATTACGCGACGTCACGCGCGCGCTAGCGGCTCGCGGCCTCGTCCAGGCGGGGCTCAAGGATCTGAAGGACTCCGGTGGGGTATCCGGAGTGCTCAAGCGACTCCGAGGTAAGCAGGCATGAATCGATGACGGCGACCAAGCACAAGCGCCGGCGCGGTAATCCGGCCAAGCCGCCGCAAGCCCCATATCGGCCCGCGATCTGGCATCGGAACCATCGATTCGCGCTCGTTGGCATCATCGGCGCTACCGCACTGACCTTGTTCGCCGGCTTCCTCGGGCCCTCAGCCGTAACTCTGACACTCGGTCCGCGGCACTCCTACCTGCCGCCCTGGTACCTGCCGGCCGGTGTGATCAAGCCCAATGAGTGGTTCGTGTCGATCGTGGTCTGGGCGGCGATCATTCTCGGTGCACTCGGACTGTGGGTCGGGTTGCGGGCGATGGCCGACGGCTGGAAACCCAGATACAAAAGGATCTTCGGGTTGGGTACCGTCCTCAGCCTGCTCACCATCTGTGTGCCGCCGATGACGTCAGCGGACGTGCTGATGTACGCGGCATACGGACGGCTGCAGGCGATCGGCCGCGACCCGTACGAGATCACGCCTGCGGAGGTGTTCCGCGGCCAGTTCGATCCGGTGCTGCGCTGGACCGAGCGGCCGTGGCAGGACACCCCCAGCGTGTACGGCCCGATCACGTCGTGGACGCAGCTCGTTGCCAACAAACTTGGCGGCGAGAACATGCACGACATCGTGTTCTGGCTGCAGGTGTCCGCGCTGGTGCCTTTCGTCTTGGCGTGCGCCGGCGTCGTGATGCTGGCGCACGGCGATCCGCGCCGGCAGGGACGCGCGGCGCTCTTGACGGTCGCGAATCCGCTGCTGATCTGGGCTGTGGTTGCAGGAGCCCACAATGAGGCGCTCGCGGTGATGTTCGCGGTCGCCGGTTTGCTGTTCATGCGCAAGAGTCCGTTCGTTGCCGGTCTCGGCATTGGGCTCGCCGGGTGCGCGAAGGTGAGCATCGGGCTCTGGGGGCTCGCCATGCTGTGGGCGTACCGGCGGGAACCGAAGAAGGCACTACTGCTCTGCCTCGGCACCGCCGTCCCGATGGGCTTGGCGTACGTGGTGTGGCAGCCGACGGCCTTTTTCCAGTCGTTGCGCAACGGTGGTTACGTCTCGGTCGGCTCGTGGGCCAACCCGCTCTATCGCCTCCTCGACGTCTTCATGACCGGGTTCCACGCCAAGGTGATTGTCGGCGTCATCTCCTACATCGGCTTGGTCGTGATCGGCTGGATGCTGTCTCGGGTCGTGCCCTGGACCCCGGCGCCCGGGCTGGACAAGGGCGCAGACCTTCGTCGGGACCCCCTCACCATCGCGCTCCGTACGGCGCTGGTGCTGTCGGTCGCGTGGTTGATCACCTCGATGTACACGCTGTCGTGGTACGACCTGCTGGCGTGGATGCCCCTCGCCGTGCTGGCGGCTACCAAACTTGACCAGATCATGGTGATCCGGGGCGCGACATTGTCGGTGGCCTATGTACCAGGACGGGCGATCGACATGGGTTCGGCCCTCGACTTCACCGCAACTCGAATCAGGGACACGGTGTCGCCGATCATTCAGATGGTGATGGTGCTGGCCGTGATCTTGTGGTGGCGCCAGCCGGATCGCCCCGAGCTCTTCCCCTTCAAGAAGTCGAAAGCCCCGCCCGCCGCCTCGGCGCCGCGGCTTTCCGAGTCGCAGCCGGCGACACCGGATGCACCACCACCTCGTAGCTCTCCGCCACAGGCGGCGCGTTCGCGCGGACCGCTCACGGAGCTGGCGTCACGGCGTAAGAGCTGATCTCCTCGCTCAGCGCAGACTTCGTTTCCCGGCTGGCAAACGAGGCGCCGACGGCTGCGAGGGCCAACTCGGTCACACCATGCTCATCGAGGTCGAGCAGCCGAGCCGCGACGGCGTACTCGGCGTTGAGATCGGTGCCAAACATCGGCGGATCATCTGTATTGATCGTCACCGGCACGCCGGCCGAGACCAGCTCCCGGACGGGATGATGATCAAGGTCAGGCACTACACGTAGCGCGACGTTGGAGGTCAGAGCGAGGTCCAAGGTGATGTTGTGATCCGCTAGATGCTCGACCAAGCGGTGATCACCGACCGCGGCAATGCCGTGCTCGATCCGCTCCGCACCCAGGCTGGTCAGTGCCTCCCAAACGCTCTCCGGTCCGGCGGTCTCACCGGCGTGCGGGACGCTGCGTAGCCCGGCCGCCCGAGCCCGATCGAATTGATCACGAAACATCGAACGCGGAAAGCCGAGATCCGAGCCGCCGAGGCCGAAGCCGACCAGTCCCGGCACGTCATGATCAAGAGCAATGGACGCGGTCAGTTCGGCCGCCGGGATACCGAAGTCGGCTGGAATGTCGAAGATCCAGCGCAGCTCCAGACCGTGATCACGGCTGGCGGCCTGGCGGGCGTCCTCGATGGCTTCCAAGAACGCTTCGGTCGGCAGCTCCTCGCTGATCGAGATATAGGGCGTCACCGTCAGCTCGGCGTAGCGGATGTGCTGACCTGCCATGTCGGCCGCGACTTCGTAGGTGATCAAGCGGACGTCCTCGGCAGTCTTGATCAGGTCGACGACGGCCAGATAATTCCGGATGAAATGGCCGAGATCGGTGAAGATGAAGAACTCTGCAAGCTCATCGGGATCGCTCGGCACTGTGCCCGGATGTCGGCTGGCCAGTTCGGCGACCACGCGCAGCGACACTGAGCCAACGTGGTGGACGTGCAACTCGGCCTTTGGAAGGCCCGCGATGAAACTCTCGGAGATCGCCACGCTCGCCAGTCTGTCAACATCCCCCGCTGCGTGGGATGGTGTCGCCGTAGCGGTCATCCGAAGCGGCGAGCTGACGCCTCCTGTTCGGCCAGTCGACGAAGCGCAAGGAGCAGGGGCTCGATGAGAACCGTGCCCAGCACTACGTAACGCACTGCTGCGGTGGCCGAGTCGGTCGGCACGTTGTCGATCTCAAACTGCGCGATCTGGCGCATCTGGTCGAGGTAGAACTCGAGCGCGCCGGCAGGCAATTCAAAGCCCGCCTCGTCGAGCGCTCGGAGCGCGTCGTCCGCAGCAGCACAGCTCGAATAGCCCTTCTCGTCAATCTCTAAGCCCAGGCGCGATATCAGCTCTCGCACTCGGGGTCGCTCGTCGGCGTCTTTGGCTGGCGGGGCCACGGCGCTTGCTGCCACCCCGAGCAACTCATGCACCGACTCCGGCGGTTCCTCGATAGTCTGAATGACTCGCTGCGCGGCCGCAACCGAGAGTCCCCCAGGACCCAGCAGCGCTCTTATCAGCCGCAGCCGCGCTACATGAGTCTCGTCGTACTGTGCCTGAGTGGCCGCCGTGCGTACGCCCTCGTGCAGCAGGTTCTCCCGCAAATAGAACTTGATGGTCGCGACTGGGATCTCGGTCTGCGCCGCCAGTGCGGAGATTCGCAAGCGACACCTCCCTTGACATTGGATAGTTGTACTCTCTAATATTGGAGAGTAGCACTATCCAATAGGAGAATCTCATGGCTACGGTAACTGCCGGTCGGATGACGCACGAGTATGACGGTGATCTTGTCGTATTCCTGATCGGGATGCGGATCAACAAGCCGTGGCGCCCAGATCTCTGGCTGCCGGTGTTCAACGCGATGCCGAGAATGTTGGCTGAGCTGTCGAAGGACAAGGACTCCGGCCTGCTCGGCTACCGGCTCACCATCGGCGCCGGCGGACCGCTGCTCGTGCAGTACTGGAGCTCGTCGGAGAAGCTGTACGGCTACGCGAGCGAGCGGAATGCCGCTCACCGTCCGGCTTGGGCCGAGTTCAACCGCCGGGCACGCAAGGCGCCGGGCGCTGTCGGAATCTGGCACGAGACTTATGTCGTCGAGCGGGCTGAGTCGATCTACGCCGGGATGCCCGTTTCGGGGCTGGCGGCGGCCACCTCCTCGGTCCCGGTGGCGCGGCGTGGCGAGTCTGCCAGGGAGCGGCTCGGGGCGCGAACGGCGGTGTGAAGTCAGCGCGCCCTCGACAGGCTGCGGGCGACGCCCAGTTGGACGGGCGCAGGTGCGATTCGCGTGAGAAATGGTCAGATGCCCGCGTCAGGCAGAGATAACCTGAGCCGGTGCTCGCAGTCCCGCCGAACCACTACGGCTACTTCGGACCGGTCGGAACCTTCACCCACCAGGCGCTGCTCACGCTTCCCGCACTGCCCGACGAGCCTGCGCCGTACCCGACCGTTGGGTTGGCTCTCCAGGCTGTCCGTGATGGCGACGTCGCTGCCACCCTTGTGCCGATCGAGAACTCCGTCGAGGGCGGGGTGTCCGCGACTCTGGACAACCTGACCTATGGCGAGCCGCTGAGGATCACCCGCGAGGTGTTGCTGCCCGTTCAGTTCACCCTCTTCGCACGAAACGGCATCCAACTTCACGACGTACGCCGGGTGCTCACCCATCCCCACGCGGCAGCACAGTGTCGCGACTGGCTGGCGGTCAATTTGCCGCAAGCGATCATCACCGAAGGCGGTTCAACGGCGGCCGCGGCGGCAGAGGTGGCCGATCCGCACTCGCGATTCGATGCGGCGATCTGCGCACAGGTTGCCGGCGAGTTGCATGGGCTGATGCCGCTTGCCAGCGGCATTGCTGACAATCCGGATGCGGTCACCCGTTTCGTCCTGGTATCGCGGCCAGTTCCGGTTGGCCGGGCCACCGGCGCGGACAAGACCACCATGGTCTTGTTCATGCGCGATGATCATCCAGGCGCGCTGCTGGAGATCCTGGAACAGTTCGCTAGCCGCGGTGTCAATCTGTGCCGCATCGAGTCGCGCCCGACCAAGAAGAGCCTTGGTGACTACTGCTTCAGCGTGGACGCCGAAGGTCATATCGAGGATGCGCGGATGGCCGAGGCGATGATGGGGCTGCATCGGGTCTGCCGTGACGTGGTCTTTCTCGGCAGCTACCCTCGGGCCGACCTGACGGAGTCGATCATCAGGCAGGGCACCTCTAACGAGGAGTACGCCGCAGCCGCGACCTGGCTGCAGAAGTTGCACG
>Ga0307287_10000650_pt1 | contig 12036 bp, 7 predicted proteins | sample ER_DNA_141_FD_194485 | JGI IMG/M metagenome (GOLD analysis project Ga0307287, IMG submission 194485) | Bulk soil microbial communities from the East River watershed near Crested Butte, Colorado, United States - ER_DNA_141 | ecosystem: Environmental > Terrestrial > Soil > Floodplain | place: USA...
TACGGCATCGGCGTCGGTCCGGGCGATCCGGAGCTGATCACCCTGAAGGCGGCGCGGCTGATCAAGAACGCAGATGTCATCGCCTACCACTCGGGCACCGCCGGCCGATCAATCGCTCGAACCATTGCCGACTCGTTGATCAGCGAGAGTGCTGTCGAGGAACTCCTGATCTATCCGGTGACGACCGGCTCGACCGATCATCCACTTGGGTACTACGGCGCCGTTGCTGATTTCTACGACGAGTCGGCCGAGCGGCTGAGCAAGCATCTGGACGCCGGCCGAGATGTCGTTGTGCTGGCTGAAGGTGACCCGCTGTTCTACAGCTCGTACATGTATCTGCATGACCGGTTGTCGCCGCGCTTCCCGAGCGACATTGTGCCGGGAGTCACCTCGTTGACGGCTGCCGCCACTGCGCTTCTCACCCCACTCGCGCGTCACGAGGACATCCTGACCGTCTTGCCGGGAACTTTGCCGATACCTGAGCTAGCCCGCCGGCTCGCCGATACAGACGCCGCAGCGATCATGAAACTGGGTCGGACATTCGACGGGGTAGTCGAGGCTCTGCGGCAGTCGGGTCGACTCAGCGACGCCCGGTATGTCGAACGCGCCAGCACCGGCGAGCAACGCATCCTCCCGGTGACGGACGTCGACCCTGCGACCGTGCCGTACTTCTCGATGATCGTTGTGCCCGGTCGGGATCGGCGCCTCGACGCGGCCGGTCGATCGATCGCGGCACCAGGCGCCGCGAGCTCTGATCATGGCCGCAGCCGCCAGCTTTTCGTTCTCGGTCTTGGGCCCGGATCGGACAGGTGGATCACCCCTGAAGTCGCTGCGGTGCTCGACGAGGTTGATCATCTTGTGGGGTACGGGCCGTACCTGGATCGGCTGCCCGCCCGACCGAGGCAGCAACGACATGCCACGGGCAATACGCTCGAGCTGGAACGCGCCAGACACGCTCTTGATCTTGCGCTGGCTGGCGAACGGACTGCGGTGGTATCGGGTGGAGATGCGGGAATCTTCGGCATGGCGGCTGCGGTTTTCGAAGCTGCCGCCGACGACCGATACGCCGGCGTCACCATCACTGTGCTGCCAGGGGTGACGGCAGCTCAGGCAGTTGCGGCCAGGGCCGGTGCGCCGCTCGGCGGAGATTACGCCGTGATCTCACTCTCCGACCGACTCAAGCCCTGGTCGGTGATCGAGCAGCGGCTGCGGGCGATCGCCGCGGCCGACCTGGTCCTGGTTATCTACAACCCGGCCTCACGTACCCGACGCGAACAGATCGTCCGGGCCCGCGAGCTACTCCTCGAACTTCGCCCGTCAGAAACTCCGGTCGTGGTAGGCCGCAACGTAGGCCGCGATGGCGAGGAGCTGACCGTCACCACGCTGGAGGAGCTTGACGCCAACAGCATTGACATGAGCTGTCTGCTGATCATCGGTTCCAGTCAGACCCGACTCGGACACGGCGGGACAGTGTGGACTAGCCGTTCCCACGATTCCTGATGAGCGGGGCGCAGCCTTTCTCGGAAACTGGTCGCAAACAGCATGCGACACGCCGCCGCGCGATCCGTTGGTTGTGACCACTTGCTTGGGTTGCGAAGTCGCTCACGGGCGCGTACGCCGCTTTCCGTAGAGATGGGACTCCACAAAGTCCTCAGCGTGCAACGCCTCCCCCACCATGATCACGGCAGCTTGTCGAAGGCCGGCGCGTTCCACCTGGTCGGCGATGGTGGCGAGGGTGCCGTGCAGGACTGTTTCGTTCGGCTGGGTGGCGTTCCCGACCACCGCGACCGGGCAGTCCGCGCCGTACGCGGGTGTCAGCTCGGTACAGATCGCCCGGATCCGCCGGATCGCGAGGTGAATGATCATGGTGGCTCGCGCGGCGGCCAGGTAGGCCATGGATTCCGTCTCGGGCATCGCCGTCGAGGCAGCTTGGGTGCGCGTCAAGATCACCGTCTGGGCTAGCTCAGGAACGGTGAGCTCACGTCCGATGATCGCCGCAGCGGCAGCGTACGCCGGCACTCCAGGTGTTACATCCCAGTCCACGGCTGCCTCATCGAGGCGCCGGGTTTGCTCGGCAAGTGCCGAGTAGATCGATGGATCACCGGAGCAAAGTCGCGCCACATCGGTCCCACGCCGGCTAGCTGCAACCACATGACCGGTGATCTGGTCAAGATCGAGATGCTGACTGTCGATCAAGGTCGCGCCGGGCGGACAGTAAGCCAGGATTTGATCATCGACGTAGGTGCCGGCGTAGATGCAGACCGGAGAAGCCTCGATCAGCCGTACCGCACGCACGGTGAGCAGGTCGGCCGCGCCCGGTCCTGCCCCAATGAAGTGAACTGTCACTCGGCGTCCTTGATCGCACTCCACTGCACCACAGCTCGAGTGGGCCGCCAGCCGTGATAGCGGCCAATTGGCTCGAGATGCTCCACCGAGATCCGAGTTAGCTCCCCGCCGTACCGCTTCCAATAATCGATCGCGATCGCTTCGGTTTCCTGGGTCACCGCGTGAACGACGAGCCGGCCACCGAGCTGCAGAGCCGACCAGGATTGGTCGAGCGTTTCGCTGCTGGCACCACCGCCGATGAAGACCGCATGCGGCCGTGGCAGCGAGACCAGCACACCAGGCGCCGCACCGTGCAACACCGTAAGACCGGGAACGCCAAGCGCCTCGGCGTTTCCGCGGATCCGCTTCACCCGCTCGAGGTTGCGTTCGATAGCGATGGCTCGGCAACGAGGGTCGGTGCGCAGCCACTCGATCGCGATCGACGCCGCACCTGCACCGACATCCCAGAGCAACTCGCCAGGTCGCGGCATCAGGTGGGCCAACGCTGAGGCACGAAGATCACGTTTGGTCAGCTGTCCGTCATGATCAAACGCCTCGTCGGGGAGACCAGGTGCTAATGAGGCGCGACCCGCTGCTCCAACACAGGCAACACAGATCACGTTGAGTGCGGGCGCGTGGTGATCAATCCACTCATGCGCGACGGCCGCTGTGCGTGACTCGGTTTCGGAATCAAGATCACCTAGCACGGTGATCACGCTGTCGCCATAACCCTCGTCGGTGAGCAACCGCGCGACCTCAATCGGACTCTCGGCGTCCCGGGACAAGATGATCAAGCGTCGGTCAGGGAACAGATAGCGGCGGACCGCATCCACGTCGGCACCGCGGAGCCTTACCAGCTGCGTTGACTCTTCCGGCCAGCCCATCCGAGCACGAGCAAGTGCGACCGAGGACACTGCTGGATGGATACGAACCGCCGCACTCCCGAGTACGTCGATCAGGGTGCTGCCGATCCCGGCCAGCAGTGGATCACCCGAGGCAAGGGCCACCACCCGCCGCCCGGAAAGCTGGCTGAGCAGCGTCGGGAGCCCCTCGCGCAACGGAGCTGGCCACGGCAGCCGCTGCTGAGATGGAAACGCTGGGATCAGGTCGAGGTGTCGAGGGCTCCCCAACAGCACCTCCGCGTACCGGATCGTGGTCCGCAGCCGCTCAGAAAGGTCATCCCATCCGCGTGCGCTCAGGCCGACCACGTCGATCACGCCTCAGACTGTATGCCTGCGCCTTCGCCTGATTCACGGTGTCCGCATGTCTACCGGGGCAGAAACTCACGTGCACGTTCGGTCCTGACACCCCACACGCGTTGCAACGGATGCATCGCATAAAGAACGCACGTGCACGTGCGTTCCTGCAGTTCTGGGTCGAGCGCGCAACGAGATGTGACATCATCGGGACGGCGACGGCAGAGGAATCCGGTGCGAGTCCGGAGCGGTCCCGCCACTGTGACTCGGGCCAGTTGGTCACTCAGCAATAGACCCGGGAAGTCAGGACGTCTGCCGTGGCTGGCCGCTGTCGCATCCTGCGTACACCGGCCCGACCCAGCATGCCGCGGGCGTGGATACCCGCAGGAAGGGTGTGAGGTGAGGACGTTTCCGTTCTCCGCCGTCGTCGGCTCGCACGACATGGCGCTCGCGTTGATCTTGACTACCGTGTCGCCAGAGGTGGGCGGCGTCCTGGTACGCGGCGAGAAGGGCACTGCGAAGACAACCATGGTGCGGGCGCTCGCCGATGTGATGCCAAGCATCAGCGTTGTCGAAGGCTGCCGCTTCAGTTGCGACCCGCTTGATCCGGACCCGACCTGCCCGGCCGGTCCTCATGATCATCCCGCAGCTCACACTCGCCCTGCCAGGTTGGTCGAGCTCCCGGTCGGAGCCACGGAAGATCGGGTGATTGGCTCGCTCGATCTGCGCCAGGCCCTGGGGTCCGGAGAGGTCAGTTACGAGCCTGGTCTCCTGGCCGCGGCCCATCGCGGCATCCTCTACGTGGACGAAGTGAACTTGCTTCATGATCATCTAGTCGATCTGCTGTTAGATGCGGCGGCGATGGGACGCTCGACGGTCGAGCGGGAAGGCGTCTCGGTAGCCCACGCCGCACGATTGATCTTGATCGGGACCATGAATCCAGAGGAAGGTGAGCTGCGACCGCAGCTCTTGGACCGTTTCGGGCTGACGGTCGAGATCGCCGCCCCGCGGGACCCGGAACAGCGCGCCGAGGTAATCCGCCGTCGCATGGCGTTCGACCGCGACCCAGCGTCCTTCGTCGCCAACTACGCAGCGCAAGAAGAGGGGCTGCGCGTCAAGATCGCCACAGCTCGGTCGCTGCTGCCGTCCGTACAGCTGGGTGATCGGGAGCTGGCGACCATCGCCAGGGTGTGTGGGGCTTTCGAGGTTGACGGCATGCGGGCCGACATTGTCACCGCTCGGGCGGCTGCTGCCCATGCCGCTTGGCAGGGCAGGCGGGAGATCACCAAGTCCGACATCCGCGCCGCAGCGCGGTTGGCTCTGCCGCATCGGCGCCGCCGCAATCCGTTCGATGCGCCTGGCCTGGATGAAGATCTCCTTGATCAACTTCTGGACGAGGAGCCGGACCCAGATCCTCCAACCCCGCCACAGGACAACCCGCCTAGCGGGCGTGCACCAGAGTCGGGGCACCAAGACGTCGAGTCCAGCAACGGGCACAAGAACATGCCAGCCGATCCTGTCGAAGGGTCGGTCAGCAGCCCTTCGACAAGCTCAGGGCACATGTCGACAAGCTCAGGGCACATGTCGACGAGATCGGATGACAACGACCGGATCATTCCGGCCGGCCATACCTATCGCACTCAGTTGTTTGCAGCACCTGGCGTTGGCGTCGGAGCGCCCGGCCGCCGCAGCCGCGCCGTGACCTCGGCCGGGCGTACCGTCGGCGCGATCCCGGCTCAACACAACAACTGTCGGCTGCACCTCACGGCAACCATCCACGCTGCCGCGCCACACCAGGCCGTACGGGGACGTCGTCCGGCCGAACGGCTCAGGCTTGCCAACCACGACCTACGGCTCGCCGTGACGGAAGGGCGCGAGTCCAACCTGATATTGCTGGTTGTCGACGCGTCCGGGTCGATGAGTGCCCGGCGCCGCATGGAGGCTGTCAAAGCCGCAGCCCTCTCGCTGCTGCTCGATGCCTACCAGCGCCGGGACAAGGTGGGCTTGATCACCTTCCGTGGCTCCGAGGCGGCGCTGGCACTGCCGCCGACGTCCTCGATCGACACTGCCGCGCGCCGGCTGGAGCAGTTGCCGAGTGGTGGCCGTACGCCGCTCGCGGAGGGTCTGCTCTGCGCCGCGGAAACGCTGCGCCTGGAACGGATCCGCGATCCACGACGCCGGCCGCTGCTCGTCCTGGTCACCGATGGGCGTGCCACCTACGGACCGGATGCGGTCGGCCGATCGCGGCTGATCGCCGACCGGCTACGACAGATCGGCGTAGCCTCCCTGCTGATCGACTGTGAGTCAGGGCGGATGGCGCTCGGCCTGGCCCGGACGCTGAGCATCCACCTCGGCGCGCAATACGTCACCGTCGGCGAGGTCGCTGCTGATCAATTAGTGGCTGCCGTACGCCAAGGACGTGCTGCCTGATGCCGGCGGGCGTACCGGACGTCGTGCCGGCGGATGGGTTGACCACCAAGCAGCGGCGGCAGCGGCCATTGCTGATCATTCATACCGGTGACGGCAAAGGGAAGTCGACGGCGGCTTTCGGTCTGGCCTTGCGTGGCTGGAACCAGGGCTGGTCGGTGGGGGTCTTCCAATTCGTCAAGTCCGCCAAATGGCGGATCGGTGAGCAAACCGCCTTGGAGTCACTGGACGAACTGCACGATGCGACTGGTCGCGGTGGCGCCATCGAATGGCACAAGATGGGCGCCGGATGGTCGTGGAGCCGCAAGGCCGCGACTGAGAATGATCATGCTGCGGCAGCCGCCGAGGGCTGGCAAGAGATCAAGCGTCGACTCGCTATCGAGCAGCACACGTTGTATGTGCTGGACGAATTCACCTATCCCCTCAACTGGGGATGGGTCGATCTCGACGACGTGCTCGACACGTTGTCACAGAGATCCGGCTACCAACACGTGATCATCACCGGTCGGCGCGCCGATCCCAAGTTGATCGAGATGGCTCAGTTGGTCACCGAGATGACCAAGATCAAACATCCCTTCGATGACGGGCAGAAGGGTCAGCGGGGGATCGAGTGGTGATCGATTCCCAGTCGCCGCCGTCAGTGACGCACCTCCCCCGGCTGGTGATCGCCGCTCCGGGTTCGGGACATGGTAAGACGACCGTGGCCACCGGGCTGATGGGTGCAGTTCGCGCGTCCGGAATGACGGTTGCGGGCTTCAAGGTGGGCCCGGACTATATCGACCCGGGCTATCACACGCTGGCGACCGGTCGGCCCGGACGCAACCTCGATCCCTATCTCTGCGGAGAGGACCTGATGGCGCCGCTGCTGCTGCACGGCGCGCAGACACCCGACCCCGCCGACATAGCGGTCATCGAAGGCGTGATGGGTCTGTTCGACGGCCAGATCGGCGGGAATGGATTTGCTTCCACCGCCCATGTCGCTGGATTGGTTGACGCTCCGGTGATCTTGGTGCTGGACATTTCCCACACCTCGCGTACGGCGGCCGCCATCGTTCATGGTCTCAACACGTTCGACCCGAGCGTCCGATTGAGCGGCGTAATCATCAACAAGGCAGGAACCGAGCGACACGCCCGATAGATCATCACGGCTGTGCAGGCGGTCGGCATCGAGGTGCTCGGCGTGCTACCGCGCGATGCCGGCATCGAGATTCCCTCTCGACATCTTGGTTTGGTGCCGGCTGCGGAACGCGCCGAGGCAGCCGAGACGGTTGCCGAGCTCGCGCAACGGATCAACGATCACGTCTCACTTAGCTCGATTCTTTCGGTGGCACGGTCGGCACCGCCGCTCGAAGCGACGCCGTGGTCTCCCGCAATGCATGTGCGACCACCGTCAGAGCTACGTCCGGTCGTCGCCGTCGCCGCCGGCCGAACCTTCACCTTTCGCTATGCCGAGACCGACGAGTTGCTCCGAGCTGCCGGCTGCGAACCTGTGATCTTCGACCCGACTATCGACACGTCGCTTCCGGCGGGAACAGCCGGGCTCTACCTGGGCGGCGGATTTCCCGAGGTGCACTCGGTTGAGTTGGCGGCCAACGAGTCGCTGCGATCCGAGATTCGATCCGCCATCGAGGGCGGTATGCCGACGGTCGCCGAGTGCGCGGGTCTGCTCTATCTGTGCCGACGCGTTGCTGGACGGTCCATGGTCGGGGCGATCGATGCTGAAGCGATCATGACCGAGCGGCTGACGCTGAGCTACCGCACCCTGGTCGCCGATCATGATCAACTTCTAGCTGTCACCGGCGGCCGGCTGACCGGTCACGAATTTCATCGCACGACGCTGGAACCAACCTCGACAGCTGCTCCTGCGTGGCTCGCTGACGGTGAGCCGATCGGCTTCTCTGCGGACCCGGCGGGAATCGGTCGGAAGACTCTGCACGCGAGCTACGTGCACCTGCACTGGGCCGGCCACCCGGAGCTGGCTCAACGATTTGCGCGTGCGGTCCATGATCACGCGAGAGCTCTGGACGAGCCGGTTCACGATCTTCAGCACCACGGAGATCGCGACGTCGCCGAAGGCCTGATCGACCTGGCTGTCAATGTCCGCCTCTCTGCACCGCCGGATTGGCTCCGCACGATCATCAATGACACGACGAAGGATCTCGCCGCATATCCAAATACCGACACCGCCAGTAAAGCCATAGCGGCGGCACACGGCGTTGCCGTCGATCACGTACTTCCCACTGCGGGAGCGGCGGAGGCATTCACCCTGCTGGCGCGGGCATTCCGGCCAGAACAGCCACTGATCATCCACCCGCAGTTCACCGAACCCGAGGCAGCGCTCAGCGCAGCCGGCCACCGGCCCAAGCGGCTCATTCTGTCAGCCTCGACCGAATTCACGCTGGACAGTGACCAGGTGTCCGAAGCATTCGATTTCGTTGTGATCGGCAATCCAACGAACCCGACGGGCGCGCTGCATCCAGCCGCAGTGATCAGCTCATTACGCCGGCCCGGCCGCATCCTCGTCGTCGACGAGGCGTTCATGGACTGCGTGCCGGGCGAGGTCGAGACCATGATCAGCAACGGGATGACGGGACTGCTCGTGCTGCGCTCGTTGACCAAGACCTGGGGTCTGGCGGGGCTGCGCGCCGGCTATGTGATCGGCGACCCGACGCTGATCGCCGCCATGCAGCGCCAGCAGCCACCGTGGTCAGTCTCCACCCCGGCGCTCGCTGCCACAGTCGGCTGCCTGACCGCCGACGCCAGGATCGCTGCCGCCGAGGCTGCCAATCAGATCGCCGTGCACCGCGCGTACCTCGTGGACCAACTGGGGCTCGTGGGCCTGCCGGTGGCCGGCCGGCCCCAAGCGTCGTTCGTGCTCGTCGACACCCGCCGCGTACGCGGTGATCGCGCACCCGGTTGGATCCGCTTCGCCTTGCGGGACCACGGTTTCGCCGTACGTCGCGGCGAGACCTTCCCCGGACTTACGCCTGATTGGATCCGGATTGCGGTACGTGCACCCGAGATCACCGACCAACTCGCGGCGGCTCTTCGCCGACTTGTCAGACTCTAGGTGGGCTATAGCACGCTGAGAGTCTGACAACTCGGCGTGATCGGCGTTAGGAGGTGCGTGTGATGGGTAGCGGGCACGACCACGAGATGACGGCGACCGGCGCCCATCGCAAACGGCTCCTTATCGTCCTCGCGATCAGCTGCGCGGTGCTCATCGCTGAGGTGATCGGGGGCCTCATCGCCGGGTCGCTTGCACTGCTCGCCGACGCCGGCCACGTGTTGACCGACATGACGGGCCTCGTCCTAGCCCTTATCGCGGCATCTCTGGCTACCCGCGCGGCGACCGAGAAGCGCACTTTCGGGCTGCAACGCGCCGAGGTGCTCGCTGCCCTCGGCAATGCTCTTCTGCTCGTTGGCGTAGCGGTCTGGGTGTTGATCATGGCTGTCGGTCGATTGCGCAGCCCCACGGAGATCGACAGCGGTCTGATGCTTGGCGTCGCGATCCTCGGGACGATCGCCAACCTGGTCGGTTTGCTGGTACTTCGTCCAGCCCAGTCCAAGAGTTTGAACATGCGAGGCGCCTACCTCGAGGTATTCGGTGATCTTGTGGGCTCATTGGCGGTGATTGTGGCCGCTGTGCTGATCTTGATCACTGGTTCGACGATCTTCGATCCCATCGCCTCGCTGGCGATCGTGGTGCTGATCATCCCGCGCGCCTGGTCATTGCTCCGCGAGGTCGTCGATGTGCTCTTGGAGGCGGCTCCGCGGGGGGTCGATCTTGCTGAGGTGCGAGATCACATCAAGCGGGTACGCGGTGTGGTCGACGTGCATGACCTGCATGCCTGGACGATCACCAGTGGCGTACCGGTGCTGTCCGCGCATGTCATCGTGGACCACGCGTGCATCAGCGAGGGTCGCTCGGGCGAGGTGCTGGACCGGCTCGGCGAGTGCCTGGGCGGACATTTCGATGTGTCCCATTGCACCTTCCAGCTCGAGCCGGTCGGCCACCAGCAGCATGAGGCCGCCCATCACCCTTGATGGTGCTGAGCTTGTCGAAGCGAGCCCTTCGGCAAGCTCAGGGGGCCAGACGCCAGAGTGTCAGCAGCAGATGTGAGGCTGGCACACATGGCTACGCAGTACTACACAGCAAGCAGTATCGACGGGTTCATCGCTGACCCGGACAACTCACTGACCTGGCTCTTTCAATTCAGCGAGCAAACCGGGATGGAAGACCACTATCCGAAGTTCATCGCGCAAGTCGGAGCTATGGCGATGGGCTCGACGACGTACGAGTGGGTCGCTGATCACACCGGCTTCCTCGATGATCCAAGCAAGTGGGAGTACACCATCCCGACCTGGGTGTTCAGCAGCCGCGAGCTGCCCCGGGTCGAAGGCCCTGACATCCGGTTCGTTTCGGGGGACGTGGCGCCGGTCCACGAGGAGATGGTGCGGGTGGCCGATGGCCGTAACGTCTGGCTGGTCGGCGGTGGTGATCTGGTCGGGCAGTTTCATGATCAGGGCCTGCTGGACGAGGTGCTGATCAGCTTCGCATCAGTGTTCCTTGGCGCTGGCGCGCCCTTGCTGCCGCGCCGGATCGTCACGCCACCGCTGCAGCTTCTCGAAGCCACCGCTTACGGAGCGGACTTCGCGACCTTGCGGTATGGCGTGCGCAAGACCTAGTGCAATCAGCCGGCAGTGTGCAATCAGCTAATGGAATCTGAGTAAGCGAAGGCTGTTGGTCACCACGAATACCGAGCTCAGGGCCATCGCCGCGGCGGCGATCATCGGGTTGAGGAAGCCGATTGCGGCAAGCGGCAGGGCGACGACGTTGTAGCCGAACGCCCACCAGAGGTTGCCGTGGATCGTGCGCAACGTCGCCCGGGAGAGGCGGACGGCGTCGGCGGCCACTCGTAGGTCCCCGCTGACCAGAGTCACGTCGCTGGCGTGCATCGCAGCATCCGTGCCGGTGCCGAGCGCGATACCAAGATCAGATTGCGCCAGCGCGGCCGCGTCATTGACGCCGTCACCCACCATCGCCACGTGATGGCCGGCTTCTTGCAGCCGCACCACCTCGGCGACCTTCTGCTGCGGCAGCACGTTGGCCACCACATCATCAATGCCGACGTCGGCCGCGACTGTCCGAGCAGCCGCTTCATGATCACCAGTCAGTAGCACCGGCCGCAGACCCAACGCCCGCAGTCGGCGTACGGCCTCGGCAGATGTCGGCTTCACCACATCGGCAACGGCGATTACGCCTCGCGCTTCGCCTGCCCAGCCGACCAGCACCGCCGTACGCCCCCGTGCCCGTTCCACCGCGCATGCCGTCCGCAACTCCTCAGCAACGCGCAGGCCTTCGGTCTCCATCAGCTCCAGCCGACCGACAATCACCGACTTGTCAGCGTTGATAGTCGGTCCAGCAGCCGCCGACGCTGACAACTCGGCGCGTACGCCGAGACCAGGGGTGTTCTGAAGCTTGCTGATGGTGGCTACCGAGCCCCGGGCGCGGGCGTAGGAGGTGATGGCCTTGGCAATGGGATGTTCCGAGCCCGATTCGGCGGCGCCGGCTGCCATGATCACGTCAGCTTGCGTGGTCTGACCGCCAGCGGTCACCGCGACCACTGTCATCCGGCCCTCGGTGACCGTTCCGGTCTTGTCGAGCACGATGGTGTCGATGTGCCGCGCCGATTCGAGGGCCTCCGGGCCGCTGATCACGATGCCCAGCTGGGCGCCTCGGCCGGTGCCAACCAGCAAGGCCGTCGGTGTGGCCAGTCCGAGCGCGCACGGGCAGGCGATGATCAACACCGCCACGGCAGAGGTAAACGCGAACGAGACACCGGAGCCTTGGCCGAGCCAGAAACCGAGCGTTGCCACCGCCAAAGCGATCACGATCGGTACGAACACCGCGGACACCCGGTCGGCGAGCCGCTGCACGGCTGCCTTGCCGCTTTGGGCCTCCTCCACCATCCGTACGACCTGGGCCAGCTGCGTGTCAGCGCCCACCCGAGTGGCCTCCACTACAAGCCGACCATGGGTATTGACGGTGGCTCCTACGACAGCGTCGCCGGGTCCCGCCTCGACC
>Ga0307287_10000655_pt1 | contig 11992 bp, 11 predicted proteins | sample ER_DNA_141_FD_194485 | JGI IMG/M metagenome (GOLD analysis project Ga0307287, IMG submission 194485) | Bulk soil microbial communities from the East River watershed near Crested Butte, Colorado, United States - ER_DNA_141 | ecosystem: Environmental > Terrestrial > Soil > Floodplain | place...
GTGTCGCCACCGTACTCCTCGACGATGACCCCGGCCTCGGACAGCTCGGTCTTCACCCGGTCGACGTTCGAATCGGCCTTGTCGATCTTGTTGAGCGCGATGATGATCGGCACCTTGGCCGCCTTGGCGTGGCTGATCGCCTCGAGCGTCTGGGGCATGACGCCGTCGTCCGCCGCGACGACGACTACCGCGATGTCCGTGACCTTGGCGCCGCGGGCGCGCATCGCGGTAAACGCTTCGTGGCCAGGCGTGTCGAGGAAGACGACACGCTTGCCGTCGTGGGTGACCTCGCTCGCACCGATGTGCTGGGTGATGCCGCCGCGCTCGCCCGAGGCGACTTCGGTCGTGCGAATGGCGTCGAGAAGGCTCGTCTTGCCGTGGTCGACATGACCCATGACGGTGACGATCGGGGCTCGCGGCTGTAGCAGCGAGGGATCGTCGTCCTCGAACAGGACCTCCTTCGTCGCCGCAGCGGGGGCACGATCTTCATCGCCGTCCGCTGCCGCTCCCGCGGTGGGGCCTACGGCCTCGGCCACCTCGTAGCCGAGCTCGCCCGCGACGAGCGAGGCCGTGTCGCGGTCGATGAGCTGGTTGATGGTGGCGAAGATTCCGCTCTTGATGAGCTCGCGGATGACGTCTGCCGGGTTGACGGTCAGCAGCTCCGCGAGCTCCTTAACCGTGATCGTCGCCGGCAACTCGATCGCGCCACGCTCGCTCGGATCTGCAACCTGCACCTGCGCCGGAACGCCACTGCCATCACGGCGCGGCGGCTTCCTGGGCCCGCGTCGCCCGCGGGTTCCGCTCCTACTCCTTGCCATCTGTTCCTCCTCCGTCAGTCGTCGTCGTCATCGTCGCCGCCACGGCCCGGAGCGACTCGCGCAGCTCCGGCGTAAGCGACGTCTCGAGGGCTCGCCCGAGGGCTCCCCGCCCGAGAGCGGTTGTCCAGCAGCCTTCCTCCCGACAGAGGTACGCACCCCTGCCGGCCAGGCGGCCTGTTTCATCAATCGTCACGCGTCCATCGGGAGCGCGTACCACCCGCACCAGCTCGCGCTTGGCTCGCTTGGTGCGGCACGCGACGCACGATCGGGTCGGAACCCGACGAGGTGCGTCGATCATCGTTCGCGCCGCTACGACGAGGCCTCTTCGTCGCCGGCCTTTGCCTTCTTCGCAGCTGTGATCTTCGTCGTCGCGGGTTTTGTCGTCGCGGGTTTTGTCGTCGCGGGTTTTGTCGCAGCTTTGGTCGTCTTCGTCGCTGCGGCCTTCGTCGCGGCCTTCGTTGCGATCTTGGTTGCCGTCCCGGCCTTCGCGACAACGGGCGCCGCCGCGTCTGCATCCACCGGACCGGGTTCCGTTGCAGCGGCCGTCTTCGCGCGCGGCTTCCTGGCCGCGGCCTCCGCCGCCGGCGCAACCGATTCGGCCGCCGTGGCCGAAGCCTTCTTGGCACGCGGCTTCGCGGCCGCCTTACCGACGGCCGGTGATGCGCCGTCGAGCTCGGCCGCTTCGGCCGCCGGCGCACCCGGTCCCACGGCCACACCGGCCGCTGGGGCAGTCGCTTCGGCGGCGGTCGGTGCGTCCTCCGGCGCGGTCGCCGGCGCCCTCGCTGCCTCGGCGGCAGCCGCCTTGGCTTCCGCCACCGAGACATCGCTCCTGATGTCGATCCGCCAGCCGGTCAGCCGTGCCGCCAGCCGGGCGTTCTGGCCCTCTCGTCCGATCGCGAGCGAGAGCATCCGCTCGGGGACCGTGACGCTCGCGATCCGGTGCTCCTCGTCGATGTCGACGGAGATCACCTGGGCCGGGCTCAGGGCGTTCGCGACGAACACCCCGGCATCGTCGTTCCACGGGATGACGTCGATCTTCTCGCCGCCGAGCTCGGCGACGACGGCCTGGACGCGGGCGCCCCTCTGGCCGACGGTCGCGCCGACCGGGTCGAGCCCCTCCTGGCGCGAAGCGACCGCGACCTTCGAGCGGCTGCCGGCCTCGCGGGCGATCGCCCGGATCTCGACGGTCCCGCTGTGAATCTCGGGGACCTCGAGCTCGAACAGGCGCTTGAGGAAGCCCTTGTGCGTTCGGCTGACGAGAATCTGCGGACCCCGTGTCGAGCGGCGGACCTCGAGGACATAGGCCTTGACGTTCTGGCCGATCCGGTAGTGCTCGACGGCCGACTGCTCGGACGTGGCCAGGATCGCCTCGACGTTGTTGCCGACGTCGAGGATGATCGCCCGCGGCTCGACCCGGTTGACGGCGCCGGTGATCATCTCGCCTTCGCGACTCGCGAACTTGTCGAAGACCTGGTCGCGCTCGACCTCGCGGATGCGCTGGAGGACGATCTGCTTGGCCGTCTGGGCGCCGATCCGGCCGAAGACGTCGCCGTCCAGCTCCTCCATCTCGACGAGGTCGCCGATCTGGGCATCGGGCTTGTGGCCGCGGGCGTCCTCCAGGCTGAACTCCACGAGGGGATCCTCGACCTCGGCCACGGCGGTACGGGCCCGGAACACGCGGATCTTGCCCGTTTCGGGGTCGATTCGGACGTGGATGTCCTCATCGCCGGCAACCCGACGGTAGGCCGACTGGATGCCGTCCTCGACCGCGTTGATCAGCTGCTCGCGGGAGACCTGCTTCTCCGCGTTCAGCTGAAGGAGGGCACCGACGAAGTCTCGACTCACGATGCTCCTCCGACTCGATGGTAGATATTGGGCCGACAATAAAGAAACGTGGGGGTCACCCACGTCACCGGAGCGGCCGTTCAGTTCCCCAGAACTATACACCCGGGAGCGTGGACGCTCAAACGGGGATCGTGCGTGTCAGCGCGCCGGCAAGCGGGACGAGCTCCGGCTCAGGACGTCGGCGCGGGCACCGGGCCGGGGCGCTGGTACGTCGCGCTCGCGGGGTAGCGCCGCTCCACGTACTGCTCGAGGATGCCGACGAACTCGTCGACGAGGCCGTCACCGCGCAGTGTTCGGTCCAGCTTGCCATCGATGAAGACCGGCGCCACCGGTTCCTCGAACGTGCCCGGGAGCGAGATGCCGATGTCGGCGTGCTTCGACTCGCCGGGGCCATTCACCACGCAGCCCATCACCGCGACCCGCATCTCCTCGACGCCGGGGTGGGTCTCCTTCCACTCGGGCATCCGGTCCTTGAGGTACGTCTGGATCTGCTGGGCCATCTCCTGGAAGAACGTCGACGTCGTTCGCCCGCAGCCCGGGCAGGCTGAGACCTGGGGGAGGAACGAGCGCAGACCCATCGACTGGAGGACCTGCTGAGCGATCTCGACCTCCTCGGTTCGGTCGCCGCCCGGCGCCGGAGTCAGCGAGACCCGGATCGTGTCGCCGATCCCCTCGTCGAGCAGGATCGCAAGGCCGGCAGTCGAGCTGATGATCCCTTTCGAGCCGAGGCCAGCTTCGGTGAGGCCGAGATGGAGCGGGTAGTCGGAGCGCTTCGCGAGGAGCCGGTAGACGTCGACGAGGTCGCGGACCTGGGACACCTTCGCGCTGATGATGATGTGGTCGTGACTCAGTCCGGTCGCCTCGGCGAGCTCCGCCGAGCGCATCGCCGACTCAATCATCGCCTCGATCATCACGTCCCGGGCGTCACGAGGCTCCGCGGAACGGGCATTCACGTCCATCAGCTCGGTCAGGAGCGCCTGGTCGAGCGAGCCCCAGTTGACCCCGATCCGGACCGGCTTGTCGTTGTCGATCGCGACTTGCACGATCGTGGCGAAGTGCTCGTCATGACGCTTGGCCCCGACATTTCCTGGGTTGATCCGGTACTTGGCGAGGATCCGGGCCGTCTCCGGGTACTCCACGAGCAGCTTGTGGCCGTTGTAGTGGAAGTCGCCGATGATCGGCACGGCGACGCCCAGATCCGCCAGCTTTCCGGCGATCTCCGGGACTGCCGCCGCTGCAGCCTCGGTGTTGACGGTGATCCGGACGAGCTGCGAGCCGGCATGCGCGAGCCGGGCAACCTGGATTGCGGTCGCGTCCGCATCTTCCGTGTCGGTGTTCGTCATCGACTGGACGACGATCGGGTGAGCGCTCCCAACTAGGATGCCGCCGACATCGACGCTGACGGTTGGCCGGCGTCGCGGCGCAAGCGCGTCCAGGGAGCTCACGGGACTAGGTCCCGCCGCCAAGGACCCGGACGAGGTCGAAACCGGTGACCCAGATGAGGAACGCGAACAGGAAGATGAACCCGACGACGTACGTCAGCCGCTCCGCCCGCAGGCTGATCCGCGTCCCGAACAGCGCCTTCAGCACGATCATGAGCATCCGCCCGCCGTCGAGCGGCGGAAACGGCAGCGCGTTGACGAGCGCCAGGTTGGCCGACAGGATGCCGGCGACGTAGAGCGTCAGGATCGCACCGGCCCCGAAGAACACATCGCCGATCGCGGTCGCAATGCCGACGGGGCCCTGGACGGCCGGCGGCGCCGTCGGATTGCTGACGAACCCGCTGACGAGGTCGCCGAGGCCGCCGAGAATCAGCCCGAACCAGCGCATGGTCTCGCTCGCGCCAATCGAGATCGACGTCGGCAAGTCGTGGCCCGTGTACGGTCCGAAGAAGTACCCCTCGAAGTCCCTGATCCCGAGTGGGCCCTTCTGAGCCACCCCAGATGCGTCCTTGGATGCGTCGATCTCCGACTGCGACCGGAGCGTTACGGAGATGTCTCGACGCGACCCGTCGCCACCCTCGATCGTCAGGCGGACGGTTTGCCCGGCGCTGTCCTGAAGCTCCGGCAGGATGTCGGTGTCGCCGAAGTACCTACCGAAGAACTCGAACTGGTGCCCGTCGATCGCGATGATCGCGTCGCCTGGCTTGAGGCCTGCCGCGGCCGCAGGAGACGCCGGCTGGATCTCGTTGAAACGGAGCCCAACGAACGGGGTCGCCACGAGGGCGATCAGGGTGAAGATGAGGAGTGCCGTGACGAGGTTCATGGCCACGCCCGCGACGAGGATGATCAGCTTCACAGGCAGGCGGGCGCGGACGAACGAACGCGGATCGTCGCCTGCGTCGCCGTCCTCGCCCTCGAGCTTGACGAACCCACCGATCGGCAGCCAGTTCAGGGTGTAGAGCGTCTCGCCCTTCGCCCGAAGGACCTTCGCCCGCGGCGGGAAGCCGATCCCGAACTCGAGGACGCGGACACCGGCCAAGCGGGCCGTGACGAAGTGGCCCAACTCGTGAACCAGAACGAGCGATCCCAGAATGAAGAAGAACAGGAAGATCGTGATCGCGCCTTGGAAGATCTCGGTCACGCGTGGCTCCCGATCGGGCCTGTCGCGTAGGCGGCGCGGACCTCGGCGTCGAGGGCCATGAGAGCCTCGATGTCGGGTGCCTGGTCGGCGGACTCGCCGTAGCGCGCCACCGCGACCTCCAGCAGGTGGGCAATTCCCGGGAAGTCGAGACTCCCCGCGAGGAACCGCTCGACCGCGACTTCGTCAGCGGCGATCAGTGCGGTCGTCGCGCGCTGGCCGATCCGACCCGCCTCGCGGGCGATCCGGAGCGCCGGGAAGCGGCCTTCGTCTGGCGCCCGAAAATCGAGACGGGCGGTCGCGACGAGATCGACGGCGATCGAGGGCGAAGGGCGGCGGTCGGGGTATGTCAGCGCGTACTGGATGGGTAGTCGCATGTCCGGGGTGCCCAGTTGGGCCTTGAGGGAGCCGTCCACGAACCGGACGGCGGAGTGAACGATGCTCTGCGGGTGGATCACCACCTCGATCGCGTCGTAGTCGACATCGTACAGCCAGTGCGCCTCGATCACCTCCAGGCCCTTGTTGGCCAGGGTCGCCGAATCGATCGTGATCTTGGCTCCCATCGACCAGGTCGGGTGCCGTAGAGCCTGGTCCGGGCGGACGTCGGTGAGGTCCGCGGGCTCGTCGAGGAACGGGCCGCCTGAGGCCGTCAGCACAAGTGCCTCGACACCGGCCATGGCCTCGCCAACGAGGCATTGCCAGATGGCTGAGTGCTCCGAGTCGATCGGGCGGAGCCAGGCCAAGGGACTCGCGTAGGGATCGCTTGGCCGGTCGCGGGCCACGCGAGCCGCGCGGTCGCGGGCCAGCGGCATCACCAAATGGCCGCCGGCGACGAGCGTCTCCTTGTTGGCAGTGGCGACGACCTTGCCCGCCTCCAGCGCGGCAACGACGGGCCGCAGGCTGACGATTCCGCCCGTTCCGACGACGACGAGGTCGACGTCCTCGCGGGTCGCCAACGCCATCAATGCATCTTCGCCCCGGATCAGTTCCGTTCCGGACGGCAGATCGATGCCCGAGTCCGGCGAATCGTGGGCTACCACGACGACCGCGGGCCTCAGCCGGCGCGCCTGCTCGGCAAGGAGCGTCGTGTTGTGGCCCCCAGCCAGGGCGACGACTCGGAAGGCCTCCGGCAGCGCCGCTAGTACATCGACCGTCTGGCGACCGATCGAACCCGTCGATCCGATGAGCGCAACGCGCCGGACCGCCTGCTCCCTGTTATCCGACACGTCAGCGGACCAGGGCCAGGACGAAGAGTGTCACGACGGGTGCGGCGAAGAGGAACGAGTCGACGCGGTCGAGGATCCCGCCGTGGCCGGGAATGAGCGACCCCGAATCCTTCGTCCCGGCCGCCCGCTTGAGCATCGACTCGGCCAGGTCGCCAACCTGCGCGGCGGCCGCGAGCAGGGGCCCGAGCAGCAGTCCGACGGTCAGCGGCTCGCCCAGGCCCCAGGCGATCGTCGTGACCGCGACCGTGCAGGCGATGACGCCGCCGACGAGTCCGGCATACGTCTTCGACGGCGAGATGTGCGTCAGGAACTTCCTTCGCCCGAACCGCCGCCCGGCGAAGTACGCCCCCGTGTCGTAGGCCCAGACCCCAAGCACGAGCAAGAGGATCCAGCCGCGCTCGCCACCGAGGGCGAAGAGGGGTGCCCCGACCGGAGGCTCCGGCCCCGCCTGCCCCAGCCTGACGACGAACGCAAGGAGCGAGGCGTAGAGCGCCCCGAAGACCGTCGCGAACCAGGTCGGCAGTCCCTCGCGCGGGTCCCGTTTCGCAAATGCCCCGACCGCGGCCAGTATCACCCCGACGGCTACGAGAATGAGGCCACTCGCCTCGAGCTCCTGCGGGGCGGCCGCGTCGAGGACGAGCCCGACCGCGAGCACGACCCCGAGCGCCGGCACCGACGGATACCCGGCAGAGCGGAGCAGCCGGAAGATCTCGACGGCGGCCAGTGCCGTGGCAACGACGATGAGCGCGACGATCCAGACGCCGCCGACGGCAAGAACGACGATGAGCGGCGGGATGAGGAGCGCGGCGCTGATCGCTCGCTGGCGGAGCATCTAGGCGCCGATCGCGGTGCGAGCGCGAACCGTCAGCGACCGAATCGGCGCGCCCGCCTGGCGAACTCGAGCAGGGCGGCGTCGAAGGCGTCGGCCCCGAAATCCGGCCAGAGGACCTCCGTCGAGTAGAACTCGGCGTAGGCCGACTGCCAGATGAGGAAGTTCGAGAGTCGCTGCTCGCCGCCCGTCCTGATGACGAGGTCGGGATCGGGCAGGCCGGCGGTGTAGAGCGCCTCAGAGATCACGCTCTCGTCGATCTCGTCGGGCGTGACGCCGCGTTCGGTGAGCCGCCTGAACGCGTCGACCAGCTCGGTCCTGCCGGCATAGTTGAATGCGACGTTCAGCAGCAGCCGGTCACCGTCCGCGGTCTGCGCGAGCGCGTCGTCGATTGAGCGCCGGGTGTGGTCTGGCAGCTCCTCCAACCGACCAAGCAGCCGGATCCGGACGCCCTGGGCGCGGAGCTCCGCGGTTTCGCTCCGAATGGCCTGCTCGAGGAGCGCGAACAGCCCGGTGACCTCGTCATCGGATCGCGCCCAGTTCTCGCGGCTGAACGCGTAGAGAGTCATCACCGGAACGCCGCGTCGGACGGCATGACGGAGGAGCATCCTGATGGCCTCGACGCCGGCTGCATGGCCCTCGAGCTCCGCGCGGTCGTGGAGCCGCGCCCACCGCCGGTTGCCATCCATGATGATCGCGACGTGACGCGGCAGGTCGGCCGGGTCGATGGCGGCGCTACCCTCCTCCGCGGCCGCCGGGCTGGTCGGCTCCGCCTGCTCGACGAGGTGCGCCCGGGGCGGGGCGTCCGTCGGCCGGGCGAGGGGTGATCGAGCCACTAGACCTCGAGGACCTCCTGTTCCTTGACGCCGCCGAGGCGATCGACCTCGCCGACGAACCGGTCCGTCGTTTTCTGGAGCGCTTCAAGCTGGCGTCGGGCCTCGTCGGCCCCGACGTCGCCGTCCCGCTCCTCCTTCTTGAGCTCGTCGGCCACATCTCGGCGGATGTTCCGGATCTCGACGCGGGCCTCTTCCATCCGCTTGTGGACGACCCGGACGAGATCCTTGCGACGCTCCTCGGTGAGCGGCGGGATGTTCAGGCGGACAACGGTCCCGTCGACGTTCGGGACGAGCCCGATATCGCTCTTTTGAATCGCCTTCTCGATCGCGCCGAGGACGGCTCGGTCCCACGGCTGAATGACGATCTGGTGCGACTCCGGGACGCTGATCCCTGCCAGCTGGTTGAGTGGTGTCTGGGTTCCGTAGTAGTCGACCTGGAGGCGTTCGACGAGCGACGTCGACGCACGGCCGGTTCGGACGGTGTGGAAGTCGCGGTCCATCGCCTCGACGGCGCGGCCCATCTTCTGCTCGGCCGCTGCCAGGGATTCGCTGCTCATGAGCGGGCTCCTCCCACGGCGCTCGCGGCGCCGGAGATGAGGGTGCCGACGGGTTCGCCGATGGCAACCTTCGTGATGTTGTCGGGCTTGTTAAGGTCGAAGACGACGATCGGCAGATCGTTCTCCATGCAGAGCGAGACCGCCGTCGCATCGAGGACCTTGAGCTGATCCCGGAGCAGGTCGCTGTACTGGAGCTGAGCGTAGCGCTTGGCGGTTGGATTGGTCAGCGGATCGGCCTCGTAGACGCCGTCGACCTTCGTCGCCTTGAGCAGGACCTGGGCGTCGATCTCCACGGCGCGCAGCGCGGCGGCGGTATCGGTCGTGAAGTAGGGGTTGCCGGTGCCGGCGACGAAGATCGCGACCCGACCCTTCTCGAGATGGCGAACGGCGCGGCGGCGGATGTACGGCTCGGCGACCTCGTTCATCGCGATCGCGCTCATCACCCGGGTCGGGATCCCGACGTGCTCGAGCGCATCCTGGAGCGCCAGGCCGTTCATGACCGTGGCGAGCATCCCGATGTAGTCGCCCGTCGCGCGATCCATGCCTTTGGCCGCCGCCGCGAGCCCGCGGAAGATGTTGCCGCCACCGACGACGATTCCAACCTGGACGCCGAGGCGATGGACTTCGGCGACCTGGCGGGCGATGAATGCGACGAAGGAAGGATCGACGCCGTATGTCCGGTCGCCGAGGAGGGCCTCACCGGACAGCTTGAGAAGAATCCGCTTGTATCGGACGCCGTTGTTCCGCTCGGTCGTCGATGCGTCGGTCACAGCTCCTCCCCGAGCGCATACCGGGTGAAGCGGCGGACGCGGATGTTCTCGCCGATGGTCGCGATCGCCTCGGTGATGAGCTCCCGAACGGTCCGATCCTCGTCGCGGAACGGCTGATCGTAGAGGCTGACCTCGGCGTACCACTTCTTGAGCTGGCCCTCGACGATCTTTGGCCGGATCTCCTCGGGCTTGCTCGTGACGGTGTCCGACTTGGCCAGCTCGGCCTTCTTGGCTTCGAGGTCGGCCTCGGGGATCGCGTCGACGTCGACATATCGAGGCGCCATGCCCGCCACCTGGACCGCGAGGTCCTTGACGAGCTTCTGGAACTCGTCGGTTCGAGCGACGAAATCGGTCTCGCAGTTGACCTCGATCAGGACGCCAACCTTCCCGCCGATATGGATGTAGCTCGAGATCGCGCCCTCGCTCGCTTCGCGGCCGGCCTTCTTCGCGGCGGCCGCAAGGCCACGCTCGCGGAGCAGCCCGATCGCCTTGTCAAGGTCGCCATCGGCCTCGACGAGTGCGTTCTTGCAGTCCATGAAGCCCGCACCGGTTCGCTCGCGCAGCTCCTTGACCGCGTCGGCGGTGATCGTTGTCATCTGGCTTTCGGTTCTCTCCTGTGTCGCGCGGGCCTGAACGGCCCGCGGCTGGGATTTGGTGCGTGAGGCCCGTGGCCGTCAGACGGCCGTTGCGGGCTCTTCTTTCTCGGCCGCTTCGCGCGCGAGCTCGGCGGCAATCTCGTCCGGGGTGGCTTCGCTCGCTGGTGCGACCGGCTCGGCGAGGGGGCGGCCGCCGGGGAGCAGGCCGTCGTCGTCGTCCTCGGCGTCGGGCTCGAACGTCAGCGCGGCACCGCCGGCGAGGGCGGCGACGAGCTCGTCCGCGGCAGTCTCATCGAACTCGGGCTCGGCCGCGACGGCGATCTCGGGCTCGGGTTCGGCTGACGCACGCGCCGCCCGCTCCTGCTGGCCTTCGAGACAGGCATCGGCCATCAGCGTGCACAGCAGCCGGATCGCCCGGATCGCGTCATCGTTGGCCGGGATGATGTGATCGATCTCGTCGGGATCGACGTTCGTGTCGCCGGTCGCGACGACCGGGACCTCGAGCTTGTTCGCCTCAGTGACGGCGATCCGTTCGCGGTGCGGGTCGATGATGAAGACGGCGCCCGGGACGCGCTTCATCTTGCGCATTCCACCGACCGTCAGCTGGAGCTTCGCGAGCTCCTCCTGCAGCTTTGCCGCTTCCTTCTTCGACATCCGGTCGAACTCGCCCGACTGCTGGCGCGCCTCGAGCTGCTCGAGCAGGCCGATCCGCTTCTTGATGGTCGTGAAGTTCGTGAGCATCCCGCCGAGCCAGCGCTTGTTGACGTACGGCTGGCCGGCCCGGGTCGCCTCCTGGGAGATCGGTTCCTGGGCCTGCTTCTTCGTGCCGACAAACAGCACGTATTCGCCCCGGGCGACAACGTCGCGGACGAATTCCAGCGAGGATTCCAGATGCTTGACCGTCTGGGCCAGATCGATGATGTGGATCCCGTTGCGCTCCGCGAAGATGAACGGGCGCATCTTGGGATTCCAGCGGCGCGTCTGGTGGCCGAAGTGGACTCCGGCTTCGAGCAGTTGCCGCATTGAAACGGACGGCACGATGAGCGACCTCCTGTCGGTTTGTTCCGCCGCGGACCTCGTCGCCGGGGGCCGGCCTCGTGGCGTTGCCGCCTTGCTGCCGGCACCGTCCCGGTCGGAACGGTCCGCGTGTGATCTCCGTCGCCCTGACCGGGCACGGGTGTGAGTTCAAAGGCGCGGTGTCGCACGTTGCGGCTCCGGGCCCGGCGGAGTCTATCACGGGTCCGCGCGCGACCCTGAACTGACGCTAGGCCGCCAGGGCGTCCCGATGGTGCCGGATCCGTGGCCGTGAACCCGGCGTCGTGCCCGGCTCGACGACCACAAGGTCGACTCGGATCGGCAGCTTCGGGACGGCCGTGCCGCCCGGCAGGCCATCCTCGAGCAACCGGCCCAGCGCCGCACGAAGATGGCCGCGCTTGCGGTGGTCGAACGTCTCTTCCGGGAGACCGAAGTCGCGTCGGCGCCGCCAGCGGACTTCGATCACGACGAGCATCGGTGGCGGACCCGGGTCGACCGCCACGAGGTCGAGCTCGTGGCGACCGACATGGACGTTCCGAGCGAGGACGGTCCAGCCCGCTTCGGTCAGCCGCGAACCGACGAGAGCCTCCGCGGAGTCGCCCGCGACCTGCGCCATCGTTCGTGTCCGAGCAGCGGGTGGGCCGTTCACTCGTGGATGATCCCAGCCGACTCTCACCCGCGAGTTACCGCGCGCTAGCCCGCGTCTGCATCGGCGCTCACCGTGCGCTTATGGGGTCGCGAGCTCCAGGGTCTCGAGGTCGGGCAGGTCGAGAGTCGCGTCGTCGGCCATGACGGGCAGGAACTCCCGCTCGAGGATCTCGACGGTCGACGGCGACGCACCGGGATCGGCGAGCAGGTCGAGATCGAGTTGATCGCCGGCGAGCGTCCGCTGAAGGGCGA
>Ga0307287_10000656_pt1 | contig 11987 bp, 8 predicted proteins | sample ER_DNA_141_FD_194485 | JGI IMG/M metagenome (GOLD analysis project Ga0307287, IMG submission 194485) | Bulk soil microbial communities from the East River watershed near Crested Butte, Colorado, United States - ER_DNA_141 | ecosystem: Environmental > Terrestrial > Soil > Floodplain | place: USA...
CCCGGACTCCATCGAGCGCTCGATGTTCGACGTGCTCGTTCACCGGATGCCGATCGAGAACGTGATCCACAAGACCGAGATCGACATCGCCGTCTCCTCGATCGACCTCGCCGGCGCGGAGCTCGCGCTGTCGAGCATGATCGGACGCGAGCGCGCGCTCGAGAAGGCGCTGGCGCCGCTGCTGGGCGAGTACGACTACATCCTCATCGACACGCCGCCGTCGCTCGGGCTGCTGACCATCAACGCGCTGGTCGCCTCCGACGGCGTGATCGTGCCCGTGCAGTGCGAGTACCTGTCGCTGCGCGGCCTCGTCCAGCTCGAGAACACGCTCGCGATGATCCGGGAGAACCTGAACCCGAAGGTCGGGATCGTCGGGATCCTGCCGACGATGTACGACCGCCGGACCTTGCACACGCGCGAAGCGGTCGAGATTCTCGAGGAGAACTTCGGAGACCTCGTCTTCAATACCCGCATCAAGAAGACCATCCGGTATGCAGAGGCGCCCGTGAAGGGCTCCTCGGTCCTCAAATACGACCCGAGCGGGAGCGCGGCCGACGCCTATCGCCAGCTCGCCAAGGAGGTGCTCAATGGCTCGAAAGCGCGCCAGCATGCGTGAGGGCCCGCTCGCGGAGCTCTTCCGCGCGACGGAAGCCTCTCAGCGGCACCAGGTAGAGCGCGAGCACGAGGAGCAGGCGCGCGCCGCCGAGCCGCTCGAAGACACGGTCGAGCACGCCCCGCCGCTCGAAGAGGTTCCGGAACCAGCGCCGAAGCCACAGGCCGAGGCAGCTCCCGAGCCGGAGCCGAGCCGCCCTGAGCTACGTCCGGTCGAGACGCCTCGCTACGAGACGATGCCCGAGCCAGCGCCGCGGCTGCACAGGGCGCCGAGCGCGGAGCCCGGTCAGTACCTCGCGGTCATCCGCGTCGTCGGCGTGGGCGGGGCCGGTCTGAACGCGGTCAACCGCATGATCGATGCCGGCATCTCCGACGTCGAGTTCGTCGCCGTCAACACGGACATCCAGCAGCTCGCCCTTTCGGACGCGCCCATGAAGATCCATATCGGTCGCGAGCTGACCCAGGGCCTCGGCTCCGGCGCCTCGATCGACGTCGGCCGTCGCGCTGCTGAGGAAGCCTACGACCAGATCAAGCGCGCTTTGCGCGGCTCGGACATGGTCTTCGTCACGGCCGGCGAGGGCGGCGGCACCGGCTCGGGTGCAGCCCCGATCGTGGGACGCATCTCGCGTGAGGTCGGCGCGCTCACGGTCGGCATCGTCACGCTCCCGTTCCATTTCGAAGGCACGAAACGCAAAGGCCAGGCCGATCAAGGCGTCGCGGAGCTACGTGAGAACTGCGACACGGTGATCGTGATCCCGAACGACCGCTTGCTCGAGGTGCTCGACCGCTCGACCTCGATGCTCGACGCGTTCCGGATCGCCGACGACGTCCTGCGCCAGGGTGTCCAGGGCATCACCGACCTGATCACGATGCCGGGCCTGATCAACCTGGACTTCGCCGACGTCAAGACGATCATGAAAGACGCGGGCACGGCTCTGATGGGCATCGGGTTCGCAACCGGCGAGAACCGCGCCGTCGAGGCGGCTGAGAAGGCGTTGCAGTCGCCGCTCATCGACACCGAGCTCGTCGGCGCCAGCGGCATCCTGCTCTCGATCGCCGGGGGCGACGACCTGTCGCTGTACGAGGTGAACGAGGCGGCCGAGGTCGTGCGCCGGGGCTCGCGTGAGGACACGAACATCATCTTCGGCGCGACGATCGACGAGCGGCTGACCGGCCAGGTCTGGGTGACCGTCGTGGCGACGGGGCTGGACGGCAGCGAGACAGTGCGGCCGAAGCCAACAACCATGACGACGGCCGACTCGGACGTGCTCGAGCCGCCCAGCTTCCTACAGAACTAACGCCCTAGCAGGCCGCTCTCGTCGCCCCGACGACCGCGGCCAGGGCGCGCTTCGCCCCGACCCGGAACTCCAGGCGGATGAGCCCGGCTTGCCGTGCGGCGAGCACGAGCATGCCGTCACTGCCCTTGGCGACGCAGCCCGCATCGGAGCGCCAGTACGGCGAGTGCCGGACGGCGATCCGGTAGCGCCCAGGCCGCTCGAGGCGGACGAGGATGTTGCCCTGGCCGACGTCGACGACCTCGGCGGGCGCCGGGCCCGTCACGATCGGCCTCGCGTTGGGCACGGCGAAGACGGTGAGGCGATCCGACCCGGCAACTGGGCGCAGACCCGAGTGACCACCGGCCACGAGCTCTGCCTCGTGCTTGGCGCTGTAATCGGTGGGCGTATCGCTGAGGACGACGTATTTCACGCCGAGGTTGCGGAGCCAATTCAGATAAGTCCCTCGGGTGAGGTTCTCGTACAGGACCTCGTTCTGAGGAAAGTCGTCCTGGCGGAACCAGCCGCGCACGAGTGGGATTCCCGCCTCGGGAAGGTGGACGGCTGCCCAGTGGCCGGCGGTGTCCACGACCTCGACCCGGTAGGACGGGGTCAGGTTCTCGTTGAGGAACTCGATCGCAGGCTGCCAGTACGAGGCCTGGGCGGCCGCCTGCTCACCCCGGCCGCGCTCAAAGCTCCATGCGTGCGGACTGAGGTTCCACATCGCCGCGAGCAGCAGGGCGAAGGCGGCCACGGGCATCGGGCGCCAGCCTCGAATCGAGAAGATCAGCACCGCTATGGGCAACGCCACGAGGCGGATGCGTGCCACGTTCTCGCCGAGGGGCGAAGGCACGAAGTACGAGAAAAGGCACACGGCCAGCAGTGTGGGGAAGAACCAGCGCAGCAACTGCGCGCGCTCGACCCGCCAGGTCAAGGCCATGCCGAGCACGCAGAAGGTGACGACTGCCGCCAACTGCCAGTTCGGGAACGGGTAACGGCCGCCGTCGGCGAAGGCGCGCGTGAGCATCACGTGGGCCGCGCCGATGCCGACGATGATGAGCGCGGGCGCCAGCAGCCTGCGGCCTCGTGCGCGCAGGTCGAGCGCCACTCCCGCTAGGACGATCGAAAGCAGCAGGAAGGCCAGCGGGCTGGCGAGGAGCGTGAGCACGGCCAGGAGGCCGAAGTGCCAGCGTTTCCCCGCCTGCAGCGCCCAGAGCGCGAGGAGGCCGAACGCGAATCCCAGCGCGAACGGGAACGCGGCCGAGATGATCAAGCCGGCCCAGACGACCGCGAACGAGCGGCTCGACCAGCGGGCGAGCGGCCCCCACTGCCGGCCGACGACGACGGCGAACGCGAGCGCCGCGGTCGCAATCGAGGCGACTGCCAGCGGCTGGATGCCGAACAGCGCGGCCAGCGGGTAGTAGATGACGCTGTACGTGATGAAGCTGTACCGCCCGCCGTACCAGAAGTTGTTCCAGAGCTGGTAGCCGTCATCCAGGAAGACGGTGCGCTGGTAGACGTGGGCGGCCAGGTCGTTGCCGGGGGGGCCGAGCCAGGCGAGTAGGGCGGCGAGGCTGGCGGCGGCTGCGGCTGCGAGCAAAGCCTCCCGCACGAGGGGGCTCGCGCGATTCACGACATGGAAGGCTACTCGGTCAGGCAGTCGGCCGAGCCCGAATTAGGCTTCGAGACATGAAGGGCGCGATCGCTGCTGGGCATCCCCTCACCGCCGAGGCCGGCGCGGCAATCCTCGCCGAGGGCGGGAACGCGGTCGACGCGTGCCTGGCCGCTGCGTTCGCGTCTTGGGTCACCGAGAGCCCGCTCACCGGCCCAGGTGGCGGAGGCTTCCTCCTGGTCCATCGCGCCCGCGACCGGAAGGACCGTCTGCTCGACTTCTTCGTCGCCACGCCCGGACGGGGGCTTCGAGGCCGCAAGCCCGCAGAGATGGAGACGATCGACATCGATTTCGACGGTTCGTCGTCCCAGGTGTTCCTCGTGGGCCCGGCCTCGTGCGCCGTCCCGGGGGCGGTGGCGGGACTGGAGACGGCTCACCGCGCTTACGCGACCGTTCCCTGGCCCCGCCTGCTGGAGCCGGCGATCGAGCTCGCCCGCAACGGCGTCGAGCTGACGCCGCCCCAGGCATACCTCCACGCGATCCTCGACCTGATCCTGCGGCACACGCCTGAGGGCCGGGAGATCTACGGCCGGGATGGACGACTCGCGCGGGGCGAGAAGGTGGTGATGCCGGACCTCGCGCATACGCTCGAGACACTGGCCAACGGCGGAGCCCGTGAGTTGTACCGCGGCGACCTCGGGGCCCGAATCGTGGATCACGTGCTGGAGAACGGGGGGTCGTTGACGCGGCGCGACCTCGCCGAATACCGCGTCATCTGGCGCCGGCCGATTCGCACGACCTTCGAGGGCGAGCTGTTCGTTTCGAACCCGCCGCCTTCGTCAGGAGGAGTGCTCATCGGCTATGCGCTGGCCCTGCTCGACCGGCTTGGCCTCAGCGGGCCGGCCGGGAGCGCGGAGTCGATCCAATCTCTCGTCGAGGTCATGCGCGAGGCGACCCGCGTACGGCAGGGCAGCTTCACCGGCGACCTCCATCGCGGCGGATTGGCGCGTCGCCTGAGCTCGGACGAATCGATCCAGGCGGCGCTGAAGCGAATCGAGAGCGGCGCCGCTCGCGCACAGGAACAGGCCGGCGCGCCCGGAACGACCCACATCTCCGTGGTCGACGAGCGGGGAAACGCGGCTTCGCTCACGGCGTCGACCGGCGCCGGCTCCGGCGTCATCGTGCCTGGCACCGGGATCCACCTGAACAACATGCTCGGCGAGTACGACCTGAACCCGTCTGGTCTCGACGCGAGCCCTGGGAAGCGCCTGACGAGCATGATGGCTCCGTCGATCGTCCTTCATGGTTCGAGCCCGCGCCTGGTGGTGGGGAGCGCAGGCTCGATCCGGCTTCGCGGCGCAATCCTGCAACTCGTCGTCAACGTGGTTCGGCACGGCATGCCGGTCGAAGAGGCGATCTCGGCTGCGCGCGTCCATGTCGACGACGGCCACGTTCATTGCGAGGGTGGGGCGGACCAGCCGGAGCTCGACCGTCTCGAGCGGCTCGGGTACGAGCTGATCCGCTGGCGGCGGCGGAACCTGTACTTCGGCGGAGCTGCAGCAGTCGAGGTGCGCGAAGACGGCAGCCTCCACGCGGCCGGCGATCCTCGCCGTGGCGGGCACGGCATCGTCGTTGCCTGACTGGCTGCTCGTCCGGCAGGCGACACCGGCGGACGCCGAGGCTCTCGCCCAGCTCGGCCGCGACGTGGGCTCCGAAGCCGAGGGCTGGCTGATCACCGATCGCAACTGGCGGAGCCCATCCGACGAGCGCCGCTACTTGAAGAGCCTTCGCCGCTACCCGCACGCGGCCGTCTTCGTCGCGGAGGCGGCCGAGGGCATCATCGGCCGGCTGTCGATCGCGCGCGACCCGCATCCGGCGAGCCACCACGTGGCCGACCTCGGGCTGATGGTTGCTGCGGGTCGCCGCAGGCAAGGCGTCGGAACCGCACTCATGGCCGAGGCCACGGCGTGGGCGCGCGGAGCCGGCGTGCGGAAGCTAGAGCTGCACGTCTTCCCGCACAACGACGCGGCAATCGCTCTCTACGAGAAGCTCGGTTACCGCCGCGAGGGTTATCGGAAGGAGCACTACCGCCGCGGCGACGGCTACGTGGACGCGATCCTGATGGCTCTCGACCTGGACTAGGAGGGTTTGGCGGAATTGACTCGTCGCCGGGGTGCGATGATCGTTCCGAGGCAAGGACGCAGGGAGGGCCAATAGTTGTTCACTATTGGCCCGACTGAGGACGCGGCCTCGGGGCGAGCAGCGCGGCCCGGCGGCTCAGATCTATTTCGCCAGACCCTCCTCGATGCAGGAGTCAGAGTCAGGCGCGTCACGTCCGCTGTAACGACTCCGCCGCCCAAGTCCTGGATAGGGAAGGGAGGATGCCTGGACGGACACCCGCGACGCGCCTGACTCTGACTCCGTGCGATCACAATAGCTAGGCAGATATGGGCCTGGCAAGGTGGAACCAGCCACGCACTGAATAGAGTTGCGCCGTGACCCCGCTGGCCGAGATCGTCGACAGTTTCTTCAAGCCCGCGGTGCGAGACCTGGTGCCCTACGAGCCGGGCAAGCCGGTCGAGGAGGTCCAGCGCGAGCTCGGCCTCGAGCGTGTGGTCAAGCTCGCTTCGAACGAGGGCCCATACGGCCCGTTTCCGGAGGCTCTCGACGCCCTGGCGCGGCTCGCGCCCGAGCTCAACCGGTACCCGGACGGAGGCTCGTACCGATTGCGCGCTGCTCTCGCTGAGCGGCACAACGTGCGCTTCGAGGAGATCGCGCCGGGTGCGGGCTCAGACGGCGTCGTCGACTATCTCTCTCAGCTCGCGCTCGATCCGGGCGACGAGATCGTGTGCGGCTGGCCGTCGTTCCCGAGCTACGCCATCGACGCGCTGAAGCTCGGTGCGGTTGCCCGCCGGGTGCCGCTTCGCGAGCACCGCTACGACCTGGGCTCGATGCTCGAGGCAGTCGGGCCGAAGACGAAGCTCGTCTACGTCTGTCACCCGAACAACCCGACTGGGACGATGAGCACGCGGGCCGAGCTCGACGACTACTTCGACCAAGTCCCAGACCACGTGTTGACGGTGCTCGACCAGGCGTATGCCGAGTACATCGATCATCCCGACTACGCGGAGGGCGTTGAGACGTATCTCAAGGCGGGACGGAGGGTCGTCGTGCTGCGGACGTTCTCGAAGATCTACGGGCTGGCGGGCCTGCGCGTCGGCTACGCGGTGGCCTCCGAAGAGGTCGTCACGGCGATCGGCAAGGTGCGCCGGGCCTTCGACGTCAACTCGGCCGCGCAGGAGGCTGCACTCGCGAGCATGGACGCCGACGAGGAGCTCGCGCGCCGCCGGCGCGAGAACGCGGAAGGGCTCGCGCAACTGGAGCGGATCATGCGCGAGCAGGGGCTCGATCCCGCTGGGCCCGCGGTGGGGAACTTCCTCTTCGCCGAGGTCGGCGACGATGCCCGGCCGTTGTTCGAGCAGCTTCTGCAGGAAGGCGTGATCGTCCGCCCGGCGGGTGGGTTCGGCGCGCCCGGCGCGATTCGGGTCACCGTCGGGACTCCCGAGGAGAACGACTTCTTCGGCGAGGCGCTCGGTCGCGTTCTCAGCGGCGCAACGCGTTGAGGCCGGCCGCGGCGGCAAAGCCGCCACGGCCTCTACTTGCGGCGTCGCAAGCGAGCGCCGCGAGCGCGGTCGGCCAGCGCGAGCCCGCCATAGGCGAGGTGCGCCAGACGGAGCTGGCGGCGTGACATCGGCGCCGGGACTTCCCCTTCGGCGAGGAGACGTTTGACGGCGACGCTCGCCAGGTCGAAGCGACCGTGCCAGACGGCGATCTGGACGCAGGCCGCGAGCGCCTCTCCAGCTGCGCGCTTCACGTCGCCCGGTCGCGCAGCGTCTTCGAGCACCTCGGCCCAACCGGTCTTCCCGTTCGGGCTGAGGACCGTGCGGTAAGCCTCGGACAAGGCAGTCGATCCGCTGCGGTACGAGACACCGACACGCGCCACGTTCGGCAGGTCCGCGAACGCCTCGTCGAGCCGGCGCGCCAGCTCGCGCGGCGCGCACGGGCTGGAGTAGACGACGGGCTCCAAGAACGTCGGATCCTCGGCGCCCACGAGCCGCTCGGGCTCCTTCTGGGCGATCCGCGAGAGCGGCGTGTGCGGATAGACGCGCGCGCCTGTGGAGTACGCGACCTCGATCTTGGGCGGCAACGCGCGCACGAAGTCGATCGTCTCGGCGACGGTCTCATCGGTCTCGCCCGGAAGCCCGAAGATGAGCCCGAGCTCGGCGCTGACCCCGTGCTCGGTGAGCAAGGCGATGAGATCGTCGAGATGTCGTCGTCGAAACGGCTTCTGTGCTGCGGCGAGCACTTTCTCGGCAGCGCTGTCGACCGTGATCGAGACGAGCCCGTTGGTCTCGCGGACGAGCTCGGCGAGCTCGGCGGAGAACGGAGTCGGGTTGAAGTACGCCCGCCACATGACGGAGTCGGCCAGGCCTCGCTCCACGAGCCCGCGCAGCACGGCGATCGAGTGCTTCTCGTCCGGGAGGTTGAACTCGTCGTCAGCGAAGAAGATCGGCACGCGCCCGATGCCGCGCCCTTTCGCGGACTCCACCGTCTGCTCGATCTCGGCCAGCACCGCGCCGAGGTCGCCGTTCACGTGCTGGCGCATCAGGTTCGCGGCGGTGCAGTACGCGCACTGCATCGCGCAGCCGATCCGCGTCCGCACCGGAAACGAGTTCGCGGGCGCGTAAAGCGCATCGCGCTGTGTGGGGCCCGCGAAGATGAGCTGGTAGGCGTCGATGCCCCGCTCCTCACCGCGCCGTACGAGCCCCGGAATCTGCTGTAGCGGCCGGCCCGCGCAAATCGCCGCAAACACGTCCTCGCCGGCGCCGACCACACCCCACTCGACGTCGAGATACTCGAGGCACTCCTGGGGACACGCCGAGAACCCAGCACCTCCTGCGACGAAGGTCGCCTCAGGAACGACCTCGCCCAGAGCGCGCCTGAGCTCGCGGATCTCGGGCAAGAGGAAGCTGACGTCGATCGGGCCGTGTCCGTTCGCGGCCGGGTGGTCGACCACGATGCAGTCGTCGATGATCCGGATGCCGAGGCCGACGACATGCGGCTGCAAGCGCTCGGCTGCGGCGCGGACGGCCTCGATCGCGTCCTCGGCGAAGAGATAGGGATCGAGGATCTCGACCTCCGCGCCAGTGCTCTCCGCGGCGGTTCGCAAACGCTCCAGTCCGTAGGCCGGGACCGGCGTCACCCTCTGAAAGGGATTGGCGTGGACGAGCAGGGCCCGAAAGCGCGACCCGGCGGCGGCCGGCCGGGCGGAAACGGACATGTCCTGTCGAGTGTAGCCGGGTGACGTCAATTTTCTACCGAAATCGCCTTCGCTTTCGACGTGGATTAACCTCCGCCGCCAGTGCTCCGAGTGGTCTCGGGAATCGCCCACCGACTGGTTGGACGGCAACTCGCGCTCCTGGCGCGCGTGCCGAGCTTCCGTTACCTCGCGCTGGCCAACTTCGGCTCGGGTGTCGGCACCTGGCTCGCGTTCGTCGCGCTCACGGTCGACGTCTGGGATCGCACCGAGTCCGGCAAGTGGGTGGCCGCCCTCCTGATCGCGGACTTCCTGCCGGTCATCCTCATCGGCGTTCTTGCCGGTCCGCTCGTCGATCGTCTCTCGCGCCGCCGCTTGATGGTTGCGTCGGATCTCGTGCGCTGCGCGGTCTTTCTCGCGCTGCCGTTCGCCAACAGCCCGAGGTTGATCATCGTCCTCGCGGGAGTGGCGGGCTTCGCCACCGGCTTCTTCCGCCCGGCGGTGTACGCAGGGCTGCCGAACCTGGTCACCGACCGCGAGTTGCCGAGCGCCAACGCCCTCGTCCAGTCGATCGAGGCGATGACGACGATCATCGGCCCCTTGATCGGCGGGATCCTCGTCGCCGCCTCGGGCCCTGACGCCGCGTACTGGATCAACTCGGTCACGTTCCTCTTCTCGGCCGCTCTGCTCGTGCGAATCCCGAACTCGCTGCTCCAGGCGGCACGCACGACCACTGCGGGCCACTGGCGTGATCTTCGCGAGGGCTTCTCGCAGATCGGCGGCTCACGCGCGCTGCTCACCGTTCTCCTGGCCTGGAACGTGGGCATGCTCGCGAATGCCGGCGTCAACGTGGCCGAGGTCAAGCTGGCGAAGGTGTCCTTTGATGCCGGCGACTTCGGGTTCGGCTTGCTGGTCGGCAGCGCGGGCCTCGGAGTCGCGCTCGGGAGCCTCTCGGCGGGCACCTGGGTCGAGCGCCGCGGCGCGGCCAGTGTGTACGGGTTCGGGCTCTTGTTGATGGCAATCGGCATCGCCGCTGCAGCGCTGTCGCCGAATGTCTGGGTGGCGGCGCCTGCTGTCGCCATCTCCGGCGCCGGCAACGGCATCGCACTCGTTTGCAACGCCGTCTTCGTACAACGTGGCGCGCCCGACCGCCTCCGCGGCCGGGTCTTCACCGTCCTGATGAGCTCGAACTACGCGGTCTTCCTGCTCGGCATGCTGGTCGCAGGCCCCTTGACAGACGAGTACGGGGCTCGGTGGGTGTGGGGAGTGGCCGCGGCGTTTGCCGGCCTGGCCGCTCTTGTCGGGTTTGCCCTCGCCCGTGGCATTGACGAACAGATGACCCCGGGCGCGGAACCACTGGCCGCGACGGAGCGCTAGGTGGCGAAGCGCCGTGAGTGGACGCGCGAGTCACTCGCGGCCGGTGTGCGAGCCGGCGACACGCGCGCGCTGGCGAGGGCGATCACGCTGGTCGAAAACGCCGATCCGCTCGCGTACGAAGTCGTCGCGGATCTCTACCCGGAGACGGGCTCGGCTTACGTGGTCGGCATCACTGGGCCGCCCGGGGTCGGCAAGTCGAGCCTGATTGCAGCTCTCGTGCGACACATTCGTGAGCAAGGAAAGACGCTCGGCATCATCACCGTCGACCCCTCGAGCCCGTTCTCGAAGGGCGCGCTGCTGGGTGACCGAATCAGGCTCTCCGACCATTTCCTCGATCCCGGCGTCTTCATCCGGTCGATGGGCACGCGCGGGCATCTGGGCGGCCTGGCCGAATCGACGCTCCAGGCGATGCTGGTCCTGGACGCAGCGAGGAAGGACTACGTGTTCGTCGAGACGGTGGGGACCGGACAGAGCGAGGTCGAGGTGATCGGCGTTGCCGATACCGTGCTGCTCGTGCTGATGCCCGGCTCCGGGGACTCGATCCAGGCGCTCAAGGCCGGGATCATGGAGATCCCCGACGTGATCGCGATCAACAAGTCCGACCATCCGGCGGCGAAGACGATGTTGAACGAGGTGCGCTCGATTCTGGCGCTCGACCACGATCGCGACTGGAAGCCGCCGATTCTCTTGACCGAGGCCGTGCGCGGAGAGGGCGTCCCCGAGCTCTGGGAGAAGGTCGAGGAACACCACGCGCACCTGGACGAGGGCGGCCAGCTCGCGGAGCGCAGGCGCAAGAACCTGGCCGGCGAGGTCTTCGCGGTCGCCTCGGCGCGGGCGAAGACGCATCTACAGCAAGCCGTCGAGGGAGATCCGGAGCTACAGCGCGTGCTCGACGAAGTGCAGCGCCGCGAGCTCGACCCGCTGAGCGCTGTTCGCGAGATCATGGAGAAGGTGTTTCACCTTGGCGACGGAAACCGCACCGACACTCGCTGACGTCGAGGCCGCGCGTGGTCGGCTCGAAGCTGCCGGCGTCCGCTCGACTCCGGTCTACGAATCGGAGACCTTCACGCGCCGGACCGGGCGCGAGGTGCTCCTCAAGGCCGAGAATCTCCAGCGCACGGGCGCTTTCAAGATCCGCGGGGCGGTCAACCGGATCGCCACGCTCAGCGAGGCCGAACGAGCCGCCGGGGTGGTCGCGGCGAGCGCCGGCAACCACGGACAGGCCGTGGCCTGGGCGGCCCGCGAGACCGGCGTCGACGCAACGATCTTCATGCCGGAGGAAACGCCGATGGCCAAGATCGACGCGACGCGGAACTACGGCGGGCGGGTCGAGCTGATCGGGGTCGGATTCGAAGAGGCGCTGGCTGCGGCGCGTGAGTTCGCCGAGAAGGTCGGCGCGACGTTCGTCCACGCGTTCGAGGATCCAGACGTGATCGCCGGTCAGGGAACGATCGGCCTCGAGCTCGCAGAACAGCTTCCCAAGGTCGAGACGGTGGTGATCCCGATCGGCGGCGGTGGGCTCGCGTCCGGTATCGCGCTGGCGCTGCGGGCGAATCGGCCGGAGGTCAAGCTCGTCGGTGTTCAGGCCGATGCCTGCGCACCCTTCGCGGGCAAGACAGAGCACGGCTTCACGATCGCCGAAGGAATCGCCGTCAAGGAGCCGGGCGAGCTGACTGCGGCCATCCTCGGCGACCTGCTCGACGGGGTCGTCACGGTCACGGACGAGGAGATCTCCCAGGCGATCGTCCTACTGCTCGAGCGGACCAAGCTCGTCGTCGAAGGAGCCGGCGCAGCA
>Ga0307287_10000662_pt1 | contig 11934 bp, 9 predicted proteins | sample ER_DNA_141_FD_194485 | JGI IMG/M metagenome (GOLD analysis project Ga0307287, IMG submission 194485) | Bulk soil microbial communities from the East River watershed near Crested Butte, Colorado, United States - ER_DNA_141 | ecosystem: Environmental > Terrestrial > Soil > Floodplain | place: USA...
CATCACGGCCTGCCAACAGCCGATCGGTCCGGTGCCGAGGATCACCACGGTGTCGCCGAGGCGGACGTCGAGGACCTCGACGCCGTTCAGGGCGCAGGCGAACGGGTCCGCGACGGTCGCGAGGTCGGAGGGAAGCTCGTCGGGCAGCGGGATCAGGTTCTTCGTCGCGATCGGCGGCACGGACGCCCACTCGGCGTAGGCGCCCGGGAACGGGTCGTACCCGTAGAGGAGGTGGCGCTCGCAGAGGTTCTGGAAGCCCTCCGTGCACCAGCGGCATTCGCCGCAGGTGAGGATCGATCCGAGAAACACTCGGTCCCCTTTCTCGACGCCCGGCGGGAGCACGGCCTCGGGGCCGACCTCCTGGAGCACGCCGACCGGCTCGTGGCCGAGCACCCACGGGGCCGGCGCACGCGGGTCGCCGTTGAAGAACGTCCTCGCGTCCGTCCCGCAGATCCCGCAGGCCTCGACCCGAAGGATCGCGCCGCGGGGGTCGAGCTTGGGCTCCTCGGTCTCGCGCACCTCGACCGCGTTCACGTCGGTCATGAACGCGGCCCTCATCGACCTCGCTCCCCCGACGCCTGCACGGCCAGGCCCCCGCCCCTCACCGTCCGAGCTCCTCGACCAGCGCGTCGTGGGCCTTGTCGGCGCTCCATCGCTCTCGGATCACGCGCGAGAGCGCGCGGGTGATCGCCTCGGGCGACGCATGCATGAAGATGTTCCGCCCGACCGAGCACCCGATCGCGCCGGCCTCGATGGCAACCTGCATCCGCCAGAGCAGCTCCTTGTCCTCCAGCCGCGAGCCGCCGGCTAGCACGACGGGGATGCCGTTCGTCGCCTCCACCAGCTTGGCGAACGCCTCGGGATCGCCCGGCCAGTTGGTCTTGACGATGTCGGCGCCCAGCTCGGCACACAGCCGCACGTTCCGGCGCAGGTACTCGAACCCGTACTGCTGTTTCAGCTCCTCCACCGTCGCGTACGTGGTCGGGAACTCCGCCTCCGCGATGAACGGGATGCCGAGCGCCGCGCACTCGCGTCCCACGGACGAGAGGATGTCGATCATCCCAGGCTCCGTGTCCCCTCCCAGCGCGGTGAAGAGCACCACGGCGTCGGCGCCCAGCACGAGCGCCTCCTCCACCTCCGCGATCTGCACGATCTCGGGACGGTCACCCCCGGGATCGGCGGAGGCCGACAGGAGGAGCGCGAGCGACGTCGTCGGTGAGAACGCCGGCTCGGCGATCCGGATCATGCCCTTGCTCATCATGATCACGTTCGCGCCGCCGGTCACGGTCTCGCGCGTCCGCGCCTCGATGTCCGCCAGGGGTTCGAGGAACGTCGGCGAGGTCATGCCGTGGTCGAGCGCGCAGATCACCGACACGCCCGCAGGATCGATCACCCGCTTGAGCCGCATGGACTTGCCGGTGTTCGTGGTCATCCGCCTCCTCGGTCCTCGCGGAGTCTGGCAGACGAGGCGACCTCGACGCGAACCGGATGCGAACCGACATTGCGGACCGGGTCAGAGGCGGGGCCGGCCCGGGCCGCCGCTAGACTGACGGCATGCTACCGGTCCTGTTGGTCGGACACGCCGACTGGGAGACGTTCGGGGTGGTGCCGGGGACGCTCGACGCGGAGGGCCTTCCCTGGATCGAGCACCTCGCGCACACGGGGACCATGCTCCCCGAGCTGTCCGAGGTCTCGGGCATCGTCGTCTACGGCGGGATCATGAACGTCGACATGACCGACGAGTACCCCTTCCTCGAGACCGAGCGCGAGTACGTCCGCGCGGCACTCTCGGCGGGCGTCCCGTACCTCGGGATCTGCCTCGGCGGCCAGATGCTGGCGAGGGCCCTGGATCACCCGGTCTACGCCGCGGGGGTGCGCGAGATCGGCTTCAACGCGTTGCACCCCACGCCGGCGGCCTCGGAGGATCCCCTGATGTCTGTGTTCGAGGACGGCGACCTCGTCTTCCACTGGCACGAGGACACGTTCGACCTTCCCGAGGATGCGACGTTGCTCGCGACCGGCGACCTCGTGCGGACACAGGCGTTCCGCTACGGCGAGACCGCGTGGGGTACCCAGTTCCACCTCGAGGTGGACCGGGCGGAGATCGACCTGTGGCTCAAGACCGCCGGCGACGACGGCGTCCGGGCGTGGGGCTCGACCCGCGAGGAGTTGGAAGCCCAAACCGACCGCTTCATCGACGGCCACGAGGACCGAGCCCGGGAGTTGTTCCGGCGGTTCTGGGGCGTCGTCCGAGGCGGCCGCTGACGCCGGTCCTGCGGCGACCTGGCCCCGTCCGCCCGTCCGGGTCTACGATTCCCTGAACGAGCTGGCAGGGGAGGCGTCATGGCCGGGCTGAACGTCGTGAGCTTTCGTCCGGAGCGCAGCGACTACGCGTGGACCTTCGGCGGGGTCGATCCCGTGATGAAGGTCAAGCCCGGCGACGTGCTGGAGGTCTGGACCGACGACTGCTTCGGGGGTCTCGTCGAGAGCGTGGACGACCTGCCGTCGAAGAAGATCACGGCGTTCAATCCGCAGACCGGGCCCTTCTACGTCGAGGGCGCCGAACCCGGCGACACGCTCGCCCTGCACTTCGTCTCGATCGAGCCCTCACGCGACTGGGCCGTCTCGACGACCTTCCCGCTGTTCGGCGCGCTCACCTCCACGACCAGGACCGTGACGCTCCAGGAGCCGCTCCCCGAGCTCGTGTGGCGCTACGACGTCGACCGCGAGCGACGCATCGTCCACTTCGAGGCTCGCCGCGGCGACTTCACGACGGACCTGCCGCTCGACCCGATGCACGGAACCGTCGGCGTCGCGCCGGCGGGCGGCGAGGCGCGCTCGTCGCTGGTGCCCGACGCACACGGCGGCAACATGGACACGCCCGAGATGCGGGCCGGCACGACCTGTTACCTGGGCGTGAACGTCGATGGCGCGCTCTTCTCGCTCGGGGACGGCCACTGCCGGCAGGGCGAGGGCGAGACCTGTGGCGTGGCGGTCGAGGCCGCGATGGACACGGTGTTGATCGTCGAGCTGATCAAGGGCCGACTCACACCGTGGCCCAGGTTGGAGGACGACGAGCACATCATGTCGACGGGTTCGGCCCGGCCGCTCGAGGACGCGTTCCGCATCGCCCACGGCGACCTGGTGCACTGGCTCGCCGAGGAGCACGGGCTCGAGACGCTCGACGCCTACCAGCTCGTGTCCCAGATCTCGGAGAGCCCGGTCGCCAACGTCTGCGATCCCAACTACACGTTCGTGGCCAAGGCCCCCAAGCGCTACCTGCCCTCGAGCGACGTCTACGGATCGATCCGGGCCGGCCTCGTCGAGGTGGCGGGTCGGTACCTGGGCGAGCGAGGCAGGGGCTAGCCCTCCCGGCCACGGTGCTACAGTCGCGGAGCCATGGGCCCCCGCGCGCGAGACCTCGGGGTCGTGATCGGGCGCCTCGGCCCGGGACCACACAACGCCATCACGGACGTGGAAGGCGTTCGCGTCGGGCACGCAACGGTCGTCCGTGATGAACCGTCGGTCGCGCGGACCGGCGTCACCGCGATCTGGCCGCACCCGGGCGACCCGTGGCGAGAACGCGTGTACGCCGGCACCTCGATCCTGAACGGCTATGGCGAGCTGATCGGCATCGATCAGATCAGCGAGTGGGGGCTCCTCCACTCGCCCGTGGTGATCACCTCAAGCCTTGCCATCGGCCTGGCCTACGACACGACGGCCAGGTGGATCGCGGAACGCGAACCCGCTCAGGGTCGCTCCGACGTGATCATGCCGGTCGTCACGGAATGCGACGACTCGTTCCTCAACGACGCACGGGCGTTCCCGCTGGCGCCCGCGGACGTCGTTGCCGCGCTCGACGGCGCCTCGCGAGGCCACGTGGCGGAGGGGTGCGTCGGGGCCGGAACCGGGATGCAGTGCTTCGACTTCAAGGGCGGCATCGGCACGGCCTCGCGGGTGGTCGCCGACGCCGCCGGCGACCTCACGGTCGGTGTGCTCGTCTGCACCAACTTCGGCGCCCGACCCGACCTGACGATCGCGGGCGTGCCGGTCGGCCTCGCGCTCACGGATCTCATGCCCGAGGGCCACGCGGCGGGCTCGTGCATCGTGGTCGTCGCGACCGATGCGCCGATGCTCCCGCATCAGCTCCGGCGACTCGCCCTCCGCTCGGGGTTGGGGCTCGCTCGCTGCGGGTCGATCGGCGCCAACGGCTCGGGCGAGCTCATGCTGGCGTTCTCGACGGCTCAGACCGTTCCTCGCGCGGCGCCCGGGTCGAGGATCCGCGCCGAGGCGCTCCTGGACGGGGCGTTCTGGCATGAGCCGAGCGCCTTCGACCCGATCTTCACGGCGACGATCGAGGCGACGGAAGAAGCGGTCGTGAACGCGCTCTTCGCGGCCGAGACCACGACGGGCCGTGACGGGAACGTCCTCCACGCGCTCCCCCGCGATCGGGTCCTCGAGATGCTGGATCGCGCCGGACGGTCCGGGTAGGGCCGCGCCGCCCGGGGTCGTCGGGCAGCAAGCGTCCCCCAACGGTCTCTCCGAGCGTTCCACCCAGGCGAAACCGATCTCGTTCGGCCGCAGGGGTTTCGGCTCAACATCGTCCGAAAGTCGGGGTTGCGCAGGCCGGCTGGCCGATGCGAGGATGCCGACGACGGCAGGTGGGGGCGCGCCCGCACCGATGAGGTCGTGCACGCCCCCGGACGGGAGGGTGACGCATGGCAGCACGTGCCGACCAGAAGGCCATGATCTCCGAGAAGGTCGCGCCGGTCCTGGTGGCGCGAACGCTCGGGCCATTCGACCTGGTCGTGATCTTCGTCGCGATCGTCCTGTTCATCAACAACGCGGCCGGGGTGCAGTTCGCCGGCCCGTCGGTGTTCATCTTCTGGATCGTCGCGTTCGCGACGTTCCTGATCACCGGGGCGTTCATCACGGCTCAGCTCGGACGCATGTTCCCGGAGGAGGGCTCGCTCTACGTCTGGACCCACAAGGTCCTCGGCCCGTTCTGGGGGTTCTTCGCCGGCTTCGTGGCGTGGTGGCCCGGCCCGATCTCGCTGGTGTTCATCGGGATCCTGTTCGCGAACTTCCTGCAGCAGTTCGCCGTGCTGGCGAAGCCGAGCTGCGAGTTCCCGTGCATCTTCACCGAGAACTGGCACATCGGCGTCGTGGTCCTGGCGGTGATCTGGTTCAGCGCGCTGATGTCCTACCTCCGCATGCGGGTCACGCAGAACTACGTGAACGTCCTGTTCTGGTTCTACGTGGCGGCGATCTTCCTGATCGGGTTCGCCGGCGTGTGGTGGCTGGTGCAGGGGAACGGGTCGTCGACCGACTTCGGGACGGGCTGGAACCCCTTCCAGGGCGATGAGCTGGCGCTCGGCCTCCCCGCGAACCTCACGTTCTTCTCGTTCGCGATCCTGGCGCTTCTCGGCATCGAGACGCCGCTGAACATGGGCGCCGAGGTGACGGGCGGAGAGAAGGCGATCCGCACGTTCCTACTCTGGGGCTGCGCGATCGTCATGGTCGCGTACCTGTGGGCGACGTGGGGGAACATGGTCGTGATCGAGGCCGGCGGGGCGAACGGGACCACCGGCGGCGCCGAGACGGTCGGGCTCGCGCTCGGGAGGTGGACCGGCGCGGCCGTGTCACTGGTGTTGGCGTGGGTCGTGCTGACGGTCGCCGTCGTCTACAACTACTCGTTCGGAAGGCTGCTGTTCGTGTCCGGCATGGAGAAGCGGCTGCCCCATCAGATCGGCAAGGTCAATCGGAACAAGGTGCCGGCGAACGCGATCACGCTCCAATCGGTGATCTCGACGATCCTCACCGTCCTCGTCTTCTTCGTCTTCGGCGCGGGCGAGACCGACCCGTACAAGTACTTCTACATCCTGTATGCGGGCGTCACGATCGTGTGGTGCATCTCGACCGCCCTCCTGTTCCTGGACATCTTCTTCGCCAAGCGCGCCGAGCCGGAGCGGTTCGAGCGCGAGCGGCGGGTCCCGGTGGGCTGGCTGTACCTCTGCGGCGTGGTCGGGTTCGTCGTCAACGTCCTGGCGGTCCTGTTCATCTTCGTCGGCTCCTGGTATCCGACGGGCTTCCCGACGCTCGCCGAGTGGAACGCCTGGATGATCGGGTTCACGGCCGTGTCCGTCATCTCCGGCATCGTGATCTACGTGATCTCGCAACGGACCCGCAAGGGCAAGACCGACGAGCAGCTGATCGAGCTCGGCGAGGCCGACCGGGAGATCGCGGAGGACATGCCGAGCGCCTGATCGATCGATCGGTCGAGCGTGACGCCGGACGAGGCGGTCGCCGTCTGCAGGCAGGCGGAAGTCCGCCTCGTCCGGTTCTTGTACTGCGACAACGGCGGCATCGTGCGGGCCAAGGCCGCACACGTCGAGCGGCTGGCGGATCGGATGCGCACCGGGATCGGCCTGACCGTAGCCATGCAGGCGATGAACTCCCTCGACCAGCTCCAACCCGTCGAGGGGATGGGACCGGTCGGCGAGGTGCGGCTGGTGCCCGACCCCTCGACGCTGCGGGTCCTGCCCTACGCGCCGCACTCGGCCGCGATGCTCGTCGACCACGTCCGCCTGGACGGCGAGCCGTACGAGGCCGGCCCGCGCTCGTTCCTGCAACGGATGGACGCCGCGCTCCGCGAGCGCGGGATGGTCCTGCGTTGCTCCGTGGAGAACGAGTTCAGCCTCGCGACACACACCGACGAGGGTTTCGCGCCGATCGACGACAGCCTGTGCTTCTCGACGGTGGGGATGACCGCATCGCAGGAGGTGACCGACGCGATCGTGGCCGCGCTCGAGGCGCAGTCGATCCAGCTCGAGCAGTACTACGCGGAGCTCGGGCACGGCCAGCAGGAGCTGTCGGTCGTGCCCCTCCCGGTGCTCGAGGCCGCCGACACGCAGATCCTGGTCCGCGAGACGATCCGCGCAGTCGCGTCGAGCTTCGGGCTGGTGGCCTCGCTCGCACCCAAGCCCTGGCCGGACCAGGCGGGCAACGGCGCGCACGTCCACTTCAGCGTGTGGGACCCATCGGCCGAACGAAACCTGTTCCACGACGGCGCCCGACGCTACGCGCTGTCGGAGACCGCCGAACGCTTCGCGGCCGGGATCCTCGCGCACACGCCCGCGCTGCTCGCGCTCACCGCGCCGTCGTTCAACTCGTTCCGCCGGCTCCTCCCGCAACACTGGAGCTCGGCGTTCGTGTGCTGGGGACCGGACAACCGGGAGGCCACGGTCCGGGTCCCGTCGACGTTCTGGGGACTCGAGGAGCCCTCGACCAACCTCGAGTTCAAGCCGTCGGACGCGAGCTGCAACCCGTACATCGCCTTCGCGGGGCTGATCGCGGCTGGTCTGGACGGGATCGCGCGCGGCCTGGGACTTCCCGAGCCGATGCTGGTCGACCCCGCGACGCTCACGGACGCCGAACGCGATCGCGCCGGAGCCGCGCGGTACCCCGAGACGCTCGGCGCGGCCCTCGACGCGCTCGAACGCGACGAGGTGCTGACCGGCGCGATGGGAGAGCTGTTGACCGCGTCGTACGTCGCCGTTCGCCGCTCCGAGTTCGAGGCCTACGGGGCGATGGACGAAGCGGAGCAGTATCGAGGCCACTTCGCGAAGTACTGACCCCGCGAGCAGCGGTCGCTTACTCGTTCAGGCCGTGCAGCGCGCGGCAGCTGTCCCCCAGCACCATCGCGCCGAGCCGCTCGGCGTGCTCGGTGGCCAGGTAGTCGCGCTCGACGAACTTGTCCAGGACGCGTTCGAGCGCCCGCCGCGCGAGCAGCGCCGAGATCCAGAACGACTCCGGCTCCCCCGCCTCGTCCGATCCGTACAGGAGCTTGGCCGCCGGCACCGTCCCCACCAGCATCTCGAGCGCCCACTCGACCTGCCCGAACCCCCACGGGATCAGCTCGGACAGCTCGAGGTAGACGTTGGGGAGCACCGAGGCGATGTAGGCGGACTCGCGGATCCAGGGGTAGCCGCTGTGGACGAGCACGACCGGCTGGTCCTGCACGTCGACGAGCAGCGGAAACAGGTTCTCCGGTTTCGCATGGATCAGGTCGATGTCGGGATCCCCGCCCCCGCAATGGAAGTGGAACGCGCGACCCAGCTCCTTGGCGACCGCGAGCGTCCGCCGGATCAGGAAGTCCCGGACCGGCTTGGCCTTGTCCCGCGTCTCCCTCCAGTCTTCCGAGCGCCACGCCGCGAAGGCCTCCCGGGCCTCGGCCTCGGTCGGATCGCCGACGTCCAGTCCCGTCCGGTACGCGACGATCGACTTGAAGGCGACGCAGTTCGGATCGGCGGCGGCCCGGCGCGCCTCGCCGTCGACGCCGGCGACCAGGTCGTCGAACGCGCCGTCGCGGTGCACGAGGATCCAGGGCTCGAGCCGGGCAACCCGGTGGACGCGCACGCCGATCGTGCGTTCGAACTCCTCCGCCGGGACCGGCGGCTGGGGGAAGCCCTCGTCCGACAGGACCGCGACTACGCCGGCCGCGTCGAGCAGCCCCTTCGTGTACGCGACGGGATCGGATCGCAGGGCCTCGGCCCGCGCCTCGACCACGGCCTGCCGATCCGGTTCGCACCCGAGGTGCTCGGCGAGCCACCGGTGCATCGCGATCCCGTAGACCGTCGAGTCGGTCAGGGCGTGCACGAACGGCCACAGGTCCTCCCGCATCCTGGACGAGGACGAGAAGCTCTCGCCGAGGAACATCGCGCGGGTGTCGAACCCGCCGGGGTCGCGTTCGAGCAGCTCGTCGAGGCGGTAGGGGTGGGTGTGCGCGTCGACGATGCGCACGTTCGACAGATCGATCCCGGCCACGGTGCTTCCTCTCCTTTTTCTGGTCTCTGGCCCCCGGGCCGCCCTCTCAGTACCGCCAGCGGTGCGCCCGGACGACGGCATCGTCGTCCATCCCGTCGAACGCCGCGAGCTCGCCCTTGCGCGTTGCGACGAACGAGTCGAAGAGCATGTCCCCCATCGCCTCGCGCAGGACCGCCGAGCGCTCGAGCTCCGCGACCGCGGCCCCGAGCGAGGATGGGAGCTGGGCGATCCCGCGCTTGCGTCGCTCGGCCGCCGAGAGCGACGCCGGATCCTCGAGGGTCGGCTCGGGGAGCCGCAGGTCGCGTTCGAGCCCGTCGAGGCCGGCGGCGACGATCGAGCCGAGGACCAGGTACGGGTTGCCGCTCCCGTCCACGGGCTTGACCTCCAGGTTCGCGGCCTCGGCTCGGCTGCCGACCATCCCCGTCACGAACCGGAGCCCTGCCTCGCGGTTCTCGCGGCCCCACGCCTTGAACGCGCCCGCCCACCGGTGCGGCCGGAGCCGCAGGTAGCTCGCGACCGACGGGCACGAGACCGCGACGATCGCGGGCAGGGACCCGAGGATCCCCGCGGCGAACGCCTCGGCCTCGCGCGTCATCCCCTCGGGCCCGTCGCCGCCGGCGAACCTGTTGCGCCCACGCCGGTCCCACAGGCTGAGGTGCAGGTGATCGCCGTTGCCGACCAGGCCGGCGAACACGACCGGGGCGAACGAGACCGCGAGGCCGTTCGCGCGCGCGACCGCCCGGATCGTGTGCCGGGCCACGAGGTTGGTGTCGGCGACCGCGATCCCGGAACGGTGCGGCACCGAGATCTCGAACTGCCCGGTCGAGTACTCGGGGTGGAACTGCATCACGCCGGTCCCCTGCCGCTCGAGCGCACGGATCGCGTCGATCGCGAACGGCTCCTGATCGGCGAGCACGGGGGCGCTGTAGCCGGGACCCAGGTGGGCGGGGATCGGCTCCGGCTCGTCGGCCTCGCGCGGCGCGACGCGGTTCCCGAGGAAGAACTCGAGCTCGTAGGCGCCCCGGAGCTCGAGCCCGTGGGCCGACAGGCGTTCGAGCATGCGCCTCGCGAACGTGCGCCCGCACGGCGGCCAGGGATCCCCCTCCTGGTTGCGCTGGTCGACGGCGGCGAGCGCCCATCCGGGCGAGGCGGCCAGCGCGACCGCCGAGGCGGGATCCGGGACGAGCCGCGTGTCCCCGGTCGGGCCCTCGATGCCCGGCGACGAGGTGATGCCGTCGTTCACCAAGAAGACCGAGAAGACGTTCGAAAGGCCGACGCCGAACCGCGCGACCTCCTCGAACCGCCGGATCGGGATGCACTTCACGCGCGTGACGCCGGCTGGATCGACCATCGCGAGCGCGACCGCCTCGACCCCGGCCGCCGCCAGGCGCCGCGCCACCGACACGGCTCCGCTGCTCGGACGCCGGGCGGCAGCCGTGCGCGCCGTTCGGGGCTTGGCCGCGGGGCTCAGAACAGCTCCAGGTACTCCATACGCTCCCAATCGCTCACGTGATCGGCGAGGCGGGAGAGCTCGTACCGCCGCATCCTCGTGTACGCCGTGATGAACTCCCCGCCGAAGAAGTCGCGCGTGGCGGGCTCGGCCTCGAGGACGTCGAGCGACTCCGACAGATCGGTCGGCAGCTTCTCGAGCGTGTCGTCCTCCTCGGCGGGGACGCCTGGCATGGACGGTTCGGGCGCCGTGAGCTTGTCCTCGATCCCGCGGAGCCCGGCCTGGATCAACGCGGCGCCGACGAGGTAGGGGTTCGACAGCGCCGAGGGCGCCCGGTACTCGATGTGCTTGGAGGCGGGGCTCCCGCCCTTGACCCGGACCAGGGCCGAGCGATCCTCGTGTCCCCAGGAGACGTTCGTCGGGCTGAACGTGTGCCGCCGGCGGCGGCGGAGGCAGTTCACGGTGGGCGCGATCACCGCGTCGATCGCGCGCGCGTACGTGAGGAGCCCGGCGATGAACGAACGCGCGGTGTCGTTCATGCCGTTGGGGTCGCCCTCGTCGGCGAACGCGTTCTCCCCCGAGTCCGCGTGCAGGAGCGAGAGGTGGGTGTGGCAGCCGCTCCCAGCGGAGGTCGCGAACGGCTTGCTCATGAACGTCGCGAGGTAGCCGTCCTGCTTCGCGATCTCCTTGACGCCGTTCTTGAACGTGAACGCGTTGTCCGGGCCGCTCAGGCCACGTCCGGGTGCGAAGTTGATCTCCCACTGCGACCCGGCGTACTCACAGTTAGCCGTGATCACGTCGACGCCCACCCGCGGCATCTCCTCGACGATCCGCCGGATCGTCGGGACGTAGTCGTTGCGCACCGTGTTGAAGATCTGATAGCCGTCGAACAGCGGCTCGTGCGTGTCGGCGGTCAGCAGGTAGAACTCGAACTCCGAGCCCATCAGCGGCTCGAAGCCCATCTCGCGCGCCCTCTCGACCGCCGCGCGGAAGACGTGGCGGGGCGTGGCCGCGAGCGGCCTGCCGTCATACCACCGCGCGTCGCAGATGAACCGGGCCGTGCGATCGGCCCACGGGATCACGGCGGCGCTCTCGGGATCGGGGAACAGGAGCTGGTCGCCGTATCCGACCTCCTCGTGGTACAGGGTGCCGGGGACGACGTCGGACCGCGAATCGAGGACGCTGACCCCGCCGTACATGTTGAGACCGCGCTCGGCGTAGTCGCCGGCGTGGTCGATCGGGATCGTCTTGGAACGCGAGATCCCGTGCATGTCGGGCAGTTCGAACCGGACGAACGCGATCCCGTCCTTCCGCCATCCCTCGAGGACCTTGCCGACGCTCTCCACCCGGCTCCTCCTTCTGGGCACTACCGGCCCGTGCGCCTTCGGCCGCAGGCCTTCCCGACCATCCCGTGAGGGCGGCGAGGAGGGCGGCGAGCCGGCCGATCGCTCGATCGTAGCGTGTTCGGGGGGAGCGACGGGAGGGTCCCCTCGCCGGGCGGCCGCGCGGTACGCTTCGGTCGTGCGGCGGCCCCGGCCTCGGTGGGCCGGTCGTACGTCCAGCGGGCGAGCCAACGGGCGGGCCAAAGGGCGGGCCAAAGGGCGGGCCAAAGGGCGGGCCAAAGGGCGGGGAGGACGCGTGATGCGGAGCGTGATCGA
>Ga0307287_10000664_pt1 | contig 11906 bp, 13 predicted proteins | sample ER_DNA_141_FD_194485 | JGI IMG/M metagenome (GOLD analysis project Ga0307287, IMG submission 194485) | Bulk soil microbial communities from the East River watershed near Crested Butte, Colorado, United States - ER_DNA_141 | ecosystem: Environmental > Terrestrial > Soil > Floodplain | place...
GATCGCCTCGTCGGTGACCTCGAGCTCGACGCGGATCTCGGCCGCTGTCGAATACGCGACGCCTTCGAGGACGCTGACGAGGGCAAGCTGCAGGTCTTCGAGAGCCTCGTAGGAAAGGTTGTGCCGCGCGGCGAGGCCGCCCACGACGAGACGCGCGACCCCGTGGAAAGGGCGTTCGTTCGGGATGCGGAGCTCGATCGCCTGCGTCACGGTCCCTCAGCGCCGTGCTCGAGCTCGTCGGCGATCTCCTGTTCGCGCCGTGCAGCGGCCTTGCGGGCGGCGTCCTTTGCCTGCCGCGGGTCGTGTGAGACCCGGAAGGCGGCGATGCCGTGGGCAACGCCCTCGAAAAGGCCCGAAAGCTTCTGCACCGGCCGTGTGATGGCGATCGAGACTGCCCGCACGGCCGTGTCGACGTGATCCGCGGCGTCGACGGCACTGTCGGTGACGAGATCTACCTTGTCCAGCTGAGCATTCACGCGGTCGACGGTTCCTCCGGCCTTGTTGATCACAGGGAGAACTTCTTTTTCCAGGCCTTGGATGAACGAAGTAAGGCGCCGAACGGTTCCGCTCAGATTGAGAAGGACGAGCCCGAGCCCGAGACCGACGACGACGAGGAACACGCTGAGCGCGATCCAGACGATGTCGAGGGTACTCAGGTCGGCGAGAGGCAAGGGCAAGATGTTAGTTCACCGCGACGCGGAGATGAGACCCGCGCCGACGATTGCGTCCTCCTCGTAGAGCACAGCCGCCTGCCCGACCGCGACCCCGTAGGCCGGCTCGTCGAGGGTGAGCCGAAAGCCGCGGGCGAGCGGCGAGACCGTCGCCGCGGTGGCCGGAGACCGATAGCGGAGCTTCGCCTCCACCCGCTCGGCCGGCACGAAGAGCCTTCCGCTGCCGGAGCTCACCTCGCGTCGGGCGAGCGACTCTTGCGAGCCGACGAAGACGGCGTTCGCGCGCGGATCTGTTCTGAGCGCATAGACGGGTTCTCCCGTGGCGACGCCGAGGCCGCGCCGCTGGCCGGGCGTGAAGCGCCAGAAGCCGTCGTGGCGCCCGAGCTCCCTGCCCTCGGCGTCGAGCACGGGCCCCTCGCGGCTCTCGAGCCCGTGGCGTGACAGGAAGTCGCGGTAGTCGCCGCCGGCGAGGAAGCAGGCCTCCTGGCTCTCCGGCCGCGTCGCGGCAGCGAGCCCGGCAGCGTGCGCCTCGGCGCGCGTCTCGGCCTTCCCCTGCTCGCCGAGCGGGAACCAGAGGCGGGGCAGCACGCGCGGGTCCACGCGGGCGAGCATGTACGACTGGTCCTTGTCAGGATCCGCTCCGCGGGCGAGGAGGAGGCGGTCGCGGTGCTCGGCGATACGGGCGTAATGGCCCGTGGCCAGCCGGGAGGCGCCGATTCGCTTCGCGAAGGCGAGCAGCGCGCCGAAGCGGAAGCCGCCGTTGCAGCGCACGCACGGGTTCGGCGTCTCGCCGCGCGCGTAGCCGCGAACGAACGGGTCGACGACAGCCCTCCGGAAGGGCTCGCGGAGATCGAGCGTGATGTGCGGGAAGCCGAGCGCCTGACACGCCTCGCGCGCCGCGACCACCGACGCCGGCGAGCAACACACGCGCTCGGAGTCCTTCCCGGCCGGATCGGTCCAGAGGCGAAGCGTCACGCCGACCGGCTCGTGACCGGCATCGCGCACACGAAGGAGCGCAACGGCGCTGTCGACGCCACCGCTCATCGCGACGGCGATGCGCCCTTCGTCGGGAGCCGCGCTAACGACTGGACCGAGCGCGTCGTGAAGCGCGTCCGCGGCGAGACGCTCGCCGGGAACGGACGCAGCATCGAGAAGCGTGCGCCCCTCGACCTCGCGGAGAAGCTCCGCCAACCCCGGCCCCTCTCCGGCTGCATGCTCGATCCGCTGTCCGGCCACGGTCAGCCGCACCCAGGCGAGATCTTCGTCCCGGGCGGCGTTTCCGACGAGCTCGCGCGTCGCGGACATACCGGAATGGTGCCGTAACCGCCCGGCGGGGCCCGCCGCTACTGTGAGCCAGGGTGAGAAATCCGCTCGATCGTCTGACCAGCCGCGTCCCGGAGCCGTGGAGGAGCATCCTCGACTGGACGTTCTCGATCGTCGTCGCGGTGGTCGTCGTCCTCGCAGTGAAAGTCGAGGTTGCCAATCCGTACCGGGTCCCGTCCGCCTCGATGGAACCGACGCTCCACTGCGCGCGGCCCGCGGACGGGTGCCTCGCCGCTCACTCGGACCGCGTCGTCGCCAACCGCTTCATCTACCGCTTTCGCGACCCTAAGCGCGGCGAGATCGTCGTCTTCGACGCACCCGCGAAGACGATTCAGGCTTGCGCCGAGGGCGGAACGTTCGTGAAACGAATCGTCGGCCTGCCGGGGGAGGTCGTCTCGGAGCGAGACGGCGTCGTCTACATCGATGGGCGGCGGCTGGACGAGCCCTACGTCGCCCATCGCGACCACCGGACGCAGCAGTGGCCTCGAATCCCGCAGGGCCACTACTTCATGATGGGCGACAACCGCAGCCGCTCCTGCGACTCGCGCGACTGGGGCACCGTCCCGCGCGAGAACCTCGTCGGCCCGGTGTTCCTCACCTACTGGCCGCTCGGCCGGCTCGGCGACCCGTAGGGCGCCTAGCCCGCGAAACGCCAGCGGATCCGGTCGCCGCTCGAAACCCGAAGGTCGCGGGCGAGCGCCTTGGTGAGCGCAAAATCGCGGCCCGTTGCCACCGGTCCGTCGGCGACGACCTCAGCGCGCATGGTCCGCCCGTTCGCCGACACGACCAGCTTCACGCCGCAGGGTAGAACCGGATGAACGATGCCCCTCACATCGGGCCCTTGCTTGCCTTCGCATACACCTACCACCTTCGCCGGCGCAATCCATATGTCGGCCTCCTCCCAGCTCGCGGCGCTCACCGGCGGAGGGCTCCCGACTGCCGTCGGCGCAGGGCTCGGGCGACCGAGCACGAGCACGAGCACGAGCAGCGCAGCGAGAAGCGCCGCCCCCGCCAGCGCGGCTTGGCGCTGGAGGACGGCCGAGCTCATCGACTCGGCTGGCGCTCGAGCAGCCCGCCGAACGACTCACGCACGAGAGAGTCGAACTCGGTCGGAAGCACGCCGTCCGCGTTCGCGAACTGGCGGAGATGCACGAAGAGAAACGCCCATTCGTCGCGCCGCTCCGGATGCCCCGGGGCCTCGGCTCGCGCGAGGCGCTCGAGATCCCAGATGTTCCACTGGCGCGGCACATAGCTCCGCTGCGGCAGCTGCACGACCTGCGTCTCGGCGGCCGGAGGAACAGGGGCGGAAGTCGGCGCTTCCGGAGGCGGCGTGGGAACCGCGCGCAGACGCCGGCGCCGTCCCCAGCGGGACTGCTGTGCCGCGATAGCGGCCGCCGCCACGTCAGGCTCTGCCTCCGGCTCCGGTGCGGGCTCGGGAGCGGACGGCGCCTCGGCGACGATCGGCGGCTGCTCTGGCTCTGGCTCTGGCTCTGGCTCTGGCTCTGGCTCGGGTTCGGGTTCGGGTTCGGGTTCGGGGAGGGGCTCAGGCTCCACCGCCTCCGCCTCCGCCTCCGGCTCGGGCTCCGGGGGCGGGGCCGGCTGGACGATCGTCTGCTCGACCGGCGGCGCCTCGGGCAGAGGCTCCGGCTCTGGCTCTGCGGGAAGCACGGGAGGGGCCACCGACGCGGCGCCCGCTTCGACGACGGCAACTGGGCCGCGGGCCGAGCGCCACGCCAGGTACTCGATCGTCGCGGCGATCAGCCAGGCGAGCGCCACGAGCGGCAATGCGATTGCGAGCCGAAGGTCGGCAAGCCAGACCGCCACCGCGACGAGCGCGATGAAGATCATGAGCGCGACAAGGCGCAGAGTCGAGACGATCGGCGGCACGCTTCGGTGCCGAAAAGCCTACGTGCTCGGCGGCTTGTCGTCCTGCCGCTCGTCGTCCGCGGCCCCAGCCGCGGCGGAGGGGCTTCCCGGAGACTCCGGCGCCTCGGTGTCTTCCTCGGGCGCCTCCTCGGGCTCGCTCGGCTCCGGGATCTCGACCGGTGCGCTTGCGGTAACCCCGCTCGGCTTCGGCACGGAGGATTGCGCGGCGCGAACGATTGCGTCGACGGCCTCCTGGATCGCCGCCTCGCCGTGACCGGCTGCGGACAGGAGCTGCTCGGCGCCCATGCGCGCGCGCTGGACGATGACGTCGGCCTGCGCGCGGGCCCATTCGAGGGTCTGCTCGACCTCGGCGCGGGCGGAGTTCGTCAGCTCGGTCGCCTGGTGGCGTGACTGCTCGAGAAGCCGGTTGCCACGCGTCTCGGCGTCCTGGAGCTCCGAGCTCGAGTCGCGGTTGGCCTTCGTGAGGATCTCGCGCGCCTCGTTGCGGGCGGCGTTCATGATCTCGCCCCGCTGGCGCTCGGTCTCCTGCCGGATGCGCGCGATCTCGGCCTCGCGCTGCTGCAGCTCCATCTGCGACTCGCGAATCTCCTGCTCGGCCTTGCCGACCTGCTTGGCGGCGGCCTCCTGTGCGTCGCGCTCGATCGTGTCCGCGAACTCGGCTGCCGAGCGAATGAGGTGCAGCGCGTCCATCCGGACCGCGTGGCCCGACGGCTCGGTGATCGCGCTACGCGGCGCGGCCTGCAGAACTCGCAGCTGCGCCTGGAGCGCGGTCACATGCCTGCGGAACGCGTCGAAGGCCTCACCCACCTTCTCCCGTTCGAAGCCCTCGCCCGAACGCGGCAAATCCTCCAGCCGCGGCAGCGGCGTAAGGGCGTTCCCTCCAGCGCGACTTGGATCTTGACTCGACATCTGCTTACGCCTCCACTCCCCCGTTTGCACCACGGGTTTCGCCAGAAAGTATGACTAGCTCATCGGCCGGTCGGACCGCTTTCTTGACCGACTCCGGGCCGAAGCTGAATTCCGAGCTCCCGCAGCTGTTCCTCCTCCACCTCGGACGGCGCGCCGCTCATCGGGTCGACCCCTGCCTGGTTCTTCGGAAACGCGATCACGTCCCGGAGATTCGGCTCCCTCGCGAGCACCATCATCATCCGGTCGATCCCGAACGCGATCCCGCCGTGCGGCGGCGCGCCCATGGCCAGCGCGTCGAGGAGGAAGCCGAACTTCGTCCGCTGCTCCTCGGGCGAGAGCTTGAGGAGCGAGAAGACACGCGCCTGGATGTCGGCCTCGTGGATCCTGAACGAGCCGCCGCCCAGCTCTTGACCGTTGCCGACGAGGTCGTAGGCGTGGGCCAGCGCGTTCGCGGGGTCCGTGTCGAAGGTCTCCTCGCAGTCGGGCGTCGGCCGCGTGAAGGGATGGTGGACGGCCGCCCAGCGATCGTCCTCCTCGGACCACTCGAACATCGGGAAGTCAGTGACCCAGACCCAGTTCCAGGCCTCCTCGTCGATCAGCCCGAGTTCGCGGCCGAGGTGGAGCCGCAGCGCACCGAGGACGCGCGAGACCATGGCCGGCTCGTCGGCGGCGAAGAGAACGCTGTAGCCCGGATCGCAGCGGAAGTGCGCGAGCTCCTCCTCAGAGAGGAACTTGGCGATCGGCGAGCGGACCTCGCCCTCTTCGTCCCACACGAGGTACGCGAGCCCCTTGGCGCCCCACTCCTTGGCGACCTCCTCGAGACGCTCGAGCTCGGCGCGCGAGAAGGCCTGCGGGACGCGGATAAAGCGCACACACGGCGCGCCGCCGAAGACGCCGAACTGCGAATCGCGCGTGATCTCGGTCGCGTCCTCGAGCTCGAGCCCGAAACGAAGATCGGGCTTGTCCGAGCCGAAGCGTGCGTCGGCCTCCGCCCACGTGAGCCGCGGGAACGGCGCCTCGAGCTCGACGCCGAGGCAGTCTCGCCACGCGGTCTGGATCATCTGCTCCATGAGCGCGAAGAGGAACTCCTGATCCGGGAAGGCCATCTCGACGTCGAGCTGCGTGATCTCCTGCACGCGGTCGGCGCGCAGGTCCTCGTCCCGGAAGCAGCGTGCGATCTGGAAGTAGCGGTCGAAGCCCCCGATCACGAGGAGCTGCTTGAGGATCTGGGGCGACTGCGGGAGGGCAAAGAACCGGCCGGGCTGAAGACGGCTCGGGACGATGAAGTCGCGCGCGCCCTCCGGCGTCGGCTTGAAGAGGATCGGCGTCTCGATCTCGAGGAAGCCGCCGCTCTCCATCGTCCGCCTGATCGCAGAGACCATCGTGCTGCGTAGTCCGATGTTGCGCTGCATCTTCGGGCGGCGCAGGTCGAGCCAGCGGTGGCGGAGCCGCAGCGTCTCGTCGACGTTCTCCTCGTCGAGCTGGAAGGGCAGCGCTGTCGACGTGGAGACGATCTCCAGGGTGTCGACCTGGAGTTCGACCTCGCCGGTGGGGACGTTCGGGTTGACCGCCTCGGGTGCGCGGCGGACGACCTCTCCCTCTGCGCGGAGGACGAACTCGTTGCGGATCGCATGCCCTGTCTTCGCGGCTTCGGGCGCGCGCTCGGGGTTGAGCACGAGCTGGCAGATGCCGGTCCGGTCACGGAGGTCGACGAACACGAGCCCGCCGTGGTCGCGCCGCGAATCCGCCCAGCCGGCGAGGGTCAGCCGCTGGCCGACATGCTCGGGCCGCGCCTCGCCGCACATGAGGTCGCGCCAGGTCACGCGGTTACCTCGGAGAGATCGGTGTCCGCGTCGACGACGACAACGCGTTCCGCGCCGAGGCGGCTCGCCTGCGTTCGCTGGCCCTTGACGGAGCGGCCCGCGAAGTCGGCCTCGGCGCGCATGCCTGCGGTGCGCAGCTCGGCGACCTTGGCGAGGACCGCAGTCCGGTCCGCGCCCTCCTCGCAGATGAAGAACACGTCGATGCCCTCTTCGGCCGGCGGCTCGACTCCGGCATCCTCGAGGGCGAGAAGAAGCCGTTCGATCCCCGCGCCGAAGCCGACCCCAGGCGTGTGCGCCCCGCCGAGCTCCTCAGCCAGGCCGTCGTAGCGGCCACCGCCGCTCAGGGTGCTCTGCGAGCCGCCCTCGGGCCCGACGAACTCCCAGGTGGTGCGCGTGTAGTAGTCGAGGCCGCGAACGAGCGTCGGCACCACCTCGTAGCGCACCCCGTAGGCATCGAGATAGCGCCGCACCTCGGCGAAATGCTCGCGGCAAGCATCGCAGAGCGAGTCCCCGATCGTCGGGGCCTGACGCAGGACCTCCTGCACTGCCGGTGGCTTCGCGGCGATGTTGTCGAGCGCACGGAGGGGGTTTCGCGACGCTTGCTCGCGGGTGGCCTCGTCGAGCTCCGCGGCGTGCTCCTCGAGCCAGGGCCGCAGCCGGTCGAGATACGCGGGCCGGCATTCAGCGTCGCCGATGGAGTTCAGCTCGAGCCGGTAGTCGGTGACCCCGAGGCGGGCGAGCAGCGAGTCGTAGAGCTGGATCACCTCCGCATCGAGCGCGGGGTCCTCGGAGCCGATCGCCTCGACATCCAGCTGCCAGTGCTCGCGGAAGCGTCCCTTCTGCGGACGCCCGTAGCGGTAGATGGTCTCGTGCGTGTAGAGCTTCTGCGGCTGCGGCTCGCGGTGCAGGCCGTGCTCGAGGTAGGCGCGCACGATCGGAGCGGTGGCCTCGGCGCGAAGCGTGAGCGACCGGTCACCGCGGTCCTCGAACGTGTACATCTCCTTCGCGACGACGTCAGACCCCTGCCCTGACGTGCGCGCGAAGAGGTCGGTCTCCTCGAAGACGGGCGTGTCGATCCGGCGATAGCCGTACAGGTGGCACAGGCGCTCGAACTCCCCGAGCACGTGCCGCCAGCGCGGTTGCTCGGAGGGGAGGATGTCGTGGGTGCCGCGCGGAGCTTCGAACGTCACGCCCGGAGCTCTGCGAGGAAGGGGTTGCGCGCCAGCTCCTCGCCGAGTGTGGTCGGCGGGCCGTGGCCGGAGTAGACGACCGTTTCCGGAGGGAAGCGCTCGAGCAGGCGGCGGATCGAGTCGAGCAGCGAGTCCCAATCCCCGTCGGGGCGGTCGGTCCGCCCCACCGAGCCGGCGAACAGGACGTCTCCCGAGAAGAGCGCGCCGTCCGAGTAGAACGCGAGGTGGCCCGGGAGGTGGCCGGGAACTTTGAGGGTCTCGAACTCGATGCCGGCGAGATCGAGCCGCTCGTCGCCCTGGAGAAGCACGTCCGGTGTGAACGCCTCGAACGTCACGCCCGCCTCGGGATAGAGCTCGTTGATCCGCTGCGCGCGGTCGCTGTCCACCTCCGCCATGTACACCGGCGCATGAGTGGCCCGCTGGAGCTCGGCCACGCCGCCGATGTGGTCGATGTCGGCGTGCGTGATGAGGATCGCGGCACAGCGCGCGCCCTCGAGCCCCTCCTCGATTCGCACCATCTCGCCCGGCCAACCGGGGTCGACGACAAGGGCTTCACCAGCACCGGGGCGGCGGACGACGTAGCAATTCATCCCGAATGGGCTCAATTCGAGCTGGGTGACGTCGAGGGCCATCGGGCGCTGAGTCTAACGGGGCGTCGCGGTTAGACTGGCGCGGAATGGAGAGCTGGCGGCTCCCCGAGATCGCGACTCCCACGGGCACCCGCTCACCGGTCGTCCTCAAGAGCGAGGACGAGGCGCGGGCGGTCCTCATCGGCCTCGATCCGGGGCAGGAGCTCGGCGACCATCAGGTCAAGGAGCACGCTTGGCTCCTCGTCGTCGAGGGCGCCGTGCGGGTCGCGAGCGCCGACGGCGAAATCGAGGCTCCCGCAGGCACGCTCGCCCACTTCGAGCCGAACGAGCGCCACTCGGTGGCAAGCGACGGCGGAGCGAAGGTTCTCCTGCTGCTGGCGCCCTGGCCGGGGCCCGGGCACTTCCGCGGCAGCAGCTAGCCCTAGCGCTCGAAGAGAAAGAGGCCGAAGCCGAGAATCTCGCGGCCGCCGAGCTCCCGGTAGCGGGCGCGGCCGTTCGCAATCCATTCGCGCAGCTCGGCGATCCCGTCTTCGCCCTCGTGCTTCTCCGCGTAGCGCTCCCCGTTGCGAGCCCAGGCGTCCTCGTAGGCGTCCCAGTCGTCGACGCTGCTCGTGACCGCGCGCTTGAGATCGAGCCCGGCTTCCACGGCGGCTTCGATCGTCCCCTCGTAGTCCTTCAGCTCCTCCCGCGCAGCGCCGAGCGCGACGAGATACTCCGCGGTCGGCTCCTCGCGCCAGTAGCCCTCGCCGAAGAGCAGCTTGCCCCCGCTCGCGACATAGCCCGAGAGAACGGCGAGCGTCCCTCCCACTCCGCCTCTGAAGGAAACGCCGCCCGTGCTGACGACGAGGTCGAAAGCGCCCGGCTCCGGCGCGTATTCGCGCACGTCCTCTTCAAGCAGCACGACTTTCGATTCGGGGGCGCGGGCCTCGGCCTGCAGGCGTGCCTCCGCGAGGACGGCCGGCGAGTTGTCGAGCCCAGTGGCGCGCACATCGGGATAGCGCTCGACGATCCGAAGGAGGATCTCCGCCTTCCCGCAGCCGAGATCGAGAACGTGGGCGCCCGGCTCGAGCTCGAGCGCCTCGATCATCTCTTCGACGTCCTCCTCGGCGAGGGGGTTCATGAACGCGAGGCCCTCGTGGGCGATCGCGGTGAAGTCGTCGCTGTCCAACTAGGAGCCCGTGCCGCGCTGCCGCTTCGAATAGACCCGGTACATGATCGAGTCGACCAGGTAGCTGAACGGGATGAAGAACGCGATCAGCGTCACCGCTGTGAAGACCTTCGACGCGGTCGTGGAATTGCCGCCTGTCCAGAAGACAACGACCAGGATCAGCGGCGCGAAGATCGCCGTCCTCTTGACGACCCGGCCCATCGAGGGCTTCGGGATCTCGCGCCCACCGCGGCGCGCGGCCGGACGTGCCGTGCTCTTCCCCTCTGCCTTGGGCGCAGCGACCGGCCGTTCGACCGGGATCTCCTCGCCGTCCTCGGTCTCGATCACGTACTCGTACTCGTGGCGCTGGAGCTTCTCGCGCCGGCGGCGTTGCTTGCGGCTGGGCATCGTCCGATTATGCCGTGGGCGTGCCGGCCCGGATGACCTGGGCGACGTGGTTCGCCCCGAGGTGGTAGGCCAGGTAGCGCCAGTCGGAGGCGTCGAGCAGGACGATGTCGGCCTCGTAGCCAGGCGCGAGGCGCCCGACCCGGTCGGCTCGGCCTAGGACGTGTGCGGCGTTGACGGTGCACGCGGCGAGGGCTTCCGCGGGGGACATGTGCATCTGCGTGCACGAGAGGGCCACGACAAGAGGCAGGCTTTCGCAGAAGGCGCTGCCGGGATTGAAGTCGGTCGCCAGCGCGACGATGGCGCCCTCGTCCATCAGCGCTCGCCCAGGCGGCATCGGGCGGTCGAGGAAGAGGGCGGCGACCGGTAGCAGAACGGCTGCGACGTCGCTCTGGGCCAGGGCTCGTACCCCGTCTGGCCCTGTCGCCTCGAGGTGGTCGACGCTCACCGCGTCCAGCTCTATGGCGAGGGGAACGCCGCCGGCCTCGGTGAACTGGTCCGCGTGCAGGCGGAGCCGGAGGCCGGCCCCTCGGCATGCCTCCAGGTAGCGCCTGGCCTGAGCGGCGTCGAACGCACCCCGCTCCAGGAAGACGTCGGCGGCCTCGGCGATCTTCGCCGCTTCAGGGAGCACCTCGGCGAGCGCGAAGTCGACGTAGGCGTCGGCATCCGCGAACTCGGGCGGGACCGCGTGCGCGCCGAGCCAGGTCGGCGAGCCGCCGGCCTCGCGGACGACACGCAGCATCGCGAGCTCCGTGTCGCGGTCCAGGCCGTAGCCGGACTTCGCCTCGAAGGTGGTCGTCCCCGAGGCGAGCATCCACGAGCGGTGCAGCGCGAGCGCGTCTGCAAGGCCCTCCGCACCGGCCGCACGCGTCGCCCGGACCGTGGACAGGATCCCGCCTCCGGCCGCATGCAGCTCCTCGTAGGTGGCCCCGCCCGAACGAAGCTCGAACTCCTCGGCCCGGGAACCTGCGAAGACCGCGTGCGTGTGGCAGTCGACGAGCCCGGGGATAGCAGCGCAGCCGCTGCCGTCCAGTTCCTCGACGTCGCCGTCGAGCGGATCGAGGGCGCGCATACGGCCGACAGCCGAGATCCGCCCGTCCTCGCAAAGGATGAACGCGTCCTCGACGACGTCGACGGACCGCATTGCCTCCCGCCCGCGGATCGGCGCGTGCGTCCCTGCCGGGGAAACGGCCTGCGCGAGGTCGCGGATCAGCAGCTTCGTCACGCGACGGCTAGGCGCCGGGGACTTCGAGGCCGTGCTCACGCGCGGCCTCCTTCGCCTCGTCGTAGCCGGCGTCGAGGTGGCGGAGCACGCCGGTGCCCGGGTCCGTCGTCAGGACCCGCTCGAGCCGCTCGGCCGCGTCGTCCGTGCCGTCGGCAACCACGACCATGCCCGCGTGAATGGCGTTGCCGATCCCGACGCCGCCCCCGTGATGGACGCTGACCCAGGTCGCCCCGGCGGCCGTGTTGACGAGCGCGTTCAGGATCGGCCAATCAGCGATCGCATCGGAGCCGTCCGCCATGGCCTCGGTCTCCCGGTATGGGGACGCCACCGAGCCCGAGTCCAGATGGTCGCGGCCAATGACCACGGGCGCGCTCACCTGGCCGCTCCGGACGAGGTCGTTGATCGCTCGGCCGGCCTTGGCGCGATCGCCGTAACCGAGCCAGCAGATCCTCGCCGGCAGACCCTGGAACGCGACGCGCTCCGGAGCGAGATCGAGCCACCGCTGAAGGAGGCGGTCGTCCGGGAAGAGACCCCGCAGCGCCCCATCGATCGCTGCGATGTCCTCCGGATCGCCCGACAGCACGGCCCAGCGGAAGGGCCCGATGCCGCGGCAGAAGAGCGGCCGGATATAGGCCGGGACAAAGCCCGGGTATGAGAAAGCCTCCGTTACGCCGGCCTGTTCCGCCTCCCCTCTGAGGTTGTTGCCATAGTCGAAAACATAGCTCCCGATTCGGAC
>Ga0307287_10000666_pt1 | contig 11900 bp, 10 predicted proteins | sample ER_DNA_141_FD_194485 | JGI IMG/M metagenome (GOLD analysis project Ga0307287, IMG submission 194485) | Bulk soil microbial communities from the East River watershed near Crested Butte, Colorado, United States - ER_DNA_141 | ecosystem: Environmental > Terrestrial > Soil > Floodplain | place...
GCTCGACGAGCGGGCGCCTCGTCCGCACCATGCGGTCGAGCCACCAGAGATGGTCGTGGCCCCACGCGTCCTGCGGCGCAAGCGCGTTGCCGTCGTCGTCGCGCGGGGCAGGCCCGGTGAGCCGCTCCCGCGGCGGAGACACCAGAGAAGCCACTGCCTTCCTGAGGCCTAGCTTCGCGAGCTTTTCGGCCTGGCCGCGCCTCGGGCCGAAGCCGGCGCGCCAGAGGAGGCGCTCTGCTTCGCGCCGCCCGAAGGATCCCTTGTAGACAGGTACTGCCAACTAAATCTGATCGTCGCCGTCCCGGGCATCGACCTTCAGCGCCCACTCGTCTTCGCGGCGCTTGAGAGCTCCCTGGACCTGCGCGACGTACGTCTTCAACTCGTTCTCCTTCAGGAGGAGCCGTTCCTCGAGCTTGGCCAGCTCGTCTTCGCGGCGCTCGAGCTTGTCCTCGCGTAGCTCGGATTCGGCCTGCGTCCCGACCTCGCGTGCCTCGACCTCGGCCTCGCGCTCGTCGAGCTCGCGAATCCGATCCTTCATCGTGTCTTCGAGCTGAGTGAGGCGCTTGTCCTTCTTGTCGAGCTGCTTGCGGACCGAGGCAGCGAGCTTCTCCTCCGTCTCGATCTCCCTCTCGCGAGCGGCGAGCTCGTGCTCACGCTCCTTGAGGTGCTCGTCGAGCTCCTCGAGGTCGATGCCGCGGCTTTCCTCCGACTCGATCCGACCGACGTGTGCTTCGCGCCTGCCCAGGTCGGCTTCGCGGGCCGTCAGGTCGAGCTCGCGGGCATCGAGCTGCTTGAGGCGGTCGAGTGCCTCCTGCGCCGCCTTGCCGCCGTTCGTGAGCTCGTTTTCGAGACGCAAAGCGTCGTCTTTGAGGCGCGCCTCCCGTTCCGAGAGCTCGGTATCTCGTTCGTTCAGGGCCTCGGCTTTCGCATTGACTCGCGAGGCCTCCTTCGCAAGCTCGCGCTCCCGCATGACGAGCTGCTGCTCGCGAGCCGGAAGCTCCTTCTCGGCCTGGCGGACTGCCGCTTCGCGCTCGGTGACACGCCGAGTCTCTGCTTCTGCGCGCTTCTTGAACTCGGACTCGTGTGAGGCAAGAGCCTCTTCGCGGCGGGCAAGTTTCGCCTCGGCACCCTCGAGCGCTCCAGCCTTCTTGCCGAGCTCCGCGGCAAGCTTCTCGTGCTCGCGGTCAGCGGCCTTCAGATCGCGAAGCTTCTGGTCGAGCTCTTCCTGGAGGTCGCTCGTGAGCGTCTCTTTGCCGGCCACGCGGGCTCGAGTCGCGTCGAGGTCCTCGCGCGCCGCGGCGACTTCCTTGCGGTCCTTCTCCAGCGCCTCGAGCTGCTCGGCCACTTTATGCTCGCGCGTTTCGAGCTCCAGCTCGGCGGCCTCGAGCTTGCCGAGCTTTGCGTCCAGCTCTGCGGAGCGAGCGGACAGCTCGTGGTCGACGTCGAGCTCGCGCTCGCGCGTCTCGATCTGATCGGTCAGAAAGGCTCGGAGGTCCTGCTCGCGCGCGAGTGCGGCCGCGAGCTCGGCCCTAACGGTTTCGAGCACCGCGTGCCCGTCGCCGTTTCCATTCGCGATCGGCGGCGCGGTGGCAAGCGCCTTGGCGGACTCGAAGGCCTCGTTTGAGGCGTCCAGCTCTTCTTGCGCGGAGTCACGGCGACGCTGGAGCTGGGCACGAAGTCCGGTCCCGAATCCCTTTTCGGTGTCGTCAGCGGGCTTGGCGTCTTTGGGCATGCGGCAGGAGGCTCCGATATGAGCATCGGCCTGCCGGCTACAAGGCCATATCCCCCTATCGTGGCGTCTTCTGCGGTTCCAGCTCTTGCGCGCGCCGACGCTCGATCGCGTCCCAGCAGGCGATCGTGTCGCCCGAAACCTGGGCACGCAGATTGGAGGGGCGGGCCGCCCAGTGCAGCTCGGCGACCTTCACCTTGTCGGGCTCGGGCTCCGCCCCCGCACGGAGTTGCGCCTGGTAGACGACGAGCGCCGAACCGGAGTCGTCGTTCAGGCAGATTGCCACGGGCCGCAGATCCTCCAGGTCGTCGGCGCCGAGGCCGATCTCCTCGCGCGCGTCGGCGAGCACGGCCTGGAGTGGCCCTTCCCCGGGCGCCAGGCCGCCGGAAGCAGACGCGGTCCACAGGAGCGGATCGCGGCCGATCGAGGGGCCGCGGAGCTGGAAAAGGGTCACGCCCTCGGGGCGCTCGACGAACAGCTGGACGCCGAGGGCAAACCCGAGGCGATAGGCGAGGGTCGGCTCCTGGAAGACGACGAGGGCCTCGGCGTAGCGTCCGGCGCGACAGAGGATTGCGCCTTCCGGCGAGACTCCGTGGGAGAACGCGATCGGCCCGTCGAAGCGCCCCGGCGTGCGTGCGAGCGCCACCCTCGCGTCGGCGACTGCGTGCGCGACGGGCGAATCGAGCGAGAGAGCGAAGGGATAGGGCCGAAACGTCGGCTCGCTGTCGATGAAGGTGACTGCGCGCACGGTCCTAGTGTTCCTGTCCGCCTGGACGGCGTGCGCCGCATGGCCCCCGGCCTGCCGCCTTCACGTCCGATCCTGCGCGCGAGCGAGCCCGTCCTCGAGCTCCGCGAGCGTCGCGGGCCCCTCGACCCTGGCGACCATCAGGTGCCCTCGATCCAGGAAGATCGTCGTTGGGAGGTCCTGAACGCCGAGCCGCGCAGCCTGGCGACCATCGGGATCCGAGATGACTCGATGCGTCCAGCCGTAGCGGGCATAGAAGGCCTTCGCGGCCCGTGGCGTGTCCTGGAGGTCGAGCCCGAGGACGATCACGCGGCGACGGTGCTTTTCGACGAACCGGCGTACGAGTGGCGCTTCGCTCGCACAGGCGTTGCACCAGGACGCCCAGACGTGAATGATCACCGGCTTCCTTTTCACGCGCGCGAGGGCGACCGTGGCGCCGGTGATCGGGTCGGTGCCGGCCAGCGGGGGTGCCGGCGGATCGACCCGGACAGTCCCGCCTTCGGGAGCGGTGGGCCCCGCCTCGTCGCCACCCGCGAGGACGACACCCCCGAGGAAGATTCCGCCTGCGCCGACGAGAAGGGCGATGAGAGCCACGAGGAGGCGCCGGCGTGTACGCACGCGGCCACGCTATCGGTGCCTGCGGCGGGCTTGACTTCATCCCGAGTTGGCTTGACTTCATCCCGAGTTGGCGTGAGGCTAATCGAGCGGCGGCTTCAGGACTGCGGCAGGTCGCCCGCGTGAAGCCCCACGACCCCGGAGGTAAACGTGACGACTGCCGCAGACACCTCTTCCGCCGATGCCTAGCCTGCCGTTCAGGCTCCGGCGAAACCCAGCTGCACGTGGGGAGTACCCGCTCGGGCGACGCGAACCGACCGACTTCGAGCACGTGGAGAAGTACCCGTACAGCGCCGTCGCTCCGCGTGCGGTGGCGCATGTCGAGCGCGTACTCCGTCTCCCGTGGTGGCACTGGGGGCACGACCAGGGGAAGGAGGGCTCCTGCGTCGGGCACGGGATCTCGATGGAGCGGGCGATCACGAACATCGCCCAGGCCAAGGCGCTCGGGCTCCTCAATCCGGGCCGGCGGTACAACCCACTCGACGTCTGGAATGAAGCAAAGAAGATCGACGAGTGGCCGGACACCAATCCCGGGGACGACCATGGGACGAGTGTCCGCGCGGGCTATGACGTCTGCCGGGACGAGGGACTTGTGCGAGTCATCTCGATGCGCATGGGCCCCGACGGAGTCCCGATTCCCTATCGGCCGAAGCCACGCTCGAAAGATGAGGGCGTCCAACGAAACCGATGGGCCGGGTCGACCGACGAGGTCCGAACCGCCATAGCGAGTGGTCTGCCGGTCGCGATCGGAGTCAACTGGTACTCGAACTTCGACCGCCCGGTCGCAAAGCCTTCGCCCGACGGCGGGTTCGACCACTGGATCGGCGAGGGGGATCTCGGACGAGTTCGCGGCGGTCACTCCGTCTGCATTTACGGAGCAAGCGATGCGCGCCAGGCATTCAAGCTGAAGAACAGCTGGGGCAGGGACTATCCGCTCGTGTGGATTCTCTACACCTCGATGGAGCGCCTGATGGACGAGCACGGCGAGGTGGCGATCGTCACCGACCGGTAGCGCTCATTCCGTGGCCCGCGCGGGAAGCGTGCGGCCGCTGTGGCGGTTATCGGGCCGCCGCTCCTTGCTCCTCCGGGAGCGCCTCGCCACCGGTTTCCTCGGCGGACGAAGCGCCTTCACCGTGGGCGGGGGCGGCCGCCGGGTGGAGGAGGACCGCGGCGAGCACGGCACCAACAAGCGCAAAGGCGGCCCCGCCGAGGAACGCCGCGTGGAAGCCGCTGTTCAGGGCCGTAGCAGTGGCGTCGCCCGAGGCGAGCCCGCTGTCGGTCCGGGAAGCGGCCAGGCTGGCGAGGACGGCCAGCCCGAGGGCGCCGCCCATCATGAACGCCGTGTTGACAATGCCCGAGGCAAGGCCTGCCTCGGTCGGTGCGACGTCGCCCATCGCGGCCATGAGGATCGGGTTAAAGGTGATCCCGCCGGCGAAGCCGAGCAGGATCATGCCGGGGAGGATGTCCACGGCGAAATTGCCGTCCACGGGAGCGCGCCCAAACAGGAGCAGGCCGATGACGAAGAGCATGAGCCCGGCGATCATCGGCACCTTGACGCCGTAGCGCACGATGAGCTTGTCGGAGACGAAGAGCGAGGAGGCACCCCAGACCAGGGTCGACGGCAGGAAGGCCAGCCCAACCTCGAGGGGGCTATATCCGAGTACCTGCTGGAGGTAGAGCGCAGAGAAGAAGAACCACCCGAACATGGCGGCCGCCATGAGGACGCCGACTGCGTTTGCCGTCGAGAGATTCCGAAAGCGGAAGAGGCCCAAGGGCATGAGGGGAGAGCTCACCCGTGCCTCGATGGTGAGGAAGATGGCCAGGAGCACCGCTGCCCCGACCAGGAGGCCTACGGTCTCTCCCGACGTCCAGCCCGTCTCGTTCCCGTTCACGATCGCGTAGGTGGCGAGCATGAGAGCTGCCGTCACGGTGACGGCTCCGGCGATGTCGAGGCGACCGTCCCCAGCCGACTTGCCGTCGGTCGGCAACAGCACCACGCAGAGCGCGAAGACGGCAATCCCGACCGGGATGTTGACGAGGAAGATCCAGTGCCAGCTCAGCACGTCCGTGAGGACGCCTCCGAGGAGCACACCGGCGGTGCCGCCGCCGGACAGGACGAAGCCGACGACGCCCATCGCTTTCGCACGTTCAGCGGGCTCGGTGAACATGATCATGATCAACGAGAGGACGACGACCGAAACGATCGCACCGCCCAGGCCCTGTACCGCACGAGCCCCGATCAGGAATTCCTGCGACCCGGCGAGGCCGCAGGCCAGCGATGCGCTTGTGAAGAGGACGATCCCGATCAGGAACAGTCGCCGCTGGCCGTAGAGGTCACCGAGCCGGCCTCCGAGCAGGAGAAAGCCGCCGAACGTGAGCAAGTAGGCGTTCACGACCCAGGCGAGCGAGGCCTGCGAGAACCCAAGATCGGCCCGGATCGAGGGCAGGGCGACGTTCACGATCGTCGAGTCGAGGACGATCATGATGTCCCCGAGGCAGAGGATGTAGAGCGCGAGCCAGCGCTTTTGGGCGTTTGTTTCCATCAGTGGTTTCCGGCGCGGGTGTATCGCGATTTGGCGGCGATACGACGCTTGGCCTCGACCATATCAACGGGTGGCGGACGGCCACCGGTTGGTGCGTCCAAGCCGCGTCGCGCCTGCGGCGGTCAGGCTGAGGCCGCCTTTCCTGCGACAATCGAGCGGGGTCATGAGGGGAAAAGCCTTGGAGCGAGCATTGCGCCGCCTGCTGCCGTGGGGTCGCGAAATTGCACCTACTCTCGCTTGTGTCCTCGTGCTCTGCGTGACCGCAGCCGCGCCCGCTTCCGCCTCGGTGCTCTTCAGCAGTGACTTCGAGACTGCAGACACCTTGCAGTGGAGCTTCGAGCAGCAAGGAGGAGACCCGAACGACGACATCACCGTCCAGTCCGAGGTCAGGATTCAAGGGGCATACGCCGGCAAGTTCACAGTGGAGCCAGGCGACCACTTCCCTACCGTCCAGACCACGGGCGAGCGCGCCGAGGTCCTCAACTACGCGATGCTGTTCCAGGAGGGCGACGTGCGCTGGTTCGGATGGTCCGTTTACTTTGCCTCCGGTTTCCCGACTTCGGACGACTCGGGCACCTGGAACGTCTTCACCCAGTGGCACCACAACGGCTCGAACTGCTCGGTACCGCTCGACTTCGCGATCCGCGACGACGGATCCGACACCCGGCGCAGGATGGTTCTGACTTCGCGAACCGGAACCGTCTCGACGACTACTTGCAGCTTGACGGGGGAGGAGTTCGACCTGGGCCTCCTGCGGACGGGCGAGTGGATCCGGTTCGAGGCGCAGGTCGGGTTCTCGGCCGATCCGACAGTCGGCTTCGTCGAGGTGTACGTGAACGATGAGCTCGCACTCCCGCGCACGCAAATGGCCACGCTCTACATGTGCTGTCCTAGCTACCTGAAGCAGGGGTATTACCGGAAGGCCAACGCGGAGAATACGGCGACTCTGTACATCGACGGAACGACCGTTGGAACCAGGCGAGCCGACGTCGAGCAGCCCGAAGCCCTCTCGGTCGAGAAGACCGAGCCCGGAGCCGTCAGCTCCAGCCCAGCAGGGATCGCGTGTGAGAGCATCTGCGGGGGCTGGTTCCCCTACGGGACGCAGGTCACGCTGACGGCGGCTCCCGATGCACACGCAATTTTCACGAGCTGGTTGGGCGCCTGCACGAGCGAGCGCACCGACACCTGCACGTTGACCATGTGAGCGGGCACACCGCCCATCGGGGCGGTTCGTGGTGAAGCCGAACGCAGCACCGGCCTGGCCGTGATCAGCCGCTCGGGTCGGGTCATGCTCGAAGGGAGAGGGTCCCTGGTGGACAGCGACCTCGAGAGCGAGGAGAATTGCCGACGCGGTCGGGAACGGTGGCAAGGTTTGGTTGCGACAGGAGGAGGAAGATGGCTCTGCAAATTGGCGATACGGCACCGGATTTCGAGGCGGAGACCACGGAAGGCCCGATCAGCTTCCACGACTGGATCGGGGACTCGTGGGCGGTGCTGTTCTCGCATCCCCGGGACTTCACCCCAGTGTGTACGACCGAGCTCGGCTACATGGCCAAGATCAAGCCCGAGTTCGACCGTAGGAACGTGAAGATCATCGGGCTCTCGATTGATCCGGTCGACAACCATGAGGAGTGGGCTTCCGACATCGAGGAGACCCAAGGGCACGCCCCGAACTACCCGTTGATCGGCGACTCCAACTTCAACGTGGCGAAGCTGTACGGGATGCTTACCGCCGACGTGTCTGGCGACCCGACGGAGCGGACGCCGGCGGATAACCAGACGGTGCGAAACGTCTTCGTGATCGGCCCGGACAAGAAGGTCAAGCTCATCCTCGTCTATCCGATGACGACGGGCCGCAATTTCGACGAGGTCTTGCGTGTGATCGACTCGCTGCAGCTGACGGCCAAGCACAAGGTTGCGACCCCCGTCAACTGGCAGCAGGGTGAGGACGTGATCATCGCCGGCTCGGTCTCCGACGAGGAGGCCAAGGAGACGTATCCGGACGGCTGGAAGGCGCCGCGGCCCTACATCCGGATCGTGCCGCAGCCGCGCTGAGCCGTGCGATCTTGACTACCCCCGGCACACGGCACGGTCCGGGCGCCGAAGGGTAGTCTGTCGCCGCTTCTCTGCTTCGAGGCCACGTTAATCTCCCCCGCATGGAGTTGCCTCGGGAGGTCGCTGTTATCGGCGCGGGCACGATGGGCGCAGGAATCGCGCGCGTCTTCGCCGAGGCCGGCTGCTCGGTGCGGCTCTGCGCGCGCAGGGCGGCCAGCCTCGAGGCCGCCCGGTCGCGACTCGGTCGCCACTCGGTCGAGCTCACAACGTCGGCCGAGGACGCGCTCACGGGCGTAACCCTTGTGGTCGAGACGATCGAGGAGGCGGTCGAGCCGAAACGCGCGGTCCTCGCGCTCGCCGAGGACGTGGCAGCCCCGGAGGCGATCCTGACGACGAACACCTCGTCGCTTCCGCTCGACTCGCTTGCCGAAGGACTGGAGCACCCCGAACGCTTTGCCGGCCTGCACTGGATCAGCCCGCCTGAGCTCGTCGACGTCGTCGAGGTCGTAGGCGGCACACGGACCGCGTCCGAGACCATCGACACGCTCTGCGCCTGGGCGGATGCCCTCGGTAAGGCGCCGGTCGTCGTCCAGCGCGATGTGCGGGGCTTCGTCATCAATCGCCTGCAGTACGCGCTCCTCCGCGAGGCCTACGCACTCGTCGACGCGGGCGTCTGCTCCCCTGCCGACGTCGACCGCGCGGTCACCCACGGGCTAGGGGCGCGTTGGGCAGCGATCGGCCCGTTCGAGAGCATGGATCTTGCCGGCCTGGACGTCCACGCGGCTGTGGCGGCCAACCTCTATCCCGAGCTCGCAAGCGGACGCGAGCCATCGGCGACGCTCGGTCAGGCCCTCGCCACGGGGGCGCTCGGCGTCAAGAATGGCCGGGGTCTCCGCGGCGACTACGAGGCCGGTGCCGTGGCGGAGCTCGTCGAGCGGCGCGACCGCGTGCTCGCGGGGATCGCTGCCCTCCGCGAAGGAAAGGAGACAGCGGGCTAGCTACGTTCCGCGGTCGAGCCCGTAGCGCTCGGCCTCGGCGAGTGCCTCCGGATAGCCGGCGTCGGCGTAGCGGGCGACGCCGAGTGCTGGGTCGGATCGGAAGACGCGGCCGAGCTTCCGTTCCGCGGTGTCGCTTCCGTCGGCGACAACGACCAGGCCGGAGTGGATCGACTTCCCCACCCCGACCCCGCCGCCGTTTCCCACGGCCACCCAGCTTGCTCCTTGGACGGCGGAGAGAAGCGCTGAGAGGATGGGCCAGTCGGCGATCGCGTCGCTTCCGTCGCGCATTCCTTCGGTCTCCCGCGTCGGGGAGGCGACCGAGGCGGGGTCCATGTGATCGCGCCCGAGAGCGAGCGGCCCGACGTCGCCCGAGCGAACAAGCTCGTTCAGCCGCAGCGCAACGGCGTCCCGCTCGCCAAGGCCGAGCCAGCAGATCCGGGCCGGCAGCCCCTGCAGCGGCACCCGCGCCCGCGCGAGCTCGATCCAGGCGCGAAGCGAGTCCGTGCCGACAACCTCCATGACGGCGTCCTCGCTCTTGTGCAGGTCCTCCCGATCGCCCGTGAGCGCGATCCAGCGAAACGGGCCAATGCCACGGGAAAGGATCGGGCGGACGTACGCCTCGACGAAACCGGGGATCCGAAGGGCCTCCGCTACACCCACTGCAGCCGCTTGCGCGCGCAGGCCGTTCCCGTACTCGAAGACGATCGCGCCCCGGTCCCGGAAGCCGACCAGCGCCTCAGCGTGCGCGCGAAGAGAGCCGAAGACGGCGTTCTGGAAGAGGGGGTCGTCGGGGTCTGCGTCCGCGGCCGCCGCGGGCGCGTAGCCGGCGGGCACGTAGTCGCCGAGGGGGTCGTGGGCCGGCGTCTGGTCGGTGACGACGTCGAACTCGACTCCGTCGGCGAGGAGGCGGGGCACGACCTCGCTCGCGTTGCCCACGAGCCCGACTGCCTCGGGCCCGTCAGGGTCGAGGTGCGCTGCGAGCGCCTCGTCGTAGCTCGCCGCCACGGCACCGATCCAGCCCTCCCGGAGTCGTCGCTCCGCCCGTCGGGGATCAACCTCGACGATCAGAGCGCGGCCGCCGTTCCAGGCGACGCCAAAGCCCTGCGCTCCTCCCATTCCGCCGAGACCTGCCGTAAGCACTCGCCGGCCGGCGAGCGTGCCGCCGAAATGCTCGCGTGCGACCGCGCGGAAGGTCTCGTAGGTGAAGCCGAGGATCCCCTGCGTGCCGATATAGAACCAACCGGCCGCGGTCATCTGCCCGTACATGGTCAGGCCGGCGTCCTCGAGCCGGCGGAAGCTCTCGGCGTCCGACCACGCGGGCACGATCATCGCCGTCGAGATGAGAACGCGCGGGGCGTCGAGGTGAGTGGGCAGGACGGCAACGGGTTTGCCCGACTGGACGATCAGCGTTTCGTCGCCGCCGAGCCGCTGGAGCGCGGCCACGATTGCGGCGAGGGCCTCAGGATCGCGCGCTGCCTTGCCGCGACCGCCGTAGACGACGAGCGCCTCGGGGTTCTCGGCTACCTCGGGATCGAGATTGTTGAGGAGGCAGCGGAGCGCGCCTTCCTGCTCCCAGCCGCGACACGTGAGCTCGCGTCCGCGCGGCGCTCCTACCATCGCGGCATCCTAGGAAGCCGTTGCCTCAGCCCTGCGTTTGAGCGCCTCGTTCATCGCGGTAAAGCCGCGTCGCGTCTTCTCGAGGCTCTTTCCAAACAGCGGGACGAGTACGCCCGTGAAGCGCTCTGCCTGTACGAACCGGACGCGTGAGTCGTCGATGGGCTCGATGCTAAAGCTGTGTTCTCCGTCGAAGATCCGGGGTGCAAGCACTCGCCCTAGCCAGCGGAGCTCTTGCCTCGGCGATACTTCGAGAACGGTGGGCTTGAAGCTCATCGCCCTCCCGCCAGGCGGCTCAATCCTGACCTCGAGCTTGGAGCCGGGTGCAGCGTGTCCCTCGATCGTCTGGATGAACGGGTTCCACTCGGGGTACGCGGCGAAATCGGTGAGGACCTCCCACACCCGCTCTGGTGTGGCTTCGATCTCGATATGCGTGCGCAGCTCTCTCATCCGTCGTTCACGGTTCGTCCGTTAGGGCGAAAAGCGGCGGGCGTTGTCGAGCTGGATGGGATCGGCGGGCTCGTCACAGAAACGCCAGATCACACGCTTCGTGCCAGTCGGTGAGAGCACGACCGCGATCGAGCCGAGAAAGTCTCCGTTCTTGATGCGCGCGGCAGTGTAGTGGACGCCGAGCAGGTAGTCGTCCTTGCGCTTCTTCTGGGAGAGCGTCGTCGGTTGGCGGGCCTCCCGGATTGCCTCGAGCGCGACCAGGTGCGGGAAGTTGTACTTGCCGCCGCCACCCACGGACGAGACGAGGCTCAGGCTGGGCTGCACGACCTCCACGAGGCCGAGAGTGACGCCGTGCTTGGAGGCGTGATGGGGCACCTTGAAGATCTCCGCGCGGAGGGCGTCCCGGCCGAGCGCCTTCTGAATCGCGCGCGCCGTTGGTGCCTTGTCCGGGCGGAGCTCAGGGAAGTCGACGAGCACCTGCGACCACGAGGCGAGTAGCGAGTCGGCTCCCAGGATGAACGTTCGGACCTTCGGTCGGACGTACGTCCGGCTGAAGCGGCCCTCCTCGACCCGCGAGGCGGGGAACTCGAGCCTGAGCGCGATCGAGGCATCGTTCAGGTCGACTCCGTACGTGTCGAACCGAGTCCGGAGCGCGATGCTGGGGGAGAGGACTTGCACGCGGAGGCGGCCGAGGAATCGCGTCGTCCCGCTCGTCGGCTGTGTGTGCTGGATGTGCGGGTCGGCGTCCTCGAGCGCCCTCATCATCTCGATGTACGACTCCGAGGTGTGGTAGTAGCCGGGCTCCCACAGCTCCCGCACGTTCTTGCCCCAGTCGCCGGTGAGGAACTCGGGCATGCCACCGATGTGGTCATCGTGCGGGTGGGTGGCAACGACAAGCGGGAAGAGATACCCGTCGTCGGGCACCCTGGGAAGGAGATTCGTGCCGAGCAGCGTCTGGAGGAGGCCTGGAAGCTTGCCCGTCGTGGCGACGTCCACGACGAAGGCGCGCCGAACCCCGTCCGCCGCCCGCGCGGGGAGGAGGAAGAGCTGCGTATCTCCGTCACCGACGTTGAGGAGGAAGTAGACGAGGTCCGCGGGTTCGACCGAGTCGAAGAAGGCCTGCTTCCCTTCCTTCAGAAACAGCTTCTCCC
>Ga0307287_10000668_pt1 | contig 11897 bp, 6 predicted proteins | sample ER_DNA_141_FD_194485 | JGI IMG/M metagenome (GOLD analysis project Ga0307287, IMG submission 194485) | Bulk soil microbial communities from the East River watershed near Crested Butte, Colorado, United States - ER_DNA_141 | ecosystem: Environmental > Terrestrial > Soil > Floodplain | place: USA...
GCGCAGCACACCGTACGGTCCTTGCCGGTGGGCGCAGAGCAGACGATGGCGGTCGAGAGCCGCGAGCGCGCCGGGAATGTCTCCAGCACGGGCGGCTTCCAGCATGGCAACACCAGCCTGGCGTACGTGTGCCGCCATGCCACTCAGGGCAGCAGCGGAAGACTCCGTCGATGCGGATTCGAGGTCAACTTCACGAAACTGTACGTCGCTCGCACCGGACCTGAGCACGGCGATCGCCGCGTCGTCGTCGGCGGCCCGGATCGCCCGGGCGAGTGCATCGATTGCACCGCCAAACCGCCAGGTGTGTGTCAGCTGCACGACGCCGTGCACCGGTGGAGCCTCTCCATCCTTGATCAGACCGAGCTGGACCAGCCGCCGCCCAAGATCAGCATCTGGGTGTCCTGGGGCTCGCGCAATGTCGGCCAGCACCGCGCCGGCCTCGACCGAGGACAGCTGATCCGGATCACCAACCAGCACCAGACGGGCAGTCGCGCGCACTGCCTCGAGCAGCCGCGCCATCATCGTCAGCGAGACCATCGACATCTCATCAACGATCACGACGTCATGTGGCAGCTGATTGCTGGCGTCATGGCGGAACCGGCTGCGGTTGGAGGGCAGCCAGCCCAGCAGCCGATGCAGCGTTGACGCGGTGAGGTCGCCCAGTCGCTGCTGATCATCTGGCTGGAGCTGAGCTGTGGCGCCTCGCACCGCTTCCTCCAAGCGGGCCGCGGCCTTACCCGTCGGCGCAGCGAGCGCAATGCGCAGCGCAGGTCCAGGTTGATCGCGCAACAGGGCAAGCAGCCTGGCGACTGTCGTCGTTTTGCCTGTGCCCGGACCGCCTGCCAGAACGGTTACCCGGCCCAGGGCGCTGACCGCAGCCGCCAGCTGTTGGCGGTCGGACTCACCGGGTGCCAAGCCTTCGTGGTCGAACATTCTGAGCAACGCGGCCGACAGCCGGAATTGGTCGATCTCCGGTGCCGACGCAGCGAAACGGCGCTGCAGCTGTACCCGAACCAGCTCTTCTTGCTGCCAGTACCGCTCCAGATAGAGCAGCCCGTTGGCCAGCCGCAGCGGCCGCCCGCTGGGCCGGTCGGCTCCATCGGCAACCAACGAGCTCGCCTGGCACGCCTGAACCCAGGCGTCTGGCTCCGGCCAGGGCAGCTCGGCCATGTCAATTACGGACTCCGCCTCATCGAAGGCCGTGGCGTGCACCGTACGCAGGTCGATGCAGACCGATCCGTTGCGGAGCGCACGGACGGTCAGGGCCAGGGCGAGGCGAACCTTCTCGTCTGTCTCGCCACCGATGCGGCACACCGTCTCGGCCGTGTGTACGTCGGCTGGATTCAACACGCCGGCCTGGTTGAAGATCGCGAGTAGCCCGGGCGCCTTCTGCACCACCAGGGTCGGGCGTACCTGGGTGCTCATGGTGTAACTCCATCGAGCAGCGCAGACAACTCAACGACCAGCCTCGGCGGCGGCCGCCAGCTGAAGACTCCGCACGGCACGCCAGCGACGCGCGGTGTCTCTGGGCCGGCCATGCCGCGTACGAAGAGGTAGAGCACACCGCCGAGATGGACGGCTGGATCGTAACCGGGTTGCCGCCAGCGCAACATCCGGTGCACGGCCACCGCGTACAGCAGCGCCTGGAGCGGATAGTGCGCACTCATCATGGCCTCTGCCATTCGCGCCGGTGTGTAGTCACCGAGGGTCAGCGTCTCGCGGTCGAGACTGCCCAGCCAGTTCGTCTTGTAGTCCACCACCAGGTAGCGCGACTGCTGATCATCGTGTCGGATTCGGAGCACCGCGTCGATGCTGCCCGTCAGGTAGCCGCGCAGCACCTGTGAGGCCAGCGTCGGGTCATCCAGCAAGTCCGGGTAGCTGGCCAGTGGATCTGATGGAGCGAGGTGCGAGCGAAGCAGTGGACCCACCATGCTCACCGTGACCTCAGCGTTCGTCCTGTCACCTCCGGCGAGTGGGTACTCGAAGCCCAGCTCGGCCAACCGGTCACTGCGGGGAATGTCGCAGAGCCGCTGCTCGTTCGCGAGCGGGCCCAGCGACGTACGGAACGTGGGGAGCATCGCACTCGCCAGATCATCTGCCGTCATTGCCGCGGCTGGACCCTGTGCCAGCGTCACCGTACATGCGTCACGCAGGGCCACCGCCAGATCCTCAGCCGTCGGCTCGACGAGCTCGAGCACCGCGTGCACGGCCGTTCCGAAGTCAATGCCGGATGGCAGCTGGTGCATCGGTGAGAGTTGATCAAGGTCGGTTGCGACGACGCCCGCTCCGGCCTCCGCCGCGGTCGTCGTCGTCGCCGTGTCCGGAACTGACTCGTCGTCTTCTCGCTTGAGATCAGGCTCACTGCTGACAGCCGCCATGGGGGTCTCAGCACCATGTACGGCCGCGGTGAGCGCGGAGTAGGACGTCCGGCGCCAGGCCAGATCGAGCTCGCGGTCGAAGGTGCGTACGTCGAGCGCCGGACGCGGCTCCAAGATCGACTGCCAGTCAGTCAGTTCGCGATGCGTCATCTCCTCGACGCTGAAGTCCGGACCATGCTGCCGGGTGCTGAACGGATCGCCCTGCAACGGGTAGCTCGCCTTCGGAGTCGGCGGGTCGCCGGACTCCCGAGAGGCAAAGCGCTGTAACGCCGAAGCCGGCGTGTTGTACGACGGTGCCCACCAAGTCACCACCTGGCTCCGCGCCCTGGTCAGCGCGACGTAGAGCAACCTGAGATCCTCACCGGCCTCCTCCTCGCGATAGCGCGAGAAGCGCTCTGGTCTTCCGGGACCGTTGCGACCACCGACGTCCAGTACGCACTCTCCGCTACTCACCGCTGTCGGCTCGTGCAGCCGGAGGATGCGACCCTCATCGGAGCCATTGGCATGCCGATCCCACGCCTCAGGTAGATAGACGATCGGAAACTCCAGGCCCTTGCTGCGGTGCACGGTCAAGATCGTGACTGCGTTGGCATCGGTCTCGAGCCGCCGCGTGACTTCTGACATGCCATTGCGATGGGCCTCGCTGATCCGAGCACGCAACCACTCGACGAGGGCGCCGACGCCGAGCTGAGCGGAGGTCATCGCTGCATGCAGGCTCTGCCCGAGATGACGAAGGTCAGTCAGCATCCGCGCTCCGCCCTGTAGCCTCAACAGCCGTTCCGGAACGCGCTCATCGGCGATCGCGGTCTCCAGCAAAGCGGCGACCCCGCGGCTCTCCAACACCTTTCCCCACCAGCGGACGCGTTGGGTGAGCTCGATCAACGACTCATCGCCGGCGGCAGCCAAGCCGGCGAAGGTCCAGCCGAAGAAGCAGGTCAAGGCAGCCCGCCGGACCGTTTGCTGCCGGGTCTGCTCGAATGCCAAGAGCAAGGTCAGCCAGTCTTGCGCCATCGGAGAGGTGAATACCGAGCCGGCGCCATACATCACCGCAGGCACTCCGGCGCTCAGCAGGCGATCCCGGATCGCTTCGCCGCGCTCGTTCTTGCGTACCAGGATGGCAATGTCGGACGGCACCAGTGCGCGCGCGTAGTCGCCTTCGATCAATTCCACGCCGGAACCCAGCAGGGCAGTTATGTCGGCAACCAGATCGGCGGCGATCTCGGGCCGGATGCGTGCCACACTCGGCACCTTGTCGTCAGCTGGCTGGTGGGGCATGAAACGCAACCGGATCGGTGCCGCGATCTGCTGATCAGCGCCGGGCGTACGCAGTCGACGGCCCTGGTATTCGGCGGTGACCGGGCGTACGGAAATTCGCTCATCCCCCAACGCCGCGTTCCCCATCAGCACATCCAGCGCGTCAACCAAGGCCTGGTCGGTGCGGTGATTGACGACCAGGCTCCGCACCTGGTCTGCCTGGTCCACCGCATCGAGATAGCTGAAGACGTCGGCACCGCGGAAGGCGTAGATCGCCTGCTTGGGGTCGCCGATCAGGATCAGCGTGTTGTGACGGTGAAACGCCCGGCGCAAAATCTCCCACTGGATCGGATCGGTGTCTTGGAACTCATCGACCATGACGATGCGGTACCGCCGCCGGAGCCGGTCCGCCGCAGCCTGTCCATGCTCACGGTCGGCCAGTGCGTCGCGCAGCCGGGTCAGCATGTCGTCGTAGGTCAACAGATTGGCTGCTCGTTTCCGTCGCTCCACCTCTTCACGTACAGCTGAGGCAAATCTCACCCGCTCTGCGCTTCCGGATGGATCGTCCGAGGCGAGCCCGGACGGCACCAGCCGAGCGTGCCCGGCTTCGACCGCCTGATTCGCTACATCCAGTGCCTCGTCGTAGCTCATCGGTGGTACACCGTTGGCGGCGTAGCGGCGCAGGTAGAGGTCGGTGGTCACCTCACGTGTCAGGTCAGTCAGGTGCTCAACGACGGTGGCATGCCGCTCTCGATCGCCAAGCACCCCGAGGCCGTCGAGCATCTGGAGGCAGAACTCGTGCGTGGTCGCAATGGTCGCGGCGTCGAAGTCGGCCAGCGCGCGAGACACCCGGGCATAACGACGCGCTAGTTCCTCCGACTCGCCGGTGCACATCATTGCTTCTAGCTGGCCGAGCGGCTTGCTGGGCTCACGCTGTCCAACCGCTTCAGCGAGGCTGGCCTCCACTGACACCAAGCGCTCGCGCACCCGAAGCCGCAGCTCGTTGGTCGCCATGCGTCCAAAGGTGACCAGTAGCAATTGACTGAGTTCCACTGCACCTTCGGCGACCACCCGAGCGGTGAGCGCGGCGATGGTGTAAGTCTTGCCGGTGCCCGCGCTGGCCTCCAGGACGGTGGTTCCGCTGGGCAGCTCACCGTAGATATCGAAGGGTGGCGGATCGGTGCTCATCGCAGATCCTCGACCGAGAGCAGCGGCTGAAACACCCGTCGCGCCAGCGTGCCGAACCGAGTTGGCTCAGTCAGGCTGCCCCGCACCTCGGTAGGGACCGACGGCTGGGCCAGCAAGTCCTCCAGGCTCGCCTTGGCTCCGAAGAACCGCTCGTACGCCTCATCACGATCCTCGGCCCACACCTTCTCGAGCTGTTTTCGGTACAACGCGGGCTGCCGGTCGCGCAACCGCAGGGCCGCGTACTCGGCCGACGTTCTCGCGGCGAACGGGATCGGCTCACGCAATCCGGTGGCTCGGAGGTCGATCAGGTCGGCCAATACCGTGGCGGCCCAGGTTGCGTGGATGGCTCGTAGCTGCGAGCAGCCACCCCGCCCGATCGTGACGACCTGCCAGGCTCGGCCCGGATCATGCACGGTCAGTGCCAGCAGCTCAAGCCAGGCCTGCAGCCGGTGCCGTGCCGCCAGCTTGGAGTAGCTGACATGAACCACTGAATCGCCGACGACTCCACTCACCGTGCCGGTCAGCCGCACCTGTCCCACTTCTGCCAGCACCTCCTGCGGTACGGGCTGATCGGTGAGGAACGGCTGGGCAGTCTGCACCAGTTGCTCGACCTGATCAGCGATCTCCTGGATGGCCCTTTGGCCCAGACCACGTGGCGGCAGATAACCGCGCCGCCATTCCGCGTCGATCAGCGAGGTGAGCTCGTGGCCGGCCACGCGTTGCCGCAACAATCGCTCCCCGATGCTCCAGCGATCCAGCCCCGTCAGGCTCACCGGGATCTGCTCGTCCGGCGTCTCATCTGGCCGGCCGATCCATAGCCCGGCCCGGTCGTACATCAAGGCACGGATCGGATGGTTGAAGAACCGGACGAGGTCGCTCAGGGTGACCAGCTCATCGTCGGCGCGTGCGGGCAACGGCTCTGCGCCCAGAGTGTCTGGTGGGGCGCGACGTTCGCGCGCGGCGGCTCGTACCGCCCGCAGGCTGGCGCGATCGAAACTGAACGGCCCGGGGTAGCCCAACCCATCGGGAGTGAAGTTCGATGCGTCGAAGGGCTGCAACGGGTGTCGCGTGGTGATCTTGGTACGGATCGCCTCGCCGTCCTCGGTGCGAGCGGTGCCGTCCAGCGCGTCAAGCAGTTCACCGATCGGAACGGCAGGCGGGATGTCGGATCCCGAGCGGGGATCGGCGCCGGCGAAGATCACCACCAGCCGCTCGCGAGCTGACATGATCGCGTCCAGCAGCAGTTGGCGATCTTCACTTCGTACGTCGTGGTCGCCGATCCGTTCGTCGTCACGGATGATGTTGTCGCCATCTGGTTCGGGACGTCGCGGAAAGACGCCATCGTCAACGCCGAGTAGACAAACGACCCGATGCGGCACAGATCGCATCGGGAGCATGGTGCAGATCGTCAGAGTCCCGGTACGAAAGTTCGCCCGGCTCGGCCGTCCGCGGAAGGCGTCGCTCAGCAGTTCGGACACTTCAGCCAGGCCCAACAAGACGTCGTCGGCCTCGTCAGCACTGAGAACAAGATCACTCAGCTCGCGGTAGGCGTGGCTCAGCTGCCACGTGTCACCGGGTGGGACGGCTGCCAGCAGCTCGATCGCTTGCTTGAAGAGCTCGACCCAGGAAGTAAGGGGCTGCGTCGGCCGGCATGCGTCGATCAACATCTCGACCCGAGCCACCAGCTCGGCCAGACGGCCGACAAGATCGACATCGCCGGCATCGACATCGTCCAACGGCAAGGTGGTTCCGATGAAGTGCTGATCAGTTTCGTCCATCGTCACCCCGAGCAGCAGCCGCTCCATTCCGGCTGCCCAGGTGTTCTGCCGAAATTCTCCCATCTGAAACCGACTGCGATGAGCGGCGTCGAAACCCCAACGAACACCCGCACGCGGCACCAGATCGTGCAGTCGCTCCAGGTCGTCGGTGCTGAAGCTGAATTTCCGAGCGACTGGCGGCGCAGCGCACAAATCCAGCACTGAGCTCGCCTCGACACGTGAATCGGCCAGTGCAACGAGCCGGCTGACAAGGGCGAGTAGCGGATTGAGCTGCCGCAGTGACCGGTCGGCAAGCCGTACCCGCAGCCGATGTCCAGGATGCTCGGCCTGAGTTTCTGGCGTGTCGAGACCGAACGACGCGGCGACCAGCGGTGCGAACCTTTCGATGTCGGGACACATCACCACGATGTCCCGCGGTTCGAGGCTGGCATCATCGGCGAGCAGGCCGACCAATACCTCTCGTAACACTTCCACCTGGCGATCAGGGCCATGGCATGCGTGGAATTGCACGCTTCGATCGGCCGGGTCGAGGACCGGACGTTCATGCTGCGGCCGTACTGCGCGATTCGCCGCCATATCGGCTTGGAGCCAGCCGAGCAAGGTTGCCGGCTCGGCAAGCTCCGGCGACTCGTGGTGCAGATCGGTCGCATTCGCGCCGGTTGAGATGAGGGCGAGTTGCAGTTCGCGTACGTCGCGGCCCAGGTAGCTGAGCAGCCGATGGTGGACCAAGACCTCAGTCGTGTCGTCGGAGCGGCGGGAGAGCTGTCCCGGCTCGAGTCGGTTCGCCGCTGCGGCCGTCTTGACGCGATCCCACAGCGCGGGGGAGGGGTGGGTCAGCCACAGATGTACGTCGCGATGCTCGGCAAGCGCGGCGAGTACCGGCAGGTGGTCGGGGCTCAACCGGGTGGCGCCGAAGATGGAGAGCCGTTGCGGAAGGTCGCTACTTTCCCGGTCGACGCGGAGCCTGGCGACCGCGGCTTGCACGCGTTCTGCGGGACTCGGTGCATCGAGCTCCTCGCGTAGCCGCCGCCACAGCTTGGCCTGCCAAGCCCGATCAGCTGGCAGCGGAAATCCCGCTGCATCGACATCTCGGCCCTCGGACCAGCTCTCGATCATGGTCGGTCGAGTCGCCGAATAAGTGGCAAAAAGATCAGCGAGATGTCGGGCGATCGACCAACGCCGTCCGCCTCGGACCACATCGGTGGAGTTTCCGTTGCCGCCCAGATAGTGCCACAGCACCGCTGCCCACGCCTCGCCGCGGCAACCATCGATGACGCGAAGCAGCGGCCACACGGCACGGCGAGGCTGCCACGGATCGCTGTCGTCCTCGTTGCCGCTGCCGGCCAAAGCACGCGCCACAAGTCGCCGCGGCGAAGGAAAGGCGACGCCGACGCAGATACCGTCGCTGCGACCGGGTGCGGTGCCGAGCCGCTGCGCAAGGCCCTGGGAGAGCCAGCGTTCCACGCCTCGGGTTGGCACGCTGACGATCTCGGTCTCGAACGGATCAGGCAGCGGAACGCTGAGCAGCTCGCCGAGCGCGATGATCAAGCGGTCGGCCCGCTCGGCGCGATGGAGGTAGAGCGTCATGGTCGGTCAACACTAAGGCGGGTGCCTGACACCGCGCGGACCTTTCCCCAAGCTCAGCGCTTCGCCGATGGTGACGTCTCGAGAACCCTGGCGACGTCGAAGGAGCGGGTCGGAAATGTCGTCGAACAAGGGATCGTCGGTGCGGGCCCTTATGGTGTCCCTGTGTCCGTTGCCCTGACTCGATCATCTACCTCGCCCGATGCGCTGCTGGATGATCTTGATCCGGAGCAGCGGCAGGTCGCGACCGCATTGACCGGTCCGGTCGCAGTGATCGCTGGCGCTGGCACCGGTAAGACTCGCGCGATCACCTACCGCATCGCCTATGGCGTCGCCACCGGGGTCTACAACCCGACGTCGGTGCTGGCGGTGACCTTCACGACCCGTGCGGCCGGCGAACTGCGCGGCCGGTTGCAGCAGTTGGGCGCCCACGGCGTACAGGCTCGGACGTTCCATTCCGCAGCGCTGCGCCAGGCGCAGTACTTTTGGCCACGGGTCTATCGCGGCGAGTTGCCAGCAGTGCTGGACAACCGGATGGGGCTGGTGGCCGAGGCGGCGAGCCGGCTCCGGGTCAGAGTCGACACGCCGAGCTTGCGAGACCTGGTCTCTGAAATCTCGTGGGCCAAGGTGAGCAATGTCACGGCCGAGGACTATCCGCGGTTGGCCGCGCTGCACAACCGCCAGATCGCCTCCTTCGACTCCGAGACCGTGTCGCGGGTCTTCACGGCGTACGAGCAGGCCAAGCGTGACCGGTCACGGATCGACTTTGAGGACATCTTGCTCTGTGCTGCCGCTTTGATGTCGGAACGACCAGAGATCGCTGAAACGATCCGCCGGACCTACCGGCATCTGGTGGTCGATGAATATCAAGACGTCAGCCCCCTGCAGGAGGCGCTGCTGAATCTGTGGCGTGGCGACCGCGCCGAGCTGTGCGTCGTAGGAGATCCGGCCCAAACCATCCACTCCTTCGCCGGCGCCCAGGCGAGCTATCTCACGGGGTTCGGTCAACGCTTCCCCCAGGCGAGCGTGATCCGTCTGGTACGCGACTACCGCTCGACGCCACAGGTTGTCCGCTGTGCCAACTCGATCATGGCCGCCGCCAGCAATGGGACGACGCCGACCAAGGTCGGCTTCGGCCCAGTCACGCTCCAGGCGCAGCAGCCCGCCGGGTCCGAGGTGGAATTCGTCGAGTCAACAGACGAGTCGGCCGAGGCAACCGCAGTCGGTGAGTGGCTCGGCCAACAGGCAGCGGCCGGCGTCGACTTTCGGGAGATGGCCGTGCTGTTTCGCATCAATGCTCAGTCGCCGGCCATCGAGCAAGCGCTGGCTGACCGCAACATTCCCTACCTGGTACGCGGCGGCGAGCGCTTCTATGAGCGGCCCGAGGTGCGTCAGGCGCTGCTGTCGTTGCGGACGACCGCGCGCGCCATGAGCGGCGCAGAGCAGGGGAGTGCGGTGGAGCAGATGAAGGAGGTGCTCATCGCCTTGGGCTGGACCCAGCAGCCGCCCGAAGGAGCCGGAGCGCTGCGCGAACGCTGGGAGTCGCTGGCCGCGCTGTTGAGCGTGGCAGAGGATCTGGAGACCGAGGCGGCCGCCGGCCCAACGGACGGTTCTCACCAAGCCCTCACGCTGCAGGGCGTCTCGGCCGAGCTCGACCGTCGCGCCGAGGCGCAACATGTGCCGGCCGCGCAGGGCGTCACCGTCTGCACACTGCACTCCGCAAAGGGCCTGGAGTGGGACGCTGTTGCGCTGCTCGGCATTCATGAAGGGTCAGTTCCGTTCGTCCTCGCCAGCTCACCCGAGCAAATCGAGGAGGAACAACGCTTGCTCTACGTCGGTGTCACTCGTGCCCGGCAATCACTTCGCATCTCCTGGTCGCGAACCCGAAACGGCAACGGCCATTCCCGTGCGCCGTCCCGCTTCCTCCAGCCGGTGCTGCCCGACTCTCTCAGGGCGCCCGTCAGCAAGACGGGATCTGCCAGGCGAAGCCGGCACTCAGCGCTCTCGTTGCACTGTCGGTCTTGCGGCCGGTCACTGACCGAGGCGGCCGAGCGCAAGATGGGCCGACACCTCGGGTGCCCAGCGACCTACGATGAGCGCACGATGGTCATGCTCAAGGAATGGCGGCGCCAGGAGGCAGCCGACCAGAAGCTTCCGGCGTACTGCGTGTTCACCGACGCCACACTGATCGCTGTTGCCGAGGCGCGGCCACAAACCGTCGTGGATCTGATCAAGATCCAAGGGCTCGGCCGGACGAAGGCGGACAGGTACGGCGAGCACCTGCTGGCGATCATCGCCTCGGAGGCTGATCGCGCGAGCAGCCGCTGACAAACGCTCTCCGGCTGCGAGCGGCGGCGTTGTTTCCTCTGCGAGCGAGGGCGAAGTAGGCAGGTTCCACGCGCGATTGCGCGAGCAGCCGCTAAAAAGACGTTGCACGACTTTGCGATACTCCCCTAGGGTGAACGAGGACCTTTACGCTCGGCCGAGCAGAAGGCCGCCAAATACCAGCTTTGGATTATCAGCCTGAATGCATGAGAGGAGGAGTTCGTGAACATTGAGCAGACCAGCAGCGCATGCACGGTCCAGCTGCCCTTGCCCGAACTCCAGCTGTCCTCGCGTGCGCTCATGCCGGGTGCGGCTGTCGTCACGGACCTCGTCAACGGCAGGCCGCGGGCCCATCTCCGCCGTCCGATGCTCAACCGGACCAACTGGCGCGGAGTGGGCGAGGTCTGTGTCACGGGCAGCAAAGCGGCAGGCCCAACACAAGGCGGACGTATCGCCGGATATGGCGCGTACGACGTCACCGATAGCAAGTTTTCGACCAACATGGGACCACCTTCCTGTAGTCCACCGGTGTAGCAACACCGACAGCCTCCAGGGCCGTGGCTCCCAGACAACCGGGATCCGCGGCCTTCGTGTTTCCCGGCCAGATTCGAGGAGCCTTTACCGGGCACCTCATGATCAGAAAAGTAGGCCGACATGTATGACGCAGGAGGTGGCCCGATAGTCGCTCCCCGGCGGGGGCGGTTGGGCGTCGCCGAGCTGCCCTGTCGTTTGGTGAATCCGGACCTGTTCTTCGCCGAAGCGCCTGTCGATGTGGAGGTGGCCAAGGCCTTGTGCTTGGACTGCCCCATTCGTGAAGCGTGCCTGGCTGGTGCGCTGCGGCGGCGTGAGCCGTGGGGCGTCTGGGGCGGCGAGCTGCTGGTGGCCGGTGCTGTCGTGTCGCACAAGCGGCCGAGGGGTCGTCCGCGCAAGTATCCGATCGCCGAGCCCTTTGCTCCGGCAGCGAAGGACGAGGCGGCGGCATGATGCGTCATGCGACGCGCCGACGCAACAGATTACGGCGATTCTCCCGTGTCGCCGAGCAGTGTGCCGATAGCATCTTCGATGTTTGAGAGCTGCTTGCGGATGCCAACGCTCGCAGCTAAGAAAGCGGCTTGCATCACCAAAATGCGGCACAGCTTGAGGCTCCCCTTCGGGTCGACCGTGGAGTCCTGGCTACCCCGGCCAAGCGCATGCCCGCGACCCAGCCCCCACGCTGTGCCGCGTGTTGGTGATGCAAGTCCTTTCTTTGGGAGCTGCTCGCGCATCGCCCTCGGGATCCGCCGCGCCGCGCGATTCCCGACGCTCGCAGCAATGCCTGCTCACATCGGCACTACGCCGTGGCGTAGCCGGGGAGAAACTCTTCAAGCACCTCGCCGAAGGCTGCCTTGGC
>Ga0307287_10000672_pt1 | contig 11819 bp, 10 predicted proteins | sample ER_DNA_141_FD_194485 | JGI IMG/M metagenome (GOLD analysis project Ga0307287, IMG submission 194485) | Bulk soil microbial communities from the East River watershed near Crested Butte, Colorado, United States - ER_DNA_141 | ecosystem: Environmental > Terrestrial > Soil > Floodplain | place...
CGAGGTCCTTGCCGAACCCGATCCCCGGATCGATCGCGATCCGCTCGGGGTCGATCCCGGCGAGCTCGGCCGCCTCGATCCGCTGCCGCAGGTACTCGTGCACCTCGCCGACGACGTCGTCGTAGTGGGGAGCCTCCTGCATCGTCGCCGGATCGCCCCGCATGTGCATCAGGACGACGGCGGCCTCGCGATCTCGGACGACGTCGAACATCGCCGGGTCGGCGCCGCCCGACACGTCGTTCACGATCGTAGCGCCGGCGTCCAGCGCCTCGGCCGCGACGCCGGCCTTCCTCGTGTCGATCGAGATCGGGACGGCGGGGTGGAGCTCGGCGAGCCGCTGGATCACCGGATGGACGCGCTCCAGCTCCTCGTCCATCGAGACCGGGGTGGAGCCGGGGCGGGTGGATTCGCCGCCGACGTCCAGCATGTCCGCACCGTCATCGACCATCCGAGTCGCGTGCGCGACGGCGCTCGCCCGGTCGAGGAACCGCCCGCCCTCGGAGAAGGAGTCGGGCGTGACGTTGAGGATCCCCATGACGAGCGTGCGCTCGGAGCAATCGAACGCGCGCTCGCCGACTCGCCAGACGGGGCCGCCCACGGCTCCATCGTAGCCGCGAGCGTCGAACTTCAGTCCCGGCGGGTGTTGGACGTCAGGAGCCGCTCCCGGGTACGACGATCTCGACTCGGGAGACCGAGTCCTCGTAATGCTGGACCCAGATCGTCTGGGTTGCAGGGTCGAAGGCGTAGGACTGACCCTGCATGTTCTCGAAGTCTTCCCGGCTCGGGACACTGCCGTTGGCCGCCGTGATCCCCCCACCCCCGAACTCCCAACCGGGCGCGGCACGCACCTCAACCATCGCGATGACCTCGCCCGTGTCCGGACTCAACCGGATCACATCACCTGTCCCCGAACCATCCTGTCGCGGCGCCGTTACCCAGACGCCGTCCCCGGCGGCGACGGCGGTAGGGAACTCCGCAACCCCCTGGGTGGTGGTGACGCGAACCTGGACCGCCATGGGTTCCGAGACAAGCGGTGTGGGGGACGGCTCCACCGTTTCCGCCGGCACCTGGATGGGCTGCCAGGCGATGTCGCCGGCGACGCCGATGCTCGGTGCGTCGGCGATCGGCGTGGCGCCCGTTCCGTCTGGATGCATCACATAGAGCGCGTCCTCGGGGCTGTAGTCGTCGACACTCAGGTTGCCGACGAACGCGATCAGCGATCCGTCGGGTGACCACATCGGGTTGTCGACGTAGCCCGCGCCCGTCCCACCGAGGATCTTCCGTTCGTTCGAACCGTTCGCGTCCACGGCCCAGATCCCCCAGTCCTCCCGTCTGTTGGCCGCGAAGACGATGCTGGATCCGTCAGGTGACCAGTTCGGCCAGAAGTCACTCCCTCCGTCGCCGGTCGACATCTGGCGGACATCCGTCCCGACGGGGTTCATCGTGAAGATCGCCGGCCGCATGAGCGGTGGATCCTCGGTGTTCCGCTCAAACGCGATCAGGTCGCCCGTCGGCGACCACCTCGCCCGGTACTCCGCGGCGGGATCGGACGTCAGCCTCGTGATGTTCGAGCCGTCGACATCGATCGTGTACAGGTCCGTCGGACAGGTCGCGTCCGCACCGGCAGGTTCGCACGGCTCGATGGCCGGGTCATACCTCGTGCTCGAGAAGACGATCCTCGTTCCGTCGGGGGACCACGACGGCCACGCGTCGTTCGCACCCTCGGTCATGCGCGCGGCATCGCTCCCGTCTGGGTTCGCGACGAAGATGCCCCGTTCGTCGGCGATGGGGTTCTGGTACGCGATCCTCGTGCCGTCGGGGGACCAAGCGATCTGCGCGATCCGCATCGGGTCGCCTTCGAAGACCACGCGCTGCCCCGACCCGTCCGGCTCGACGGCTTCGATCTGGCTCCCGCCGTCTCCGCCGCCGACTCGGAAGTAGATGGGTCCGTTCGCGACGCCGACCGGTCCCGTCGCGCCCGACGCGGCCGGCCGGTCGGACCCGCCGAACGAGATGGCCGCGAACCCGATTCCCGCGATCGCCACGACGAGCGCGACGACCGCGACGAGGACACGACGCGACGAGGACGGTTCGAAGGGGTTACCGGGCTCACGATCTTCTATCTCGGGCCACAGGTCGGGAGAACGCGTGTGCGAGAGCGATGCGAAGCGATCGGAGAGTTCAGGCATCGACGTCGTCCTTCAGGAGCTCTCGGAGTCGTCGTCGGCCTCGCATCAGGTGGACGCGAACCGCCGCCTCGGTGGAGCCGACGATCCTCGCCACCTCTCGCGCCGGGTACCCCGCTGCGTCGTGGAGGACGACCGCGGTCCGTTGTCGCTCGGACAGTGCGCGGAGTGCCACGAGCAGGTCCCGTGCCGGCTCCTCCATCTCGTACGACCCTTCGGCCACGAACGCCTCGCTCGTCCTCCGTTGCTTCAGTTCGCCCGCCGCGATGCGGAAGGCGGCCCGCCAGATCCACCGTTCCGGGTCTACGACCTCATCACCCCTCCGCAGGACCTGCGCGAAGGCCTCCGCCACGGCATCGCTCGCGACCTCCGGGTCGCCCGAGAACGCCAGGAGCCCTCGCCAGATCCGATCGCCCCGTTCCCGGTACAGGCGCTCGATCCGGTCCGTGCCGGAGACGCCCGTAGGCACGTGATCCACGCTCGTCATGACAGGGTGGAAGACCGACCGAAACGTGAACGCGGTTCCACGAACAGCGCTACTTCCCGATGTGGTGCAGCGCCTCCTGGCGGGTTCTCGCGTCGTTACGGAACAGCCCTCGGACGGCCGAGGTCACCGTGATCGAACCCGGCTTCTTCACGCCCCGCATCGTCATGCATAGGTGCTCGGCCTCGATCACGACGAACACGCCTCGCGGCTCGAGCGCCGCCTCGATCGTGTCGGCGATCTCGGTGGTGAGCCGCTCCTGCACCTGCGGGCGCTTGGCGAGGATGTCGACCACCCGCGCCACCTTCGACAGGCCGGTGATGCGCCCGTCCTTGTTCGGGATGTAGGCGACGTGCGCGTGGCCGCTGAACGGCAGCAGGTGGTGCTCGCACAGGCTCTGCAACGGGATGTCCTTGACCATGATCATCTCGTCGAAGTTCGCGCCGGGGACCACGGTCGCCACCGGGGTTGGATCGACGCCGACCCCCTCGAAGATCTCGCCGTACATGTCGGCCACGCGTCGGGGCGTGTCGACCACGCCCTCGCGATCGGGGTCGTCGCCGATCCCCTCCAGGATCATCCGCACGGCGGCCTCGATCTTCGCGTGGTCGATCTCGGCCATCAGGCGCTCACCAGGTCGTCGAGCGTGTCGGGCAGCTTCGACAGGTCATCGAGCTCGGCCGCGCGCGGCAGGTCCGAGCTTTCGCTTTGGCGATTGATCCAGACGGCCCGCAGCCCGAGCTCGTGGGCCGGCGCGATGTCGTGGAACAGGGACGCCGCGACGTGGACGTGCCGGTCGCGCTCGGCGCCCGTCCGCTCGAAGAACCGCTCCCAGTGCCCGTGCGCCGGCTTGTACGAGCCGGCCTCGGCGGCCGTGATCTCCAGATCGACGGGGACGCCGATGGCCTCGAGCGAGGCGGCGAGGAACTCGGGGTCCGTGTTCGACAGGATGCCGATCCGCCAGCCGCGCGATCGGAGCTCGGCCAGCGACGCGGGGACCTCGTCGAACGGCGGCCAGGACGGCATGGAATCGCTGAGCGCCTGGCGGTCGTCGTCGGCGAGGTCGAGCCCCTCGCGGTGCGCCACGCGTTCGAGCGACTCGGCGAGCACCTGGCGGTACGGCAACGCTCGGCCTCGCTGCACCTCCGGCTCGATCTCGTGGTAGGCGGACGCCAGCAACTCGACGTCGTGCTCGGGCCACAGGTCGGACAGGGTGTCGCGGATCCCGCCCAACCAGTCGATCAACGTCCCGTAGCAGTCGAACGTCGCCCAGCGGTCCACGGCCATCGCGCCGCGAAGCCTAGCCGATGGGCTTGGGCGGGATCGTGCCCGGGGTGTTCGGTTGCCCGCCCGTCCGGATCGCCCGCCGGGAGACGGCAAGGCCGGCGCCGCGAACGGACAGGTCACGCTGCGGGCGCTTGGGGATGTCGGACAGGAAGGCCTCGACCTCGTCGCGGTCGAGGGTCTCGCGCTCGACCAGCGTCCTCGCGAGCTCGTCGAGCTTGCCGCGGTTGCTCTGCAGGATGTCGAGCGCCTCGTCGTGGGCCTCGTCGATCATCCGGCGAACCTCGTTGTCGATCTCGAACGCGACCTGGTCCGAGTAGTCGGGCTGGGACTGGAAGTCCCGGCCAAGGAAGATCTCGTGCTGCTTCTGCCCCAGGGTCTGCGGCCCGAGCGTGTCCGACATCCCGTACTCGGTCACCATCTGGCGGGCCACCTTGGTCGCGCGCTCGATGTCGTTCGCGGCGCCAGTCGTGATGTCGCCGACGATGAGCTCCTCCGCGACACGGCCGCCCATGAGCATCGCAAGCTCGTCCGCGAGCTCCTCGCGGGTCATCAGGAACTTGTCCTCCTCGGGCAACGTGAGCGTGTACCCGAGCGCGCGGCCCCGCGGGATCACGCTGATCTTGTGGACCGGGTCGGTGTTCGGCAGGATGTGAGCCACGAGCGCGTGCCCGCCCTCGTGGTAGGCGATCACCCGCTTCTCGCGCTCGCTCATCACGCGCGTCTTGCGTTCGGGGCCGGCCATCACGCGATCGATCGCCTCCTCGACCTCCTTCATCGAGATCGCCTTCTTGCCCCAGCGTGCGGCGAGCAACGCCGACTCGTTGATCACGTTCGACAGGTCGGCGCCCGTGAACCCGGGGGTGCGGCGGGCGATCGTCGAGAGGTCGACGGTCTCGTCGAACGGCTTGCCCCGCGCGTGGACCTTCAAGATCCCCTTGCGCCCCTCGAGGTCGGGTCGGTCCACGACGATCTGGCGGTCGAAGCGACCTGGCCGCAGCAGGGCGGGGTCGAGGATGTCGGGCCGGTTCGTCGCGGCCATCAGGATCACCGCGGTGCGCTGGTCGAACCCGTCCATCTCGACGAGGAGCTGGTTGAGCGTCTGCTCGCGTTCGTCGTGCCCGCCGCCGAGGCCGGCGCCGCGGTGGCGACCGACGGCGTCGATCTCGTCGATGAACACGATCGCCGGCGCGCTCTGCTTCGCCTGCTCGAACAGGTCCCGGACCCGGGCGGCCCCGACGCCGACGAACATCTCGACGAAGTCCGACCCCGAGATCGAGTAGAAGGGCACGCCGGCCTCCCCTGCGACGGCCCGCGCGAGCAGCGTCTTGCCGGATCCCGGCGGCCCGAACAGCAGGACGCCCCGCGGGATCTTGGCGCCCATCGCCTGGAACTTGGCCGGGTTGGCCAGGTACTCCTTGACCTCCTGCAGCTCCTCGATCGCCTCGTCGACACCGGCGACGTCGGCGAACGTCGTCTTCGGCTGGTCCTTCGTGACGAGCTTCGCGCGCGCCTTGCCGAACTGCATCACGCGCCCGCCGCCACCCTGCGACTGGTTCATGATGAAGATGAACGCGCCGACGATCAGGATCACGGGGATCAGCTGGAACAGGAACCCGACCAGCGCCGATCCCTTCTGGGGGTCGGCCGAGATGTCCACACCGTTCTTCTGGAGATCCTCCGTCAGCGTTTCCTCGGTTCCCTGAACGTAGGCGACGCGGTAGGGGGTTCCGTCGGAGAGCTCACCCTCGATCACGCCGTCGCCCAGCAGGAAGTTCGCGGTGTCGACGTTGCCGGCGGCGACCTCGCTCTGGAACTCGCTGAACGAGAGTTGGTCGGAGGTCGCGCCTCGGTTGGCGAACACCAGGAAGAGCCAGATGGCCGCGAGGGCGACCAGGACGTAGATCGCCGGACCACGGACGAGCCGCCGGTACGGCGACCCGGGGTCGGTAGCCAGGGGATGTGCTCCTTTCGAAAACCTGCGGACCCGGGAGACGCCACGGGCCCGCGCGTCTCCCGACGGCCCGAGCCCTGCGCGATGGTAGCACCTGGGTTGGCTTCTGCCGATACCCCGATCAGCGGATGCCGCTGTCCACCAGCACGTCCGCACGTACGACCTCGCCCGCTCGCACCTCCACGCGGACCGGCTTCACGAACCGCGCGGGGTCCTCCTCGATCGACGCGGTCAACAGGTAGCTCCCGGGGGCGACGTCGATCGTGAACGCACCGTCGTCGCCGCTCACCGCGCGCGCGAGCTCGTTGCCCTCCGCGTCCACGAGACGCACCGGCACCCCGGCGAGCGGACGGCCCGGACACGGGCTCTCGATGGTCTCCACGGGACACGTCGGGGCGAGCACGACCGAACCATTGATCGTGCCGAGCGGCACGTCCGAACCCTCGCTCGAACCCCGAGCACAGCCGGCGAGGAGCGTGAGCATCAAGAGCACGGCGACGACCGGGACACGCTTCACGACGGTTGGACGCGCCCGGTGCCGCTCGCGTTCCTCCTCGTTCCTTGGCTCGTTCCTAGGCTCACACGTCGGTATACGCCTCGGGCTTGAGGAGCCCCACGTACGGGAGGTTGCGGAAGCGTTCGGCGAAGTCGAGACCGTATCCGACGACGAAGTCCGGCGGGATCTCGAAGCCCACGTACTTCACGTCCAGGTGGACCCGTTGGATCCCGGTCTTCTTCAACAGCGCGCACACCTCCAGGCTCGCGGGACGACGGCCTCGAAGGTTCTTCAGCAGGTAGTTGAGCGTGAGCCCCGAGTCCACGATGTCCTCGATCAGCAGGACGTGACGCCCCTCGAGATCATGGTCCAGGTCCTTGAGGATCCGCACGACGCCCGAGGTCTTGGTGGCGGCCCCATACGACGCGACCGCCATGAAGTCGACCTCGAGCGGGATCCGGATGTGGCGCGAGAGGTCGGCCATCATCACGAAGGCGCCCTTGAGGACCCCGAGCAGCAGGAGCTCGCGTCCCTCGTAGTCGCGTGTGATCTGCTCGCCGAGCTCGCGGAGCTTGTCCTGGATCTGTTGCTCCGTGATCAGGATGCGCTCGATGTCCCGCTCCCGCGCATCGCCCGCCGCATCGACGGACGGATCGTGAACGGCGTTCTCGAGCTCCGACAGTACGACCCGGCCTTCCATCTCGCCCCCCTTCACTCCCGGCCCTCGGGGGAAGTGCGAGAGAGGGAAACATACTCCCGCTCGCGTCTGGCCGTCGATCCGTTCGGGAGGTCCCGGCGCCGGCCTGGACGGCCCTGGGCGAGATCCAAGATCGATCGCACCGCCTCGCGCGTCCAGGGCGCTGCGTCCTCCGACCCCATGATCCGGTAGAGGGCGAGTCGGACGACCCGTGTGGCGAGCGGCTCGGGCAGCGCCAGGAGGCCGGCGACGTCGAACTGCGGCTCGTCGGGCGGACCGCTCACGATTCGCTCGAACGCGTGCAGAGCGGATGCGTCCAGCTCCCAGCGATCCTCCCGCAGCAGGTCTGCGGACCGCGCGATCGGCCGTTTGACCTCTCGCCCGGTGGCGCGCTCGATCGCCGGGATGACGCGCAGGCGGACCGCGTTGCGCAGCTGTCTCGTGTCCCGGTTCGTCGGGTCGACGCGAGGGCGGAGATGGAGCGCCCGGCAGAACGCTTCGACCTCGGCCCGCTCCACGTCGAGGAGCGGCTGCGCGGGCGCCGACGTGCCGTGCCTCGTCCCACCGGGCCAGATGCCGCCGACCGCCTCGAGCCCCCCGCCGCGGATCAGGTTCATCAGGACGGTCTCGGCCTGGTCGTCGAGCGTGTGACCCTCGGCGATCGTCGATGCCCCGATCGCGCGGCGGACGTCGTTCGCGGCCTTCGTGCGCGAGGCGGTCGCCCACGCCTCGACGGAAACGCCCCTGGCCGGGGCATCGTCGGCGGACCGGAGATGGGACGGCACGCGCAACCGCTCCGCGAGCCGTGCGACGTACGCGCCCTCCTTCGCCGCGCCGGGGCGGAGCCGATGATCGAAGTGGAAGACCTCGAGCCGGATCCGGAACAGCCTGCGGAGGTACCACAGGGAATAGAGCAGGCACACCGAATCCGGGCCACCGGAGACGCAGACCAACACGACATCCCCCGGCCGGAACATCTCGTGCTCGCGGGCCGTCCTGGTCACCCGTTCGAGCACGCGGGCGACGGCCGGCGGGCGGCGCATCAGCCCTTCGCGACCCTCCCCACCCACCGGGCCGGCTCGGCGATCTCCTCGGGGGTCGGCAGGTTGGCCTCGTCCAGCCAGACGCGGTTGAAGCCGTCCATCCCGGCCACGGTGACCACGTCGCGGACGAAGCGTTCTCCCGAGGCGTATTGCTTCGCCTTGGTCTCGAAGCCGATCGCCTGTTGGAACACCTTCTCCACCCCCCCGCGCGAGCGTCGGCGTTCGCGCAGGGCCGTCTGCATCCGATCCAGATCGTCCACGCGGCCCTCGGTCACCTCGTTCATCACGAAGGTGGCATGACCCTCGAGCAGGGTCATCAGGGCCTGCATGCGGGCGAAGAGCGCCCGCTGCTCGTCGTTCATGATGAGCAGGATCCCGTTCATGCCGCGCCAGTCCGCGCCGCGCCGGACCGCGTCGACGGCTCGCCGGAGCTGGGCGACCACCTCGCGAGAATCGATCTGCACGGTGTGCACGTAGCGACCGATCAGCCCCTCCAGGTGCGGACGGAGCCAGGGGGTCGCGCCGAACTGGACCCGGTGGGTCACCTCGTGGATCGCGACCCACAAGCGGAAGTCGCGGCGCGGGAGCTCGAACCGACGCTCGACCTCGACCAGGTTCGGGCCGACGAAGTAGAGCAGCCCGTCGTCGTCCGGCGGCAGGAACGCGTCGTACTGCCCGAGTACCTTGCGTGAGACGTAGCCGAGGAGCCCGCCGATCTGCGCGCCCAGCGCCTTGCGGCGCAGATCGGATCGGGGCGCCCCCTCGGGGAGGACGCGTTCGGCCAGTGGTTCGAGGAGGCGTTGGAGCCCCCGGGCGTTCGCGTTCACCCACTCGCCGCGGGACATGAGCCACGCTCGGGCCGGGGGCCCGCCCGCGCTCGAGAGTCCCGTGTACTCCTCGATCAGCGTCTGGGCGTAGGGCACGACCTCCGCAAGGTCCTCCCGCATCCGGGCGCGTTCGACCGAGGGGGTGGGCGGACCGCTTCCCCCGACCCGTCGCCCGGTCTGGCTGACCGTTCCCCAGTCGATGAGCGCGGCGGCGCGAGAACCCATGGACCAGTCGATGGTTGCCTCCATGGCCGGAGAGGGCCTAGCCCTCGGCCTTCTTGCGGGCTGCGATCATCGCCGCGCGCCGAGCTTGGCCCTCGGCGACGCGTCGGTCGGTCCCCTTTTCGAGTAGCTCGGCCAGGACGCGATCGAACGTCTCCTGGTCCAGGCTCACGTCCGCGTGGGCGGCGGCGGGCGCGGCGGCCGGTGCATCCGCCGGAGCGGCCGGTGCGGCCGGTGCGGCCGGTGCGGCGGGTGCGGCAGGCGCAGTCGCGGGTGCGGCCGGCGCAGCCGCCGGAGCGGCCGGCGCCGCAGCGGCGGCCGGGGCGGGTGGCACCGGAGCCGGAGCGGGAGCGGCGGCGGCAGCAGGTCCCCCGGCAACGGCCGGCGCGATCACGGGCGGTTGCACGATGATCGGCGTGCCGATCACCTTGACGGGCCGGCGTACCTCCCCGTCGGGCTGCATCCTGGGCACCCGGACCGACCTGCGCGTCTGCTCGTCGGTCTGGAACCGGGGGGCGAGACGCATGTACCCGAAGACGATCGCGACCGTGAGCACGATCCCGAGCAGCGCGAGCAGCTCGGCCGCGTTGAAGACCCAACCGCCGTTGTTCAGGACGGGGGTGACGGTGGGGTCGACGCTCACCTGGCCGAGCACGGCGGCGATTCTAGCAAGAGGGGCTCGTGATCCCGCCAACGTTGCCGGACGCGACTGGAGCCGGAGAGGGGATTCGAACCCCTGACCTACCACTTACGAGGCGGTTGCTCTGCCTGACTGAGCTACTCCGGCGAACGGCAGGGAGTCTACGAAGCACCCGCGGCCGCTGGCACCCGAAGGGCGAGGCGGCCGCCGCCGTCCCTCGCTCCGAGCCTCGTCTGGGATGATGCGGCGTCATGACGGGAGGAAACGGGAGCGGTGGAGCACCGGGCGTCGCTCGCGTGATGGTCGGGACGGACCGCTCCGAGACCGCCGAGCGGGCCGTGCGATGGGCGGCCGCGTTCGCGGATGCCTACTCCGCGGAGCTCCATGTCGTGCAGGTGGTGATCCCCCTGCATCCCGCGGACACCGAGCACGGGTCGGCGGAGGTCACGAGGGCCGGCGCCGCCGCCGACGAGCTTCAGACCTACGCGACGACGATCGCGGGCGGGCGCGGCTTCGCCCACGTGGTGATCGACGACGATCCGGCTCTCGCGATCGTGCACGCGACCGAGGAACACGACATCGACGTCCTGGTCGTCGGCAACGCGGGGATGGCAGGCCGCAAGGAGTTCCTGCTCGGCAACGTCCCGAACCGGATCAGCCACAACGCGCGGTGCACCGTGATCATCGTGAACACGACGCCCGACGGCGAGGCCACGACGGTCACGCGGCCGTCCACGACGATCCGGTCGAGCGCGGTCGAGACCCCGACCGAGCCGCACCTGATGGCGCGCGGAACCAAGATCGGCACGGTCTTCGCCAAGCACGGACTGAAGGAGCTGTTCGGCCGGCCCGACGCCGACGGTGCCGTCGGTCGCCGGCGGCAGGCCAAGCGGCTGCGGAGCTCGCTCGAGGAGCTCGGGCCCACGTTCGCCAAGATCGGCCAGATCCTGTCGACGCGACCGGACCTGATGCCGCCCGAGTTCATCCAGGAGCTCGCGACCCTGCAGGACAACGTCCCGCCCCTGACCGAGGAGCAGGTCGTCCGCGTGATGGAGCAGGAGCTCGGCGTCCCGTGGGAGGACGTCTTCGAGACGATCGACCCGCGACCCCTGGCGGCGGGGACGATCGCGCAGGTGCACCGCGCGACGCTCGCCGACCACACCCGGGCCGTCGTCAAGGTGCAGCGGCCCGACGCGAAGGAGCAGATCGAGCAGGACCTCGCGCTCCTGGAGGTGTTCGCGGAGAAGGTGGCCGAACGTCCCGGCCTCAAGCAGGTGGTGGACATGGAGGCGGTGTTCGAGCACCTGTCGGAGTCCCTGCACCGCGAGCTCGACTTCCGGCGCGAGGCCGAGAACATCGAGCGGATGGGTTCGGTGATCGGCGACTACTCACGGCTCCGAGTGCCGGTGGTGCACGCGGAGTACTCGACCTCCCGGCTCCTGGTGATGCAGGACATCGGAGGCGGGCCGGCCGCCTCGGCACCCGATGGGCCGGCACGCAGGGAGGCGGCTCGGCAGCTGCTCGAGTCCTTCTACAAGCAGATCCTCGTCGACGGCTTCTTCCACGCCGACCCGCACCCCGGGAACCTGATGTGGCAGCCCGAGGAGGAGACGCTGTACTTCCTCGACCTCGGCATGATCGGCGAGGTCGGACCCGACCTGCGCGAGCACATGATGCTCCTGCTGATGGCGTTCTGGCAGCAGGACGTCGGGTTCCTGACCGACGTGACGCTGATGCTCACGGGCGCGATCAACCGGACGGACCTGGACGTCGAGGCGTTCCAGGAGGAGCTCGGCGCGCTCATGGCCCGGAACCGCGGCGTCTCGATCAAGGAGATCCAGCTCGGGCCGGTCCTGCAGGAGATGACCGAGATCGCGCTGCGGCACGACGTCGCGCTCCCGGCGTCGCTCACGCTGACGGCGAAGGCACTGGCGCAGATGCAGCTCGCCGCGGCGACGCTGGATCCCGACGTCGACCCGTTCGACG
>Ga0307287_10000675_pt1 | contig 11795 bp, 10 predicted proteins | sample ER_DNA_141_FD_194485 | JGI IMG/M metagenome (GOLD analysis project Ga0307287, IMG submission 194485) | Bulk soil microbial communities from the East River watershed near Crested Butte, Colorado, United States - ER_DNA_141 | ecosystem: Environmental > Terrestrial > Soil > Floodplain | place...
GGATACCTAGGTCCGGAATCTCCTCCGGCAGTCGGTGTGCCTGGAGCCGCTCAGCCAATTGACGTTCGAAGAGATCGGTCATGACTCGCCTCCGTCGGCCAGCGTCTCTCGCAACTTCGCCAGGGCGCGTGACGTGTGAGTCTTCACCGCACCCACCGAGCAGCCCATGACCTCGGCGGTTTCGGCCACGCTGAGGTCGGCGTAGAACCGCAAGGCCACCGCAGCCCTTTGCCGCGAGGGCAGGGCTTGCACCATTTCCCAGGTTGTGTCGATTGATGTCGGATCGAGCGTGCCTGCTTCCGGTACTGAGTCAGTGGATCTCTCCCGACGCCGCCATGCGCGCCGCCACAGCGACGCGTTCTCATTGACGATGATGCGTTGTACGTAGCCCAGCGGGTGCTCGCCGCGAGCGCTGATCTTGGACCACTTGAGATAGGCGCGGGCCAGCGCGATCTGCAGCAGATCCTCACCGGTCGACGCATCACCTGCGATCAATCGGGCGAAATCCAGCAGCGGGCGGTGATGGTCGCTCACCCACGCCGTGAAGTCAGTCACCGCTCGAGCACGGACTGCGGGATCGGGGGCGATGAGCTGTTCACTCGCCATGATCACCTCGTTTCGAGGTCCCGGGTCGCCCACGAACCTAGAACGCGCTCAGCAAGTGATCCGGTTGACAACAACCTATTCTCCGTTGTTCTCGCGGTGCACACCTCTTGAGCCTCAGCCGAGCCGGGCCACCAGACCGGCCAAACATTCGTGGCCTTGTGAGGAGAAAATGTTCCCAAGCGCCCGATTGAGCCTACTTTTGTGGCCGGGTGCGGAAGAACGGCTCATGGACCCAGTTGCATCTGAGGAACTCCAGGAGGCGACTCCTCATCTGATGTCCGGGATCCGTGCTCAGCCTCGACGTCACGGTGAGAGCACCAAGTAGGTGCCAGGAACAAGGAGGGTGAGATGAAATACATGATCTTGAGCTATGCCTCGCAACAGGACTATGACGGGATGGCCGGGCAGCCGAGTGACCTGCCGGCCTGGTCGCCGGAGGACTTCGCCGCAATGGCCTCCTTCATGGAGGGCTTCAATACCGAGCTTGCCGAGGCCGGCGAGTTGGTCGAGACCAGAGCGTTGGCCGCGCCAGTGCACACCAGGCGTCTTGGTGCGCGTAACGGCTCGCCGTTTGTCACCGACGGCCCGTACGCCGAGACCCAGGAAGTGCTCGCCGGCTACTGGATCGTGGAATGCGAGAGCTTCGATCGAGCAAGCGAGATCGCCGGCCGCCTGGCTGGCTGCCCTGCACCGGACCATGTCGCGGCCAACGCGTACGCGGACGTGCGGCCGATCATGGAAACCGCCGACGAGATCGGGTACTGATCAGCAGGCCAGTGCCCGCGGCTGACGTCGAGGACCTGCTGCGCCAGGTGGCGCCGCAGGTTCTTGGTGCCGTGGTACGCCGCTACGGAAACTTCGATCTTGCTGAGGATGCGGTCCAGGAGGCATTGGTGGCGGCCGCAACCCAGTGGCTCGACGGCGGCGTTCCGGCCAATCCCAAGGGATGGTTGATCACTGTGGCAGCGCGCCGATTGACCGACATGCTGCGCAATGAGCAGGCCCGCCGACGCCGCGAGGACGCCGTCGCCACCTGGGAGCTGCCGAGACAGCAGCCTGACGCGGGCGATCAGTCCGCGAACTCCGACGACACGTTGATCTTGTTGTTCATGTGCTGCCATCCCGCTTTATCGCCTCCCTCGCAGATTGCGCTCACCCTGCGGGCAGTCGGTGGGTTGACGACGACTGAGGTCGCACGGGCCTTTCTTGTCTCGGAGGCCACCATGACCCGGCGAATTACTCGAGCCAAGCAACAGATCAAGGACAGCGGGATTCCATTTCGGCTGCCTGCTCTCCAAGAGCGCACCGAGCGGCTGGCGGTGGTGCTGCACGTTCTGTATCTGATCTTCACCGAGGGGTACGCCGCTACCAGCGGTCCGAGCCTGCATCGCGTCGAGCTTGCCACCGAGGCGATCCGGCTCACCCGGATTGTCCACGAACTCATGCCCGACAACGCGGAGGCTGCCGGGCTCTTGGCGCTGATGTTGCTTACTGACGCCCGTCGCGCGGCGAGGACTACGCCCACTGGAGAGCTGGTGCCTCTGGCTGAGCAGGACCGCGCCCTCTGGAACCGCGACTACATCACCGAAGGCATTGCGTTGATCACCGCGGCGCTGCCGCGGGGGCGGAGCGGGCCTTATCAACTGCAGGCGGCGATCGCGGCGATCCACGACGAGGCCGCGAGCACGGAGGAAACCGACTGGCCGCAGATCAAGGCGCTGTATGAGTTGCTGCTGCAGAGCTCGGACAACCCCATGGTTGCCCTGAATCACGCGGTAGCGGTCGCAATGGCCGATGGCCCAGCCGCCGGACTCGAGCGCGTACAGACCCTGGCCAAAGACAAGCAGCTGGCGGAAGACCACCGGCTTCATTCGGTCCGGGCACACCTATTGGAGATGAGCGGCGATACAGCCGCCGCCCGAGAGGCGTACCGTGCCGCAGCTCGCAGAGCGACCAACCTGCCGCAACAGCGCTATCTGATCAGCCGGGCGGCGCGTCTGCCGGACAGCTGATCTCAATACGCCGACTTGTCAGAGTCTCAGCACCCTATATGGTGCTGAGACTCTGACAAGTCGGCGTTTGTAGCATGATCAACCAGGAGGTCGATCATGAAGGTGATCATCGTCGGCGCCGGCGTCAGCGGTCTGACACTGGCAGCCGCGTTGGCTCAGCTCGCGCCGCAGCATGACGTGGAGCTGTACGAGCGCGATGCCTCAGCCGCCGGTCGGCGCAAGAGCTATGCGATTGGGCTCAAGGGCGAGACAGGGCTGGCCGTTCTCGAGCGACTCGGGCTGCGAGATGAGGTGCTCGCCGGTGGCGCGCAGCAGGTGACAAATTTCGTGATCACCGACCAGCAGGGCGCTACGCTGCTGGCTCTCCCGTCGGGCAAGGACAGCTCGCGCCAGACCTATCGCGTACAACGTGATCATCTGCAGTCGGTGCTTGCCGAGGCGCTGCCTGACGACTCGGTGCGCTACGGGTTCCAGGCTCTCGGTTTCGAGACGATGGACAACCGCATCCGAGTGATCTTCACCGGCGGTCGGCATACCCAGGGCGACGTGGTGGTGGGCTGCGACGGGGTGGGCTCCGCGCTGCGCCGCCAGCTCATCGACGACGCACCCCACTTCCTCGGACTCTCCGCGATTACCGGAGATGCCGCTCTGGCATCGGAGGATCCGCTACTCAGCGGCGGCTATTTCATGACCCTAGGTGATCATGGTGACTCCTTCTTCTGCTATCGCCAGCCCGGCGGCGTGCACTTCTCCTACACCTCCGCTGTCGAGCCGTCCGCGCTGGAGTCGATGAGCAAGGCCGACCTGCTCCATCGCGTACGGGAAGCAACGGCGGACTGGCATCCGTTGATCGGATCGATCACTGCAGCGGCCGATCCGGAGTCGATCAAGCCGCGCGGCTATTACGACCGGGATCCCAGCAAGAAGATCCGGGATGGCAACGTCTGGCTGCTTGGTGATGCGGCCCATCCGATGAGCCCGTTTCAGGGCCAAGGCGGCAACACGGCGATGATCGACGCGTTGGCGCTGGCCGAGCTACTTGGATCGGGATACCTTCCCGCCGACGCTGATCGCGTGGCAGGCGGCATCGCGGCTCGAGGGCGGAAGGCCGTGCTCGAGTCCCGGCGTGCGGCGAAGCAGTTCCACGCCACGAGTCGTTTCGAGATACTCAGCCGAAATCTCGGTTTCCGCGTCGGCAACGCCGTGATCAACTCGCGGCTGACGAGGCGGAAGACCGCTCCGGCCGAATCCTCGGCAACATCGTGACCGCGAGGCCGACACAGCACGCGCGTACCACATCGGTGCTGGTACGAGTGGGCCTAGGGATTCTCGCCGCGTTGCAAGCACTCGTTGGCGTCTGGGCGATGCTGGCGCCTGCGGGCTTCTACCGCAGCTTCCCGCTGCCCGGACACCCGTGGGTCTCGCTGCTGCCGCCGTACAACGAGCACCTCACCCGCGACGTGGGCGAGTTCAGCCTCGCTCTCACGGTGGTGCTCGTAGCAGCAGCGGTGACCGGTCAATGGCTGCTGAGCGTGGTCGCGATCATTGCCGCTGCCGTGTACGCCGTACCGCACGCGGTCTACCACGCGCTTCATCTGGAGGGCTTCCCCACCGGCGACGCGGTGGCCCAGATGGTCGGCATCGCACTCCAGCTCGTCTTGGTGGCCATCGTGGCCTGGTTGTTGTGGGGCGAGCGAGCACGTCAGGCATGACCGCTCGGATGGTCAATCGCTCTGTGTGACACAGAGGTCGGGAGATGTGCGGTCCGCAACCCGCGGGGCATTTCTCAGCACACGCAGCACGACGCTCGGATGCAGCAGCGACTGGGGCGGTGCGACCAGCCCGGAGACGCGGATAAAGGCGTTTGCAAGACGGGCGTCCTCGGCCGCGGCGGCATGGAGCCTGGCCAGGTATGCACTCAGCAGGCGAACCTTGACCGTTTTACGTCCCGGGACGCCGGGAAAAGCCAGGTCGCCGCCCGCGGACATGTCCCACGGCACATCGACAACGCGAGCGAGGTCACGGAACCAGCGATCGGGCTTCGGTGCAATCCCCCGGCCGAGGTGACTTCGCAACGTGAGCGCCTCCAGGGCAGCCACGCTCATGCCCTGGCCGTAGATCGGATTGAAGCTGCACACGGCATCCCCGGTTACGAGGAGGCCCGCAGGAAAGCGCGGCAGTCGCTCGTAGTGATGTCGAACGCTGGCCGGAAAGCGGAAGCTGACCGGATCATCCAATGGTTCAGCGTCGCGAATCGCCTCGTAGATGTCGGGAAACCGGAGCGACCGGGCGAAGTCGAGGAAACCGTCGGGGTCGGTGGGCGGATGGTCACCGAGAATGCCGGCCAGCGTCACCATCCACCGATCGCCCTCGAGTGCCAGCAGAGCACCAGTCCGCGGCAGCTGGGGCGTGGCGGCGTCCAGAATTGCCAGGTCGCCGTTGAGGGCATCGGTCGGAAGCCGGTAGATCCGGGTGGCATAAGCCAGCCCGATCCGCACCTGCTCCAGGTCCGGCCGGGCGTAGCCGAGCGAGTCCAACCACGTTGGGGTACGTGAGCCGCGGCCGCTGGCGTCGATCACGAGGTCGGCGAGCAGCACCTCCTCGGCACTGCTGTCTGCCCGACGCAACACCCGCACGCCTGTTACCCGACGATTGTCCGGGGTGGTGACCAGCCCGACGACGTCGCAAAGATCCAACAGAGCCACGTTGGGGTGGGCCCGTACTCGGGCGCGGATATGTGCCTCCAGGAACGGTCGGCTGGCGCAGAGCAGCACCAGACCGGTGTCGGTCTGCCGAAGCCGGTGGCTGCTGAGGTACATCCGCGCGTCGGCCAGCAAGCTACCGGCCTTCGCTCCGTCAGCGACCATTTCCGCGGTGAGCCCGGGAAACAGCTCCTCTAGGGCTTGCTGCCCCCGCGCGGCCAGCGCATGAAGGTGCCGGCCGTGCGGGATACCTCGCCGGTGCATGGACGTCTCCGGCAACTCGTCTCGCTCGATGACGATCACCTGCCCGTAGCTTTCGGCGAGGACGTGAGCGGCCAGCAATCCCGCAATGCTTGCGCCGAGCACGACTGCACGGTCTCCAATGTGGTTGTTCATCGCAGCCACCTCCTTGGTAGGGAGAGACTGCACCCACAAATTGCTCGGTTCCCAGACCGGATGCTGCTCGGTTGTGCTCAGTGATGCTTGCCGTAGATCTCCTGATCCCACAGCCAAGCCACGACCCGATCCATGCCCTGGCTGAGGTGGCGGCGGTATGTGCTAAACGGCAGCCCCAGTGCCGCGGCGGCTCGCTCTTGGGTGGCGGCAGGACGTACATAGGTCCGCTCGACAGCCCGCCACAGTTTGTCGTCGCGCGGGTGCTCCCGCAGCGTCTCGACTGCCCCGGATAACAGTGTCTTCAGCGTTTCCGCGGTCGGTTCCTCGCCCCCGGCTCGGTCGTGGACCAGGCGGGTCCGCAGCAGCGAGTTGCGGGCCAACAGATCCGGTCGGCGCAGATCGCGCATTGCCTGCCGTACGGAGTCGTCGAACTCCGGTTGGGAGAGCACCAGCAACGCCGGCATGCTTGTCGATTGGGGCGGCGTGATGTCTTGCGCGAGTGCGCGCTCCGTTATCCGTTCCAGCAAGGCGCTCATGGGGACCTGTCGGAAGTCGTGGGCGAATAGCCCGTATCGGCGGCCGTGCACCCAGAAGTCGGCACCCTCCGCGCGTGGCTGGTCGGCTGCCGCGAAGTAGGCGTCCCATCGCTCCGGGTCGGCCAGCGTAAGGAAATCCCAGGCCAGGTTCGGCGTCTCCAGGTAACGCTGCATCGCCAGGATCGCCACGGCGTTGAGTGCAGGGGACGGGCCCTGGTAGGCGTCCCGGTCGATGATGAACCGAGATTGGGTGATGGTCTCAGTTGGTCGAGGCGCACCGTGCCGCTCCGCGTACGCCCAGGCTGCGCGGGCGCCCGGGTCGGCCGCGATGTCCTCGGCGGATGCTCGGGTCAGGTCCAGCACCGCGACGAAGCCATTAACCACGCCGTCTTGGTCCCGGACCGCAAAGAAGCCCTCAGGTTGCCGCTCCCACCACCGCGCAGTAAGCGTCGACGACTCCTCCCCCTCCCAGGCGAGGACCAGGCCCATGATCGATTCGCGGTCCGCCGGTCGTGCTGGCTCAGGATGCTGCTGCCCCCAGGCGGCCCAGTCAACAGGCGACGGAACGCCGGGAAGCCGGCGGAACAAGTACTTGGCGTCGGCGATCGCGCGCTGCTGTTCCTGGCCGCGGGATGTTTGAAGGCGGCGGTTGATGTAGTCACGGAGCCCGCGGACTAGCTGCCGGTAGCCGTCTGGGTCCCGCCAACGAAGATCCGCCTCCAGGGCGTCGCGAGCCAAGTCGTGCGGGTAAACACCTTCCGGCCCGGAGTCCACAAAGGCAAGCTCGCGTAGCCAAGCGAAGAGGTCGTGTGCATCGTCCAGCCCGAGCACCTCCCGCAACAACGTCTCGGTGGTCACTCTGGCGAGTGAGCACATCTCGAGAGCACGGCGATGCCGCCCACTCGGAACGATCTCGACGAAGCGCCGGAGCAGGGTACCCACAAGGTCTGGGGTCAGTGGATCGGCGGTCGCTTCGCCGCCACGAACGACCACATCGGCCAGTAGTGACAGCCCCAGCGGGTGGCCATGGGCCAGCTCTACCAACTCGTCGACTCGAGCCGTGTCGACGCCATATGCGTGCAGGTATTGGCGGCTGTCGTCAGGGCTCAGATTGCGCAGCGACACCACACGCAACAGCTCTCGCCAGGCCGGATCTGCCCGCCAGGCCGAATCCGGTGCCGCCCGACCGGCCAGCACCGTTAGCGCTGTGGCCGGCAGCCGCGGCACCAACCAGGTCCGTACCCACTCATCCAGCTGCCCCAGCCGCTCGTAGGTGTCGAACATGATCACCAACCGGCCCTCGTGGGACAAGCTGGCGAGATGGCTCTCCGCCTCGGGCACCTCGAGCACACCCAGCGCCTCAAGCACGGCGGGTGGCGACGGCACGAGGTCATGCCCGTCCAGAAGAATCACCTTCGCGCCCGCGTCGGATGCCAGCTCTGCACAGACTTCCAGCAAACTCGTCTTGCCAATGCCTGGTGGTCCATGGATGTGGAGTACCAGGAACGGCGGTTCGGGCGACTCCAGAGCCACCCGAAACAGCTCGACTTCGGATGCGCGGCCGACGAAGCCGTGCCGCCGGCGAGACGCCAAGAGGTCGCCGACCCTGTCGACAGACCCGGTCTCGGTCATAGCGGCAGCATAGGACTCAACCGGTAGCTCGCTCGGCAACCATCTCCATCGCCTTCGAGGTGTAGACGCGGTATCCGAGTGCCGGCTGGTAGCCGTGAATCTCGGGTGTATCGAGGCTGCGCATGAAGGACAAGATCGCCTTGCTGAAGACCTGCCCGGGTACCAGCACCGGGAAGCCTGGCGGATAGGGCGTCACGAACGTCGCGGAGACCACGGGCTCACCGCCATCCATCTTTTCCTCGACCTCCTCGGCCGGCAGGTATTCGCACATGGTGTGGTCGTAGGACAGGAAAAAGGCCCTGCGGACATCACCCTCCGGGGTCGGTGGATCACCCTGGCTGAGAAAGGCCGGGTGGAATCCGCTGAAATCGGGCAACGGCGCGGTCGGATTCGTCATATGCATCACGGCGCGCTCGAATGCCGCGCGTTCCGCCAGATTCATCTCCGCAGCACGGTTGTCGATATCGCGGGCGATGCTCACCAGAACCTCGATGAGGTACGCGACTGAGCTGCGCGTCGTCCCGATATTGGTCATGAACAGCACGGTGTTGCGGGATGTCTTGTTGATCTGAATGCCGAACTTGTCCATCAGCTGTGCGCGCTTGAACGTTGCTCCGTCGATGCCGGTAAGCCCGACGTAGACAGTCACCCGTGAGGGATCGAGCACGAACTCGTCGTGCTCCCAGGCCGTCACCATGTTGTTCAGGCCGGTACGCAGCGGCTGGGCGATGCCGGAGGCGCGGTACCGCTCGGGGATGAGCTCTGCCGTACTCAGGCAGTGCATGTACCTGCTCAGCAGCGGATGATGATCAATCGCATCGCGCAGCTTCATCGCGTACTCGAGCTGGCGTTGCACCAGCTCGAAGCCCTCCAGCGCAGCCTGCCGCCGACCAAGATCAAGAGAGGCCAAGATCTGATAATTGGGGGAGGTCGAGGTGTGCGCCATGTAGGCCTCATGGAATCCCTCCGCCACCTTCAGGGCAAAGTCTTGATCATAAACGTGGATCATCGAGCCCTGCCGCAGCGCCGTCAGGGTCTTGTGCGTGGAATGCGTTGAATAGACCCGCACCCGAGCCCGCGCCGGGTCAGGGATGAGGCGTTGGCTGCGCATGGCAGCTGCGCTCTCATCGCGCGGCAGGCTTGCCTCGTACTGCGCCCGGTACTCAGCCGACCGCAACTTTTCGGCAAGCGTGCTGGCCGCCTGCATTGCGGTGCGCGGGCGGTACACAGGATGGAAGCGGGCGAAGGCGAACCACGCCTCGTCCCAAAGGAAAACCAGATCGGGCTTGATCGCGAGGCATTCCTCCATCACCCGGCCGACGTCGTACACGATGCCGTCGAAGGTGCAGTTGGTCAGCATCAACATCTTGACGCGATCGAGCTTGCCTGCGGTACGCAGCGCGAGGAGTTTGGACTTGATCTCGTGCAGCGGTACCGCGCCGTACATCGAGAATTCATTGAGCGGGTACGCGTCCAGATAGGTGACCTCGGCACCGGCGAGCATCAGCCCGTAGTGATGCGACTGGTGACAGTTCCGGTCGACCAGGACGATGTCGCCGGGCGCCACCAGGGCCTGGGCGACGATCTTGTTGGCCGTGGAAGTTCCATTGGTGACGAAATAGGTCTGCCGCGAGCCGAAGGTCTCGGCTGCGAGTTGCTGAGCATCGCGCAGCGGACCGGTCGGCTCGAGCAGGGAATCCAGCCCGCCCGTGGTTGCCGAGGTCTCGGCCAAGAAGATCTCGAGGCCGTAGAAGCCGACCATGTCGCGGATCCAGTGCGAGTTCACGATCGACTTGCCTTGCGAGATCGGCAAGGCATGGAAGACTCCGGTCGGTCGCTGGCTGTAGGCACGCAGGGCTTCGAAGAACGGCGTACGGTAACGCGCGGCGACCCCGGCGAGCACGGTCAGATGAAGCTCCAGTGCGCCTTCCCGCGCGTGGAATACCCGTCGGAAGTGATGGCTCACCATGCCCGCAACCTCTTCAACGGCGATCTCGGTCATCAGGTAGAGGTCGACCTCTGGACGGACCTGGGCCAGGCGAGGCGCCAGAATCTCGGCGCGCTCATCGGGAGAGTGGTCCGCGAGATCGTCCGCCAGAGTCGCATCGGCGAAGTTTGCGAGGCTGCTGAGATCACGCAGCGCCTCGTGAGCAAAGCGTCTCCTGATCACGCAGGCCTGGATGTTCGCGTTGAGTCGCATCGCTACGGCCGCCTCGACACCGCTGCCGACTACGACGAGCTCATAGATGAAGGGGTCTGTCGGTCGGCGCCAGGTATGTACCTCCTCACGGAGTTGCTCTTCTTGTGCCGGCGACATGGTCTCGACGACGAGCACCTCGAAGTACGGCTTGCGAGAATGATCATGGATGCCAGTCATGATCAGGTCATCGGTGTCGTCGCGGTGCTCGCCGTAGGAGATGTCGTCGAGCGACCCGGACCGGTAGGACTCAGTGACAAGCGCACGATTGATCCGAGCCACCATCCGTGCCAGCCGCTCCCAGGCTCCGCCAGCCGCCAACTCTTGGACCACACCGAAGGCAGCATGGCCTGGAAAGGCCCAAAACTGCTCCAGCGGCGCCAGCGCGGCGCATTGCGCATGCACTGCATCGGTCATGTCTTGGTCGATCGATTTGCTACGTCGCATCGAGGTGACGATCCGCCCGGCTGCTTCCTCCAGCCGTGACCACGAATCAGCCCGGAACTGCCACCAGCTGTTGTAGGCGGACGCGCTGATTCGATCAACCATGATCAACTCCTAGAGCGAATCCCCGAATGTCTCATCTAGCGCGACCTTAGACCGCGCCTTCAGTGCTGATCAACACCACAATGCTGTCCGCCCTCGTTGCCAGAGCTTCGCGCTGGCTGGTATCACCCAGCGCCTCCCGTACGCCGGCCAGCGATGCGGCCGCGCTGGGACCGGCCGGAACTCCGAGCTCGTGCAGCCGCTGCATCGCGGCTTGAGCCTGGTCATCGGTGACGACCACGGCGGCAGCCAGCGTGTCACGGATGGCCGGCCAGGCGATCGTGGAGACGGTGCCGCAGTTGAGCCCGGCCATGCTCGTGAACCGCGAGGTGTCGACACTGATCGGCTTGCCCGCCGCAAGGCTTTCGGTCACGCAGGCAGCCGTCACCGGCTCGACCGCGAGGACGGCGGGCGACCGCGTGTGTGCCCTGAGCTGGTCGAAGGGCCAACTGGCGGGCTTCATTGAGGGGCGCCGTCCTGAGCCTGTCGAAGGATAGTGCTGCAACGCGGCCTGCAGCAGTGATCCGACGCCGGTCGGCACGGCGATGAGCTGTGGGGCACGGTCACTGAGTTGGGTGTCGATCTCGTCGAACATCGTGCTGTAGCCGTCCACGATCCATTGCGGGATTTCCTCATAGCCAGGCCAGGCGGTGTCTTGGATGAGGATGTCGGCTGGCCTGTTCGTTGTTGAACTCGCCGCGGCGCGTACGACGTCGTCGTAGCGAAGGTCGGTTTGAACGACCTGAGCGCCCTCATTGGCGATGGCCTTGAGCGTCTTCGCGGTCGTTCCCGCGGGAACGTAAACGCGTGCTGCCAATCCGAGGAGCTGGGCCATCCGGGCTACGGCACGACCGTGATTGCCATCCGTCGCGGTGACAAGAGTGATCGCCGCGTTGCTGACGCGTTCGCGTAACTCCGGCAGGTCTGTCGCTGGCGTGTCGAAGCCGCCGCGCCTGCTCAGGGCGCAGTTCACCGCCCAGGATGCGCCGAGGATCTTGAAAGCTGGCAAGCCGAGACGGTCGGATTCGTCCTTGACCAGCACGGCGCCGACGCCGAGCTCCGCCGCGAGTTCTGGAAGCTCGATGAGTGGAGTAGGCCGATAGCTCGGCATTGAGCTATGAAACTGTCTTACCGTCATGTGCCCTGAGCCCCTTCGACAAGCTCAGGA
>Ga0307287_10000676_pt1 | contig 11790 bp, 13 predicted proteins | sample ER_DNA_141_FD_194485 | JGI IMG/M metagenome (GOLD analysis project Ga0307287, IMG submission 194485) | Bulk soil microbial communities from the East River watershed near Crested Butte, Colorado, United States - ER_DNA_141 | ecosystem: Environmental > Terrestrial > Soil > Floodplain | place...
CCGGCGGCGTACCAGCCACGCCGGCGCTCCAGCAGGCCGGCCTGTTTGATCTGCCGCGACAGCTGGGTGTACTCACCCCACCGGCCCTTGGCTGCCAACACCGGTCGAGCGGTCGATCCTTGGCCAGATCCGGCCATCCGTGCTCCAGTCTGTCGAGCAGTGGGATGGCAGGAGAAGCTCCTAACCACTGCGTGGCTGCAGGGGCGCCTCGAGGGGCCTCGTGAGGAATCGAGCCGCCCGGTTGCGGATCGGCCCCCTTACTCAAGATGGGTAGCCCGCCAGCACGGCGCAAAACAAAGTCGGTCGGCGCCTGCTCCGGCCGGCCAGGTCAGGGCTGCTGGTGGGGTTGCTCCCCAGCGGCGGCCGGCGGCGCCGACCGCCGAGGGGTCGCGGGCGACGAGGCGGCCGACGCCGACCCGGGCCGGCGCATGACGTTGAGCCGGCGAAGGCTGGCGGCCTGCTGGAGCTGTTCGCCCAGGTTGTCGAGCAGGCTGGTGGCGGGAACCGCCGGCTCGGCCGCCAACCGTTCGATCAACCCGTTCACCAGCACGTGGGCGAGCCGTTCGACCTCGGGGTCGACGCTCGCGACCGGCTGGTCAGGCAGCATTCGGTGGTTGCCACCGGGACGGGCCATGCTCGGATCAACTCCTCGCGCCGGCTGCTTCACGTCGGCGCATCGTGTGTCGTCATCCCTGGACCGGGTGGGCGTTCAGGAACCTTGCCAGGTCGCTGGCGTGGGCCTTCCAGTGCTGGCGGTTGAGGCTGGCCGAATCGGCCTCGGTGCTGGCGGGGTCGGCCTTGTGGGCGGCGGCGAGATGGTCCCGCAGCTCCTGCCGGTCCTGCAGGAACGTCTCCCAGGTGTCCAGGTGGGAGCGGATCGTGATGATGATCCGCCGGCCGTCGTCGGCCGAGCCGTCGAGGATGGCCAACGTCAGTTGCTGCAACAGCGCTGGGGAGATGCCCGTGTCCCCCGGCCCGGCGCGGTCCAACGGTGTCACCGGACCGCGGGTGGCGGCCGGCGGCCGGCCGCCGAGGGATGATGCCGGTGGGCCTCGGCCCGGCCGGCCAGCTCCAGCTGTTCGGCAAGGTCCGGGCTCACCGAGCGCAGGACGAGCTCGCCGCCCTCGCGGCGGGTCACGGCCGACACCCGGGCCAGGACCTCGACGCCGGCCGAGTCGATCAGGATCAGACCGCGCAGGTCCAGCACGATGTGACGGTGGCCCTGGCCGACCAGGAAGCTCAGGTAGTCCCAGAGTTGGCCCGCGGTCTCGGTGTCGAGGTCCCCGCGCACGGTGACGACGGCGTCGCCGCCGGAAGCGGTGGTGGCGGACTGCAACAGTGGGGCCATCGCGGCCTCCTCCCTCGGGAGGCAGCTGGCCCGAAAGCACCAGGCCAGTCCCTCCTGCGAACCGCAGCCGGAATCGCTCCGGCGCAGCGGCTACTGGGCTGCGACCGCCCGCACATTGGTCGCCTGGGGCCCTTTCTGGCCCTGGGTGATGTCGAACTCGACGGCCTGGCCGTCCTGGAGCGAAGCACCGTCCTGGATGGCGCTGGCGTGGACGAACACGTCGTTGCCGGACTCGGGCTGGATGAAGCCGTAGCCTTTGTTGGCGTTGAACCACTTGACGGTTCCAACAGTCATGCTGGTTGTCCCTCCCTCCGTTGTCTCGGAGGTACCGATCACGCCGGCGCCGGGTGGCGCAGGCGGCAAAGGGACAAGCTCGACTGTAGACAAACAGAGTCAACCGTGAACCCGTGCTGCTTCGAGGGTAGCACGACACCCCTGCGTCCACCTGCATCAGGGAAGGAGGGCGGCGGTGAGGGCGTCGGCGAGCCAGCGCCCGTACCGTTGCGGGGTCCAGCCGCGCTGGAGCACGAGCAGCTCGTAGAGCTCCGGCGAGTTGTAGGTCCAGAGCAGGTCGCGGGCCTCGTCCACCGAGACGCCGGGGCGGAGGTGGCCGTCCCGGTGGAGTGCGCGGGCGAACAGGGTCAGGCCGGCCAGGCGTTCGGCTCGCAGCTGGTCCCAGACGCCGGCGGCCTCCGGATCGGCGGTGGCGGCGGCACGGGCGAGCAGCTGGATGGGGACGTGGCGGGGGGTGACCTCGGCGACGAACTCGCCGTACAGCGACAGCTTGCGGTAGGGGTCGGGTTCGGCCCGGACGCGCCCGAGGGCTTCGCGCTGCAGCATCGGCACCGGCTCGTCGTCACCGGCGATGGCCACGTCGAAGACCGCCTTGAGCAGGGCGGGCTTGTTCCCGAAGGCCTTGTAAACGCTCTGCACGGACACACCCGCCGCCGCCGCGATGGCCGGCATGGTGGTGGCGGCGTACCCCCGGTCGAGGAACAGCCGGCGGGCGGCCTGGAGCATCGCCCAACGGCTCCGCCCGGCCTGTTCCTGGCGGCCGCGGGAGTCGTAACGCCGGCGGGGCTTGACGGGGAACGACATTCGGTAGAGACTCCTCTATCAATTAGACTCTATTCTAACGGATAGTCGCGGAACGGAGGAGCACATGCCCTACGCCTTCTACTACGACGTGCCCGGCACCGAGGAGCTGTACCGGCGGATCAAGGCCGAGATCGGCGACGAGCCGCCCAAGGGCCAGGTCCTGCACCTGGTCGTCAAACAGGACGGGGGACTCCGCCACCTCAACGTATGGGAGTCCAGGCAGGACTGGGAGCGCCACCGGCAGGAGCGGATCGGCCCGGCCGTCGGCAAGGTCCTGGCCGCCGCCGGCATCACCGAGCGCCCTCCCGAGCCGGTCGAGCAGCAGCTGGACGTCCTCGACATCTGGACCAGCGCCTGAGCCAGCAGGCGTGTTCGACGCCAGGGCGTTCACAATGGTGAGGGACACGACCGTCCCTTTGTAGCCCGTACGCGTGATCGGATTGGGTGATGGCTCGTCGATCGGCCCGGCTGGTTCCCGGCCTGCTCGTCCTGACGATGCTGGCCCTCGCCGCCTGCGACGGGTCTGGCTCGGACGACCGGGCGGGTCCTGCGACAACCGCCGGGACCCGGGCTCCCACGACGACGGCCACGACGCCGGCTTCGACCGCGACAACGGGCGCGGCGGCATGGTCCACGGCGGCGAGGACGGGTCCTGGAGGCAGGCAACCCCCGGACGGGCCGTCGGCCAAGCTTGGCGCCATCCGCGCGGCCCGTCATCCGGGCTACGACCGGGTGGTGTTCCAGTTCGAGGGCGCCGAGGTGCCGGGCTACCGCATCGAGTACGTCCGCGAGATCACCCTCGGTGAGACCGACGACCAGTTCCTGACCTTGCAGGGTGGGGCGCTGGTCCAGGCGACCTTCCAGGGCTCCGCGAGCGAGGACCACCGGCCCGGGACGCAGACGGTGCCCGACAAGCTCACCCTTGGCCTTGCCCAGGTGAAGCAGATCGGGCTGGCCGAGGACTGGGAGGGTGTGGTCCGGCTCGGCATCGGGCTCGACCATCGAGGCGGGTTCTGGGTGCTCGAGCTGCACGACCCCGCACGCGTGGTGGTCGACTTCGCCACCTGAGCGTTCCTCTCAGGCGCCAAGGCCGAGGAAGCGGCGTCGATTGGCCTCGAACCCGTGGCGGTCCTCGAAGATGTCGTGCCACATGGCGGTCAGCTCCCGCTGCCGGTACGGGGCGGTGTCGACCGGTGGCAGGGCCTTGGGGGGCTGGGCGGCGAGCTGTGTCGCGACCTGCCTGGCCCAGTGGTCGAAGTCGACGGGGTTGTCGGGCCCGACGCCGTCGACCAGGCCGAGCCGCTGCGCGGCCATCGGGCTGATCGGCAGGCGGTCGGTGAGGAGCTGCTCGGCGGCCTGCTCGCCGGCTCGCAGGGGCAGCACCAGGCTGCGGAGCTCCGAGCCGGACAGCCCCATGGCGCCGTAGTGGTAGTTGAGGTTGATGGAGGGCCGGGCCAGGACGACGTCGAAGCACGCCGACAGGACGGCGCCGCCGGCACCGGCGGAGGAGCTGAGGACCGCGATCGTGGTCTGCGGCCGCGGCAGATGACGTCCGCGGGGCAGGTTGAAGATGAGCTCCGCCACGTCGTCGATGCGCCGGATGTTCGCCCAGGCCTCCGCGCGGGGGTCAGCGGCGGCCTCGATGACCCCGAGGTGGATCCCGTTGTTGAAGGCCACCTTGCCGCCAACCAGGGCGATCGCGTTGGTGTCCTGGTCGGCGGCGTACCGCAGCGCGTCCAGCAGCCGTCCGCAGAACGCCGTCGAGGCGGCGCCGTTGTAGGGCTCGGCGTGGATCCATCCCACCTGGCCCTCGCGGCGGTACCGGATGACCTGGTGGGTGCGGGCACGGCCCGGCGGGCGACCGGGATGCAGGGCGCTCTCGCCGACGCCGGTCAGCTGGGCGTGGACGGCATGGATGGCGGGGAGCTTCAGCCCCCGGCCGCCGCCGGCGGGCTGGACCTTGGCGTGGCCGATCCAGACCGCGCCGCCGGCGCCGGTCGCGACCAGCACCGCGCCGTCGCGGTGGGCGACGATCCGGCCAGGACGGTGCGCCGCGATCCGATGTCGGCGGACCCCGGCGTCCTCGACGTCGTGCGGGTGCGCGTCGTAGACGTTCACCGGCTGGCCGCCAAGCTCGGTCCGCACCCCGAACGGGGCGGCGCGGACACGCCGCAGGATCTGGTCGGGATGGTCGTCCCAGGTGAACGCCAGCCGGTCCTGGCGTAGCGGGGGGCGGTGGCGCCCGACGGCCGCGCGACCGAAGCTGGCCAGCGGCGCGCCGCGGTAGGCCGGATCGACGGCCATCCGGGCGAGGATCTCGCGCGCACAGTCGATCGCCGCCGGGATGACGTGCTGGGCATAGACCTCGCCCATGGTGGCCCCGTCGGGCATGGCGAACTCCCGCCAGGCGCCGACGTTGCCGCCGTCGAGCTCCTCCGGCGTGCTTGCCGGTTCGGCGCGGACCATGGTCAGCCCCCAGGTCGGCTCACCCTCCAGGATCGCCCAGGACAGCGACGACGGGCCGCGGTCGCCCCGGATGCCCGGGTGCGGGATCCAGGTGGTCGTGCGCTCGCACACCTCCGGCGGCACGACCTCCTTCAGGAACGGGCACAAGATCACGTCGGGGGCTGCCAGCCTGGCGAAGCGGGCCATGTCCTCGGCGGACATCGGGGTGCGCAGCCGGAGGTCCTCCGGCCGGATGACGTCGTGGCCGTCCTCCCGCAACGCCGCCCACAGCGCCTGGGGCATGCTGGCGAACCTCGAATAGAGCAACCCGATGCGAAACCCCATGGGGCCCCCGCTTTCGCGACCGACACGGCGCCAGTGTTCCGACCGGCTGGCGCCTCGGTCCTCACTATCGGCCGCCAGTGCAAAGCAAGCAGTGCCGGGGGGCACGACGCCGGTGTGCCCTCCGGCACACCCGCTCAGGAGGGCTGGCCGGTTTGGGGCCGGAGCCAGAGCGACGCCTGGGTGGGTTGCATGGTCTGGTCGACCACCCCCAACAGCTCACCCTCCAGGGCGTCCAGGTCGACCAGCTCGCGCAGCCGGGCCGCGAACCCCTCCAGGGTCCGGGCGGCGTCGTAGCGTCGGCGGTTGAAGCGCCGATCGACCAGGTCCTGGACGCGGCGGCGCAGCGGCTGGAACAGCGCGGCCACCGCCAGGGTGGCGGCGGCCACGGCCAGGCTGCCCGAGCCCTCGGCGAGCCGCGGGATGGCGGCCACGATGGCCAGGTAGGGCAGCACCAGCAGGACGGTCACGGCGGTATAGGTGACGGTCCGGGAGACGAGGCGGTCCAGGTCCCAGAGCCGGTAGCGCAGCACCGCCACCCCGACCGCCAGCGGGACCGCCAGCAGCATCGGGAGGGCGAAGGCGTCCGGGGGGGCCAGCCCGAGCGCTTCGAGGGGGAGCACCAGGGCCGGCCCGGCGGCGGCGAGGGTGGCCCCGGCCGCGACCCAGCGGAGCTGCTGGCGCTCGACTCCACCCGAGGACCGGAACCGCAGCACCACCACACAGACCGCCGCGACCGGGATGCAGGCGAACAGCACACCCCAGCCGACCCAGCTGATGATGCCGGCGGCCGTGCCCGCCACCCCGGGCAGCGGGAACGGCTTGGCCACCGGCACCAGGGTCTGGGTCATCGGGGTCGGCGACAGGACCCAGCCCACCAGCTCCACGGTGGTGCCGACCACGGCGGCGACGGCGACCAGCCGCCAGCGGCGCGACCGCAGCCGCCCGTTCGGCAGCAGCAGCAACGGAAGGGTGATGGCCAGGCAGATGCCGACCGCCCACAGGCTGTCGCCGGCCAGGGCGGCCAGCCGGGCGACCGGCGGCAGCGGCCGTCCGGTTCGTTGCAGCTGGTCGACCCACGGATCCCAGGGGATGTAGAGGGTCCAGACCAGGCCGGCGGCGGCGTACAGCCAGCCGATCGGGTTGTCGGGCCGGCGCAGCGTCAGGACCAGCCCCAGGGTGGCGAACAGCAGCCAGATGGCGCCATTGAAGGCGCCGTCGACGAGCACGTCGGAGGTCAGCGGCCGGGTCACGAACAGGGTGACCACCAGCCCACCGGCCAGGCACCCGAAGGTGGACAGGAACAGCAGCCAGGCGAGCTGGGTCCGGCGCTGCACCTGCATGGGCCACCGTCTCGTGTTGGGTCACCGTTGGAGGCTGGACGGGCCGATGGTAGAGCGCCTGCGGTACGGGACCGTTACGACCCGCCCGCTGATTCGTCCCGGGCTCGGGCGATCGCCTGGGGGAGGGTCATCGTGAGGCCCTCCTGCCAGGCCCGGTGGGCCGCGTCGTCGGTCAGGTGGGCGCGGGCTTCGGCCGCCGGATCTCCCTCGAGCATCCCTCCGAAGCCGGGGGCGGGGCCGCCGCCGGCCAGGTCGCGGTGGTGTTCGGAGACGCCGGCCATGCGGATGGCGTCCTCGTGGCGGCCCTCCCAGGTCAGCAGGAACGCCAGGTCCAGGAAGGCGAGGGCGATCCCGGTGGCGTTGTCGGCCTCGCGGAACAGCTCGAGGGCCTCCAGCGCGGTGGCGCGGGCGTCGTCCCGGCGGCCGGTGCGGCCGTAGGCGAAGGCCAGCCAGATCAGGCCGAAGGCGAGGTTGAGGCGGTCGTCAAGCCGGCGCCAGATCGCCGCGACCTCCTCGATCCGGGCGGCCACGCGGTCCCAGGCGCCGGCCATCGCGTCCGGGACCACCTGCATCACCAGCACCCTGGCCGCTCCGGGCTCGTCCCCGACCTGACGGAACAGCTCGAGGCTCTCGTCGAGCAGGCGGGCGGCGGCTTCCAGGTCGTGCTCGGCGGCGACGGCGAAGGCCTGGTTGTACAGGGCCTCGGCGAGGCGGGCGGGGTCGCCGAGCTGCCGTTCGATCGCCAGGGCCTCGTCGTAGAAGGCACGGGCGGCGCCCTGGTCGCTCCACCAGGCGATCCCGCCCGCCCCGGTCAGGGCCTTGGCCCTGGCGGCGGTCGGCGCCTGCCCCGACGGCATGGCCAGGGTCTCCTCGAGCCACCCCCGGCCCTCGGCCAGGTGCCCTCGCTGCTGCCAGAACCGCCACAGGGCGCCGGCGGCCGCCTGGGCCGGCCCGGCCTCGCCCTGGTCGATGGCCCAGCGGAGGGCGGCGCGGATGTTGGCGTGCTCCTGTTCGCAGCGGTCCAGCCACTCGCCCTGGTCGGCACCGCCGAGGTGGGGCTCGGCGTCAACGGCCAGGCCGAGGAAGTGCTCGGCGTGGCGCCGCAGGACCAGCTCGAGGTCGCCGGCGGCTTCCAGCTGCTCCAGCCCGAACTCCCGGATCGTCTCCAGCATCGAGAAGCGCGACGGCCGCCCGGGTGGCTCGGTCCGGCGGATCAGCGACTTGTCCACCAGCGAGGTGAGCCCGTCGAGGGCGTCGAGGTCGAGCTCGTCGGGGTCGCACACCGCTTCGGTCGACTCGAACCTCCAGCCGCCGGAGAACACCGACAGCCGGGCGAACAGGCGGCGCTCGACCGGGTCGAGCAGGTCGTAGCTCCAGGCGATGGCGGCCCGGAGGGTCCGCTGGCGCTCGGGCAGGCTCCGCGGCCCGGAGGTGAGGATCGAGAGGCTCCGCTTGAGGCGGGACAGGATCTGCTCGGGGGTGAGCACCTTGGTCCGGGTGGCGGCCAGCTCGATGGCCAGGGGGAGGCCGTCCAGCCGGGCGGTGATCTCGGCGACGACCGGGGCGTTCTGCTCGGTCAGCACGAACCGGGAGTTTGCGGCCTGGGCCCGCTCGGTGAACAGCCGCACCGCCTCGACCTCGCCGAGCGCCGACAGGCCGGTGGGGAGCCGTCCGGGATCGGGCACATGGAGCGGCGGGACCGCGTACTCCTGCTCGCCCCGGAGCGACAGCACGACGCGGGAGGTCACCATCGTCCGCAGCTTGGGCGCGGCGGTGAGGAGCTCCTCGATCACGGGGCCGGCCTCGGCCACCTGCTCGAAGTTGTCGACCACCTGGAGGAGCTCGCGGTGGCGGAGATGGTCCTTGACCCCGTCCAGGATCGGGCGCCCCGCCGCCTCCGGGACCCCCAGCGCGTTGGCCACCACGGCCGGGACCAGCGCCGGATCGGTCACCGGGGAGAGGTCGACGAAGCAGGAGCCGTCCCGGAACTGGGGGAGCAGTGCGGCGGCGACCCGGAGGGCCAGCCGGGACTTTCCCGACCCACCCGGCCCGGTCAGGGTGAGCAGGCGGGACTGGCCGAGGAGCCGCTCCACCTCGGCGATCTCCTCCTCCCGGCCAACGAATGAGGTGAGCTGCAGCGGCAGGTTGTTCGGCCTGGCGTCCAGCGTCCGGGGAGCCGGGAAGTCGGAGGCGAGGCCCTCGATGACCAGCTCGTGGAGGCGCTCGGGGTCGTCGATGCCCCGCAGGCGGTGCATGCCCAGGTCGCGGAGGGAGGCGCCGGCGGGGAGGGCGTGCTCGACCAGCCCCCGGGTGGCGTCGGACAGGATCACCTGCCCTCCGTGGGCGGCGTCGCCGATCCGGGCCGCCCGGTGCACGTCGATGCCGGCATAGTCGTCCCCGCCCAGGGTGCCTTCGCCGGTGTGGAGCCCCATCCGGACCTTCACCGGAGGGCCGGGGGACCAGTCGTGCGCGGCCAGGCCGCGCTGGGCGGCGACCGCCGCCCCGACGGCCCCCGCCGGGCCGCGGAACACGGCGAAGAAGGCGTCGCCGTGGGTGCTGACCTCGACCCCGCCGCCGTCGGCGACGGCCCGCCGGATGATGGCCGCGTGCTCGTCCAGGACCGCCGCGTACCGGTCGCCCAGGGTCTGGAGGAGCCCGGTGGAGCCCTGGATGTCGGTGAACAGGAACGTCACGGTCCCGGTGGGCAGGTCGGTCATCCCATGACTCTATGCTGCGGGTGCTCGATCGCGAACTCGACAGGAAGAGGACGAGGATGCTGCTGGAGCGCAAGAACGCCGTGGTCTATGGAGGGGCCGGGTCGGTCGGTCGCGCCGTGGCCCGTGCCTTCGCCAACGAGGGCGCGAGGGTCTTCCTGGCCGGCCGCACCCTGGCCACCCTCGACGAGGTGGCCCAGGAGCTCTCCGGGGCGGCAGGCGTGGTCGAGACGGCCCAGGTCGACGCCCTCGACGAACGGGCCGTGGACGAGCACGCCGACGCCGTGGCCGAGAAGGCCGGAGGCATCGACGTGTCCTTCAACGCCATCAGCCACGGCGACGTCCACGGCGTCCCGCTGGCCGAGATGTCGTTCGAGGACTTCGCCCGGCCGATCTCGGTGGCCATGCGGGCGCAGTTCCTGACCACCAGGGCGGCCGCGCGCCACATGACGAGGCAGGGGTCCGGCGTGATCATGGCCATCACGGCGACCACCGCCCGCCTGGCCATCCCCGACATCGGCGGGACCGGGGTCACCTTCGACGCCATCGAGAGCCAGTGCCGGCAGTGGGCATGCGAACTGGGCGGCCACGGGGTGCGGGTCGTCTGGCTCCAGACGACCGGCCTTCCCGAGGCCCTCGCCGACATCGAGTTCTTCCCCGCCTACGGCACCGGGTCCCCGAACGGCATGACCCGCCCCGAGCTCATCGCATGGATGGAACGACGCACCATGCTGGACCGGCTGACATCCCTGGCCGAGATCGGCAACGTTGCGGCGTTCATGGCCTCCGATCACGCCAGCGCCATGACCGGCACCGCCGCCAACATCACCTGCGGTCAGGTTCCGGCGAGATAGCGCCTGCCTGGCTGGCGGTGGCGCGCCGCCAGGGCCAGGTGCCGTCGATCTCCACCTCCAGGGAGAAGCTCAGGAACGTCCGGATGAGCACGATCACGCCCAGGACCGCGACGTTCTCCAGGGAGGGTTCCACGGCGACGGTCCGGATGATGTCGGCGGCGACCAGGAACTCCAGCCCCAGCAGGATGCTGCGGCCGAAGACGGTCCGGACGACCCGGTAGGCCTGCTCGGCGTCTTGGCTCCCGACCAGGACCACTCCGCCCCGGGCGATGGCGATCACCATGCCCACCACCAGGGTCACGATGCCAATGACCTCGACGCCCCTGGCCACCTGCTCCATCGTCTCCGCCAAGCCCATCGCGCCTCCCTCGACCCGATCCGGTATGGAACCGGCTCAGGGTAAGCGCAGGCCGCACCGGTCCACGACCTGGCGGTACTCGTCCAGGGCGCGGTCGAACCTGGCCGACTCGGTGGACCCGGTCAGCTGCGACGGGGCGAGCCTCTCGAGCACCTCGTCGCCGGAGAGCCCGCGGTTGGCGGGGTCGCGCAGGATCCTGCCGTGCTCGGCCAGCGCCTCGCGCAGCCTGACGGCGCTGGCGAGCATCGTGTTGGCCCGGTCGACCGCCGTCTTGCAGGCCGGCGTGGCCACCGGGGCGACGGTCGTGGTCCCGGGGGCTCGTCCCCTGGATGCGGTGCCGGCGACTCCGTTGGTGACGCCGGCCGGCCGGTCGTCGGACCAGGCCACCGCGCCGACGACGACGCCGCCCACCAGGGCCAGGGTGACCAGCAGACCGGTGAGCAACAGCCAGGACCGGGGTGGCCGCCGCCGCTCCGGCCCGGCGAGGTCGAACGCGGAATGTTCCCGCAGGAGGCCAACCTCGGTCGGGGGCTCCCACCGGGTATCTGGATGGGCCATGTGCCGTCGCAGCGCCTCGAGCTGACGAGCTCGGGCGGCATCTTGCTCCGCTGGCATGGCTTCCCTCCCTCGCATGACCGGTCATCTTAGTCGAACACCACCAGATTGACGGCCTAGATGAAACGGTGATTCGCTTGTCTTGGCTCCCGGACTTCGAGCGTGTCCGCCGGTCCGGGTCGGGGGAAAGGTTGTCTGCATGGCCGGCGTCCTGTACCGGCTTGGTCGTCTGTGCGCCAACCACGCGATGGTGGTCGTCGTGGTCTGGCTCGGCCTTGTCGTGCTCGTCCAGCTGGCGGTCTGGAACATCGGCGCCGAGACGAGCAACGACCTGAGCCTGCCAGGGACCGAGAGCCAGCAGGCGACAGATCTCCTTGCCAGCCGCTTCCCGCCGCAACAGAACGGCAGCAGCCCGGTCGTGTTCCACGTCGCCAAGGGCAAGATCACCGACGCGGCCAACAAGCAGGCGGTCGAGTCCTCGTACAAGGCGCTGTCCAAGGCGCCGCATGTCGCCTCGGCGCCGGACCCGTTCGCCAACGCCGCCTCGGGGCTGGTGAGCAAGGACGCCAAGACCGCGTTCACGCCCGTCCTGCTCGACATCCCCAACGGCGACGTCACCGAGGAGCTCGCCAACGACATCCTGGCCACCACCGCCCCCGCCCAGAAGGCGGGCGTCGACGTCACCGTCGGGGGCAACCTCGGCGGCGTCCTGTCCAAGTCGCCCACCGAGAGC
>Ga0307287_10000677_pt1 | contig 11773 bp, 9 predicted proteins | sample ER_DNA_141_FD_194485 | JGI IMG/M metagenome (GOLD analysis project Ga0307287, IMG submission 194485) | Bulk soil microbial communities from the East River watershed near Crested Butte, Colorado, United States - ER_DNA_141 | ecosystem: Environmental > Terrestrial > Soil > Floodplain | place: USA...
GGGACGCTTTGGGTCGCCGCTCGGGCGCCGAGCGGGGATCGGACCGTCAGGGTCCCCGAGTCGCCGAGCGCCGAGCGCGAAGCGGTCTAGGCTCGCTGCGCCGCTGCAAGTCGAGCGAGGTTGGGCGCTCAGTACAGGCCAGATTCTTAGCACCCTTTTCGCTGCCGGACACGTTCGAGGTGACCTACTCCGCGACTAGGTAGAGACGCCAGCGATCGGGAACGCCCTTCAACTCGTGCTCGACCAGGATGACCGGACCCAAGTCCTCGGGCGATGAGACGAATAGCTCACTCATGCTCGACCTTCGCCGCGGGGACCCTCCCGAGGATCTTCGTTCCCGCCCTCGGCGCGCTTTGTACCTTGAGCGTGCCGCTCAGTGCTTCGAGCCGGTCGGCCATCCCGCGGAGTCCCGTCCCGTATCCCCTCGTCGCCGGATCGAACCCCACGCCGTCGTCGCTTACCTCGAAGACGACCTCGCCATCCCGCCACCAGAGCCGGACGTCGACGTGCGAGGCACCCGCGTACTTCGCGACGTTGTTGAGGGCCTCGAGCACGCAGAAGTAGACGCCGGCCTCGATGTCCCGGTCGAGCCGGCCGACGCCGTCGGCCTCGACCGCGACCGGAACGGCCGCCTTGCGGCCCTGGGCCTCGAGCGCCGCGGCGAGTCCCTTGTCGGCTAACAGCGGCGGGTAGATGCCGCGCGCGAGGTCGCGCAGGTCCTCGAGCGTACCGGTCGTCTCGACGCCGATCTGCGCGACGAGGTCGCGCGCCTTCGCGGGATCCCGGTCGATCATCTGCTCCGCCAGCCGGGCCTTGACTGTCAGGGCGACGAGCTGCTGCTGCGCGCCATCGTGGATGTCGCGCTCCAGGCGCCGCCGCTCCTCGTCCTGCGCGCTGACGAGGCGTCGACGCGAGGCGCGCAGGTCCTCGATGAGACGCGCGTTCCGGAGCACGAGCCCAGCCTGCGCCGCGAGGTCGCCTACGAGCTTCTCGTCGGCGGGCGTGAGCGGATCGGAGGGAGGCTTGTGGACGCCAATCGCGCCGAGCATCTCTCCCTGATGCCGCACTGGGAATGAGCGTATCCCGTCCTCGGTCGCGGTGAGCGCGGCCGCCGAAGCGGCGATCGGAGCGGCGCGCGCTCCTCTCGGCCAGACCGCCGTGGGGCGCAGTTCGCCACCCGAGTTCAGCCACACGACGACCCGGTCCGCGCCGATGCCCCCGGCCAGGGCGGTCGCGATGCGGTCGAGGACGTCGTCGGCCGCGTACTCCCCGGCGAGGCGGTCGCCGAGCTGAGCGAGCACCTCGTACGGGGTCGCTCGCTCACCGTAGACGAGTCGGTTCGCGAGCCTCTGCGCACCTCGCCGCGCCGGCTGGAACGCGATCGCGACGACGGCGGCGGCGGCCGCCGACAGCAGCGTGCCTCCGGCTGAGCCGATCACGGCGCCGATACCCACGACGACGGCGGCGTAGACGACGGTGATGAACACGGCGAGCACCGCATACACGACCGCTTTGTTGATCACGACGTCGATGTCGTAAAGGCGGTACTTCAGGACGCCGAAGGCGACCGAGATCGGGACGGCGAGGAACGACGCGATCGCCAGGTACTGCGACCAGCCGGCGAACCCCCCCTGGTTCGGGTCCGTCCCCGTCGCGAGGATGATGCCGTAGTACGCGAGCACCAACGCGATCGCGATGGCCGCGAGCAGCAGCCACTTGATCTGTTGGCGCTCGTCGCCGTGCCGACTGCGGAAGCGCACCGTCGCAGCCACGGCGCCGCCGAACAGCACCGGGAGCGCCAACCCGATCGATGCGTTGGCGGCGCCCGGGACCCAGGGCTCGTCGAGCCCGACCGGGTTGTCGAACCCCGCGAAGACCGTCAGCCGCGGCAGGAGGGCGTTCAGGACCATCGGAACGGCGGCGACCGCACAGGCGACGACCATCGCGGTCCTCCATCGTCGCGATAGGAACCGTCCCTCCGGGAAGATCCATCCCACGACGCCCAAGCCGACTATCAGAGGGATCCAGACCCACTCCTGCAGCCACGCCGCGTAGAAGGCGCCGGGTGGCCGCCCCCCCTCGTGGATCAGCGCCCAGCGCGCGTACTCCGTCGTCAGCGCCATCGTTCCCGCTATCACGCCGAGGGCGCAGAAGATCCACCCGATCGGGTTCGGTGGCCGGCGGTCCGCGAGGAGGAGGCCGAGTCCGCCGACGACGAGCGCGAAAGCGATCGCGTACCCCTTAAACCCGAACTCGCTCCCCAGCTTCGGGACGTTCCACGCGAGGCCGAGGAAGACGACGGTGCCTAGGCACAGCGCCAACGTGATCGCGAACGAGCCCCGAGCCACCAGCCGCAGCGTCCGCCGCCTCATGTGGAGATGCTGCCATCCACGCCCGGATCGACCAAGGGAGGTGGGGAGCCATCCGCGGTTCGTCCCTGTACCACCTAGGGGGCGTGCCTGCACCCCATCACAAGGAACGTGCCCGCGCGGTCGCCGGACGTCGCCTCGGGGCAAACCGTCCCGTGCACGAAGGAGGCGACGACCGATGGAGCAAGATCCTGGTGGGAACGGACACGTCGGCGTGGTGGACCTGGCCGTCCTTGCGGCCGCCGAGCCGGCGAGGCGAGCGATCCCGAGCTGCTTGTCTGCACGTGTGCGACCCGAACTCCGCACACAACGCCGCGGACTCCAGAAGGGTCATTTGTGCACTTCACCCAGGTGATGGTGAACGGGCCCGACGACGTGTACGTGGGGCCGTCAGCTCGCGCTGGAACCGACCGCGTCGTGGGGAGGAGAGTGCAGATGGAGCCGCATCCCGGAGTGTTCGTCTCTGAAGCCTCGACCGACGCCTGGGAGCCCGACCCTGACGTGCCCGGAACTCAGATGCACGAGCTCGTGCACGCCGACGGGGTGTGGGCGGGGCTCACGCGCTACACGCGCGCAGATGGCCCGGTGCCATGGACGCCCGATCACCGAGAGGTCGCGTTGATCTTGGAGGGGTCTGTGCGTATCGAGATCGCGGACGGCGGCACGCTGGATCTAAGGGTGGGGGATCTGTTCTCGTTGCCGCCCGGCGTTGAGACGACATGGCATATGACGACTCCGTTCAAAGGGATGTGGGTCCTCGCTTCGGACTGAGACTAAGGGCCACGCGCCCCGGCGCGCGAAGCTTCCTTCGCCCCTTCCTCGTCTACGCAGTAGGAGCCTTGTTTGCCGATCGAGAGGGTGCGGCTACGTTCAGGCGTACCGCTACCGCTACCGCGAGCGCCGCGCGACGGTCGGCGTGATCGGCACGCGGGAGTGCTCGAAGAGCGGGATCGGATCTCTTCATGACCGGCAGCGGCCACGAGGTGAAAGGCGGGCGCCTGCGGACCGCCGACGCCGATCGGCTGGACGTGGAGCGCCGCCAGTCGGAGGAGACGGTGACGCCCATCGATACCGAGCAGTAACCGGCTCGGTTCTCCGCCAGGCGATCATCAACTCGCTGCCCTCGGGGCCTGACCGGGTTACCGTGGCGAGAACCCCGAGGAAGCGGGTCGTGAACCGGGACTATCTGTGACTGAGACCGATCCTGTGAACGAGCGGCCTTCGGTACAGGAAGAGACAGCCAGTCCAAGGAATGCGATGCCAATCGCGATCCCGAGCACGGTTGCGTGCGCGAAGATCAGGATCCCGATACCGATCAATGCTGCGACGATCCAGAGCGCTCTCATGGAGCCTTCTCTCATCGGCTAGCGCCGTTGACGAGGAGTCAACTTCTTCTCGGTTGGTCTACGACCAACGCCAGACACGATGAACATGCGTCGTGTCGGTCCGAAGCGCTGATCGGTCATCACAAGTGAGACAATGGAGGGGAGCACCATCCACGGGACTGTCTGCGAAGAGGCCGTTGGCCGCCCCTCGAAACAGGGAGGCACGATGAGCACGCAGACCGATTCCGTTCGCGTCGAGGTCCCCGCGAAAGCGCCCGTCCAACCTACCGCTCCACGGGAGCGGATGGACAGGCGAGCTTGGGACCGGATCGTCAGTTCGGCGGGGGCCGTGCTCGCGGTCATCCTGCTCGTGCTCGGCGGAGCCGCGATCTACGGGGGTAACTTCGGTCAGGACAATGTCCGAGACCGGCTCGCGCCCCAGAACATCTCGTTCCCGCCGGCCGAGGCGATGACTCCCCAGGAACTCGCGGTGGTCGGGGACTTCGCCGGCGCCAAGGTTGACACGGGCAGCGAGGCGGAAGCCTTCTCGCGCTACATCGGCATCCATCTCGGCGAGGTGAACGGAGGCGCGACCTACTCGGAGACGAGCGCGGCCGCCCGCGAAGAGGGGCTCGATCCCACCGTGGCGGCGGACCTCCAGGTCAAGGCCGACACGCTGTTCAAGGGTGAGACGCTCCGCTCGATCCTGCTGAACGCCTACGGCTGGTGGACCGTGTCGACGATCGCCGTGTTCGCGGGCTACGCGATGGTGATCGCCGGTCTGCTCCTGGGCCTGCTCGCGTTCCTGGGTTTCCGGCACGCAAAGCGCGCCACACCGATCAACGCGACCGCATAGGCACAGAAGCGCCGCGTAGAGCCGTTAGGGGTTGGCCGCCGGAAGGCGGCTGACCCCTTTCGAGCGGTGGAACCGGGCGCTGGGACCGCTCTTCGGGTGCTCCTTGCGCTCCCGCTGCGAACACCCTCTCCGTTGGAGGCGATGGATCGCAGCAAACCCCTTGTCAGGAGCGCGCCGTGCTGTCCGTAGAAGGGCCACTCGGGACAACCCGGTTCATCCAGTGAGCTCCTAGACTTCGATCGATGGCTGACGAAGGGATCCTGCTCGAGGTCACCGACAGACTTCGCGCGTTGCAGCAGGCGCGGTGGCGACTCCGGGTTCTCGTCCACCGAGGGTTCTTCCAGGGTGGGCCGGTCCCGTTCTACTTCGTGAAGGTGACGAATCTGTCGTCCGCACGAGACGTCGTGATCACGCACGTATGGTTCGAAGCTGCCCCACCGGTGCACCTTCTGCTGAAGGAGCGTCCGCTCCCGAAGCGGCTACGGCCCGATGAGACATGGGAGGCGTGGATACCAGCCGCCGATCTGGCGCACGCCCAGGACGTCGAACGGTTGGGGCGTGTCCTGATGACGGCCAGGCGGAACAGGGTTGTGAAGTCGCGGCCGAACATGGAGACGCCACCTGCGGGGTTCGTCCCAGGCGCCTAGTTTGAGGCGTGCAGGTGGCCGAGCGGGTTCTCTGGATCGGCCGGTGCGGGCTTCGTGCCCTCGGCAGGAATCGAATCTGCGATGACGAGGGCACCGCATGTCCGTACCCGGACCACGACCGAGTGCTGGGCTCGACATTCGACGTGGTGGACCGTGAGTCGTCAGCCGCTGAAGCTGAAGGCACGAGGATCGTGTGCCCATCTGCGCGAAGCCGAAAATCGGCGGATCGCGAGGGGTGGGCGTCTCTGCCAATTGTCGTTCGGACCGGAAGCGACATCATGGCAATTCAGGCGCAGCCCCGAGCTCAGCGAGGAACGCGTCGGCCCTGGCGACGGCAGGAACGACTCCCTTGCGAACGAAGAACGAGAGAGCCTCCCGAGCGGCTTCGACGGCTTCGCCGGACTGGCCAGCCTTCGCCAGGATCCGTGACAGGTTGAGGTGGAGTTCGCCGAGTTCGAAGTACATGTCGGTATCGGCAGCGACCGAGACCGATCGTCGAGCTGCGGCAATCGCTCCAGGGAGGTCGCCTCTCGCCGAGAGCACCATGGCCCACGCCGCCTCAGCTCCCGACTGCGACGCCACGTCGTCCTCCGCTGCGGCCTCTCGGCCGATCCGCGCGAAGCGTTCGGCCTCATCGACCCGTCCGAGCTCTGCGAGCGGAGCTGCGAGGTTGGTAGCAGCAGTCGAAAGGTAGCCCTGTTCGCCCGTCTCGTCGAGGATTTCGAACGCTCGGCGGTGTGCGGCCTCCGCAGCCACCAGGTCGCCATATATGTCGGCAGTTGTGCCTCGTATCTGGTAGATGACTGAATGCCAGACGGGGAGCCCGAAGTCCCGGACGATCCGATCGGCAGCCTCATGGTCCGCGAGCGCCTGGTCGAGCTCACCCAGCATGGCCCGGCAACCTCCTCGCAAGCTCGTGACCACACCCCTGGCGAGCGGTGTCAGCCGCGCATCGGCCAGAATCTCCGTGGTCCGATCGAGCGCCTCTCCGGCCGGCGTCGGCCCGAAATACGAGGCGACGGCGATCATCGTGGTGGCCTCGTCGAACGTGCGGAGGTCCTCGGCTCGTCCAGCGATATCGCGCGCATGGGTCAGGCACGAGATCGCCTCCCCATACCGGCACGGCATCCACTCGGTCTCTGCCAATTGCGCCCAGCCTCGTGCCTGCGCCCGCTCGTCCCCGAGCGACTCGAAGATGCCGAGCGCTTCCTGGATCTCCTCGCGGAACCTGGCGGTGACGACGGCGTGTGGATCGACGGACATCAGGGTGTTCGACAGCGAGAGCCGGGACAGCCAGTCCGTTCGCAGATCTCCTCGTTCCCGCGCAAGGTCCCGAGCCCGCCGGAAGATCTCGACCGATTCCTTGCGACGCTCGGTCTCGGCCATGGCACGGGCGAGTTCATACAGCAGATCGGGCAGCGTTGCGTCGTCCTCGGGCAGCAGGTCGGCGGCCCGCCCGTACAGATGTGTCGCAGCCCGCAGATCTCCTCGGTCTCGTGCTCGGTCACCTGAATCGCGCAGGTGGAGCGCGCCGCGCCGTGAGATCTCGATCTCATGCTCGCCCACCGGTCCGAGCTGGCGCCGGAGCTCCACGGTCTGTTCGAGGTGATAGGCGAGAATCTCCTGCTGCTCGTCGATCCGCTCGCCTGCTATCTGTTCGAGCCAGTCTGCGAAGCGCTCGTGGAGCTCGGCACGAAGCTCCTTCGGCATTCCCTCGTAGGCCGCGTCACGGATCAGGAGGTGGCGGAACCGGTACATCTCCTGCCCCGGCAACGTCGACCGCTCGGCCCGGACCAGCTCACGCCGAACGAGCCCCATCAGAAGCTCGCGGAGGTTGGGTGGCGCGGCATTCCCGAATAGGGCCTGGATCGCCCCGCCGTAGAAGACCTTTCCAACGACCGAAGCCCGTTCGATCACCCCACGTTCGCCGGGGCCGAGCCGATCGAGGCGGGCGTCGAGAAGCGAGGAAATCGATGGTGGAACTGCTACTTCTGCCATCTCTCCGACGGCTACCCAAGAGCCGTTCGAGCGCTCTAGACGGCCGTCGTCGATCAGCATCTCGAGCATCTCCTCGACGAACAGCGGGTTGCCCTCGGCTGCGTCGGTGATCCGCTCAGCAACCACGGCGGGAAGATCAGCGGCGCCAAGCAGGCTCGCGATCAACCGCTCGCATTCCTCGTTCGACAACGGCTCGAGCGAGACGGTGGTCACGTTCATTTTGCCGCCGCCCCAGGTCGGCCGGAGGTCGAGTAGGTCAGGTCTCGCCATGCAGAGGATGAACAGAGGTACCTCCTTCGACCAGTCGGCGATGTGCTCGATCAGATCGAGGAAGGCCGGCTCCCCCCAGTGAATGTCGTCGAAGACGACGACCAGCGGTCCCTCGCGAGCCTGCGCCTCGAGGAATCGTCGGATGGCCCAGTGCGTCTCCTCGGGACTTCCAGTCTCCTGGACGCCGAGGAGCTGAGAGACGCGCGAGCACACGACCTCCCGCTGCTCGTCGTCCCTTAGGACGGCGCATACCTTGGCCTCGACGACATGGGGGGCGTCGAAGTCGGCGAGGCCGGCCGCCTCCTTCACGATCTCGAGCACCGGGAAGTACGTGATGCCATCGCCGTACGGGAGGCAACGCCCGCGCAGCAGGGTCGCACGATCCTCGAGCCGAGAGACGAACTCCTCGACTAAGCGGGATTTCCCGACTCCTGCCGACCCCAGGACTGTGAACAAGTGGCAAGCGCGATCGGCGGCAGCGCCCTCGAAGAGCTGCGAGAGCAGGGCGAGCGGTCGCTCGCGTCCGATCATCGGCGAGTCGAGGCGCCGCGCGCGACCGGCCGCCGTGCCGGCGACGGAGACGAGGCGGAGAGCCGGGACGGTCTCGGCTTTGCCCTTCAACTCGAGCGGCTCGACGGTATCGACCACGACCGCGTCACGCACCAGCCAGTGCGTCGGCTCGCCGATGAGCACTTCGCCCGGGGCGGCCGCCTGCTCCAGGCGCGCCGCGACATTGACGGTGTCGCCGGTGACAAGGGTCTGCTCGGAGGCGCCGGCGACGACCTCGCCGGTGTTCACGCCGATCCGTGCCGCGAGCGTGACGCCGTGCTCGCGCTCGAGCTCCTTGTTGAGCAGTTCGAGCGCCACGCGCATGTCAGAGGCGGCGCGCACCGCTCGGAGCGCGTCGTCCTCGTGCACGAGGGGGATCCCGAACACTGCCATCACCGCGTCGCCGATGAACTTCTCGACGGTCCCCCCATGGCGTTCGATCGAGGTCTTCATCTCGTCGAAGTAGCGCGACATCACCCGGCGGAGTGCCTCGGGGTCGAGCCGCTCACCGAGCGCGGTCGAGCCCATCACGTCGCAGAAGACGATCGTCACGGTCTTGCGCTGCTCGTGGGGTGCGGGAGCCGGGGCGAGCGAGGCACCGCACGCCATGCAGAAGGCAGCCTCATCCGGATTCTCACGACCGCAGTTCGAGCAAGTAGGCACGAGGCGGAGCCTACGCGGGCCCCTGCTCTCAGGCCAGTGTTGGGCGACCTTGGCCGCGCTGAAGAACCTCCAGCTGGGCCTGGCATCTCGGTGCGCCGGCGGACATTCAGAGGGCCGGTAGCCAGGCCAAGCCCTCCCCTCAACGCTTGACCCGTAGGGCAGCGAATCGTGTGTCGTCGAACTGCCAACGCGTGGACCGTGTGTCGCTTGGAAACGGAAGGAGATTGAACGCTTGCGGTTGTCGTTGATTGATCCCCGCATCGGGCTGGCCGGTCGCTCAAGACGGGTTCGGCCTGTAGCGTGCATCCCTCACGTGACCTGATGAACCGAAGGAGGGTGAAGGATGGAGCCGCACCCTGGCGTGTTCGTCTCGAAGGCCTCGACCGACGATTGGGAGTCCGATCCCGAGGTGCCTGGTAGCGAGATGCACGAGCTCGTGCACGCCGACAGCGTATGGGCCGGGCTGACGCGCTTCACGAGCGTGGACGGCCCGGTGCCGTGGACTCCCGAGCGACGAGAGGTCGCGTTGATCCTGGAGGGGTCCGTGCGGATCGAGATCGCGGGCGGTGACACGCTGCATCTCGGGGTCGGGGATCTGTTCTCGCTTCCGCCCGGCGTCGCGACCACGTGGCACGTCACGGCGCCCTTCAAGGAGATGTGGGTGCTCGCTTCGGACTGAATCCCTTCGGTCCGGACCTTCGACGCCGCTCGATGCTGATCGCGGCGAGATGGGATCGTGCGGCGAGGGCACCTTCAAGGTGACCTTGACCGGTCCGTGCATCGCCAGAAAGCGAATAGGGAGGAGGGTCGAAGAGTTGCGCGTCGGCCCGGGCCAGGACCGATTCGTCAGCAGCGTCGCCGAATCGGTGCTCGAGGCGAGGATCGACCCTGGCGGGTACCACAGAGGCTCACCGAATTTGCATTCAAGATGATCTACAGAGGCGACTAGAGCTCACCCGGGCGATACTGTGGATCGGCGCAGGAGCCAACAGCCCGGACGGACCCGGCGGTTTTCGGATCGGATCGTGAACGATCCGACGAACGGAGCGAGAGTTGGCTAGTGCACGGGTTGCATAACGCTCTTCACGGTCCAGTTGGCGATCTTCTTGCCGTGGTGGCTTCCCGTCTCCACCGCGTCCCGGAAGTGGAACCCCACGTAGATCCGGGACACCGCGTTCTCTTCCATCGCCTGGGAGAAGCTGGTGAAGTGACGCAGGGTCGGCGACGCATCGTTGCACCTCTCGCCCTCAGGCAACGTGAAGCTGCACAGCGAGAAGCTCATGCTGTCGTCGTGGAAGAAACGCCTCAGGACCTGCGCCCCGACTCCTCCTTCGACGGCGTGCCCAGAGTCATAGTCCGGGATGGGTGGGTTCTCCAGCAACGGCGTCCAGTTCGGGTCGGCAGTGGTCGCCGCGTTGCCGTCGATGTCCGCGAGACGGATCGCGGTGACCGGCCGCCAGAAGCGGTAGTGGTACTTCGTCTCGAACGTGCCGATGTAGCCATCCGTCAAGGCGATGTTCAGCAGGCCGAACAGTCGGGCGTTCTCCCAGAGATCCAGCCCCTCTGCGGTCGAGACGGTCCTGGCGAGCCGGTTCCACATCAGCGGCGAGCTCTCCACCCAGAACAGGGCGATCTCGGTCTGATCGTCGGTGCGGGCACTCGGCGTCGTCACGTCGTCGCCGCCGAGGAGCTGCACCTCGTTGACGTCCGCGGCGTACTTCGGACTGGTCAGCCGGTATGGCGGGCCCGGGCGGAACTGCGAGCCGTCCTTCAGCGCGAAGGGGGTGAGGTCCTCTCCCAGGAACGGAGCGAAGGCGAACGGGGTGCCCGGTGTGTAGCGGTACTCGCCGGGGGCGGTGCCCTCCTGGTAGTTCGGGTCGACGGTTGGCGTGTCGTAGCCGTCGGAGGCCCGCAGCTCCAGGATCGCTTCGGCCGCGTCCTGCCCCAGGGCGATGCCCTGCGTCTTCGCCGTGCCGGCCGGGATCGCGGCGAGCGCGGCCGCGTAGTCCGCTTCCACGCTAGCGACCCCGTCAGCGATGCATCCCGCGGGGAGGAAGAAGGAGAACGAGCCCAGGACCGAGACCAAAACGTCTCGAGCCGCTGCCGCCACGGCGGCGTCTGCCGACGTGCCGGGCGCCGCGACAAGGTCGGCCGCGTACGGCTGCGAGCGACGGTCGATCGCGTTCAGCGCGTCGTGGATGGCCACGTGCGTCATCGCGTACATGCGCGCTTCCTGCGGCGCGTAGCCACCGATGAAGCACGCGGCGACAGAGGCCTCGCCGGCAAACGCATTCCAAGCCGTGACGACATCGCTCGGCGATCCCGGTGCATCAACGAATGGTCGTGACCAGACGGGGCTCCTATCGCCCATAGTCGCGTCACGGCTCCTGGATCCAGCGTTCGCCAGTCCTGACACGGTAGCGATCACGGTCACGGAGATGGACAGGACGAGCACGGTGCGTTGCGGCACGCGCATGACACCCTCCCTCACTCGGTCCTCGGGGAACGTGAGCAGGCTCCCGCGGATCTCGGCGCCAGTCCATTCGACTTTGCGCGTATGTCGGGTGCAGTAGCCGTTCACTGAACGAGGATCCCAAACGACGTCGTGGGCCGGATGCGGAGGGTGACGGCGATCACCCCACGGTGGTGATGGATGAGCTTGGCGCGAGCGCGCGTACGAAGCAGGGTGAGTAGCATCTGTTGTGGCAGGGAAGCAGGGAGGCGCGCTCGGAGCCACGAGGGAGGGCGCAATGAACTCCGCGCGGATCGTCGAGGATCGACCGGCTGAGACGGAGATTGGCCCGCTCTGCGGTCGTCCGCTCTTGGTGGTGTCGGTCTTGGATGGAGCCATGAGCGACGCGTCTGTTCGCCGACGCCTGCGAGTAGCGCTGTCGGCGCTCGACCACATGCAAGACGAGGGCATCCTCCGGCTAGACGCCGCAGGGAGGATCGTGTGTGCGTCCGGATCGGCCAAGCGGATCCTGCGCGACTTCGTCGAGACGCCCGCAGTGCGGCTCCCGCAACAGATCGCCGACTGGCACGCGAGCGCCTGCGGTACCCTCGTCATCGCGGCAGACGGTTCGACATTGGTCGTCG
>Ga0307287_10000679_pt1 | contig 11757 bp, 12 predicted proteins | sample ER_DNA_141_FD_194485 | JGI IMG/M metagenome (GOLD analysis project Ga0307287, IMG submission 194485) | Bulk soil microbial communities from the East River watershed near Crested Butte, Colorado, United States - ER_DNA_141 | ecosystem: Environmental > Terrestrial > Soil > Floodplain | place...
CTCGCCGGAGATCCGCAGGGTCGCACGATGGGACGTGCCGCAGCCGACGAGAAGCCCGGCTGCGATCAAGCCAAGCACTCTCCGACTGCGATCCGCCATGACCTGACGATAACCACAGGCGGCGACAGCGCCACTCGGTGCGCCAGCGTTCACGAATGTCCCCCGACGTGGTTTAGGTTCAAGCGGTGGGCCGTTTCTTCGCGAGCTTCGACGAGGCGTGGCAGTACTTCCTCGGGCGCGCTGAGCCTCTGGAGTGGTTCTTCGGCGACTTTCCAGAGGACGAGGCGTTTGTGGCCGAGGGGTGGGTACTCGTCCCTCCAAGCGAGATCAAGCAGGCCGCGCTGGAGCTTCAAGGAGCCTTCGCGAGCCTGGAGTGGCTTACGCCCGTTCCGGAGCACTTCTTGCACGTGTGGCTCGGTGACGCGGCCTCGGCCGGAGGGCGGCCGTATGAGTTGCACCGCAGCGGCGCGTTCGACGCGGTGTACCGACGCGTGAACTGCTTCCACTCTGCCGTGGTCGTCGAGGTAGAAGCACCGCAGCTGCGCGAACTTATCGCTCGCACGCAAGTAGATGCTTCGACGTTCCTGCCACATATGACAATCGGTGTGACGCGAGAAGAGCATGATCCAAGCGAGCTTCGGACGGCGTTGCTGCCGCTGCGGGAGGCCGAACTCGGCGGCGGCGAGATCACTCAGTTAACGCGCATACGCTTTCCTGCTGCGCAGACGACCTTGCTGCAACCGTGGACGGTCATGGAGTCGGTGCCGCTTTCTCAGAACGGCTAAGGGAACACGAGAATTCGGGACGGAATGACTCGCCTGGGCCAGCTTTCGGGAATGTCACTTGGGCGGTTACGTGGCTTGAGCCTCATCGAACGCGAGCGACGACGACAGGCTGCGGTAGGCATCGACCTGCGCGAGCAGGTCGTTGGCCTTCTGCTCGACGGTGTCAACCGCGTCCGCGCCCGCAACCCAGCGCAGCGGCGGCTGCTCTTGGTCGACGATGGTCACAAGAGCCTCCGCGAGCTTCACTGGGTCGCCGCCCTGTTTGCCGCTCATTGCCTCCCAGGCGGGCCGCGTCTGGGCGGTGCGCTCCGCGTAGTCAGCGATCGACAGCTCGGCGTAGGCCGTCGACTCCTTTTCGAGCAGATCGGTCCGGAAGAACCCCGGCTCCACAATCGTGGTGTGGATGCCGAACGGCTCGACCTCGAACCGTAGGGACTCCATCCATCCCTCGAGCCCGAACTTCGACGCGGAGTATGCCGAGCAGAACTCCTGCCCCACGATGCCGCCGGTCGACGTGATCGTCACGACGTGCCCCGACCGCTGCTTGCGCATCACGGGCAGCACCGCACGCGTGACGTTCATCGGCCCGACAAGGTTCGTCGTCAGCTGCCGCTCGATCTGTTCCGGCGTCAGCTCCTCGAAGAATCCGGCATAGAAGTTACCGGCGTTGTTGACCAGCACGTCGATGCGGCCCAAGCGTTCGACCGCGGCCTGGACCGCCTGCTCCGCTGATGCCAGGCTCGTGATGTCGAGTTCAACGACGAGCAGGTCGTCAGCCTCGCCGACGGCGTCGGCCACGGCGTCGGTGTTGCGGCCGGTAGCGACGACTGCATGGCCGGCGCCGAGCGCCGCCTTGGCGATGTCGACGCCCATTCCGCGGCCGGCACCTGTGATGAACCAAGCCCTCTTGTCGGCCATCTCATTCAGTCCTTTCTTACTTGTTGTTCTGCTGGCAGAGAGGCTAAAGAAGAGTCGCATGGGCGAGCGTGCTGTCGCTCGAGGCGAGCTTTTGACTTACTTCCTTACAGAACGGCTAGATCCGTGGACGCCGAGCACTTAGCCGCGCTCTTCGAGAGGGTGCTATGGGTATTCCAACCGCCCTCGCGCGGTGTCGTTCGACGAGCATCTGCACACCAAGCGTGATCGCCAACATGACCGGGATGGATGTGGGCGACGCAGCGAGCTTTGCGCCAATGGCAGTGGCGACCCCGATCAGCAAAATCCGAGTCACGAGCAGGCCACCCCAGCCCGCTCCGATCGTCATCCACGAAGCGCGTTCCCAAAGCTCGCCGCCTCGTACGAAGAGCTCGATGGTTCGCCCGCGGATTACGCCGAAGCCGACGGACGCGAGCCCGCTCAGGATAAGCAGCACGACCGAGGCCACGTTGATCGAGACGTGCTTGGAAGTGTCGGTCAGTAGGACGACGCCATAGATGCCCAATGCGATGGGGAAAAGCAACGAGCGCTCTCGGAACCGACCACTTCGCCGCTGACGCACGATGAAGAAGACCACCACCGCGAGACCGCCGAGAACATAGATCACGTCTTTGGCCGTGGCGCTCACGACAGCTCATTTTGACAAGCTCCGACGCCGCCTCAAACGCTCTTAACTCAGCTTTAATCGGAGGGAGCGTCACGACCCAACGTTCTTCATCCGTTTTGGATGATGTCCAGTCCGGAAAGGCCGCCCTAAAGTCTTTGTCCATGGCTCCCGCGACCGAGACCGTGAGTTCGTCCAAGAAGATCGCGCTGGCCGGCTGGCGGGAGGGTGCGGCAAAACAGGCGATCCTCGACTTCGTGGCTCGAACCTGCGAGGGATCGGATGCCGTGCCGGTTGAGGAGCGCGTGGCGGTGTTCGACAACGACGGCACTCTGTGGTGTGAGAAGCCGATGCCGATCCAGCTCGACTTCATCCTTCGCAGGCTGGTCGAGATGGCCGAAGCCGAGCCGGAGTTGCGCGATCGGCAACCGTGGAAGGCGGCTTATGAGCGCGACTACGCCTGGCTAGGCGCTTTGATGGCCGAGCACTACGCGGGTGATGACAGCAACGTGAAGATCCTGGGCGCCGGCATTCTCGCGGCGTACGAGGGAATCAGCGTCGAGGATTTCGAGGCGCGGTCAGACGAATTCCTGCGCACCGCGCAGCACCCGACCCTGGGTCGCGGATATCTCGAATGCGCGTATGCGCCGATGGTCGAGCTGCTGGCCTATCTCGAGGCGAACGGGTTCTCGAACTACATCGCCTCAGGCGGAGGTCGGGACTTCATGCGGCCGATCAGCCAGGAGGTCTACGGCATTCCGCGGGAGCGCGTGATCGGCAGCGCATCGACGTTCGCCTACACGAACGACGAGCGCGGTGGCACGATCACGCACAAGGCAGAGGCCGACTATCTAGACGATGGCCCACAGAAGCCGATCCGCATCTGGAGCCGAACGGGTCGCCGCCCGCTGCTCGCTGCCGGCAACTCGAATGGTGACGTACCGATGCTGCAGTTCACGAAGCACGATGACAAGCCAACCCTGCGCCTCCTGGTCCTGCACGACGACGACAAGCGCGAGTTCGACTACACCGCCGGCGCTGAACAGGCGCTCGAGCAAGCCGGTCAGGATGGCTGGACGGTCGTCAGCGTCAAGAACGACTGGGCCACCGTCTTTTGATGAGCCCCGGGCACTAGCGCAGCGCGTCGATCGACGCGGTCTCGACGATTCCTTTGACGCTGCGCGCGAGTTCCTTGTCGAGGGTTATGAACGCGTCCGCCTGCAACTGAGTGAGTGCGATGTACTCGGCGTTGTAGGTCTGCGCCCATTCCAGTCGATCCGCCAGCTCCCAGGCCCGGCGCCGGAGCACGGCGTCCCCGAGGAGCCTGATCGGCATCCGCCCGATGCGAGCGAGGTGTTCGCGTGCGACGTCCGCCGGGATCTCGCCCCGCTGGACGGCCTCGTGCAGGTCCGACAGCGTTTGGGAACGCAGGAGCGTCGGCGCGAGCAGCTTGTGCTTGGCCGGGACCTCGATGTCTGCACTCGCCAGGTGGAGCGCAGCGCTGGAGTCGACGACGAATCTGGTCAACGGGTACCTCCGGATGGGTGTCGAGGAACGGCACAACAGTAGGGGTCATCCCCTTCGGATGATGTAACACGCCTTTCAAGCGGCGAGTCTCGAGGCGAGTTGTCGCCCGATGATGTTGTCGCGCCGCCGAACGGCCACGGTCGCCGTGGCCGTGGTCGCACTGTGCTGGTGTGGGGCCGCTTCGGCCGGACTTGCTGACCAACGCGCGCTCGCCGAGCGATTCGCGCCGGTCGTGCGGCTGGTCACCCAGGCGAAAGAGTGCGGTCCGGGCGAGCCGTATCTCCCGCTCGACGTCAACGTCCTCTTCGGGGCCGACACGGTTTCGCTGCGCGGCCCGTGGAACCGCACCGACCTGATCTCGATCGCGCCGACGGCAACCCAGGTCGGGAAGGGGCTCTACGGATACCACCTCGACTTCCCGGGGGATGCGCTCACTCCCGGCTGCACGTACGAGCAATGGGCGCGCACGATCTCCGCCGGGACGAAGCCGACCGTCTACGCGCACGTCGTCACGCAGGCCGGGCATCCGGGGAAGCTGGCGTTGCAGTACTGGCTGTTCTATGTCTTCAACGACTGGAACAACCTCCACGAAGGCGACTGGGAGATGATCCAGCTCCTCTTCGACGCATCGACCCCCGCGGCCGCTCTCAACCGGAGTCCGCTCGAGGTCGGCTACAGCCAGCACGAGGGGGCGGAGCGGGCGAGCTGGGATGACAGCAAGCTCGAGCTCGTCGGCGGTACGCATCCGGTCGTGCATGTCGCGGCCGGTTCACACGCGAACTTCTTCGGTGAGGCGCTCTATCTCGGCAGCGCCGCCTCGGAGGGAGTTGGTTGCGACGACACCAGAGGGCCCACGTCTGACATTCGGCCGGTCGTGCGGACGATTCCGACGGACAGGACCGAGGCACGTGCCGCGTTTCCCTGGATCGGGTTCGAGGGTCGTTGGGGCGAGCTCCAGCGGGCGTTCTACAACGGTCCGACGGGCCCGAACCTCAAACGGCAGTGGACCGAGCCGGTCCAGTGGGCGGAGGGCTGGCGCAGCCGAAGCTACGCAGTTCCAGCAGGGGGCGTGCTGGGGACCCGGTCAACCGATTTCTTCTGCGGCGCTGTCGGCGGAGGGTCCGAACTCCTGCGGCGACTCGTGCACGAGCCGCGGGGGGTCCTCCTCGTGCTCACTGCGCTCATCGCGCTCTCGGCGTTCGCGCTCTCGCGCGTCACCTGGCGACCGACCGCGCCGCTCCACCTGGCACGTCGTCGGGCCTGGGGTCAGATCATTGCCGCGGCCGGACGCATGTACCGCCGGCGGATGTCGCTCTTCGTGGGAATCGGGCTGCTCTTCGTACCGATCGCACTGCTCATCGCGCTCCTGCAGACGGTCGTGACCAGGGCATCGAGCGTCGCAGGCATCTCGACCGGAGGCGAGGGGGGAGGGCTGCTCGTCCTCCTCGTCGTCGCCGTCGGGACCGCGCTGACCCTGCTCGCGCTCGGCTTCGTCCAGATGGCCACGGCGTGGGCACTCGTGGAGATCGATGCCGGACGGCCGGTCGGGGCCTTGCGTGCCTACCGGCTCGCGGCCGGCAGCCTCAGGTCCCTGTTCGTCGCACTGATGATCGCCGTCCTCGCAGTCTTGCTCTTCACCGGCTCTCTGGTCCTGATTCCGATCGCGGTTTGGCTGGCCGTTCGTTGGGCGCTAATCGCCCCCGTGATCGAGCTGGAGGGTCTCTCCCCATTCGAGGCGTTGCGACGGAGCGGACGCCTCGTTCGGCAAAAGTGGTTGAAGGTCGGGTCACTCACCATTCTCGGGGCGGCGATCGCGCTCGTGGCCGGGCCACTCTTGGGCGCACTCCTGATCCTCGTGACGAACGCGCCGCTTCCCATAGTCGACGTCGTCGCCGGGATCGTCTACGCGGTGACGCTGCCGTTCGTCGCCCTCACGACGGCATATGTGTACTTCGACATGAGAGTGCGCGACGAGCTCGCAGGGCCGGTGGATGATCAGCTGTCCGCGGAGATCAGCCTCGAGGACGGAGTCGCTACACGCCGGTCTGCGCCGCAAGGCGCCCGGACTTGACCGCTTCGACGAAGGAGTCGAAGTCACGTTCGTTCTGGTCGGCGTACTCGGCGGCGAAGTCGGCGATCGCCCTGTCGAATGCGTTGCCTTTGCCCAGGTACGACGCGATCGCGATTCGGTCGCCCCAGCGGGCATGCGCGCGGGCGAGCGTGGCTCCGCACAGCCGTGCGTAGAGCGTCGCCCCCGGCACCCGGAAGGTCTCCACGTCGACGCCGCCCTTCCAGTCGTGGAACTGGCGCACGTAGTAGTGGCGGAGCGAGCCGTCGGTGACTTTGACACGGAACCAACCGAGGAAGATGTCGCTGGCCGCTTGCATCAACCGTTGACCCACCACGACCCGCCTGCCGTGCTCGGCGTGCTCGCTCTTGCCGACGAATCGCTCCAACACCGACGCTTGTGCCTCCTTCGACTGTAGGAACAACGGATCTTGATCGTCTCGGCCCACGAAGAGATGGATCCAGGCGCGGGTGCCGACGCTGCCGACGCCGACGATCTTGCGTGCGCTGTGGACGTATTCGAACTCCTCGATGGGATGGTGGTGGTCGGAAAGGGATTGTCGGTATCTCTGGACCGACGAGCGAATCTGTTTTTCCAGCTCGCCGGAAGTCGTCCCAGGATCGGCCAGGTCGTCGAAAGGCACGACGAGCGGGGGGTCCGCGACGATCCTCAGCTTTCCATCGACCTCGTCAGCCCGCTTCGCGAAGACCCGCGTGCTGTCGCGCGTCCTCGCCTTCGCGACGTCCTCTTCCGCCTCCCTCGCCTCCTTCTTGCCAATTCGTCCCTCGGCGGCCTCGGTGTGGACCCAGTCCAGGACCTCTTCGATGTCGAGGTGGTCGTACCAGACGTCGAGGGTCCCCATGTTTGCCGCGCGCCGCATCACGTTCCGATATTCGCCGACGCCCGCCCTGACGATCGCTCGCCGGTCGGAGGCGGCGAAGCCGCGGTCGCGACCCAGGATCTCGCAGCTTGCTGCAAGTCGCTTCACGTCCCATTCCCACGGACCGGGAAGCGTTTCGTCGAAATCGTTGATGTCGAACACGAGCTGCCGCTCGGGCGATCCGAACACGCCGAAGTTCGATAGGTGTGCGTCGCCGCACAGCTGCACGTTGACGCCGGACCGCGGGGTCGACGCCAGGTCCGCTGCCATGATCAGCGCCGCTCCTCGAAAGAACGTGAACGGCGACGCGAGCATCCGTCCGTTACGGATCGGGACGAGCTCCGGAACCCGGCTCTCGCACTGCTCTTCGAGGAGTGCGACGGGATCAAGCCGATCCGTCGCAGGTTCCCACGTGCGATGGCTCGACCTCGGCGCCCCCTGGCGCGCGGCCTTCCCTCTTGCGACCCGCTCGTCCGCGCTGAAGTACACGTGTCGTCTTGCACGCGCGACCGGGGCCGGAGCACTTGCAGCGGGATGTCGCGCCGAACGGCCGAGGTTCTTGGACTCGGTGGGGCGCGCGCTTCGGCTCATTCCGATCTCCTCCGCAGTGTGCCCCCGACCCGGACTGGGGCCTTCATCCAATCGGGGTGATCGCCGCCGGTGGGGGACGGACCTAAGCGGTCAGACTGTACGTACCTCTGGCGATCAGGATGGCTCCGATCACCATCAGCATCACAAGGACGATCGTGCGGGAGTTGCCAATCAGCCACAGCTTCCACCTGGCGAGCGTCTCCTCGGACCGTTCCGGCGCGGCGATCGCAACGACAATCGGAGCGGCGATCGTGGTGATCGAGGCCAGAGCAAAGACGACGAAGGCGACACCGGCATCGAGACTTGTGATGTTCGCCTTGAGGATCTCGGCTACGGCAACCACACAGAGCGAATACGTGAGCATCAAGGACCCCACCCCGATGGCAAACGACCAGTGCATCCGATCCAGCCGGTCAAGCCAGGCGGGCGCCGACTGGGTCGAGCCCTTTCTCCGGCGATAGGCGACCGTGGATCCCACCAAGAGCAGGCAGCCGAGCAAGACTTCGAGCGCCGAGGCAACACGCGACGGATCCGTCTGCCTCGAGCTGAAGTTCTGTCCTTGGAGGACGGTGACCGTGAGTACGCCGATCACCGCAATTGCGATCAGCCATCCGGCAACGAATGAAAGCGCGCGCCGCCGGCCGTTCGACATGCTCAGCAAGAGGATGACCGTCACGACGGAGACAGGGCTTGTGAAGGCGATCGCCAAACCGAGCGCTGCGACTTCAGCGATCAGCGTCCCCACGGCACTTGACCATAGCGACAGTGGATCTGTCACTCAGGAATCGTCGAACTTGACTCATCTGCGCTAATCCGGCCAATAAGCTCCCCCATACCTTGGTCACGCCGGCACGGTGGCCAGGGCTTCCCCGGCTAAGGCCAGGTGGCTGCCGTGCCGGCGATGCACGTCCTCCCGCGTTTGTTGCGATAATCCGGCGGCCGTGGCGAAGATCGGTGTACTAGTCGCTGCAATTGGAATCGCGTTCGCGCTTCCGGCGCGCGCCGACGCGATCGACCACGTCGTGCTCGACATCTCGCCTACCCGGATCGCAGCGCCCGCCGCAGTCAAGGCAAGCAAACAGGAACGAGCCCGACTCAGACAGCTCGCGCCGTGGAGGCTCGACGGTCGGATAGTCGGCCGCGACTTCTATCGCCCTGGCGACGCGGAGATCTTTGGCGTCTCGCTGACGCGGTCCTTCTCGAACGGCCACGAGCTACACGCCTTCAGGGCTGCGCCCAGACAGACCACCACCTTCGACGGCGAGCGCGGCCGTTTGGAAGCGCGATTCGGCAAGACACTGGTCATCAACATGGAAATCGTGGCGACGAGTGCGCCGCACCCGGCCGAACCGCCTCTGCCTTGTCGCGGCGCTTTCGCCGAGGTCGCGGTCAGGCTGCGCGGCACGTTCGTCCTTCGAACCGGCACCAGGTTTTTCAGGACGATCCGTCGCGCCGGCCTGACCGGCGTGGTGAACTTCAACTCCGGTGGAGTGGTCGACTGCACGCCGCAACCGTCGACCGAGTGCGGGGACTCGAGCACGCTCTCCGTCTCCCAAGGTGCAGACGCAGCGCTGCTGATGTCACCGGACCAGAACGGCTGGGCGTCACTCAGCGTCGCGGAACGGAGCGCTGCCGCAGCCACGGCCTACACGTGGTATCACGTGATGTATGCCCTCGGCTCCAATCCACTCTCCGGCCAGCTACCGACCATCGCCGCCCACCTCACCGGGCCGCTCCCGATCCAGGGCAGTGGCACGTTTACGGCTCAAGAGACGTCGACCGAATTGGACGGCGCCTGCCGCAACACCTCGACGACGGGAACGTTCGACGGCACGTTTCGCGCCCGGTTCGCGGGGTGGGGAGTGCGGACGGTGAGATTGAGCCCCGCCGATCACGCTAGCTACAGCGAGGAGCGTCATGGCTGAGGTACTCCTTTTCCACCACGCGCAGGGACAGACGGCGGGGTTCCTCGCTTTCGCCGACGAGCTGCGCGCTGCCGGGCACGTCGTTCATGCCCCGGATCTCTACGACGGTAAGACGTTCACCGACCTGAACGAAGGTGTCGGGTACGCGCAGGAGGTTGGCTTCGGGACGATTGCCGAGCGCGGTCGACTCGCCGCCGACGACTTGCCGAACGAGCTCGTCTACGCCGGGTTCTCGCTCGGGGCGATGCCGGCGCAGATGCTCGCCCAGACGCGTCCGGGCGCCAAAGGCGCGCTGCTGTTCTCCTCTGCCATTCCGGCCTCTGAGTTCGGAGGCTCCTGGCCGCAGGGAGTCCCGCTTCAGATTCACATGATGGAAGGCGACGAGTGGGCGCTGGAGGATCTACCCGCCGCGCGAGAGCTCACCGAGACGATCGATGGTGCGGAGCTGTTCCTCTACCCCGGCGATGGACACCTGTTCGCCGACAACAGTTTGCCGGACTACGACGAGAGTGCCGCAATGTTGCTCGAGCAACGCGTCCTCGCTTTTTTGAAGGACGTCGAGTAGGCGACACCCTCGCGTCGAGGTCTTGGATGTTCTAGGGTCGCCTGAGCGTGACTAGGCTCTGAGAATCGGCTCTCATAGATCGGAGGTTTTCGATGTCCTGGAACCTGAAGGGCAGTTACGTCGAAACGTGTTCGTGCGATCTCATTTGCCCGTGTAACGCTTCATTCTCCCATGGCGCGACCTACGACTTCTGTCGCGTGACGCTCGTCTTCAACATTCGCGAGGGTGAGATCGAAGGCACAGACATTGGCGGACTCAGCGTTGCAGCAATCGCCGACACGCCGAAGGTGATGACGGACGGGAATTGGCGCCTCGGGATGTTCATCGACGAGCGCGCGACAGACGAGCAGGCAGACAAGCTCACGCAGGTCTTTGGCGGCCAACTTGGCGGCCCGATGGCGGCGTTGGTGCCACTGGTCGGGGAGATGCTCGGTGTCGAACGAGCGGCGATCGAGGTGCAAGACGACGGCCTTCGCCACAGCGTTCGGGTTGGGGACGTAATCGATTTCGAGGTCGAGGACATCGTGCCCTTTGGTGTTGAGAACGGTCAGCCGATTCGGCTCCAGGGCATGTTTCACCCGGCGGGGTCTGACCTGACAATCGCGGAGGCGACCCGCTCGAAGATCAACGCCTTCGGGATCGAGTACGAAGGCAAGAGCGGTATCTCTACTTCCGAGTTCTCCTGGGCGGCTTGAAAATTCCGCGTTCGTGATTCCCGAGTCGCAGCCGGAGCAGACCGAGCACGGGCTGCTCCCGAAGGGCGAGGGGTGGTTCGTCCTCAACATGCGCGACGCAGTCTGGCGTCACGTCGACGGCCGTGGCGCCGTCTCCCTCGTGCTCGACGACTTCGAAAACGAGCCGCAAGCCGAACAGGTCGGGGTCAATCCCTTCGTCCTCAACCCGGGCGAACCGATGTCCATGTACCACTGGGAGGCTGATCAAGAGGGCTTGCTCGTCGTCTCGGGCGAAGCAGTTCTGGTCATCGAAGGCGAGGAGCGGCCACTGCGGGCCTGGGACTTCGTGCATTGCCCGCCGAACACGAAGCACGTGGTCATCGGAGCAGGAACCGGACCGTGCCTCGTGATCGCAGTTGGCGCTCGGGAACACTCAGCCGAGCCCGACTCGCTTGGCTTCCCCGTCGACGAAGTCGCGAAGCGCTACGGAGCGAGCGTGGAGGAGGACACGATGGACGGGGGCGTGGCGTACGCGTCGGTCCCGAGCCGCGAGCCGACGGCGCATCGCGACGGCTGGCTTCCCGAGTAGCTCTCGGCCCGCGAACGCGGCAATGGGAATTGACCGCGTAATGGCACACACAGGTGCGGAACCCCCGTTTCCACAATCGTCCGCTTCGGCCGTGGCTTCGGGGTCAGACCCCAAGACGCGTCCGTACCGGAGCGGGCCGCGTCCGGCCTGCTGTGAATCAGCCGTAGCCGGCTCAGCGCCAGTGACGTCACTGGCGGGACGTTATCCGCGACACCTGCTTCGCCAAGTAGTGCTGCTCTGGAACGTTCGTCGTACGACTTGCGGCTGCGCGATAGTGCACGAGCGCCGCGTCGGGGTCCCCGGCCATCTCGAGCAGATGCGCACGCACCGCGTCAAGGCGGTAGTGACCGTCGAGCCGGTCGTCGACCTCGTCGAGTAACGCCAGCCCCGCCGACGGGCCGTGGGCCATGGCAGCTGCAACGGCCCTGTTGAGCGTCACGACCGGGTTGCCCGTCATCTGCTCCAACAAGCCGTACAGCGCATAGATCTGCGGCCAGTCGGTGTCGTCGGCTTGTCGTGCCTGGTCGTGAAGGGCGGCGATGGCGGCCTGGAGCTGGTACTCGCCGACAGAGCCCTTGCTCATTGCGCGGTTGATCAACAAAACCCCTTCGGC
>Ga0307287_10000680_pt1 | contig 11756 bp, 10 predicted proteins | sample ER_DNA_141_FD_194485 | JGI IMG/M metagenome (GOLD analysis project Ga0307287, IMG submission 194485) | Bulk soil microbial communities from the East River watershed near Crested Butte, Colorado, United States - ER_DNA_141 | ecosystem: Environmental > Terrestrial > Soil > Floodplain | place...
CGATCACAGTCGACGTAGCCGATTCCGACAGCGTGCGCGAGATGTACGAGCAAACGGCCGCGCGCTTTGGCGGCATCGACATCCTCTACAACAACGCCGGGATCTCGCCGCCGGATGACGACTCCATCCTCGTGACCGAGCCCGATGCGTGGCAGCGCGTCCAGGACGTCAACACGAAGGGCGTCTATCTGTGCTGCAAGCACGGCATCCCCCATCTGCTCGAACGCGGTGGCGGGTCGATCATCAACGTCGCGTCGTTCGTCGCCCTTGTAGGCGCGGCGACGTCGCAGATCTCCTACACAGCGTCGAAGGGAGCGGTTCTGTCTCTGAGCCGCGAGCTCGCGGTTCAGTTCGCGCGGCAGGGGATCCGGGTCAATGCGCTCTGCCCAGGGCCCGTCGAGACGCCGCTGCTCCTTCGGATCTTCGGCGACGACCCGGCAGCGTATGAACGGCGGCGCGCTCATCTGCCAATGGGCAGGCTCGCGAAGCCGCGCGAGATCGTAAACGCGGCCCTGTTCCTGGCGAGTAACGAGTCGTCCTACGTGAACGGGGCGACGTTCCTCGTCGACGGCGGCCTCACGGCCGCGTACGTCACCCCCGAATAGCCGTCAGTGATTCCGGAAGTCGACGATCAGCCGGCTCGGCGACGTCGCCGTTCGGACACGAAAGTCAACCTTGTCCGAGAGCCCGATCGCCCAGCTCAGCACCGCTTCGAAATCGCCGGTGCGGACGAGCTCCTGCACGACGGACGTACCCGCCCCCGCGCCGTCGATCCGCTTCGGCCCCTTGTACGTCATGACGCCCTCGGCCGTGTTCAGGTCGAAGCCGGAGGCCGGCTCCATGCGCACGAGCACGATCGCGTTCCCCTGCACGCTCACCGGGTTGCCGGACCCGTCTTCCTTCAACGGCGGCTGGACGTACTCGATTCGATAGCCGGGCAGGCTGTTCTGGAACTGGAAGGCGACACGGTCGTAACCCTCGTGCCGGCCGACCGCAATGCGATCGAGGAGCGCGGTCTCGCTGCCGGTCGGGGCAGCGACGACAGGGGTCGTGCCCGCGCCCTCGAGTGGGTCGATCCCACCCGTGGTGGTCGTCGTCGGGGTCGGCGAGGGCAGGGAGTAGCCGCCCTGGGGAGACGACGACTTGTCGGATCCGCCACAGCCGGCAACCGCCAGCAGGGCCGCGGCACCGACACCGATGGAGAGGAGCCTACGGATGGGCGGCAGCCTACTGAGGTCTTGTTAGGGAAAATTGCGCCAATAAAATTTGCGCCAATGCTCGAGATCGCACCCGGGTTGCGCCGCTGGACCGCGTTCCATGACCACTGGCAGGAGGACGTCGGCTCGCTTGCCGTGACGCGGTTGCCGGACCCGCTCTGTGCCCAACCTTCGGGGTACTTGATCGAGTGGCCGGCTCGAGGATCGCTGAAGACCACGTCGACCTGGTGGTCCGGAATGTCTCCGGTCGCCGCGGCCTTCAGCTCCCCCTGCAGCGCGTTCGGAGACCGCGCGGCGGTCGTGGTGGCGCCGGTTTTGGCTGTGCGGCCGCCGAGGTGGTCGGCGCGGCGCTCTTCGAGCTGCCGCAGGCGGCGGCGAGCAGGCAGAGAGGCAGCAGGATCAAGACCCGTTTCACGATTTCAACGTAGACCTGGCATCTGAGCGGGAGATGAGAGCTCCGAGGAGCCCTCTCATCCCACTCTCATGGACCGTGGGCAGACTTCAACCGATGCGTGTCTTGATCGTCGAGGACGAGTTGAAGATGGCGAGCCTTCTCCGCCGGGGCCTGGTCGAAGAGGGACATGCTGCGGACGTCGCCCCAACGGGGGAGGAGGCCGTGTGGATGGCGCAAGCGCATCCGTACCAGGCGATCGTGCTCGACGTCATGCTCCCTGGGCTGAGCGGTTTCGAGACGTGCCGGCAGCTCCGAAACGCCGGCGTGTGGGCCCCGGTTCTCATGCTGACGGCGCGCGACGGAGTCGAGGACCGGGTCGCCGGGCTCGATGTCGGGGCCGACGACTATCTGACGAAGCCGTTCTCTTTCGCCGAGCTCCTTGCTCGGTTGCGCGCCCTCGTCCGGCGCGGCGGTGGGGAGCGGCCGCCGGAGCTGGTTGTTGGAACGCTCCGCCTCGATCCCGCCGCGCGACGAGCGTGGCGCGGTCGGACGGAGATCAGTCTCTCTCCCAAGGAGTTCGCACTGCTGGAGGCGTTCATGCGCCGCCCCGGACAGGTCCTTTCGCGGTTGCAGCTGCTCGAGCATGCCTGGGACTTCGCATACGAGAACCGGTCGAACGTGATCGACGTCTACGTGCGGTACATCCGCGAGAAGGTCGACCGGCCTTTCGGGACCGAGTCGATCGAGACCGTGCGCGGAGTCGGCTACCGGTTGCGCGAGGATAACGAGGAGTGAACCGGCTCCCGATCAGGCTGCGGCTGACGCTCGTCTTCGCGCTGACCATGGCAGTCGTCCTCTTGCTTGCGGGTTGGCTCGTCTACGCGCGTGTCTCGACCGACCTCGACAATGCGCTCGACGAGCAGCTGCGCTCGCGCGCGCAGGACGTCTCGGCGCTCGTGCGGCGCGACGGCTCCCTCAAGTCAACGCGCGGCACCCTCATCGAGCGCGGCGAGACGTTTGCGGAGCTGCTGAACATGAGTGGCTCGGTCGTCGATGCGACGAACACGGTCGGCCAGACATCCCTCCTCCCTCCTCGCGAATTCGCGCGCGCACTCCGCGGCCCCGTCTTCATCGACCGGAACTCCGTTCCCGGGGTCGACGAGTCTGCGCGCATGCTCGCGCTGCCCGTCCAACGCGGGCAGAGCCGGCTGGTACTGGTCGTCGGCGCAACGCGAGCGAATAGGACGGAAACACTTCTCAGCCTGCGCGACGCCTTCCTGATCGGCGGCCCGCTTGCGCTGATCCTCGCCTCACTCGCCGGCTACGGGCTGGCGGGTGCAGCCTTGCGCCCGATCGAAGCGATGCGGCGACGAGCGGCGGACATCTCGGCGTCGTCGCTGGACGACCGGTTGCCCGTTCCGGCGAGCAGTGACGAAGTGTCGCGGCTGGGAGAGACGCTCAACGAGATGCTGACCCGCATCAGCGATGGTCTCGCCCGTGAGCGGCGGTTCGTCGCGGATGCGAGTCACGAGTTGAGGACGCCGCTCGCGTTGCTGAAGACGGAGCTCGAGCTGGCGCTCAGACGTGCCCGCTCGACCGACGAGCTCGAGGCGGCAATTCGCAGTGCCGCTGAAGACACGGAGCGGCTCTCCCGCATCGCGGACGACCTCTTGCTGCTCGCCAGGGCAGAGCAAGGGCGGGTGCCGCTGCGTCGCGAGCCCGTCGACGTCTCGGACGTCCTCGAGACCGTGGCGGGGCGCTTCCAGCCTCGCGCCCAATCAGAGCGACGCGATCTATCGGTGACAACGGACGACGATCCGCTCGTCGTCTCGGCCGACCGCGTGCTTCTGGAACAGGCGCTCGCGAATATGGTCGACAACGCGTTCACGCACGGCGCGGGCCGCGTTACCCTCATGTCCGAACAGCGCAACGGCTCGGCAGAGCTGCACGTGCTCGACGACGGCACGGGGTTTCCGGCCGACTTCCTCGACCGTGCGTTCGAGCGATTCAGTAGGGGCCAGAAGCCCCAGGCGGACGGGACCGGCCTCGGGCTCGCAATCGTGCAGACGATCGCCGACGCCCACGAAGGCTACGCGCGGGCCGCGAACGCGAACGGCGGCGGGGCCGATGTGTGGATCACGCTTTCGCTGGATTAGTCTCCGTCTGATGCGAAGGAATCTCACGATCGCCGATCTCGGTGATCTGGTCGAGCTGCCCCTGCTTGCGGTGCTCGCGACCTACAGGCGAGATGGGAGGGCCCTGCTCTCCCCCGTGTGGCACGAGTGGCGGGACGAGGGCTTCAACGTCGTCACAGGCCGCGGCGGGGTGAAGGCACGACACCTCCGTCGCGATCCCCGCGCCGGCATCGTCGTCGCCGAGCATTCGCCACCGTACCGTGGCGTGGATGTCCGGTGCGAACCGCGCCTGGTCACTGACGACGTGCAGGCCGCGGTGCGACGGATCGCAGTGCGCTATCTCGGCGAGCAGGACGGCGGCGCCTACGCCGAGGCCGGCGGCGACGACCTTCTGATCCGGCTCGAGCCGGGCGACGTCAGGGCGTGGGACTTCTCCGACGAGTTTTGATCTTGTAGCTTCACCCGCTCCGGGCGGCGCCTCTGAAGCTCGCCGCCAAGCTTCATCGGGCGTTTGCGACGTCAGTCGTCGGCAGGTGCTGCGTCAGTCGCGTCGGTTGTGATCACGTCGGGAGCCTCGACCGGCTCACCGTCGTACGAGTAGGTGCCTGCGGCCTTGGCCGCTGCGGCCGCCGCCCTCTTCTCTTCCTTCAGCTCGCGCTTTTCCTTCACCTTGCGCTCGCGCGTCAGCTTCGCCATCGTCGTCTGTCTTTTAGAGCCCAATGCGCCCTTCCTCTCTGTCGATGGGTGCAGGATAGCTTGAACAAGCCGGCGGACGGCGATCAATCGTTACACATTAGGCACGAATTCCCCGGCCGAAACGGGCACCCGTTGGGGTCCAGACCCCAAAATGTGACGGCTGCGACACAGGACTGCGCCGGAAATGTGGCTGCAGACGTCACTACGATGCTCGCGTGATCGATGACGCTCGTCTCGAGACCATCGACGACGCGGTCCGGGTCAGAATGGAGCGCGGGCGAATACCGGGGCTGACTCTCGGCCTCACCGACCGGGACGGCACGCTTCTCATCCGCAGCTACGACTACGCGGAGCTCGCGTCGCGGCAGCCCGTCACTTCCGACACGCTGTTCGAGATCGGCTCGATCGGCAAGACGTTCACCGCGGTGGCGATCCTCCAGCTCGTCGACGAAGGACGGCTCGACCTGCACGCACCGGTGGACAGGTACCTCCCGTGGTTCGCTGTGCCGCAACCTGCAGGCCACGCGCCGATCACGATCGCCCATCTGCTATCGCATACAGCCGGGATCGTGGCCGGCATCGACGGAACTCCCGAAGCGGCGTTCCAGGTGTGGTCGCTGCGCGACTTGCCGACGTTCTCTGCTCCGGGCGAGCGCTTCCACTATTCCAACGTCGGCTACAAGGCACTCGGGCTCGTGCTCGAAACAGTCGAAGGGCGGCCGTATCGCGAAATCATCCGTGCTCGCGTTCTCGATCCGCTCGAGATGTCCGCGACCGAACCCGTGATCACGCACGACATCCGTCCCCGACTCGCTGCGGGCTATGAGTACCTCCACGACGACCGGCTGAGCCATGCCGGCTCCCCGCTCGCTCCGGCGACCTGGCTCGAGACCGAGACGGCGGACGGCTCGATCGCATCCACGGCGGCAGACATGTGCGCGTTCGTGAGGATGCTCATGCGTGAAGGGGAAGGCCCGCGGGGACGGCTGCTCAGCGAGGAGGCATTCGCTCAGATGAGCACCGGGAATCCCTGGGAGGACGGGACAGTCGCTTACGGCTATGGGCTGTTGCTGCGCGAGCTGGACGGTCGTCGTTTCATCGGACACGGCGGCGGGATGGTCGGGTACCTCGCCGCGATGCAGGCGCAGCCGGAAGTGAATCTCGGCGTCATCGTCCTGCAGAACGGCATGGGCATGAACCCGATGGGGCTCGCCCGCACGGTGATTCGGATTGTCGACGGCGAGCCGGAGCCAGAGGACGCCGCTGTGACTCAGTACGAGGATCTTGCCGGCCTGTACGAGCCGCCTCTGGAGATCGTCGCCTCCGAGGACGGGGCGGTGCTTCGCCACGACGGGAGGGAGATCGCGCTCGAGGAACTGGGAGACGACCTCTTTGTCGCGGCAGACGCGACCTTCGATCAGTTTCCCTTTCGGGTTGACCGCTCGGCGAACCGCGCTCCGGTGTTGTGGCACGGCGGCGACCGCTATGTCCGCGCAGGAGGCCCGGCGCGAGCTCTGCCGGACCCGTCTCCCGAGCTGCAGGTCATGGCCGGCCATTACCGCTCGCACAATCCGTGGACGACGAACTTCCGCGTCGTCCTGCGAGGGGATCAACCGTGGCTCGTCTTTGCAGCAGCCCCCGATGGCTTCGACACAGAGCAGCCTCTGATCCCCTCGGATGACGGCACGTTTCGGGTGAGCGACGACCCGGGCAATCCCGAAACGCTCCGCTTCGACACGGTGATCGATGGGCGCGCCCTTCGTGCGTGGCTGTCGGGGTGGCCGTACTACCGGGCTGACTGAACAACCGCGCCGCTGAGGGACAGGGCTCAACGCAGCTTGTCCAAATCGAAGAGAAGGGATTCAATTCGCCTGTGGTCGGACCACGCCAGGTGGTCTCCTCTCTCGTCGCCGCGGTTCGTAACGAGAACGTTCGGCGGGCCGAATTCGCCTGGGGTGCTGCCATCGCGGCCGAATGGGCGCACTTCGTCGCGCTCGGAGTGTTTGCCTACCAGCAGGGCGGCACCGCCGCGGTGGGGATTGCCGGGCTGGTTCGCTTGTTGCCCGCTGCGGTCGTCGCGCCGCTCGCAGCTCCACTCGGCGACCGCTTCAGGCGCGAGCGCTTCCTCCTGGTCATGACGCTCGTCGGGGCAGCCGCCCTCGGAGGATCGGCTGTGGCCGCTGCCATGGACCAACGGACACTCGTCTTCGTCCTGGCGGCAATCGTCGGGCTCTCGTCCACTCTCACCAGACCTGCATTGCAAGCACTGTTGCCTTCACTGGCGCGCACCCCCGAGGAATTGATCGCATCGAATGGGGCCACATCAACCATCGAAAGCCTCGGGACTCTCGTTGGCCCGTTACTTGCAGCCGTACTGGTTTCGCTTGCAGACGTGGCGCTCGTGTTCGCCGTCGGCGCAGCGTCACTCGTAGCCGGCGCTGCCCTCCTCGCCAGGGTCAAGGTCGAGAGTCGCGTCGATCTTTCAGGGGGGAATCGGGAGAGCGTAGGCCGAATGATTGCGGCCGGGGTTCAGACGGTAGTCCGTACTCCCAGAACTCGACTCGTGATTGGTCTGATCATTGCCCAGACCTTCGTTCGAGGCTGCCTCAACGTTCTCATTGTCGTGGCCGCGTTTCGCGTCCTCGACGGCGGCGCGGCCGATGTTGGCTATATGACTGCAGCCATTGGCGTCGGCGGGTTGATCGGGGCGATGGGAGCGATGACGCTCGACGGCAGGCGCCTCGCCGCTCCCTTTGGGCTATCCCTCGTGTTCTGGGGAGTTCCGATCGCACTCATTGCACCGCATCCCTACTTCGCCGCGGCGCTCCTCCTGCTCGCGATCGTCGGCGCCGCGAACAGCGTCGAGGATGTCGCCGTTTTCACCCTCCTGCAACGGATCATCCCCGACCAGATGCTCACTCGCATACTCGGCCTCGTCTGGGGCCTCGCGATGGGTGGCGTCGCAATTGGCTCAATCGTGGCGCCGGCCATTGTCCATGCCATCGGACCGCGTCCAGCCTTCGTTCTCGTCGGATCGATTTTGCCCCTGCTGACGGTCCTTGCCTACCGTCGACTCGTCGAAATGGACAGAACGGTCGCACCGCCTGCCGCGCTCGAATTCATCGATCGTGTGCCGATGTTCGCACCGCTTTCGATCGCGACGAAGGAACGCATCGCCTCGAATCTCGCCCCCGTGTCTGTCCGTGCCGGCGAGGTCGTGATCCAATCAGGCGATCACGGAGACCGCTTCTATCTCGTAGCCGCGGGCGAGCTCGATGTGGACGCGGGCGGCAATCATTCGACCGCGCGAGAAGCAGACTACTTCGGAGAGATCGCGCTGCTACGTGACGTTCCGCGAACCGCGACCGTGAAGGCAGCCATCGACTCGCAGCTCTACGCGCTACAACGCGATGACTTTCTCGCGGCGATTACCGGACATGCCGCGGCTCAGGCGGCAGGAGAGGCAGTCGCGAACGCACGACTGGCAGGTCAGGGGTCAGGATAGGCTCATTCGCCGGATGAGCGAACCATTGGGCTGGGGACTGATCGGAACGGGCGGGATCGCCGAGACTTTCGCTGCCGACCTGATGTTCACCGACTCGGGTCGGCCCGTGGCGGTCGGGTCCCGACATATGCATTCAGCGGACCGATTTGCCGATGAGTTCGACATCCCCAATCGGCACGGGAGCTATGAAGCTTTGGTGGCTGACCCCGACGTCGATGTCGTGTACGTCGCGACTCCGCACCCCATGCACCACGCCAATGCGCTACTCGCGCTCCGCGCCGGCAAACCGGTGCTCGTAGAGAAGGCGTTCACGATGAACGCCGCCGAGGCCCAGGAGTTGGTCGCCACCGCCCGTGCAGAGGGACTGTTCCTGATGGAGGCGATGTGGACGCGGTTTCTTCCCCACATCGCAGAGATCCGCCGCTTGCTCGCCGAGGGAGCGCTTGGAGACATCGTCACGGTCACTGCGGACCATGGGCAGTGGTTTGCGAAGGATCCCGAGTTTCGGCTGTTCGCCCCGGAACTCGGTGGCGGCGCGTTGCTGGACCTGGGCGTCTATCCCGTTTCCTTCGCGTCAATGGTGCTGGGCAAGCCAGACCGGATCGTGACCCTCATCGACCCGGCCTTCACCGGTGTCGACGGTCAAACCTCGATGTTGTTCGGCTATGCAAGCGGCGCACAGGCTGTCTTGACGTGCACGTCGTCGGCCCAGAGCCCGACGCGCGGGGCCATCGTCGGCACCGACGCGCGCATCGAGATCGACGGGGAGTTCTATGCGCCGACGTCGTTCACGCTCATTTCACGGACGGGTGAGCGGACCTACTTCGACGCGGAGCGCGAGGGGCGTGGACTCTGGTATGAGGCCGAGGCGGTTGCCCACTGTCTACGCGAAGGGCTTCTCGAGAGCCCGTTGATGCCGCTGGACGAGAGCGTCTCGATCATGCAGACCATGGACGCCGTGCTCGCCCAGGCTTCGCACTGAATGGTCAGGTGCTGTGGGGCCGCTGATCGTTGAAGTCGCCGCGCTCGGGCTGGCGATTGCGTTTACGAGCCCTGTGTCCGTAGTGACGGTGATCCTCTTGCTGAGCATGTCGAACGGCAAGCGGCGGGCGCTTGGATTCGTTTTCGGGTGGCTGATCGCGATCGCAGTCATCGGCGTGCTCACGGTTACCGTCCTCCATGGACAGGATTTCAGCTCGAAGCAGACAGATCCGTCGCGGGGTGCATCTGCGGCGGAAATTTTGCTCGGCTGCCTGCTCTTGTTCGGATCCGCGTTCGGCTATCGCCGACGAAAAGGGTCGGCCCAGTCGACGCCCAAGTGGCTCGACCGGGTCGAACGGACACATTGGTTATTCGCCGTCGCGGTCGGGTCGTTCATGCTCACGTATTCGCTCTGCGTGGCTGCGGTTGCCGAGATCCTCAAGGCCAACGTCACGAGGTTCGATGAGGGTGTCGCCTTTGTGGTGTTCGCTGTGGCGTCGATCATTACGATTGTCGCTCCCATCACTGTTGCCATCGCTGCGCCGGATCGTTCTGAGCAGACGCTTGCTAGGTGGAAGCTTTGGCTCCTCGGCAACTCCCGGGCGATCGTGCTAATCATGCTGATGGTCATCGGCGCCATCCTGATCGCACGTGGTACCTACAGTCTGACCGCGTAAAGTCGCGTCGTTCATTCTCGCCGTCGGCGTCGATCACCCCGATCGGATGAAGGATGCGGTGCGGATTCGCAGGACACTGCCTTCAGCCACGAAGTGAGTCGTCAGCCGACAGCGGATCGCCGCCACCGAGCCGAGGGCGCCAAGTCGCTGGCGCAGGCAAGGCGGCACGTACACCTCAGCGTGCCGGAACGGGTCGCACGAGGGAAGTCTGCGCGCAAGGAGGCGCCGAGGTCGAGCCATGGGACGTGGGAGCCGGCGGCGGACCGGTTGGACCCGATCGCGCTGCTCGAAGAGCAGGCTGAGAGCCGGGTTCCCGAGCTAGTCCCAATCCGCTACGGGCGGATGCTCGTCTCGCCGTTTACATTCTTCCGAGGGGCGGCGCTGATCATGGCGGCCGACCTGGCGTCGACCCCGCAATCGGGCGTCAACGTGCAGCTGTGCGGCGACGCCCACCTATCGAACTTCGGCGTGTTCGGGTCGCCCGAGCGCGAGATGATCTTCGACATCAACGACTTCGACGAGACACTTCCCGGCCCGTGGGAATGGGACGTGAAGCGTCTCGCTGCGAGCGTCGAGATCATGGGTCGCGACCGTGGCTTCGCCCCCGCCGACCGACGCACGATCGTCACTGCTTGCGTCCGCGAATACCGGACCGTGATGAGGCACGCGGCAACCATAGGGACACTCGATGCCTGGTACGACCACATTGACATCGAACAGGTCATGGGTTGGGTTCGCACCGAGGTTGCCGAGAAGCGACTCGGCAAGAAGGAGGCGAAGCAGGCGGAAAAGGATGTCGCAAAGGCCAGGACCCGCGACAGTACGCGGGTCTTCGCGAAACGGGCCGACGAGGTCGACGGAAAGCTGAAGATCGTCGCCGACCCACCGCTGGTCGTGCCGGTCGACGATCTAAATCTCCCCGATATGTCCCCCAGCGAAGTGGAGAAATGGATCCGCTCACTGGTCGAGAAGTACCGACGATCGCTTGCGGACTACCACCACCCCTTCGAGGAGTTCGAACACGTCGACTCTGCACGCAAGGTCGTCGGCGTGGGGAGCGTCGGTACCCGCGCCTGGATCCATCTCTTCGTGGGCCGAGACGACCGGGATCCCCTGTTCCTCCAGTCGAAGGAGGCGGAAGCCTCGGTATTGGAGCGGTTCGTCGGGAAGAGCGAGCACCCCCAGCACGGCCGGCGAGTGGTGGTGGGGCAGCGGCTGATGCAGGCGGCCAGCGACATCTTCCTGGGCTGGTTCCGCGTCAAGGGCATCGACGGGCAGACCCGCGACTACTACGTACGCCAGCTCCACGACTGGAAGGGCAGCGCCGAGGTGGAGAGCCTGCTCGTGCCGGGCGCGACGGCCTACGCCCGGCTGTGCGGAGCGACGCTCGCCCGCGCGCACGCCCGCTGGGGCGACCGAATCGCGATCGCGTCGTACCTGGGCAAAGGCAACGCGTTCGACCGGGCGATCGCAGACTTCTCCGCCGCGTACGCCGACCAGAACGAGCGCGACTTCGAAGCCTTCGCCGAAGCCGTCAACTCGGGACGGCTCACGGCGCAGACCGGCCTGTAACTGGTCCGCTGCCCAGCTCGATCTCCGCAGCCAACTGGTCGGGCCCCGACTCCGTCGTCAGCTCGTCGCGAACCCTGGTGTCGAAGTAGACGTACGCTGTCGTCAGGGCGACGTACGGCATCGCCAGGGCGTACACGACTCCTGCCACCACGTCGAGCCAGGGCAGTGGCGCGCTTGTCAGCACGATCAGGAAGGATCCCGCGAGTGGGCCGGCCACCAGTGCGACGGCAGCACCGACGATGGTGAGCGACCCCACCTTCAACCACTCCTGACGGACGAGGCGGCTGCTTCGTCGCAACGCCTCGACGGGGGAGAGATTCTCAAGCTCGATCGCCGGGGCGACGAGCGCCCAACGGATCGTCAACCAAATTGCGATCGGAAGCAGGAAGACCGAGCCGGCGAGGACGAGCACCGTCAAGGCGGCAATCACGAGCGCGCCAAGAAGCGGCCAGGCACTGCCACGCACCATGCGGTAGGCACGCAACGGTCCGACGGGCCGCCGCTGCTCGATCTCGACGAGCGCCCGCGCGGTCGCTGCCTGGACAAGACCGATCGCCAGCAGGGTCAGTGCGGTTCCGA